>Ga0182742_1002796_pt1 | contig 18565 bp, 11 predicted proteins | sample eDN5th37CBELigMG_FD_128880 | JGI IMG/M metagenome (GOLD analysis project Ga0182742, IMG submission 128880) | Enriched Miracle-Growth compost microbial communities from Emeryville, California, USA - eDNA 5th pass 37_C BE-Lig MG (version 2)... ...
ACGCTGCCGATATAGTCGCGATACGGCACGAAGTCCGCCTTGGCAGGGCGAATCACGCGCACGTTGCGAAACACCGCGGTTTCCCTGACATCGCCGTTGTGCGAGCACAGAAACAGGCCTGCATAGACGGTATCGCCCAATTCGAGATTGGCGATCTCGCGCGTGACGAACGGTTCGCCAAAGCGGGCTGCGGAGAATATATAAGTGTCGCCACGTCGCTCGAGCTGAACGACATCCGCGCCTTTGACGGCCGCTTCCAGTTGTTCGGTGAGTGCGCCGGGGCTGCGACGAAACTGCAGCGAGGTCAGGCCATCTCCCGCATGCAGAGCGCCGTCGACGTAGGGCGAGTCATCCTCGAGGGTGCTGCGGACGATCAACCCGGCCTTGCGATGCGGATCGACTCCTTTGCCCAGGAACTCGACCCGGGCCTGCAAGATGAAGTCGCCCTGCAGCTTGCGCCAGGCCAGGTGGAACTCATCGCGCTTCTCCCACATGTTGACGCCGCCGGCCGTCAACACGTACTCCTGCGAAGCTGCATTCCAGGTTGCGTGGCCCGCCAGCTTGGGCTTGCCGATGTCGGCGTGGTCCTCGAATGCGCCCAGCGGCGCGGCCAGGGCCGCCGCCGGAAGAGACAACACGAGCAGCCATCGAACCAATGCCAACGAGTTCTTGAGCGACATGACGGGCTCCCTGATCTCCGTTCGAGGTCATCGTCGCCAGCCACATTAGATGATCGCCGCGCCGCCGTCGACTACGAGCGTCTGCCCGAGCGGCAACGCCGCTCCCATGAGCCTGAGATCGAAGCCGGCAAGCGGCGGCAGTCACTTGCGCTTCGCCGCTCCTTCCGCCGCAGCGAGCGTCGTATCGGGCTCATGCTGAATGAACACCTGGACCATCGAAATACTCAGCGCCGAGGAGATCGCGGTCATGCGACCCGACTCGTCGGGATAACCGTCGGCCAGTTTTCGCAGCACCGGGTACAAGGACGGCTGTGACAGTCCGCCATAGCTGGAATGATGAGTCGACCAGGCGCGCACCAGCTGCGACGACCAGGAGTCGATATCCGCATAGCCGCCCGCAAAGCCCTCCGCCTTGTCTGGCGTCAGTTTGAGATTGAATCGCAGCCCGCGCATCTCATAGCCACCGGGACGGCGGAAGAACACCGCCCACGGCCAATAGACGTCGGCGGCCTCCGTCGTCAGCACTCCGTTCTGGATCTTGCCTTTCAGGCGATGGATGAAACGCGCACCGAAGCGAGTGTCGATGCGATTCGAACCGCCCGGCATGATGTTGGCGCCGGTCGCATCCTGCATCAATCGATCGCGCCCACGATACAGGGTGACGTTGACTGAATCGTCATTGCTCAGGCTGTCGACGTCGGTCAGTTCCATCAGGATGCGATTGAAGCCGAACTCCTTGACCCACATGTTCGTGAAGTGGGCATATGTGCCATCGGGCGTGCGGAACAGACGCGTACAGCCGATCGCACGAAACAGCTGGTTGTCGATGCCCCGCGCGCCCTCCGGCGAGATGAAATCCTCCGGGCCCTGCTTGCCGTCGAGATCGAGACCGAGGCCGGTGGGGCCCCGGGCCTCGCGATAAGGAAACTTCATGGGCTCATCGAGCGGATAGCGAACCATGCTTTCGTAGGCCAGCTGGGTCTTCTCCACCGAGCCGCCGTTGGGAAACAGCGCTTTGAATTGCTCGCGCGGCCCTTCGTTGAAGCCCTCCGGGCACTCGCTCTTGCCGTCCGCCGTCTGATGAATGGCCCAACGCGCACTGGTGAGCGCATAGCCGATCGTTCGATTCTCGATCCCGCCTTCGGCGCTCGCGGTTGCAACCGTCGCGCTCACGGCGATCGACGCGAACAGCGTGCGAGAGATCAAAACATTAGCTCGATGTTTCACAGTCTGGCCCTCGGCTGCAACGCTCAGCTGGCGTTGTTGAAGAACTCATCGCGAAGGAAAAAAGCCTGGAAGCCGTTGCGACTGCCGCCAAACTCGCCGTTGCCGTCGCCACGCAGATCGCCCGGTTGTTTGTCGCCTGCATAGGTGTAGACAGGCGAGCCCAGGTACGACCACACCCGTAGCGCTCCGGGCTGTCCGGGTTTTGCGAACCGGCCGGTGCGCGGATCGATTTCGATGACCTGCCAGGTACGGTTGGCGCTTTGAGCGCCCGGCTCCGCGACGACGTAGGGCCAGGTACGCAGGCATCGATCGACATCGCCGCCGCCGCAGATGGCCAGACGGTAGCTCTGCGGCGCATCGGGATGGTCGCAGGCCAGTTGATCGAATGAATCGTCGGCGCAGTTGTAGACGTAAATGGTCTTGCCCTTGGCATCCGCCAGCACCACGCCTCCCGGGCTGTCCTGCTTGGTGAACGACGGCGGCGGCGAGGGCGCGAGCTGCGTGTACGCGTTGTGCCAGCCTGGCACATCGCTGCCTTGCAGGCTGCCGGTCGTCGGGTCCAGCACGTTGGTATAGAGCGGCTTCTTGCGGAACGCCCACTGACGAATGCCCGGCGATCGCTCGAAGGTGGACCAATCCCCTTTCGACTGCGCCGCGGCCGACGCAAGCACCGGCGCCCAGGTTCGTGCACACGCCGTGTCGCAGTTCGACTTCTCCGGACCGTCGCGCTCCGACCAATAGACCGAATAGAACTCATCGGTGACGAGCTGACGTCCCATCGTCGTGGTCACGATGGCAAAGCCGGGCGGAATGGCTGGCGGAACCGCAGCGACTGCACGCGCCGCCGGCCCGTCGCCGCCTGTCCTGCGAGTCGATGCCCCGCGCACATCGCCAGGCCGCTCATCGAGGATGGACGTGTAGAGAGCATGCTCGTCGTAGGCCCACTGCTTTCTGCCGTCTTTGCGAGTGATGATGCTGAAGGCTCCCACCGGCTTTGCATCGGCCTCCGCCCACACTGGCGGCCACACCTCTGCGCAGCTCTTGCGCCTGTCCAACTCGGGCAAGTCCAGCCCTGGCGGATACGGGCTCATCAAGCCTGCGGTCTTGGTGGTCCGTGTGTCGGTGCAGTTCGACGCGTTCTTCGGATCGCCGGTCACACCGTTTCGCATCGTGGTGTGCGGCCAGTAGTAGAGCGTCATTCCCTTGGGGTCGGCGAATACGGGTCCATCCACTTCGCCGATCTCCACCCGAAAGCCGGGCGGCATCGGCACCTGTTGATATGCTTCACGCTCCGGCGCACCGGCGGTTTGTGCATCCGCATGCCCGATCAGCGCAGTAGCGCACAGGACCGAAGCGAGACTGGCAATGCCGGCAATGTTTGTAATGTGTCGCATGGCAGCTCTCGAAAGGTTCAAGCGAGCATCTCGCCAATCTCTTTGGACGTACCGTTCGACTGAGTGCCCCACGACCCCTTGTCCAGTTCGAAGAGCTTCATGGCCGTATAGCCCAGCCGCGTGCCGGCCGAGCCGCTGCCATCGATGTGCAGCCCGGTTTTCACGCGTCCGCCGGCGCGCCCCGCCGTAAACATGGGTTGGTTGTCGATGGAGTGAATGCGCGCCAGCGACTGGTCGGTGCTGGCATAGATGAGCATATTATCCAACAACGTGCCGTCGCCTTCCTGCACCTTCGAGAACGCTTCGACGTAGTACGCCCAGCTCTCCATCGCGCGGCGGATGAACCAGGAAGTCTGCGGCTGATAGCCGAGTTTCGGATCCACTCCCTCCTCGTGCGAAGCGGTGTGATGCGGTTTGTCGTAACCGGATTTGCTGGTAGCGGCGGCCGACTGCGAGTACGCCATGTTGAAAACGCGTGTCTGGTCGCAGGCTACCGCCATCACCATGAGGTCCGTCATCATCTTGTGGCGCAGGGTGACCAGATCGATGTCCAACCCCGCCTTGGGCTCTTCCTTCGGCGCCGACGGCAACACGCACGCCGGGCGTGGTTCGGGTTTGGTGAGCTGCTGATCGAACTGCCGCTCGAGATCGCGCAGCCCGGAGAAATATTGATCCAGCCGCTGCCGGTCCTCGGCGCCGACCGATTTGCTCAGATCCTTGGCGCTGTCCATCACGCCCGAGAGCACGCTCTTGCGCAACATGACGCGGGGATTGAGTTTGAACTCCTCGGCGTTCGGATCCTGGAAGTCGCCGCCGAACAGCTTTGCGTAGAACTGCACCGGCGACCAGTCGGCGATATTGATGGAGTTGGCGCTCTCATAACTGAAGCTGTCGCGCACGTTGCCGGTGGCGGTGGCGGTCAGCGTCTGGAAACGGGTCATGCCGCCGATCTTCTTGGCAATGGTCACGTCGATGGTCTCGCCCGGCAGATCCGTCGTGGTCATCGGTGCGATGCCGGCGCGCGCAATCACCCAACCTGTCTTGTGACAAAGATTGGGCGCGGCATCGCGAAAGCAATTGAAGTTCGTGTACAGGTTGACGTGCTTGCGCACCGGCGCCAGGGAAATGATCTCCTCCGGCAGATCGTAGTCGGCGCCCAATTTCTTCGGCACGAAGATGTCCTGATTCATGCCAAGGCCCCAGAACCATGTGCCGAAGCGCACGGGCATCGGAGCACCCGACGCAAGCGCCGTGCCGCTGTCGTTCAGGAAACAATTCAGCAGCGGCAACGCGACCGACACCGCGGCACCGTCCAAAACACCTCGCAATACCCGACGCCTGGTCAACTTGCTCATCTGCTCACCCCCGCGCATTCAACGCTGTCACGGTCTGTTCGGTCTGGGTTTCTTCGATCTGGATTTCTTCAGTCTCGGAGCGCCGCTCGCCCGAGGATCCCGCATCCGAACGCCTGGCGATGAGCGGTTGCGCAAAGCCCAGAGCGATCGTGCGCATGAGCGCCGGTACGCGGTAGTCGTCCTTGGCGAATCGCTCGTTCAAATAGGAAAGGACGGGACGGTCCGCGATGGACGTGGGGCTGCCCGCTCCATAGCTGTACATGCGCTTCACCAGGCAGCTGGTCAGTTCGGGATGGTCGTGCAGCGCCTGCGCCAGACCGGCGGCGTCCTTGAATGCAACACCGTCGAGATTGCCGCTGCTATCGATGGGGTTGCCGTGCTCGTTATCCCGGAAGCGGCCCGAGCCGTCGAAGTTCTCGAGCGCGAGCCCCATCGGATCGGTCAGCTTGTGACAACCTGCACACGCCGGTTCTTGCAGGTGTGCATTGACGCGGTCACGCTGGGTTTTGTACTCCGCCTCCGGATTCTCCAGCAATGAAAAGTCCACGTTCGGCGGCGGCGGCGGAATGATCTGGCACAGCAGTCGCTCTCGCAAACCTTTGCCACGCAAGGTCGGCGAACTGCGCGCCGGATGCGCATACAAAGTCAGGAAGCTGATCTGCGTGAGGAAGCCGGCGCGTGCACTGTTCTCCGGAAATTCATAGGGCACCCAACCAGGCTGCGTCGGCACGCGATAGACGGTGGCCAACGCGGGAGACATGTAGGTTTCCCGGGTGGTGAACAGATCGCGGTAGTCCGCTTTGCGAATGACCAGCTGATCGATCACCGTGCGCAACGTCTGCTCCCTCGCATCCCTCAGGGTCGCACCCGTCACCATGGGATAGGCCGCCGGATCCTTGGCGAGATTGTCGAAGCCTTCGAAACCGAACATGTCGTCGAAGAAGGCCCACACTCCCGCTTCCAGGCGCGGGCTTGCCAGCATCGAGTCGACGAGGCGCTCGAGATGCGCGCGATCGTGGATCTCACCGCTCTCCGCCGCGCGCAGCAACTGATCGTCTGGCGCCGCATTCCACAAGAAGAAACTCAAACGCGACGCCAGCGTGTAAGCGTCGAGCCGTCGCTTCGCCGGATCGTCCGGGTCGGGCTCGGTCACATCCGCGATCAGCAGAAATTTCGGATCGATCAGCAGGCCTTCGAGCACCGGCCCGAGGCCGGCATAGAAGTCGTGCAGGTCGGTCGCGCCTTTGCTTGCTTCGGCAACCAACACCTGCAATCGCTCCTGCTCGAGCGGACGCCGGAACAGCAGGCGCCCGACGTGCTGTATGAACGCCCTGGCACACGCGTCATCGGAAGCTGTTTCGCTCGCTGGCTTGCACGGCACGAGGTAGTCGCGCCGCGATGGCGTCTTCTGCTCGATGCTGCCTTTGTCGAGCACCTGTGCCGCGATCATCGAGGCACTGCGTTGCAGCTGTTGCAACTCGCCCGCCGTCACGCCCGCACTGGCCGCACCTGCCGCGAGCAAGCCGTCCGTTCGTCGCAGCGGCGCGAATGGCGTGCCGACATCGATGTCGCGTCCGAAGATATACGCAATCGTGTTGGCGTACTGCTCCTGGCTCATGCGTCGCACGCGCGTCGGCGTGCGTTCATAAGCGGCAGCTACGTCGGGTGGCAGCGACTTTGAACACCCACTCAAACCGGAAACGACGGCGACCGACGCCGCGCCAATCAGCACCCAGCGGCGCAGCGGGCCCGCTCTAAGAACGACATTACGATGGACTGCAAACTGCATCGGCCACATCCTCGCTACGAATGACACGAAGGGCTCCATCGCAGCGGAGCCCTTCGCCTGCATCGTCACAACTTGAAGCGCACACCGGCGTAGTAAGCACGACCGATGGTGTCGTACAGCTGCGGGTTCGTCGGCATGTACCAGTACTGCGCGCTGGCGACCGGCGGTGGCTGCTCGTCCAGCAGATTCACCACGTTCAAGTAAACCTGTGCACGGGTGCCGCCGGGGGTTTCGAAGGCATAGCTCAGCGACAGGTCGTGATAGAAACGTCCGTCGATGTGGTTGTAATCGATGGTCTGAGCGCTCGGGATGGACACCGGGCAGTTGGCGCGACACTCGATGTAATTGGGGTTGTACTCGCCGGAACTGAGCGAGCGTCCCGTCCACACCGCGGTGAACTGATCCAGCGCGTACGTGCCTGTGAACAGCCATCGCCAGTTCAGCGGCCCCTGACCGGAGTTGTCGCCGGCGAAGTCCTGCGCTGGGTTCACACCATCATCGCGTCGTGACGTGATCACATGCGTGCCGAGTGCGCGCAACTCCAGATTGCCGCGCAACGCAGAGGCGATCGAGCCCAGGTCCATTGCGTAGCTCGCTTCGATATCCACACCCTTCTGGCGCAGATTGTTGAGATTGATCGGCAGCGACGTGACCATCGTGATCACACCGTTGCCGTCGCGCGTAACGTTGTCGCACATGTTCTGCTGCCCGAGCAGAATGCAACGATTCAACGTCTCCTGCGCGCCGACCGACGCCACTGCGCCGGCGACATCGATGTCGTAGTAGTCGACCGAAGCGCTGAAACCTCGCAGGAACGAAGGCTGGAACACGATACCGATGCCCGTAGTGTCCGCCTTCTCCGGCTGCAGGGCGGGATTGCCCACCGTCTGGTTCTGGAATGTGGGCAGAGGCGCACTGGTGAGTGGATCGAGCACGCCGGGCGATTGTCCGCCGGTGCCCGCCGCGAACAGTTCACCGAGATTGGGCGCCCTGATGTCGCGCGAGCGAGTGAAGCGCACACGCACGTCGTCGATCGGGTTGTAGGTGAGACCTGCTTTCCAGGTCACGACGTCCCCGGACGTGCTGTATTCGGTGTATCTCACCGCGCCGTTGAAATCCAGAGAGCGCGCGAGGAACAGATTCTCCGCCAGCGGCACGACTGTTTCGAGATAGCCCTCGGTCACGTCGTACTCGCCGTTGGTTCCTTTGTAATTGCCGGCGGTATAGGCCGTCTGCAACGACAGGGCATCGGGTCTGCCCCACACTTCTTCCTTGCGCCATTCGACACCGGCGGCCAGCGACACGGGACCGGCCCAGCTGCTGAAGGGCTCGCCGGTGATACCGGTCGTGAACACCGTCTGCGTCACTTCCTGATCGAGATGCGCGAGACCTTTCGAATAGGCGACCGCGTCCGCACCGTTGTGCCCGTAGCCGAACGGATTCCAGGGCACACACCCGGCAACGTCGTTATCCGGGGATGCGTCGGCGTTGACGCGGCAGACGATCTCCCCCGAGGGCGTCGCGACCGAATCGATGGCGCGCGCGAAGTTGGCCTTGTTCATCACACGACCGTTGATCGAGCTCTTCGCCGTGCCGCGCTGGCCGAACACTTCCCAGCGCCAGTCGCTGCCGAACGCGGCGACACTGCCTTCGAGTCCGGCGGCGTAACTGAACACCTTGCGCTCGTTGTTGGTCGTGATCACCGGCATGTCCATGTTGAAGCTGCCCATGGTGAACTGGGTCAGACCCAGATCGTCCATACGTGCAGCCAGAGTCGGATGCAGGTACGGGTTGTCGCGCCGGATGACGATGTTGTTGAGCGAGTCATCCAGCTTGGAGCGCGCGAAACCGGTCGAGTCGCTTTGGATGATGTTCACGAAGCCGGTGACGTTCTCGGTGAAATCGAAGCTGACGCGCGCGAAGGCATTCTGGCGACGCAGCTTGTTGGCGAGCGACTGGTTGTAGTAGTTCACATCCGACAGCTTCCAGTCGCCGCCGACATTGAACTGGCTGTTCGCGCCAGGGCCGTACTCATAAGGGGTCGGCGTGCCATCGGCAGTGAACGTCGTGCCGCGCATCGGGCCACTCGTGATCAGACCGCCCGGTGCGGCCAGCAAGGTGGCCGCCTGGCTGCGAATCACGAACTGCGGCACCGAAGTCTGGCCGGCCGCGGCGTTGTACTCGGGGTTCGCGAGAATATGGACCGTATCGAATCCCCAGTCGCGTGAGGCCAGCGCGCCGAACAAACCTTCGTTGTTTGCATACTCGACGGTCGCGATCACGTGGCCGCGGCTGTCGGCGAAGGGCGTACCGAAAGTCAGGTTTGCTTTGTAGCTCTCGTTATCTCCGTGCGTAGTCACACCGCCCTGCACTTCGCTCTTGAAGCCTGAGAACTCCTTGTCGAGCCCGAAGTTCACCACGCCTGCCAGCGCATCCGAGCCGTAGGCTGCCGAAGCGCCGCCGGTGATCACATCGACGCGATTGATCAGGGACTGTGGCAGATCGTTGATGTTGACGGCGCCATTCACGTCGCCGCTGACGATGCGGTGGCCATCGAGCAGCACCAGGGTCCGGAACACATCCAGCCCGCGCAGGTTCAGATTGTTCTGCGATTGACGGCCCTCGGAAATTTCATTGCCGCCACTGGTGGTGCTCATGCCGCCGGCGAACGCCGGCAGGCGTGTAACGAAATCCGAGATGTGTTGAGCCGGCGCCTGCTGGATCTGTTCGACGCCGATCACCGTGACCGGCGTGGGCGCCTGATAGCCGTCGCGCACGACTCGCGATCCCGTCACCACCACTTCGTCCAGCGGCGGGTTGACTGCGGTGGCGGCGGCAGCGGCGGACATCGGAACATCGGGCGATGTAGATTGCGCACTCACTGTCTGCACGGTTGCCAATGAAGCGCTCAGAAGTACGGTCGAGATACGGCCTCTCGAGTCGATCATGAAAATCCCCCTAGAATGCGGCTGTGCCGCTGTAATGTCTTTTTCCTTCCTCGCGAGCTGGTCGCTTGCGAGTCGGTTCGATGCGCCTCACTGTGAGCTCTAATGCATAAGGCTCCCCGTGGAAATCGTTGTGTCGCAGCTATCCTAGTTTGTGTCGTCAACGGCGCTTGACATTAGGTGACACACGTTTATCCGATGGTGACAGTGGGTGCAGGTGTTTTCCGAGGCGCAGCAACGCCGGCGAAACGCCATCACAAGGAGAATGAAATAAATGGAAGAGTGCGGACTTGCGTCCGCGTCAGCGAGCGCGAGTACGTCGCGCCGAGGCGAGCGCTCGAGTGGAGCGTTGCATGGCGTCCTGCCGCCATTGAGTGGCCGAACGCCCGAAGGTTTCTCTGAACCACCGCGAGAACGAACTCAGGTTCTGAAAGCCGGTGACCTCGGCGGCCTCGGTAAGAGACAAGTGACGATTCGCCGCGGCCTGCTGAGCGATCTGACATCGCGCTTCATGCAGCAGCTCCGAATAGCTTTGCCCATCGCGTTCGAGTCGTCGCGCCAGTGTGCGACGATGCACGCCAAGAACATCGGCCACCTCTTCGATCGTGCATGATTCGCGCGGCAGCCGTTGTGAAATGACTTCGGCAACGCGCGCGGCGAAGGTCGCGGGCTCACTGGCGAGCGATGTTTCGAGATATTGCCTGGCGAGGCGACGCAGGAAAGGCGTGGACGTTGCCACCGGCCGTCGCAATGTCTGTTGATCGATCACGACGCAGCAGATGCCCTGGTCGTACCAGACCGGTGCTTGAAAGAACGCCCGCTGCACTCGTGTGTGCTCGGAGCTCGCATGCGCAAAGCACACTCGCACCGGCCGCCACGTCGAGCCGATCAACCAACGGATCAGTTGCACGAGTCCGCAGGCACAGAATTCGCTGGACTGTCGTGTATCGATATTGCTCGGGGCCGCGATCCGGAACGAGATGACAGGTTCGCTGGCGCGCACATCGATCGCCATGTTCGTGCCATCGCCATGCAGATGCAGTCGCGAGAGCAGAATCTGCAAAGCTTCCTCGATCGATTCTGCCTCTCTGAGCAACAGGCTCACCGGCCCGAGATCCGGCACGCCGCGCGCAATGGCCGCTCGCGCACCGAAGTCATGATGCCGGGAAGCGGCAGCCGACAAGTTCAGTAGTCTTACGAACGCGAGTCGTGCGATCGGCAGATCCGGCGAGTGCAGACATTCGGGCTTCAAACCCGCCTTCTTCAAGGTGGCATGAGCGTCGAGTCCAACCTCGCGCGCTGCCCTGAGATATCCGGACAGCGTTGCGCTACGAATGAAATCATTCCGAATGGTCGCCATCCGGCACACCGATTCACGTCAGTGCAAGCATCCTGCCCTTGCGAACGCAACCAGCGCAACAGGCTGCATTATCTCTACGCGCAGGGTGGCGAATTTCGTGACTTTTAGCCGTCCGGCGAACGTGGAATGCTCAATCTCGCCTGCGCTTGCGAAGCGTAGCGATTACGCACTGACTCAATTGCTCGCGGTGACTTGCGAGCGGGCCTCGCGAATCGCGTTGGCGAGGTCCAGCACGGCCGTGGCGTAGAACGTCGAACGGTTGTAGCGAGTGATGGCTTCGAAGTTGGCGAAGCCGGCCACGTATTTCGACGGCTTGCCGGGCGTGGGCAGCTCGACGACCGAGCACACGCCTTCGGGCACACGCTTCACGGAGAACTTGACGCCCTTCTCCTTCAACGCCGCAACGTCGTGAACGCGCTCCAGGCCGGTCACCAGATCGGCCGCACTGCCTTGAGGCAGTTGCACCGGCACCAGGGCCGGCTCGCCGTCGGTCCAGCCGAACGATTTGAGATAGGCGGCAATGCTACCGATGGCGTCGGAGGTGCTGCCGCGAAGGTCGATGACGCCGTCGTCATCGAAATCCACCGCGTACTTGCGCACGCTCGAGGGCATGAACTGCGGCAGACCCATGGCGCCCGCATACGAGCCTTTGATGGTCAGCGGATCGATGCTCAGGTCGCGGGCCATGAGCAGCAGCTCCTTGAGCTCATCGCGGAAATATTCCTGTCGGCGCGGCCCGTCGAACGCAATCGTCGTCAGCGAATCGACGACTCGGAACGAGCCAGTGTTCTGGCCGAACGCGGTCTCGACGCCGAGAATGCCCAGGATCACCTCGGGTGAGACCCCGTATTCAGCCTGCGCGCGACGCAGGTCGGCTTCGTGCAAATCCCAGAACCGGGTGCCGGCCGCGATCCGCGCCTTGGTCAGAAACTTCGCCCGATAATTGGGATACGAGCGCACCGGCGGCGGTGCAGTTTTCGGCCGCTCCGGACCGATCAGGCGGCTGACGACGGGCTGATGCCGCGCATCGCCGAGGATGCGCTCGAGCTCCGCAAGGTCGAGGCCGTGCTCGACCTGCATGGTCGCGATGAACTCGCGCACCTCGGGGCGAGTCAGGTATCCCGTGCTGGCATTCGCCGAGCCCACCAAGCCAGCCAGCACCACTGCTGCGGTGATTCGCAAACTCATCGCATCTTCCCGAAAAAAAAGTGACCCAGGTCTGTATCTGAGACCGCTGCGCCCGGGGTTTGTCCCCGTTGTATCGATCGGCACCGGCTCGAGCCAAACATAATGTGCCCGAGCGCTTTGTGGAAGTGATGATTCTCACAATCCACGAGCGGACAGAGTACATTCGCGCGCATAAGAACCGGGAGACTCCGTGTGACGCGAAGAGCTTATCTGACGACGCTGGCGGTCGCGTTCGGCGTGCTGTGGGTCGCGCTCGCCATTCAGCCACTGCACCGGACGGATTGGCTGCTGGAAAACGTGCTGGTCCTGTTGGGCGTCGGCGGCCTCGTGGCTACGGCGCGCGTCTTCCCGTTCTCCCGCATCTCATACACGGCGCTGTTCATCTTCCTGTGCCTGCATACGATCGGTGCGCATTACACTTACTCCGAAGTCCCCTACGATCAAGCAGTGCAACGCTTATTCGGGTTCTCGCCCAATGAACTGTTCGGCTGGGAGCGCAACAACTTCGATCGGCTCGTGCACTTCAGCTACGGACTGCTGCTCGCCTACCCCATTCGCGAAGTGTTCCTGCGCATCGTTTCGGTGCGCGGCTTCTGGGGGTACTTCCTGCCGCTGGATCTGACCATGTCCACCTCCATGCTCTACGAGCTGATCGAATGGGGCGCCGCGCTTGGTTTCGGTGGCGAGCTGGGCGTCGCCTATCTCGGCACGCAAGGCGACGTTTGGGATGCACAGAAGGACATGGCGCTTGCATCGCTGGGCGCACTGATCACCATGACCGCAACCGCCTGCGTCAATATCGCCTACCAGCGCGACTTCGCTCGCGAATGGGCCGACAGCTTCCGGATCCGCAGCAACGAGCCGCTAGGCGAAGTCGCCCTTGCCCGGATGCGCGGCCAAGCTACGCCTTGAGTTCGTTCAGCGACGCGAGCTCGCTCTCGGAAAGCTGAATCTCCACCGCCGCGATGTTCTCCTCCAGGTGTTTCACTTTGGAGGTGCCGGGGATGGGCAACATCACCGGGCTGCGCTGGAGAATCCACGCCAGGGCGATCTGACTGGGCACGACTCGATGTTCTTTCGCGATCCGATCGAGCACGGAGCCCGAGCGCGCCAGGTCGCCGGCCGCGAGCGGATACCAGGGGATGAAGCCGATGCCCTGCTGCTCGCAGTAGTCCAGCACGGCTTCGGCGCCCCGGTTCGCGAGGTTGTACAGATTCTGCACCGTCGCGACCGGGAAGACTTTCGCGGCCGCCTGGATCTCCTCCACCGTGACTTCGCTCAGCCCCGCGAAGCGGATCACGCCTTCATCGAGCAGCTGTTTGACTGCACCGAACTGCTCGTCGCGCGGCACGTTGGGGTCGATACGATGCAATTGCCACAGATCGATGCGCTCCACACCGAGTTTCTTCAGGCTGCCACGGGCCCGCTCGATCAGGTAGTCGGGCCGGCCATTGGGCACCCACCGGTCCGGGCCCGGTCGGGTCAAGCCGCCCTTGGTCGCAATCAGCAGCCCCTTGTACGGATGCAACGCCTCGCGGAGCAACTGCTCCGACACATCGGGACCGTAGGAATCTGCCGTGTCGATGAAGTTCACACCGAGCTCGGGCAAACGTCGCAACACCCGCAAACATTCGGCCTTGTCCGCAGGCGGCCCCCAGACGCCCTGGCCAGTGATGCGCATCGCGCCGTAGCCCAGGCGATGCACTTCAATCTCGCCGCCAATACGAAACGTGCCCGAGCGGGCCGCAGTCAGGGTTGCCATGGTGATCTCCGTCGTCAGCGAGCGAGCCTTGCAGATACGCGACAATAACAGCGCCGGGCGACGATTCTGGCTGGATCGACCGCCGAAAAACATCATTGCCCGCTGTCAGTGTGCGAGATCCGCCTTACACGCCAGAGCAATGAGGCGGAAGCTGCAGGCCGTCACGGCTGGCCGATGGGTACGAAGAGCGTGCTCGGGTGCGCGCGGTCGTGGTACAGCTGCACCGTCACGGGACGTGCGTCCTTCATCGTTTCAGATGAAACATCGCCGCCGCTGTTGTAGTTCTTCTGCATGTACGTCGAGTTCACCGGCCCGATGACCAGGCGCAGGCGGCTGCCTTTGCGCACCATGCGTGAGGTGAACATGAAGCTGTCGAAGTCGTACTGGAGCGGCTCGCGCGTCGTGATGAGCTTCGCCTGGCGCTCGCTTTCGCGATAGCGCGCCCGCTGCTGATCGTTGGTCAGCAGGACGGAGCTGGCGTCCGGGCGGATCTCGTAAACGGACACGGCAAAGTCCGTGTCCGGTTGATCGATGGCCAGCCAGGCCGAGAGCTTGAAGAAGCCGCTGATTTCCGTATCGCGCTCGAACGGTGCGGCGTGATAAACGAGCACCTTGCCCTGCTGTGCATAGATCGTGCGCTGATCGGTGAGCGAGGACGGATCCAGATCGCGCTCGACTTCGGCGATGCCCAGATCGCGCGGATCGTAGACATATCGATCGGGCTTGCCCTTCGCCTGCGAAGTGGAAAGAGAGCCCGATGCGAGCACATCCGCAGCGCTGCCGTTCGAGTCCAGGAAATAAGATTGCATCCGCGCAGTGACACCCTCCAGCGTATCGGCGTAGCGCCACTGGTCCGCATCCATCACGTAGTACGCCACGCGCTTGCGTAGGAACTCCGGCTTCGCGCCGTTCTGCATGGTCCATGCATACCAGTCCAGATGCAGCTTGGGCAGATCGACCAGACTCTCCTTGCCGAAGCTCAGGCCGCCGAACTGCGCCTGCGGCGTGCGAGTGCCGGCGTGGTCCCAAGGACCGATCACCAGATAATGCCGTGCCCTGGCCTCGGCGTTGCCGTGTTTCATATGCTGGCGATAGTGCTCGATCGCCCCCGGCTGATCGCCGTCGTAGGCGCCCGTGATCGTCAGGATCGGCAGCGACAGCTTCGAGTACTGCTCGGGCGTGGGGTTGTATGAATCCCAGTAGTCATCGAGCTGCGGATGCGCGACCCATTCCTGAAAGGTCGCGTTGGGATTGCCGAGCAGCGTGTCGAACTCCTTGAACGGCTTGCCCGACTCGAACCACTGACGATTCACGGCGCCCCAGAACGAGGGGTCGCCGAAGATGTTCGCCTGCAAAGCCTTGCCGCTGGTGAAGGTGAGCCATTGCATTAGATACGGACTTGCGATGTTCGCGCGCATCGGGAAGTCGATACCGGCATAGGGAGAAGCCACCGGCACGATGGTTGCCAGATGCGGCGGAAACTCTTTCGCCGTCACCCACTGGTCGTAGCCTGCGTACGAGCCGCCCCACATCGTCACCTTGCCATTGCAATAGGGCTGTTGCGCGAGCCACTCGACCACGTCGTGACCGTCGCGCGCTTCCTGAATCAAGGGCCGGAACTCGCCTTCGGAATTGCCTCGACCGCGCACATCGACGGTCAGGAACGGGTAACCGCGAGCGGCAAAGTACATGCCACGGTCGTGATAGCTCTGCGCGGTGTACGGCGTCAGCGTGAAGATGCAGGGAGCAGGTTCATTCTGCTGCCGCGGCGTGTAAACGGTCGCATCCAACTTCACGCCATCGCGCAGTGGAATCTTTACGCCCCACTTGACTTGAACCCGTTCCGCATCCGGAGCAGACGCTGGCTGATCGGCTCGGGCGCCGACTGCGAGCACACCCAGCACGAGCGAGAACAACAAAGTCGAATCGAGCCTCACGTTCATTCTCCGAGTGGACCGACGGGCGAGCCGCAGGAACAGATGAGTCTACCGAGTCTGCCGGCACAAGCGCACCAGAACAAATATAACAAGGGGAGCATCCGCAATTTCCGGTGCGCAACGTTCGATTAACACTGCACGGATTTGCACGAATATAACTTCCCGGCAGCCACGCCGTTGTATACCGTCGTTTGCGACGAAATGTTTGCTAGCTCTCGTTGACTTCCAAACGCGAAGCGGATCACAGTTGCGCATCGCACGGGGCGGTACGCCCAACAACAACAGAGGCAGGGAAACATATGTGTAAAGCTACGCGCCAGCCTCATCGCTGGCTGATCCCTTTCTATTCGCTTTGTTTCGGAATGACTTCCACGGCGGCTCTGGCACAGGCGCCCGAATCGGTCCTCAGAGCTCCAGACCAGCCGGCGTTGTCGGGCTTTTCGGTCAAGGGCCGCGCCAACAGCGACGACGTGCCGCATCCGGCTGGAGAAAAACGTCGCGAGATGCGCAAGCTGGGTTTGGAAGAAAAGATCCGCTCGGAAGCGCAAAGCGCGAGCCAGGCCTCCGGCCAGATATTCGGCCAGTCCTCCGGCCAGCGCTCGCGCAAGGCGCACCGGATCGGTCGGGGGAAATATAAAGGGAAGTATATCGAGCTCGAACGCGAGAGCGAGGACCTGATCTTTACCGTGCTGGGCGAATTCGGCACGCAGATTCATCCTGCCCTGGGCGGCCAGCCCGGCCCGTTGCACAACACGATTCCACAGCCCGACCGCAGCGTGGACAACAGCACCATCTGGGCGCCGGACTTCTCGCGCTCCTATTTCGAAGACCTGTTGTTCTCGGAAAAGCCGGGAGCGGTCTCGATGCGCAATTTCTACATCGAGCTTTCCTCGAATCGTTACACCGTCGATGGCGAGGTCACGGACTGGGTCACCGTCCCGTACAACGCCAATCGTTACGACGACGATGTCACTTACAGCTGCTCATTCCCCGGGCTGCCCGGCACTTATCCCTGCGCCGGCGTCTGGCTGTTCCTGCGTGACGCGCTGAACGGCTGGTACAACGCGCAGCTGGCGGCCGGCAAGTCGGCCGCCCAGATCAATGCCGAGCTGGCGAAGTTCGACGTGTGGGATCGGAACGATTACGACAACGACGGCAATTTCAACGAGCCCGACGGCTACATCGACCACTTCCAGGCGGTGCACGCGGGCATGGGCGAAGAAGTTGGCGGTGGTGCGCAAGGCGGCGCGGCGATCTGGAGCCATCGCTGGTTCGCGTACTACAACATGGAGGGCCTCATCGGCCCGGAAAACAATCGCGCCGGCGGCGTCCGCATCGGCAACAGCAACTACTGGGTCGGCGATTACACGGTCGAGCCTGAAAACGGCGGCGTGGGCGTGTTCGCGCACGAGTTCGGTCACGATCTCGACCTGCCCGATCTGTACGACACCAACGGCGGCGACAATTCGACCGGTTTCTGGACGCTCATGTCCTCGGGCTCCTATGGCAGCGACGGCAAGGAGGATATCGGCTCCAAGCCGGTGCACATGGGCGCCTGGGAAAAACTGCAACTCGGCTGGCTGAAGTACGAGGTCGCGCATGCGGGCAAGAAGTCGCATCACCGGCTCGGCCCCGCCACTTACAACACCCGGCAGGCGCAAGCGCTGATCACGGTGCTGCCCGATAACGTCATCGGACCTTATGCGGGCAACGCGTTCTATCACAGCGGCAGTGGCCCGTTGCTGGATACAACGATGTTGCGAACCGTGACGCTGCCCAGTGGAACGGCGTCGCTCAGCGCACAGGTTCAATACGACATCGAAGCCGATTGGGACTATGCCTACCTGGTGGTCGTCGACGGCGGCACCACTCACCTGGTAGCCACCAATGTATCCACCAGCACCGATCCGAACGGGCAGAACTTCGGCAACGGCATCACCGGCAGCACTGGCTTCGAATGGGTGCCGCTCACCGCAGATCTTTCTGCCTTCGCCGGCAGGACGGTGCAGGTGGGGTTCCGCTACTGGACCGATCCGTACACCAACGGCCTCGGTCTCATGATCGATGACATCCGGATCACCGGTCAGCAAGCCGATGGCGGTGAAGTCTCGGCGCCGTGGGTGTACAGCCCGTCCGCTGACGGTTTCAGGCTCGTGCAGGGCGATCTGGGCAGCTACTTCAACGCCTATGTCGCGGAGTTCCGCCAGTATCGCGGCTATGACAAGGGGTTGCGCACCGGTCCCTATGTGTTCGGCGATCTCAATTCGCCCTCGCTGCAGGACTGGGTTACGCACTTCCCGTATCAGGAAGGCCTGCTCATCTCCTATTGGGACGAGCGCCTGGGCGACAACAACACCAGCGCTCATCCGGGCCTGGGCCTGATCCTGCCCATCGACGCGCATCCCACGCCGCTGACTCGTGAAGACGGTGTGGCCTGGTCGTCGCGCTATCAAAGCTTCGATTCGACCTTCGGGCTGGAGAAGACCGATCCGTTGAAACTGCGGCGTCTGGGGGTGGATTACCGGTACCCGGCACAGCGTGGCGTGGCAGTGTTCGACGACCGCGTGCAGCACTGGCGTGCGGCAACTCCGGCCGCCGGTGTGAAGAATCCCAATACCGAAACACTCATCGAGGTGAAATCGGTGAACAAGGACGGCTCGGTCATGGAGGTGGAGGTCAAGCCGGCCCGTCGCGGGCACAAGCCTCGCGAATGGTCCTTGGACCGCAAGCGCTGGAACTGGTGGGACTGAATCAGAGAACGAGCCGATCGGCCATCGATCGACAGGGCCCCGCACGAGTCGAACCTCGTGCGGGGTTTTTGTTTGGTCAGCGCTGCGTCACTGCCGGCGCCACATATCCGGCCGCGGCCAGTTCGCGTTCAGCTTGTTTGAACCCATAGGAAGGAACGAGTTCGTCGGTGCGATCGCC
>Ga0182742_1002797_pt1 | contig 18557 bp, 17 predicted proteins | sample eDN5th37CBELigMG_FD_128880 | JGI IMG/M metagenome (GOLD analysis project Ga0182742, IMG submission 128880) | Enriched Miracle-Growth compost microbial communities from Emeryville, California, USA - eDNA 5th pass 37_C BE-Lig MG (version 2)... ...
GCTGGGGTCGCGACGCAGCAGGCGCACGCTCTCCAGCGCCGCGCCGGCCACGGCGGGGGGCAGGGCGGTGGTGAAGATCAGCCCGCCGGCGGTGCTGCGGATATAGTCCACCACCTCCGCATCCCCGGCGATGTAGCCGCCCAGCACGCCGAAGCCCTTGGCCAGCGTCCCTTCGATCAGGTCCACCCGATGGGCGACACCGTCGCGTTCGCTGATGCCGCCGCCGGTGGCGCCGTAGAGGCCGACGGCATGGACCTCATCCAGATAGGTCAGGGCGCCGTAGCGCTCGGCCAGGTCGCAGATGGCGCCGATCGGGGCGATGTCGCCATCCATGGAATAGACGCTTTCGAAGGCGATCAGCTTCGGCGCCTCGGGCGGGGCGGCGGCGAGCTTGGCCTCCAGGTCGGCCAGGTCGTTGTGCTGCCAGATATGCCGCACCGCGCCCTTGGCGCCGCGCATGCCGGCGATCATCGAGGCGTGGTTCTTGGCGTCGCTGAAGACATGGAAGCCTGGCAGCGCCTCCAGCACCGCACAAATGCCCGCCTGGTTGGAGATGTAGCCGCTGCCGAAGAGCAGCGCCGCCTGCTTGCCGTGCAGGGCGGCCAACTCCGCCTCCAGCGCCGTGTGCAGGGGGGAGGTGCCGGAGATGTTCCGGGTGCCGCCCGCCCCGGCGCCATGCTGCTCCACGGCCCGAATCGCGGCCGCCAGAACCTGCGGATGGCTGCCCATGCCGAGATAGTCGTTGGAGGACCAGACCGTGACCTCCCGCACGCCGTCGGGCGCGTGCCAGCGATAGATCGGGAAACGGTCCGCCAGCTTCTCCAGCCGGGCGAATTCGCGGTAGCGGCCCTCCTGGCGCAATGCGGCCAGAGCGTCGCGGCAATGGGCAAGGAAGGCGTCACGGGTGTTCATGGCATGCAGGCCCTTGGGGCGGCGGGCGGGAGATATGGCGGCGCTTTCGGAAAAGCCAGCGAATCCAGCGCAACCCTGCGCCGCGGTGGGAGCGCCTCAACCCTGGAAAGCCGATCCGGGCGACCCCTGCCATGATCTGGATCAAGACGGCGGGACCGACCCGCGCTTCCCCCGCATCCTCCTGGCCGGCTAGTCTGCCCGGCCCGGACCAGCACAAGCCCAAGGGAAGCATGATGACCGACTCCATCCTCGAACAGCGCCGCATTGAGGCGGCCTTCGCCAAGGGGATCTACGAGGAGATGGTGGCGGCCCTCGGGGTGGAGCAGGCCAAGGCGATCCTGGCACGCGCCATCGTGAAGCTGGCGAAGCAGGCCGCGGCGGAGATGGCGAAGGAGTCGGAGAGCGGCCCGAGCCTGGAGCATTTCGTCTCTCTCCAGCCGCGCTGGACCAAGGGCAATGCGCTGGAGATCGAGGTCCTGCGCGCCGACGCGCAGCACTACGACTTCAACGTGAAGCGCTGCCGCTATGCGGAGATGTACCGGGAGATGGGACTGGCCGAGCTGGGCGCCGTGCTGTCCTGCAACCGCGACGGTGCCTTCTGCGAGGGCTATGACCCGAAGCTGAAGCTGACCCGCACCCAAACCATCATGGGCGGCGCCAGCCATTGCGACTTCCGGTATCGTTATGAGGCAGGGTCCGGCGGACCCGACGGCCAGGGGCAGGCATGACGCCCTTTCATTTCCTTCACCTAACCGACCCGCACATGCCGCCGCCCGGCGGCCTGGTCTTCGGGCGGGACACAGCGCCGCGCCTGGCCGCCGCCATTGCCGACATCGCCGCCCGGCACGGCCCGGGCAGCGCCGCCCCCGCCGCCTTCGCGGTGCTGACCGGCGACCTGGCGCGGGATGGCGAACCGGAAGCCTATGCCAGGCTGCGGGAGATGCTGGCCGGCCTGCCCTGCCCGGCGCATCTGCTGCTTGGCAACCATGACGACCGCGCCGCCTTCCGCGCCGCCTTCCCGGAGGCGCCGGTGGACGCCAATGGCTTCGTGCAGCAGGCGGTGGCGACGCCCATCGGACACTGCCTGATGCTCGACACGCATGAGCCGGGGCGGCCGGAAGGCCGGCTCTGCGAGCGGCGCCTGGGCTGGCTGGCGGACAGGCTGGCGGAGGGGGCGGGGCCGGTGCTGCTCTTCCTGCACCACCCGCCGCTCTCCGCCGGCATCCCTGGCATGGACCGGAGCGCCCTGCAGGATGCGGAGGCGCTGTGGGAGGTGCTGGCGCCGCACCGCGCGCGCATCCGCCACATCTTCCATGGCCATCTGCACCGGCCCATGGCCGGGTCCTGGCACGGGATTCCGCTCTCCTCCCTGCGCGGCACGGCCTTCCAGGTGGCGCTGGAGTCCATGCCGGGGAAGATCGTGACCTCCGGCCGGGAGGCGCCCTGCTATGCCCTGGTCCGCGTGCTGGGCGAGGATGTCGTCGTCCACACCCGTGACCTGCCCGAGGCAGCAACGTAGAGGCCCGCTATGCCCGTCCGCCTCCATCCGCATCTGCGCGCCCTGCTGGCCGATGACTGGGCGGCGGTGGATCCCTCCCTGCCGCCGCTGCTGGAGATGCTCTTCGCCCGCAGCGCCGGGGAGGACTGGCACAAGGCCGGCACCTTCAAGGACCATCTGCTCGGCGTCTGCCGGGTGCTGACCCTCTGGGACCAGCCGCGGGAGGTGCGGCTGCTCGGCCTGTTCCACAGCGTCTATTCCAACGAGTATGTGGACCTGAAGCTGTTCGACGGACAGGGCAACCGCGCCGAACTTGCCGCCGCACTGGGCGAGGAGGCGGAGCGGCTGATCCATACCTTCTGCACCATGCCGCGCACCGAGTTCACCCGGCGCCTGCTGGCGATGGACCACCTCCCGGAGGAAGGGCTGGTGCTGGAACGGGCGAAGGGTCCGCCCCTGCACCTCTCCGGCCGCGACGCGGCGATCTTCGCCATCGCCACCATCGCCGACATCGCCGAGCAATGGCATTCCTGGCAGGACGAGGTCTTCGCCGGCTTCCCCGATGTACAGGCGCGGCCGCTCCGGGAGAATTGGGCCGCCTCGCTCTGGCCCGGGCCGCTGAAGCCGACGGTGAGCGCGCTGTCGCTGCTCTCCCGCCTGACGCATCCGCTGCGGGAATTGCCGCCGGAATGGGAGATCCCGGCGCCGCCCGTCTTTGCCCGCTGCTTCGCCATCCTCGATCCGGCGGAGGAGGCGGCGGCGGTCACGCTTTATTGGCAGGCGGTGAACCGCGCCCTGCCGATCTCCGGCATGGAGGCGACGCGCCGCGCCCTGGAGGCCGCCGCCCGGCACAATCCCTTCGTGGGCGAGCCACGCCTGATGCTGGCGCAACTGGCGCTGACTGCCGGCGAGTGGGAGACCGCCGCCGATCATGCCCGCGCCGGGCTGGACCTGCTGGCCGAATGGGGCGTGGCCTGGGACAAGCGGATCGCCTGGTCCGGCTGGGTCGCCTGGGCGCGTATCCTGCTGCAATCGGCGGAGCGCCGGACCTGGCCGGAGGCGCTTTCCGGCCTGAACGGGCTGGGGCTGGTGGGCTGATCTTTTCCCCCTTTCCCGGCGGGGCCGTGCTGCGCTGGCCCTGCCCTTGGCCACGCCATTCATCGCCCGTACCGCCCTCGGCCAGGAATGGCGACCAAGCCAGCAGATGCGGATCATCGTCCCGGCCGCGCCCGGCGGCACGGCCGATATCAGCGCCAGGTTGCTGGCGCCTTATCTCCAGCAGCATTTCGGCCAGACCTGCGTGGTGGAGAACCGCTCCGGCGCCGGCGGCACCATCGGCACCGCGGAGTTCCTGCGCACCGCGCCGGACGGGCACACCATGCTGCTCGGCAATATCGGGCCGCAGGCCATCGCCCATTCGCTCTTCCGCAACCTGCCCTACCGGCCGGACAGCCTGCTGCCGGTCTGTGGCACGGTGCGGGGGCCGAATATGCCGGTGGTGCATCCCTCCGTGCCCGCGAACACCTTGCCGGAGCTGGTGGCGCATCTGAAGAAGAACCCCGGCAAGCTCAGCTACGGCTCACCCGGCATGGGGTAGAGCCCGCACCTCACCGCCGTCTGGTTCAGCCAGGCGACCGGGACCGAGGCGATCCACGTCCCCTTCCGCGGCGCCGGCCCGGCGGCGATCGAACTGGTGGCGGGAACATCCAGTTCATGTGGGACAACCTGACCAGCGGCATCCAGCAGATCCGCCCCGGCCGGGTGCGGGCGCTCGCGGTCAGCAGCGCCGACCGCAATCCGCAACTCCCGGAGGTGCCGGCGGCGCGGGAGACCATGCCGGAACTGGCCAATTTCGACGTGAACACCTGGTTCGGCATCTTCCTGCCCGCCGGAACGCCGCGCCCCATCGCCGAGGCGATCAACAAGGCGATGCATGACTGGCACCAGACCGAGGAGGTGAAGCGCCGCTGGGCGGAGATGGGCGGCGTCTCGCTCTATGGAACCATGGAGCAGTTCGCGGGCTTCGTGAACAACGAGATCGAGAAATGGGGTGCGGTCATCCGCAAGGAGGGGCTGCAGCTCGATATCGGCTGAGCACCGACCAACAGGGAGGAAACACAAGAATGAAAACAGTATCGCGGCGCGCCGCCCTGGCGCTGCCATTGGCTGCGCCCCTGCTCGCCAGGGGCGCCCATGCCCAGGGGTGGAAGCCTGGCGAGCGGGTGCTGATCGTCGTGCCGGCGGCGCCCGGCGGCACGACCGACATCATGGGGCGGCTCTGCGCCGACTACCTGCAGAACCGCTGGGGCACGCCCGTGGTCGTGGAGAACCGCGCCGGCGGCGGCGGCACCATCGGCACGATGGAGGTGGTGCGGGCGCAGCCGGATGGGCGGACCCTGCTCAGCGGCAATATCGGGCCGCAATCCATCGCCTATTCCCTGTTCCGCAACCTGCCCTATCAGCAGACGGATCTAGTGCCTGTGGTGGGGCAGATCCGTGGGCCGAATGTGCTGGTGGTGAATGCCGCCACGCCGGTCCATGACATGCAGGAATTCGCCGCCTGGTTGCGCGGCAATCCGGGTGGCGTCAGCTACGCCTCCACTGGCGTCGGCCAGTCCACGCATCTCTCGCCGGTCTGGATGCTGCAATTGCTGAAGGTGGAGGCGGTGCATGTGCCCTATCGCGGCTCTGCCCCGGCACAGACGGCGCTGCTGGCCGGCACGGTCGGCTTCCTGATCGACAACCTGACCGGGGTAATGCCACATATCCGCGCCGGCCGGGTGCGCGCCATCGCCGTGACCAGCGCCGAGCGCAACGCCGAGCTGCCGGATGTGCCGGCGATGCGGGAGACCCTGCCGGAACTGGCCGGTTTCGAGGTCAATACCTGGTTCGGCCTGTTCGGACCCGGCGCCATGCCGGCCGAGGCCATCCAGGCGATCAACACGGAGATCAATGCCTGGCTCGACCTGCCGGAGACGCAGCGGCGCTTCGAGCAGCTGGGCGGCGTGCCCTTGCGCGGGACGCCGGAGCAATTCGCCGATTTCGTGCAGGCGGAGATCGCGAAGTGGCGCGGGGTGATCCGCAAGGAAGGGTTGCAGCTGGACCTCGGCTGATCCCCGTGCCCGGTGGTTGACGGCGGGCGGGAGGCACCGCAGCCTGCGCGGCCGGATGATCCTCTCGCCCCTCTGGCTGCCGGTCACCCTGGCCGCGGCCCTGTTCCAGTGCTGGCGCACCGCCCTGCAGCAGAGGCTGCGCGGGCAGCTTTCGGTCAATGCGGCGGCGGTGGTGCGCTACCTCTATGGCGTGCCGGCGGGGGCGCTGCTGCTGGGCCTCTATATGCTGGGGTTCGGCGGCGGGCTGCCGGAGCCCAATCTCGGCTTCCTGCTGTTCTGCGCTGCCGGCGGGCTGGGGCAGATCCTGGGGACCAACCTGCTCATCATGTCCTTCGGCCATCGCGGCTTCGCCGTGGGCACCGCCTATGCCAAGACCGAGGCGGTGCAGGGCGCGGTCCTGGCCCTGCTGCTGCTGGGCGAGCAGATCTCCGCCATGGCCTGGGTCGGGATCGGCATCGGGGTTGCCGGCGTGCTCTGGCTGTCCCTGGCGGGGCGGAAGCTTACGGCGGGGGAATTGCTGCGGGCCACGGTGCAGCCGGCGGCGCTCTGCGGGCTGGCTTCCGGCTTCTTCTTCGCCCTGACTGCGGTGCTGATCAAGGCGGCGAACCAGAGCCTGCCGGGGGATGACCCGATCCTGCGGGCGCTGGTGACGCTGGTGGTCACCAATATCCTGCAGACCGCGATGCAGGGCGGCTGGCTGCTGGCGCGGGAGCCGGCGCAGCTCCGCGCCGTCTTCGCCACCTGGCGCAGCTCCGCCCAGGTAGGGGCGCTGTCTGCCTGCGGCTCCGCCTGCTGGTTCACCGGCTTCGCCCTGGCCCCCGTGGCGCTGGTACGCGCGGTGGGCCAGGTGGAGATCCTCTTCACCCTGCTGTTCAGCCGCTTCTACCTGCGGGAACAGCCCTCGCGCGCCGAGGTGGCCGGCGCGCTGACGGTGGTGCTGGGCGTCGTGCTGGTGCTGGCGGGGCGATAGTCGCGGGTTTCAGCCCGCGAACATCGCCCGGATCGCCGCCGGGTCCACCTGCTCCAGGCTGGGGGGCGACCAGTTCGGCTTGCCGTCCTTGTCCACCAGCACGCTGCGCACGCCCTCCCGGAAATCCGGGTGCCGGTTCACCACCACGCGGGTCAGGGCCAGTTCCATCTCCAGGCATTCGTCGAGCGTTGCCCCGGCGCCGCGCCGCAGCAATTCCAGGGAGACGCAGAGGCTGGTCGGCGACATGCGGCGCAGGATCTTCACCTGCTCGGCGGCCCAGTCCGTGCCCTCCGCCTCCAGCGCCCGGATGATCTCCAGCACGCTGTCCTTGCCGAAGCAGCGGTCGATGGCGGCGCGGTGCGGGGCGAAGCTGGCCGGGGGTGGGGCCTCGGCGAAACGCTCCACCACCCCGGCATCGCCGCCGAGCAGCGCCTCGCGCAGCGCCGGCAGCCTCTCCCGTGGGACGAAATGCGTGGCGAGGCCGGCATGCACCGCATCCGCGCCGCGCAGCCGCGCGCCGGTCAGGGCCAGCCAAGTGCCGATCGCCCCCGGCAGGCGCGGCAGGGAATAGGAGGTGCCGACATCCGGGAAGAGGGCGATCGCCGTCTCCGGCATGGCCAGCAGCGCGTGTTCCGTCACCACCCGCGGTGCGCCATGGATGGAGACGCCGATGCCGCCGCCCATGCAGATGCCGTCGATCAGCGAGACCCAGGGCTTGCCGAAATGGGCGATGCCGCGGTTCACGGCATATTCCTCGGCGAAGAAGGCCTCGATGGAGGCGGTGTCCCCGGCGATGGCGAATTCACGGATGCGGCGCACATCGCCGCCGGCACAGAAGGCCTTGCCCCCGGCCCCCTCCAGCAGCACCAGCCGCACGGAGGCATCGTCCTTCCAGGCATCGAGCGCCGCCTGGAAGCCACGGATCATCTCGATATCGAGGGCATTCAGGGTCTTGGGCCGGTTCATCAGCAGCGTGCCCGCCGCGCCTTCGCGGCGGGTCAGCAGGGTCGGCTCGGCCTCGTTCATCTCGGTCACGCAGCGCTCCTCGGATCGGTTCCGGGGGCGCGTAACCGCTCGGCGTCGGGGGATCAACCCGAGGGGCCGGGGCGCATCGCGGAAGCGTGGTCAGGCGTTCCGACACTGCTGCCGATACAATCGCCTTGCGCGGGGCCGGCCCGCGCCTAAGCTGGGAGAAAACGGGAGGCGCGCGGCGCCGCATGCCGCAGCGGCCCCCTGAAGGGAGGATTCGCGATGCCGATTACCCGCCGTGGCACACTGGCCTTGCCTGCGCTTGCCCTGGCCGCTGGCCCTGCTGCCGCGCAGGGAGCGCCGGTGAAGGTCGGGGTTCTGCTGCCCCTCACGGGCAACGCGGCCTCGGCGGGGAATTCGGCCAGGGCTGCCATCGAGCTGGCGACGGAGCTGGTGAACACTCCGCATCCCGAACTTGCCTCCATGCCGCTGATGGCGACGGCCGGCCTGCCCAATCTCGGCGGGCGCAAGCTGGAGGCGGTCTTCGCCGACAACCAGGGCAACCCCTCGGTCGGCCAGAACCAGGCGCTTCGGCTGATCACGCAGGAGCGGGTGGTGGGACTGACGAATGGCTACCAGTCCAGCGTCGCCCTGACCGCGAGCGCCGTCGCGGAACGCTACGGCATCCCCTATGTGAACGGGGAGTCCGTCGCGACCAACCTGACGGAGCGGGGCTTCAAGTGGTTCTTCCGCACGACGCCGATCGGGCCGGACATCGCCAGGGTCTATCTCGACTTCATCGAGGAGCAGCAGAAGCAGGGGCGGCCGGTTGGCAAGATTGCGATCATCCACGAGAACACCGAATACGGAACCTCCATCGCCGATACGATAGCGAAGGAGGCCGAGGCGCGCGGCCGGCAGATCGCGCTGCGCATCCCCTACAGCGCCAACAGCGCCGATGTCTCCCCGCAGGTGCTGCAGATGAAGGATGTGCAGCCGGATGTGGCGGTCTTCATCAGCTACACCTCGGATGCCATCCTCTACATGCGCACCATGCGGGCGCAGGGCTACAAGCCGCCGGTCCTGATCGGCGACGATTCCGGCTTCTCGGATGACAGCTTCATCCAGACGGTGGGCGACATCTCCCAGGGCGTCATCAACCGCAGCGCCTTCGACGCCAGCCGTCCCGGCAGCAATTCGAACAAGATCAACGCGCTCTACAAGGCCAAGACCGGCCGGGAGATGGACGACACCACCGCCCGCATGATGCAGGGCTATCTGGTGATGGCGGATGCCATCAACCGCGCCGGCTCCACCGATCCGGCAAAGATCCAGGCGGCGCTGCGGGCGACCGACCTGAAGCCGGACCAGCTCATGATCGGCTATCGCGGCGTGCGCTTCAACGAGAAGGGGCAGAACGTGCTCGCCTCCGCGCTGCTCGTGCAGTTGCGGGGGAAGGAATATGTCTCGGTCTGGCCGGAGGACCAGGCCAGCGCGCCGCTGGAACTGCCTTTCAAGGGCTGGAGCTGAGGCGGGCGCCGACCGGTGATCCTGGCGCAGCTTGTCCTGAACGGACTGCTGGTGGGGGCAGTCTATGCGCTGTTCTCCTCCGGCCTCACCCTGATCTGGGGCATGATGAATGTGGTCAATTTCGCCCATGGCGACTTCGTCATGCTGGCGATGTATGTGGCCTTCTTCGCTGCCACATTGCTCGGCTGGGGGCCGGCGGCCTTCGTGCCGGTGGCAGCGATGGCGCTGTTCCTGCTTGGCGTGCTCGTCTACCTCATGCTGGTGCGGCATGTGATGCGCGGGCCGATGCTGGCGCAGATCCTCTCCACCTTCGGCCTCGCCCTGGTGCTGCGCTATGCCGCGCTCTGGGCCTTCTCCGCCAATTTCGTCTCGCTGCCGGAGGACCTGACCGGGCAGGTCGTCACCCTGGGCGGGCTGCGCTTCGAGCCCTCGCGCGTGCTGGCCGGCATCGCCGCGCTGCTGGTCACGCTCGGCCTGCATCTGTTGCTGACGCGTACCGCGCTGGGCAGCCGATTGCTGGCGGTGGCGGAGGATAGGACGGCGGCGATGCTGGTCGGCATCCGGCCCGACCCGATGCAGGCCCTGGCCTGGGGGATCGGCGCGGCCTGCACCGGCATCGCCGGCGGGCTGATCGCGCTGTTCTTCTATGTCGCGCCGAGCGTGGGGGAATCCCTGGTGCTGATCGCCTTCGTGGTGGTCTGCCTGGGCGGCTTCGGCAGCGTTCCGGGGGCGCTGGTCGCCGGCCTGGCCATCGGGGTGATCGAGTCACTTTCGGCCTTTTGGGTCGGCGCAGCCTTCAAGGATGTCGTGGTCTATGCGCTGTTCCTCGGCGCGCTCTGGTTCCGCCCGCAAGGGCTGCTCGGCAAGGCATGAGCGGGGGCGGTATGGCCATGACGGCATCGCGCGGTGCCTGGGGGCGGGGGGTGGCGGTCCTCGGCGTGCTGGCGGTGCTGGCCCTGGCGGCGCTGCTGCCTTTCGCGTTGCAGGATGTGTTCCATCAGCGCATCGCCGCGCTGGTGCTGCTGGCGGCGATCTCGGCTTCCGCCTGGAACCTGATCGGCGGCTATGCCGGCCAGGTCTCCATCGGCCATGCGGTGTTCTTCGGCGTCGGCGCCTATTCGGCGCTGCTCGGCTACACGCTGTTCGAATGGCCGCCCATCGCCGGGGCGCCCTTCGGCATCCTGATCTCCCTGGTCTTCGCCACCATCATCGGCCTGCCGACCTTCCGGCTGCGCGGGCACTACTTCTCCATGGCGACCATCGCCGCGGCGGAGCTGGTGCGCATCCTGGTCGTCAATTGGCCGCTGGTCGGCGGCGCGGTGGGGCTGATGGGGCCGGCGGTGCCGCGCAGCACGCTCGACCTCTCCTTCACCAGCCCGCGACCCTATTACTGGACCTTCCTCGGCACTCTCACGGCGCTGCTGCTGGTCACGCATTGGATGAGCCGCTCACGCATGGGCTTCTACCTGCGCGCCATCAAGGGGCAGGAGCGGGCGGCGCGTAGCCTGGGCGTGCCGGTGCAGCGGTACAAGTACTATGCGCTGCTGCTCTCGGCCGGCTTCACCTCGCTGGCCGGGTCGCTCTATGCACTGATGGTCGGCTTTGTGGATCCGGACAGCGGCTTCGGCATCCTGATCTCGGTGCGCATGGTCATCATCACAGCGCTGGGCGGGGTGGGAACGCTGTTCGGGCCGCTGGCCGGCGCGGTCATCCTGGTGCCGCTGGAGGAATGGACCAATGCCACCTTCGGCGGCGCCGGCACCGGCATCACCTATGTAGTCTACGGCTTCGTCATCATGCTGATCAGCCGCTTCGCGCCGGGCGGGCTGGCGGAACTCTGGCGGCGCCTGCAGGCGGCCGGGAGGCGCCATGCTGCTTGAGGCGCGGGGCATCGTGAAGGCCTTCGGCAGCTTCCGCGCGGTGGACGGGGCCGACTTCCATCTGGCGGAAGGCGAGATCGTCGGCCTGATCGGACCGAATGGCGCCGGCAAGAGCACCTTCTTCAACTGTCTTGCCGGCGAGTTGCAGCCCACTTCCGGCCGCATCCTGTTCCGCGGCCGCGACATCACCCGGGCGCCGCCGGAGGCACACGCGCGCCTCGGCCTGGCGCGCACCTGGCAGGTGCCGGCCGTCTTCGAGGAGATGACGGTGCGCGAGAACGTCATGGTCGGCGCCTTCCTGCGCCATGGCCACCGCCAGGAGGCCATGCGCCGGGCCGATGAGATGCTGGCCTTCACCGGCCTCTCGCCTCTCGCCGCTTCCCGCGCCGGCAGCCTCGGCACGCCAGCGCGCAAGCGGCTGGAGATCGCCCGCGCCCTGGCGACCGAGCCGGAATTGCTGCTGCTGGACGAGGCGCTGGCCGGGCTGACCCCCGCCGAGGTGCAGGCGGCCATCGAACTGGTTCGCCGCATCCATGCCCGCGGCATCACCCTGGTCATTGTCGAGCATGTGATGGAGGTGATCCTGACCCTGGCGCAGCGCGCCGTGGTCTTCCACCAGGGCCGCGTCATCGCCGAGGGCGCACCGCGGGCGGTGGTGGAGGATCCGGCGGTGATCGAGGCCTATCTGGGCCATAGCCTCCGGCGCCGGAGCGCCAGGGCATGAATCCCCCGCTGCTGGAGGTGCGCAACCTCTCCGTTCGCTATGGCGACCTGGTCGGCATCGCCGATGTCTCCCTTACCGTCCGTCAGGGCGAGGTGGTGGCGCTGCTCGGCTCCAACGGCGCGGGCAAGACGACGACGCTGAATGCCATCGCTGGCCTTGTCCCGCCGGCGGCGGGCGCGATCCTGTGGCGTGGCGAGCCGATCGGCGGCCTGCCGCCGCATGCCGTGGTCGGGCGCGGCATCGCGCTGTCGCCCGAAGGGTGGCGGCTCTTCGTCGGGCAGAGCGTGGAGCAGAACCTTCGCCTCGGCGCCACGCCGCTGGCCGACCGGAAGCGCATTCCGCAATTGCTGGACCGCGTCTTCACCCTGTTCCCGCGCCTCAGGGAGAGGCGCCGGCAGTCCGCCGGCACCCTCTCGGGCGGAGAGCGGCAGATGCTGGCCCTGGGGCGAGCGCTGATGAGCGATCCGATATTGCTGTTGCTGGACGAGCCCTCGCTCGGCCTTGCCCCGACCGTGGTGGAGTCGCTCTACGAGACGCTGGGTGCCTTGCGGCGGGACGGGCTGACCCTGTTGCTCGCCGAGCAGTCGGTGGAACTGGCGCTTGAGATCGCGGATCGTGGCTATGTCATCCAGACCGGCCGGAGTGTGCTGCAGGGACCGGCAGCGGAGCTGGCGGCAAATGAGGAGGTGCGGCGCGCCTATCTTGGCCTGGCCGGATAAGGCCGGCGTGGCTCAGCCGGCCGAACGTTTCGGCGTGAAGACATAGCCGCCGGCATCCTCCCCCGCGAGCTGGCGGAGATCCCGGGCGCAGCCGGCCAGGGCAGTGGCGGCATCGGCGACGGCGGAGCGCAGCAGGCCGGCATCCAGCCGTGGGGGCAGCGGCTCCGTCAGCCGTTGCACCGTGACGGAGCCGCCTTCATAGCCGAGCCACCAGTGCCAGAAGGGGCGGCCATCGCCGGAGCCATGCACCGCCCAGGCCCCCGGATCCTCGATGGAGCCGATCAGGGCGGCGGCCTGGTCCAACACCGCAGCCCCCGGTTCCTTCCAGAGATGCCGCAGGAGGGCATCCTTCACGCCCTCAATCCCCTCGACGATGCCTGCCCTGGGCGTCGCACCCTGGATGATGATGACGAAGCAGGCCGCTGCTTCCGGCACTGCCCCGCTGCCCGTGGCTTCCTGCTCGGCCATCTGGCTTCTCCGTGCTCGCCCGGCCGGGCGCGGGCGCGACCGCTAGGCCTGGCTGTTGTTGAGGCGATCCTTCAGCCCCTTCGCCGCGGCGAATTTTGCGGCCTTCGAGGCAGGGATCTGGACGGTCGCGCCGGTCTGCGGGTTGCGGCCCTCGCGCGCCGCCCGCTCAGCCGTGCTGAAAATGCCGAAACCTGCCAGCCGTACCTGTCTGCCGGCGGCCAGTTCATCGGCGATGCCGCTGAACACGGCTTCGACGGCCCGGCCGGCATCGGCCTTCGACATTCCGGTCGCATTGGCGACATGGGCGATCAGATCGGCCTGGTTCACTGGATCCATGCTCCCCGTCTGGACATGCGCGACGGGCTACAGCCGAAAGCCGGGACAGGCAAGACAATCGATGCATGAATGGCCTGCCTAAACCCGTTGCGGAACACGTATAAATCACGAAACTTCGCGTCTTGCTCCATCCCGGAACCCGGTGGCAAGCTGGCTGGCACAGCCGTTGCACAAGGCGCGCCCCATTCATGCGCAGCCTGGTGCAGGACAAGAAGACAAAAATTGGGAGGGAGCGCGCATGCAAGGAATCACGAAGCGCCAGCTTCTTATCGCAGGCGCGGCGCTCGGCGGTCTTACTGCCTCGTCGCGATCCGGCGCGCAGGACATGTCCGCCCATGAGCGCGAGCTCTACGAGGCGGCGAAGCGCGAGGGCGAGATTACCTGGTATTCCGGCCAGTACAGCGCGGAGACCTCCGAGGCGATCGGACGCGCCTTCACCGAACGCTATCCGGAGGTGCGCTGCAATGTCGTCCGCAGCACCTCCCAGGTCGCCTTCCAGCGGCTGTCGCAGGATGCGCGGGCCGGCGTGGCGCAGTGCGACGTGTTCAGCTCCACCAATTCCGGTCATTTCCAACTGCTGAAGCGGCAGAGCCGCCTGCTGCAATTCCGGCCGCAGAATGCCGACGGCATGCTGGAATCGATCCGCAACGCCGATCCCGACAATTTCTTCCACACCAGCTTCCTTGGCCTGTTCCAGCTCGCCTGCAACAGCCAGAAGGTAAGCGAGGACGAGGCGCCGAAGAGCTGGACCGACCTCCTCGATCCTAAATGGCGCAACCAGCTCGCGGTCGGGCATCCGGGCTTCAGCGGCGCGATCGGCGTCTGGGCCGTGCAGATGCGCAAGATGTACGGCTGGGACTATTTCAAGAAGCTGGAGAAGAACAAGCCACAGATCGGCCGGTCGAGCCAGGATCCGGTGACGCTGCTGAATGCCGGGGAGCGTTCGGTCGGCGTGGCCGTCCCGGCGGCGACGGTGCTGCTCAGCATCTCGCGCGGCAACCCGCTTCGACTCATCTATCCGACGGAGGGCGTGCTGGCGACGATCGCCCCTTCCGGGATCATCCGCAATGCGCCGCATCCCAATGCGGCGAAGCTGTTCATGGAATTCCAAACGGGGCCACACATGACCCCGGTCCTTCTCCGCTACTTCGCCGACCCGTTGCGGCCCGGCTCGCCGCCACCGGAAGGAGCGAAGCCGCTCGACCAGATCAAGCTTCTGGCGCCGAGCATTGAGGAGCAGGAGAAAGGCGTGCCGGAGGTGCGCGAGCTCTGGCGCGACACCTTCGGCGTCTGACCGGACCGCGCCGGCATGAACGACACCGCTGCCGCATTGCCGAAACCTGTGGCCGGCCAGGCGGAGGGGCGCCGCGGCGGCTTGCTCCGCCGGCTTCGCTATGTCGAGCCGGTGACCCTGCTCTGGCTGCTGCTGGTCCTGGTGCTGCTGTTCCTGGTGGCAGCACCGTTGCTGAAGCTGTTCAGCGTCAGCTTCCAGGCCCAGGAAACCGGAACCTTTACCCTGTCGAACTACGCGACCGCTTACGGACGCGCACGCTATCTTGATGCGCTGGTCAACTCCCTGACCCTGGGCCTTGCCTCGGCGGCCATTGCCGTGTTGCTGGCCGTACCGATGGCCTGGGCGGTGTCGCGCACTGACATGCCGGGGAAGGGCTTCACCTGGGCAGTGGTGCTCGGCGCCTTCATCATGCCGCCCTATCTGGGTGCAGTCGGCTGGATCCTGCTGGCCGGACCGAATTCCGGCTTCGTCAACCGTTTCTGGCAGTGGCTGACGGGCTCGGAAGGCACGCTATTCAACGTCTACAGCTTCGAGGGGCTGGCGCTGGTCATCGCGCTGCACTCCTTCCCGCTGGTCTTCATCTTCGTGAAGGCGGCGCTCGACCTTGTCTCCTCGGAGATGGAGGATGCCGCCAACATCCTCGGGGCTGGCACCTGGACGGCGATGCGGAAGGTCACGCTGCCGTTAGTGTGGCCTTCCATCCTGGGTAGCTTCATCATCGTCTTCCTGGAGACGATTGCGCTGTTCGGCACGCCGGCCATCCTCGGCATCCCGGCGCGCATCAATGTCGTCACCACGCAGCTCTGGCAGTTCTTCGAATATCCCGTGCGGGTGGAGGTGGCGGCGGCTTATGCCATGCCGCTGCTGCTCGTCACCATCGGCCTGATCGCGGTGCAGAAGCTGCTGCTGGCGCGCAAGGCCTTCGTCTCCCAGACCGGCAAGGGTGGGGAGCGGCGGATGATCCGGCTTGGCCCCTGGCGCTGGGCGATGTTTGGCTGGTGCGCCCTGGTCGGTGCGCTCTCCGTCGCGATGCCGCTGCTGGTGCTGCTGCAGGCCTCCTTCGCCAAGGCCTGGGGGCGGGGGATCAGCCTCGACAATCTCACCCTGCGTAATTACCACCTGCTGATCTTCGAGCATGAGATGGCGATGACCTCGATCTGGAACACGATCTGGTTCTCCGCCGCCGCGGCCACGGCCGCCGTTCTCATCGCGCTGCTCGTCGCCTATATCGTGAACCGGCGCTTGATGCCCTTCGGCGAGGTTCTGGGCTTCCTGGCTATGGCGCCCTTCGTCATTCCCGGCATTGTCATGGCGATCGGCTTCTATGCCGCCTATGCCTCGCCGCCGCTCGCCCTCTATGGCACGGCGGCGCTCATCATCTTCGCCTTCACGGCGCGCTTTCTGCCGATTGCCTATGCCAATTCCTCCGCCGCGATCCGCGCGGTCCATCCGGAGATGGAGGAGGCGGCGCGGATCCTCGGCAGCGGGCGGCTGCAGGCGGTGAGCCGCATCACCGCGCCGTTGCTGCGGAAGGCGCTGCTCGGCGGCTGGCTGATTGTCTTCATCGTTGCCTCGCGCGAATTGTCCGCCGCGATCTTCCTCGTCGGCCCACGCACGCGCACCATGGCCGTACTGCTCTACGACCTGAGCGAGGCAGGGAATTTCGAGGTGCTCGCCGCCTTCGGCGGGCTGTTGCTGCTGATCACCCTGGTGCTCGTCGGCATCGGTATGAAGCTGGTCGGGCGCGACTTTATGCTGCGGAGGATATGAGCATGTCCCGCTTGGTCCTGCGCGGTCTGACCAAGGCCTATGGCAAGCTGACGGTGGTGGATGGCGTCGACCTGACCCTGGCCGCGGGCGAGTTCGTCTCCCTGCTCGGCCCCTCCGGCTGCGGCAAGACGACGACGCTGCGCATGCTTGCGGGCTTCGTCGAGCCGACGGCGGGCTCGATCGAGCTGGATGGGAAGGTTATCTCGGCGCCTGGGCTGGTCATGCCGCCGGAGCGACGGCAGATGTCCATGATTTTCCAGAGCTATGCGATATGGCCGAACATGACGGTGGCCGAGAACGTCGCTTTCGGCCTGAAGCTGCGCAAGCTGCCGGCCGAGGAGGTGCGGCGGCGCCTTTGGGAGATCCTGGAGGTGGTCCAGTTGGGCCATCTGGCGGAACGCTATCCGGCCGAGCTTTCGGGTGGCCAGCAGCAGCGTGTTGCCCTGGCGCGGGCCATCGTGGTGAAGCCGGCGGTGCTGCTGCTCGACGAGCCGCTTTCCAACCTCGACGCCAGCCTGCGCGAGGAGATGCGCTTCGAGATTCGCCGGTTGCATGACGAATTCCGTATCACCACCGTCTATGTCACGCATGACCAGGCTGAGGCCATGGCGACCTCCGACCGGATCGCGGTGATGAATGCCGGGCGGATCGAGCAGGTGGATGCGCCGCACCTTCTTTATACCCGACCGAAGACGCGCTTCGTCGCCGGCTTCATCGGCCGGACCAATCTGGTCGAGGCGCGGCTGGAGGGCAGCGAGATCGGCTTCGACGGCTGCCGGATGCAGATGGGGCAGATCAATGGGGTGCCGCAGGGCGGGAGCCGCCCGATCCTGCTCTCGATCCGGCCGCAGAGCATTGGCCTGCACCGCGTCAGGCCGGCGGGCGGCGAGGGGCGGCCGGTCACGCCGGGGACCGTGGTCCAGCGTGTGTTCCTGGGCGAGAGCTGGGATTATGTGGTCATGCCCCAGGGTAGCGGCCTGCGGCTCCGGGTCACAGCGCCGCCGCTGCAGGTGCATGAAGTGGGCGAGGCAGTCTGGCTGGAATTCGACCCACGGCAGATGGCGTTGGTGGAATGACAGGGCCAGGGCAGGGACACTTGTTTTTCTACTGTAGGTAGAAATCCGGCGACTCCCGACTTTCCACCCTAAGACGGTTGCGGTTCGGGCCGGGAGATGCTACCTCCCCGCCCCGCGGCGGGTCACGGCATCCGGCGCCTGCTTGGGGGATAGTTTAGCGGTAGAACTCCCGGCTCTGAACCGGGCAGCCTTGGTTCGAATCCAGGTCCCCCAGCCAACTGCCTGCGGAATCTAATCCGGTCAAGGACTTGCGCCGAGGCGCTCGTAACCCAGCCGCGGGACTGCGCGCCTGTGACACAAGCCTGTGACACAAACCCGGCCACCGGGCCCCTTCCTCTACCCCTGCCTCTTCGGAACCGTCGGCGACCAGACCAAGGCTTGGTCCGCCTGACGGCGCACCTCTTCCTTCGAGGTCGGATCTGGTACTGGCGCCGCCGCTTCCCGGTCGGGAGGCGAGACACTTTGGCAAAATTAAGGCAGGCTGAAATTCGGTTATCTCTCCGGACTGAGGACCGGCGGGCCGCCTTACGCAGGGCGCTCCAGCTGGATGCGTGGTTCGAGAAGGTTGTCGATATGCCAGAGGCTCATTCCCTTTTGCCGACCCCCGCGGAACTGGCCGCAGAACTCCGGCACCTGGCGTTGTCGCATCTGGAGAATGAGCGAGCCTGCCGGGAACCCGACGGACCCGCGCCGCGGCCAAAATTCGAGGCGGGCCCGCCCCTGCCCGCGAGCTTGGTGCAGCATCTGGACGGGTTTCTTGAAGCTCCAGGGGAGGCCCAGCCCGGGGCGCTCGGACCCGAGGTTCCGGCCAACCTAGCTGCCGAACTGATGGCTGCCGCCCGTCTCGCACCGCTCGCGCCTGCAGAACCAGTGGCTTTGGGCGCCTCGGAGGCTCGTGCGCGGGCTTCGGATGGACGTGCAGCGGTACTCGAACGGGCCCTGCGGATGAATGACACGGATATCGTCGCACCGATGCTTGACGCCGTGCAGGGCCGGCTTGGAATCTCGATACCAGCTGAGAATTGGCCGGTCATGGCCCGCACTGCTCTCCGGGTCCTGGGCGAGGTCTACCGGGAGAATGCTCGTCGCGAGCGCGGCGAATATCGCGATCCACCCGAACGCGATCCAGCCCTGCTCGCTCCTCTCACGGCGGGTGGGCACACCGGCGTCGCGCGCCCGATGCCTGATGGGACGACTGAGCTTCCTGTGGCCGCTCCAACCCAAGCCGCTGCATCGCCGCTCCTGTCCGAAGAGTTGGAACAGGCAAAGCAGCGGCGCCTTCGTGCCGGCTGTGACCC
>Ga0182742_1002798_pt1 | contig 18555 bp, 15 predicted proteins | sample eDN5th37CBELigMG_FD_128880 | JGI IMG/M metagenome (GOLD analysis project Ga0182742, IMG submission 128880) | Enriched Miracle-Growth compost microbial communities from Emeryville, California, USA - eDNA 5th pass 37_C BE-Lig MG (version 2)... ...
CTACCCGGTGAGCGACGGGGTCCAGCTTCATGTCGCCCGCTTCGATCGTTTCGCCGGCGAGCGCCGGGCGCACTCGGCGAAGGACGGCGGAGACGCGGGCGAGCAGTTCGCGAGGCGAGAAGGGTTTGGTGACGTAATCGTCCGCGCCGGTTTCCAGGCCGCGGATGCGATCATCCTCCGCCTCTCGCGCGGTGAGCATGATGATGGGAACATGCGCTGTGGCCTTGTCGCGGCGCAGGCGGCGGCAGACCTCGATCCCGCTGGTGCCCTCGATCATCCAGTCGAGAATGACGAGATCCGGCGCCTCCTCCGATGCAAACACCAGCGCCTCGTCTCCGTCAGAGGTGACGCGCACGTCGTAGCCTTCGCTTTCGAAGCGGTATTCGAGCAGTTCGGCGAGGGCGATATCGTCTTCAACCAGGAGCAGCTTGGGCGCGGACACGATGTGATCCCCTTTCACCAAACTGCATAACCACTGTCATATTACGGATTTGAGACAGAGGTGCGACAAGCGACAATTGGCGCGCAACAGCTTTGCATCACAGCCGCAACGACTTTGCACCGGAGGCGAAACGAAGGCGCAGTTTCAGGCACAATGCCACTTTGCAACGGGCGTGCATCAAGGTGCAACGCCGCCGCATCCTCTTGCATCAGCACCGCACCGGCGCGCAACGCGACCGCAACAGAGGCGGATCAGCGCTCGATGTCGGTGGGGTAGCTACCCACGGCGGCGAAATGGACCATCTCGGCCACGTTGGTCGCGTGGTCGCCGATCCGCTCCAGGTTGCGGGCGACGAACAGAAGCTGCGCCGCGCTGCTGATCGTGGACGGGTTTTCGACCATGTGGCTGACGAGATTGCGGAAGATGCTGTCGTAGAAGGCATCGACCTTTGCGTCGCGCTCAATCACTTCGCGCGCCATGATGGGATCGCGGGCGGCATAGGCGGTCAGCACATCATGCACCATCTCGGCGGCCAGATCGCCCATCGTGCGTAGCAGCGTCAGCGGTTCGAACCGGCTGCGCCCCTCGATCCGATTGACGCGCTTGGCGATGTTCTTCGAGTAATCGCCAATCCGCTCGATCACGCCGGCGATCTTCAGCGCGGCGATGATCTCCCGCAGGTCGTCCGCCATGGGTGCGCGCAGGGCGAGCATCCGCACCGCCATGGCGTCCACCTCGCTTTCCAGCACGTCGAGCTTCTTGTCGCGGGCAACCACCTGCTGCCCAAGCTCCTCGTCGCCATTGACCAGCGCGTCCAGCCCTTCCTGGATCGCGAGTTCCGCAAGCCCGCCCATCTCCGCGATCAGGCCGCGAAGCCGGGTGATGTCCTCGTCGAACGCCTTGACGGTATGTTCTGCCATTATCCGTACCGTCCTGTGATGTAGTCCTGTGTGCGCTGTTCGCGCGGGGTGGTGAATATCTGCGACGTTTCACCATACTCGACCAGATGGCCGAGGTGGAAGAAGGCAGTCCGCTGGGAAACACGAGCGGCCTGCTGCATCGAATGGGTCACGATGATGATGGCGTAGCGGCCGCGCAGCTCGTCGATCAGCTCCTCGATCTTCGCGGTTGCAATCGGGTCAAGCGCGGAGGCGGGCTCGTCCATCAGGATGACCTCTGGTTCCACGGCGATGGCGCGGGCGATGCACAGGCGCTGCTGCTGGCCGCCGGAGAGCGCGGTGCCGGAATCGCTGAGCCGGTCCTTCACCTCTTCCCAGAGGCCGGCGCGGCGCAGGGAGCGCTCCACGATCTCGTCCAGCTCCGCCTTGCCTTGCGCGAAGCCGTGGATGCGCGGGCCGTAGGCGATGTTCTCGTAGATCGACTTCGGGAACGGGTTGGGCTTCTGGAAGACCATGCCGACGCGGGCGCGCAGCTGCACCACGTCCATGCCGGACTTGTAGATGTCCTCCCCGTCCAGCTCGATGCAGCCTTCCACGCGGGCCGCGCCGATCGTGTCGTTCATGCGGTTGAAGGAGCGCAGGAAGGTCGACTTGCCGCAGCCCGACGGGCCGATGAAGGCGGTGACATAGTCCGTGTGGATGTCGATCGACACGCTATCGACGGCCTTCTTGTCTCCATAGAAGACGGACACGTCGCGGGCGCGCATCTTGGGCTCTGTATTGGGCGTGAGTTCGGTCACCATGTCTTCTCGAAGCGGTTGCGAAGGTAGATGGCAATGCCATTCATCACCAGCAGGAACAGGAGCAGCACGATGATCGCGGCGCTGGTGCGCTCCACGAAGCCGCGATCGATCTCGTCCGACCAGAGGAAGATCTGCACCGGCAGCACGGTGGCAGGGTCGGTGAAGCCGTCCGGCGGGGTGGCGACGAAGGCGCGCATGCCGATCATCAGCAGAGGTGCCGTCTCGCCCAGCGCGCGGGCCATGCCGATGATCGTGCCGGTCAGGATACCGGGCAGGGCCAGCGGCAGCACATGGTGGAAGACCACCTGGATGGGCGATGCGCCCAGCGCCATCGCACCGGCGCGGATGGAGGGGGGCACCGCCTTCACCGCGTTGCGCCCGGAGATGACGATGACGGGCATGGTCATCAGCGCCAGCGTCATGCCGCCGATCAGCGGGGCGGAGCGCAGGTTCGGGAACAGCCAGAGGAATACCGCCAAGCCAAGCAGGCCGAAGATGATCGAGGGCACCGCAGCAAGGTTGTTGATCGAGACTTCGATCAGGTCCGTCCACCGGTTCCGCGGCGCATATTCCTCAAGGTACAGCGCTGCCAGCACGCCGATCGGGAAGGCCAGCGCCAGCGTCACCAGCATGGTCAGGATGGAGCCCTTGAGCGCGCCCCAGATGCCCGCCAGCTGCGAATCCGTCGCGTCAGAGCGGGAGAGGAATCCCGGGTCGAACCGTTTCGCCAGCACGCCCTGCTCCGCAAGGCTGCGGGCGAGAGGCTGCAGATCCGCATGGCCGTCACCCGCAAGAGCGGCGGAAAGGTTCTTGCTGGTGGGCAGGTCCAGCTCCACCTCGCGCCGCAGCATGGAGGGCTCGTCGATTAGCTGTTCGGCCACCACGCGCCACGCGTCCGGGCTGAGCTGCCTTGAGGCTTCCTCGCCCAGCGAGCGTGCAGTCTCCGCCTCGATGAATTCCGGCAGGCCCTGGTCCTCAAGCGAGCGGATGGCCACGCCCAGACTGTCGGTTTCTGGAGGGAGGGTGATCTCCGCCTGGCTGAAGCGGATCGGCACGGTCAAAGTCGCGCGCTGGAAGCCGCCGATGCCGTTCATCGTCATCGTCACCAGCAGGAACAGAAGCACAGCCAGCGAGAATACGATCGCCGCGAGGCCGAAGAAGCGGAAGCGCTTCTCTGCCGCATAGCGCCGCTTCAGCCGCGCCTCGAACGCAGGGGTGCGCGTGAGGGCGATGGCCGGCTCCTCTCCGAAGGCGGGGGAAGGTGCGGAAAGCTCATTCATAGGCTTCACGGAACCGTTTGACGACGCGCAGGGCGATGAAGTTGAGCGCCAGCGTCACGAGGAACAGGACGAAGCCGAGCGCAAAGGCGCTGAGCGTCGCGGGATGGTCGAAGCTGCCTTCGCCGGTGAGCATGGCGACGATCTGGAAGGTGACCGTGGTCATCGCCTCCAGCGGATTCGCGGAAAGGTTCGCGGCAGCGCCGGCGGCCATGACCACGATCATGGTTTCGCCGATGGCGCGGCTGATCGCCAGCATCACGCCGGCGACGATGCCGGGCAAGGCTGCGGGGAGCAGGACGCGGCGAATCGTCTCGCTGTGCGTTGCGCCCATTGCGAGCGACCCGTCGCGCATGGCGCGCGGCACGGCGGCGATGGAATCGTCCGCCATGGAGGAGACGAAGGGGATGATCATCACACCCATCACCAGGCCCGCGGCGAGCGCGCTCTCGCTGGAGGCGTTCTCGATGCCGATGGCGGTGGCCATGTCGCGGATCGCCGGGGCGACCGTCAGCGCGGCGAAATAGCCGTAGACCACGGTGGGCACACCCGCGAGGATCTCCAGCATGGGCTTCAGCCACTTGCGCCAGCGCGGATCGGCATATTGGGTGAGATAGATCGCGCTCATCAGCCCGAGCGGGATGGCGACGATCATGGCGATGATCGCGCCGATATAGATCGTGCCCCAGAACAGCGGCAGCGCGCCGTAGCGGGAGGCATCGACATTGTCCGTCGCGCTCATCGGGTCCGGCCCCCACTCGGTGCCGAACAGGAAATCGATGGGGCTGACCATGCCGAAAAATCGGACGGTCTCGAAAATCAGGCTGGCGAAGATGCCCAGCGTGGTGAGGATCGCCACCAGCGAGGCGAGGAGCAGCGCGCCCATGACCGCGCGCTCCACCTTCGTGCGGGCCTTGAAGTCCGGACGCATGCGCAGGAATGCCCAGGCTCCGCCTGCGAAGGCAATGACCAGAGCCGCCACGATTCCGATGATGTTGAACCGGGCGATCGCCTCCCGGAACGGCTGCACGAGCGCCTCGGCGTCGGGATTGAACACGTCCGGCGCCGCTCCTGTCGCGACGGCGCGCGCCTCTGCCAGCATCGTCTCGCGTTGCAGGCCGAACGTGGGGAGGTCGGCGGCGGCGGGGTCAGCCAGCACGGATTGAGCCACCAGCTGGGGGGCGACCACGCTCCACACGAGAGCGAAGACCACAACGGGCAGCGCGACCCACAACGCCGCATACCAGCCATGATAGGAGGGAAGGGCGGCAAGGCGCTCTCCGGGACGGGCGCGCTTGAAGCCCCACGCACGGGCACGCGCGACAACCCACGCGGCAAGGCCGAGACCGAGCGCCAGCAGGAGGAGAAAGGCAGGCGACATCCCGATGCCCCTAGTGCAGCTCGGCCGCGGTGAGCGCGGGGAACTCCGTCGCCGCGTGCAGACTGCGCTCTGCCTGCTCAGGCGGATTCGCCACCAGCCCGATGCGCGTCAGCGGCCCGTCCCGCTCCCACATGTCAGCCCACTTGGCGATGAATTCGCGCATGCCGCGGATGGCATCGAGGTGCGCGGTCTTCACGTAGATGTAAAGCGGCCGCGCGCCCGGATAGGCGAAGCTTGCGATGTTGTCGTAGGTGGGGAGGACGCCGTTCATCGGCAGCCCCTGCACCTTGTCGGCATTCTCTTCCAGATAGGAGAAGCCGAATACCCCCACGGCGTTGGGGTTGGACTCGATCTTCTGCACGATCAGGTTGTCCTGCTCGCCCTGGTCGACGAAGACCCCGTCGGAGCGGACGCGCGTGCAGATTTCGTCGAAGCGATCCTCATCGCTCTCCTTCATCGCCTTCATGCGCGCGTCGGATTCGCAGCCGGGCAGCAGCACCAGCTCCTCCAGTGCATCGCGCGTGCCGGACGTGGAGGGGGGGCCGTACACCAGGATCGGAAGATCAGGGAGTGAGGGATCAAGGTCGTTCCAGCGGCGCGCCGTCTGCGGCTCCCCGAAGGGGTTCGCGGCGAGGGCGCGATAGACGAGCTCCGGCGTCAGGCTCATAGTGATGCCGCCTTGCGCGCTTGCCAGCGCGATGCCGTCGAGCCCGACCTGAATCTCGGTGATGTCGTCCACCCCATTGGCCTGGCAGGTCTCGAATTCGGACAGCTTCATGCGGCGGGAGGCGTGGGCGATGTCCGGCGTGTTGGCGCCGAGGCCCGCGCAGAACAGATTGATGCCCGCGCCCGACCCCGTCGCCTCGATGATCGGCGACTTGTACTCGGGATGGGAGCGGGCGAAGCTCTCCGCCACGTTCTTGGCAAAGGGATATACGGTGGACGAGCCGACCGCGCGGATCGAATCGCGCGTGCCCGTCTCGCCACAGGCGGCAAGCGAAAGGCAGCACGCCAACGCGCAGAAGATTGGCGGCAGTGGGCGCTTCATCGCGATCGATCCCGAATCATGGCCTGAAATGTGGCCTGCATCTCTGGCAAGGCACCGCGTCGCCGCCCGCCGGGGCAGGCGGGCGATCCGGTGCGGACCTGCTGGCGCGGACCTTTGTGAAAGTTTTGCGACAACTTGATGACAGTGCCCCCCCTCAGCTCGCCTGGGCGGTTTCTTCGTCTTCCGGCACGATCGGGATGCGCACCGTCACCGTTGTGCCTTCACCCTGCCGGCTGGCGATGTCGAGCCGGCCACGATGCCGCTCCACGATATGCTTGACGATCGCGAGGCCGAGCCCTGTCCCCCCTGCCGCGCGGCTGCGGCCAGGATCCGTTCGATAGAAGCGTCGCGTGAGGTGGGGGAGATGTTCGGGCGCGATTCCCTCGCCCTGGTCGCGCACGGTCAGCACAGCGGTCTCACGCTGGTCCCGCGTCAGTTCGACCGTCACCGGGGTGTCAGGCGCGCCGTATTTCAGCGCGTTGTCGACGAGGTTGCAGACCAGCTGCTCCAACTGCTTCGGATCGCCCCGCACCGGAACGGGCACCTCGGCGCCGACGAATTCCAGCCGCTCCTGCCGGTCGGGCCCCGCGCCGTCGCGGGCCGCCTGACGGACCAGCCGGGCGAGGTCGATCCGCTCACGCGGGCGATCATGCTTCTCCGCCTCCACCCGGGAGAGGGACATGAGATCTTCCACAAGGCTTTGGAGCCGCTTTGCCTCACGCAGGACGGTGGAGTGGAAGCGGGCGGCGCGGCTCGGCTCGATGCTTTCGCCGGCTTCCACGAGGGTCTCCATGTAGCCGATGATGGAAGCGAGGGGCGTGCGCAGCTCATGGCTTGCATTGGCGACGAAATCGGTATGCGCGCGGCTGACATCCGCTTCCGCGCTCCGGTTGACCAGCTCCACCATCGAGTAGCGATCGTCAATGGCGCTGCGCGACATCTGCCAGATGCTGCGGGGGCCGGTGAGCCCTTGGATCGTGGCGGTGGCGCGGCTTGTGCGCGACAGCACGTCCACCGCCGCCGGATGACGGAAGGCGACGCGGGCGTCCTGCCCGATCACATGCGTGCCGATCGCCTCACGCGCGGCGGCATTGGCAACGATGATGCGCATTCCATCCAGCATGAGCAGCGGCAGGCCGGAATTCTCGATCAGGTCGCGCATTCCGGTGCGCGTCAGCTGTACGCTCTCATGCTGGGAGGGGGTGATTTCCGAGGAGGGCGGTGGAAGACCGAGCCAAAGGCTGGCGATCCAGACAGCGACGGCGCCCAGCACCAGCAAAGGACTGACGCCCGTCGCAACCAGCACGCCGCCCGTTGCCAGGGCGATCACGATGCCGGCGATGGGGAGCCCACGATCCTTCATCGCGAAGGCGCCTAACGCCCTCGCCGAAGTGACGCCAGAGCCAATGGGCGGCCGTGCCGGAAAAGACCAGCGGCTGACCGGCTTATGGCACGACCGCCATTGATGGCGGAACAGGCTCTGACGGGCCTTGCGGGAGCTGGCCGCATTCTCGGTTCTTCGGGGCTGGCCAGCTGTGTGTGCCTGACACCCAGGGGACGGGCGTAGACGAGGCTGTCTCTGAAGCTCCTGCGCTGTTCTGGCGCGCCCTGAGAGCTTAAAGAAATGTTTAACTCCCTCTCCGTAGCGTCAAGGTATACGTCGGCGGTATTGACCTTTCCTGGCCGGTTCATGGTCAGCGATTTGGGGCAGGTCCGACCGGCGTGAAGAAACGGGAGGGGGCAAAGCTGTGAATCGATCTTCCGAGCTCAAGGCCGCGTTGGGGTACGCGCTGGACAGCATTCTGATCCTCGTGCCGACCGCTGGCTATCTGTACCTGCATGCGACGCTGGGCCGGACGCTCGACGGCTATCTTCCATGGATCGCGCTGGTTTTTGTCGCCATCGGCATATGGCGCTGCGTCAGCCATCTGGTCGCGTATCTCGACACCCGTGATGACACTGCCAGGCAGACGCGCCCCGTGCCGATCGCTTCGAACCCGGTGGGGCCGCCGAACAGGGGCGGCCGCAAGGCGGATTGGGCGCGCCGCATCAGAGAATCTAACGACGCCAGCGCCAGAGTTCAGGCACCCCTGGTTCGCCAACTTGAGGAACAAGAGCGCCAGCGGAAGGCGGCAGCCGACATGGAGCAGCGGAGAGCGGAAACGATGCGCCAGATCCGGCTGCTCAAGAGATGAACGCCGGGCTTCGCTCTGAGCCGAGCATTTCTGCGTGGAACCCGAACAGAGCGTAACCGTGCGGGGGCCGGATAGATCGTGTCATCTGGGCTGTCCGCAGCGCGCGTGAAATTGCACCTGTAGCAGTTCCCACCAGCATTCGCGCAGCGCGGGATGGGCCAGAAGCGCCTTGGCGACAGCGGGAAGTGCGGGGGCGCCACCCGCAGCCCCTAGACGCCGCGTGCCATCCTGCTGCCTGCTCGTAATTGGTAGCGCGCCAAACATCGCGAACAGCGACAGCACCGCCGAAGCGGTTCGCGCCCTTTAAGCTGTGGATCTGATGAACAACATCCGCGCGCAAAGCGCTGTTGTCTGGCTGGTGACCCCTACGGGACTCGAACCCGTGTTTTCGCCGTGAGAGGGCGACGTCCTAGACCGCTAGACGAAGGGGCCATTCCAATATTGTACGCTCTTCAGTTGGTGACCCCTACGGGAATCGAACCCGTGTTTCAGCCGTGAAAGGGCCGCGTCCTAACCGCTAGACGAAGGGGCCACGCCAGAAGGCGAGGGGCGCGTTTAGGAGCGACTTTCCGTGCGGTCAAGCCTGCCGAGAGCGGGAATTTTCCAAGGACCGATTAAGCGGCTAATCCGCCCAGGCAGCGTCCTCCAGATGCAGCTCGGCAGAGGGCCTGCCGCTCCAGTCGTCAATCTTGGCGCGGCCTGCCAGCCACAGCCTCCGGCCGGAGGCGCCATGGAGCAGGGCCTGCCCGAGATCGCTCTCCGCCATGCGAAACCCGATCGCCTTGAAGGAAGAGCCGTCCACGCCTCCTGCGATCAGCCGCAGGTGCCCATTGCCGACCGTTTCTGCGCGGATCAGGTGCACAGGACCGAGCGCCACGCGCGGGCCTGGCCAGCCGACGCCGAAGGGGCCGGCGCTCTCCAGCGTCTCCACCAGCGCTGGCGTGAGCCCGCCGGGGGCGAGGGCCAGGTCCAGCAGCGTCGTGCGCTCCGCCGAGGCGCGGGCCACCGGGCCTGCCAGTCTGTCATCCAGCCACTCGGCCAGTTCGTCCACCCGATTGGAGGCGACGGTCAGGCCGGCGGCCATCGCATGTCCGCCGCCGGCCAGCAGCAGGCCCGCGTCGCGCGCGCCGATCACCGCCGCGCCGAGATCGACTCCGGGAATCGAACGGCCGGAGCCCTTGCCCTGTCCGCTCTGCCGGTCCAGCCCCACCACGATCACCGGCTTGCCCGTCTTCTCCTTGAGGCGACCGGCGACGATGCCAATCACGCCCGGGTGCCAGCCCTCTCCCGCCAGCGTCAGCACCGCGCGATTGTGCTGGGCGGCGAGTTGTTCCTCCGCCGCCTCCTGCACCGCCTGCTCGATGGCGCGGCGCTCTTCGTTGAGGGCGGAGAGATGCTCCGCGATGGCGCGCACCTCGTCGGGGTCGTTGCTGGTCAGCAGGCGCACTCCGAGCGTCGCCTCGCCGACACGACCGCCTGCGTTGATCCGCGGGCCGAGCGCAAAGCCGCAATCGCTGCAACTCGGGGCGCGGGTCAGGCGGCTCGCGTCGATCAATGCGGCAAGCCCGATATTGTCGCGCCGAGCCATCACCTTCAGCCCCTGCGCCACGAAGGCGCGGTTGAGGCCGCGAATCGCGGCGACGTCCGCCACGGTGCCGAGCGCGACAAGATCCAGCAGCGAAAACAGGTCCGGTTCAGTGCCGCTCGCGAAGAAGCCGCGCCCTCGCAACACGCGCACCACGGCAACCGCGAGCAGAAAGGCGACGCCCACGGCGGCAAGATGGCCGTGCGTCGCCGCCTCATCGCTCTCGTCCAGCCGGTTGGGGTTTACCAGAGCGTAGGCGCGGGGAAGGTCGGCCGCGCATTTGTGATGGTCCACCACAATGACGTCGATCCCGGCGTCATGCGCGGCCGCCAGCGGCTCATGCGCCATGGCCCCGCAATCGACCGTCACCACCAGCGTGGAGCCTTCCGCGCCCAGCCGCAGCAGCGCCTCTCCGCTCGGCCCATATCCTTCGGAGAGGCGGTCCGGGATGTAGGCGGCAGCATCATGCCCCAGCATCCGGAACAGGCGAATCAGCAGCGCCGCGCTGGTCGCTCCATCGACATCGTAATCTCCATAGACCGTCACCGTCTCGCGGCTGACGATCGCTTCCGCGATGCGCTCGGCCGCGCGGTCCATGTCGCTGAACACGGATGGGTTAGGGAGAAAGTGACGCAGGGACGGCGCTCGATGGCGGGCAAGCTCGTCCCGCGCGACTCCGCGGGCGAGCAGCAGCTGGGTGACGATGTCGTCCTCCAGCCCTGCCGCGCCGCCCGAAAGCTCCATGTTGCCGCCGCGCCAGCGCCAGGTCTTGCCGGAAAGGGAGCGCTCTACGCCGAAAACTGCAGGTCGCGTTGCCATAGCCACCGCCGACTACCGCAGCCGCGCAGGCGGGGAAAGCCGGGGTCGCCGGGTGTCGACAGAAGCGAGGCTGGCGCTCTGTGGTCCGGCCCAATCCGCCCGTCCCATTCGGACACAGGCACATCCTCTTAGACTCGACCTTTAGCAGCTTTCGTGCCCATAGAAATTTGCCAAGAGGGAAGGGGCCTGCCACATCTCGAGCGTGCAAGATCTCGGCGCCGGGGCGAATACATCGGCGGCTTCGCTACTCTTCGCGCCCGGAGATCGCCCGGGTGCGGAGCATGTGCGCGCACTTGCTCAGCTGGATACCGCCTTCGCCATCACCCTGGATCCGGAGGAGGATAGTGGCGCCCCTGCGGGCGCTGCGCAGGCCGTGCGCTGGCTTGAACTGCTGACAAATGGCCTGACTTTCGATCTTGAAGGTCTGGTGCCCGGTGATTCGCAGCCCTTGCCTCCACGCGCTTACGTGTATGGCCTGCCTCCCAGCTTTCCCGAGGGTCGGCTTGAGTCGATCAGCCTTCGGCCTGGCCCCCACATCGCAGCAGGGGGGCGAATGTTGCCGGTGATTCGCGGAACCGCGTGGCTGACGGCCCGCCTCGCAGCGCTGCCAAAGGTGCAGGCGGTGGCATGGCATCCCGCACGCACATGGTCCGGGCCCCAATACTTTCGCGATTCGGTGGTGCGATGGGTGGACGGCGGCGCTTTCCCCGGTCTGGGCCTCACCGCCCTCGCACCGACACCCGAAGGCGGCTTGCAGAGCGAAGGGCTGACGCTGTTCACCGGGCAGGAGCTGCGGCTTGAGCCGGGGCTCATGACGGATCGAGCCAGCGGCGCCAGGCTGGCGCTCCGCCTGCTGCACTGGCTTGTGGAGAATGGGAAGCTGGACCGGCAGGTACGGTTGAACGGGCCTTCGGGCGCACCTCTCCTGCTCGCCCCGTCGGCAAATCGGCGCTTCGTGGATGCGTGGCAGGCGTGACAGATCTGGGCGGCGGAGCGGGGAAGGCCGATCGTCGCGGTAGAGCGATGCTCCGGGCGCGACTGCCCTTCCGTTCCGTGAATCGGCGGGGCGAGGCCGGCTTCATGCCCGGAATGCAGCGCCATCATCTGCTGCCCAAGCAATTGCTGCGCGAGAATTCCTTCGGAAAGCTGTTCGACCAGGTCGGGCGCGACCGGATCGGGTTCGATGATTTCCGCATCAATGGCTTGCTGCTGCCGTCCAGTGACGAGGCGGCGCTGAGGGTGCGGATGCCGCTGCATCGCGGTCCGCACCGCGATTACAACGGCATGGTGGCGGAGCGGGTGGGGCAGATCGAATCGGACTGGTCGCGCCTGCGGTTGCGAGCGCCCGAGGTGGCGCTCGATCAAGCCGTCATGCGGCTGAACCTGCTGCAGCGCGCGCTGCGGCGCAGGCTGCTGGCGGATGACCGGCCCCAGGTGCGACTCAACCGCTTTGATCCGGTCGGCCAGGGCGTGGACTTCACCGAACTGGACGCCATGGCCGACGCGTTATGGGCGGGTACCGCGCTGCCGCCCCAGGTGAGTGATGTTACCGCGGCCATGACGCCGTTGAGCGACCTGCCACTCGGCCCGGCCGCCGACGATGCCGTCGCCTTCATCTTCGGCAACAGCACCGTCTGAACGAGCGCGGCCGCGCTTCAGCCGTTCGCGAGGGCCGCACCGTTCGCCGCAGAGAGGATCGCGCGAACGCTGGCTGTGGCGATGTCCTCATCCACGCCGACGCCCCAGACGATCCGCCCATCCGGCAGTGCACATTCCAGATACGCCGCCGCACGCGCATCGGTGCCTTTGCCCAAGGCGTGCTCCGTATAGTCGAGCACCTCCAGCTCCAGCCCGAAGGTTTGCCGCACCGTGGCGAGCACGGAGGAGACAAGGCCCTTCCCGCGCCCGCTCACCTTCTGCTCCTGCCCGCCGACGGTGATGGTTCCAGCAAACAGGCGGGTGCCGTCACTGGCGCGCGTCTCTTCGTAGTCGACGAGTTCAAAGGTCGGGTTCTCTGCCTCCAGGAAGTAGGCTTGGCGGAAGCTGTCCCAAATGTCGGCGGCGTTCAGTTCGCGCCCCAGCTCGTCGGCGATGCGCTGCACATGGCGCGAGAAGTCCACTTGCAGCCGCTTCGGCAGCTTCAGGCCGTGGCTCTGCTCCAGCACCCAGGCAAATCCGCCCTTGCCGCTCTGCGAGTTGACGCGGATCACCGCCTCATAGTTGCGGCCCAGATCGGCAGGGTCGATTGGCAGGTAAGGCACACGCCACAGCTCATCATTGCGCTGTTCCTGCGCCTCAAAGCCCTTCTTGATCGCGTCCTGATGGCTGCCGGAGAAGGCGGTGAAGACCAGCTCGCCGCCATAGGGATGGCGCGGATGGACAGGCAGCTGGTTGCAGTACTCCACAGTCTCGATGATCTGGTCGATGTTCGAGAAATCGAGCTTTGGATCAATGCCTTGCGTGTACATGTTGAGGGCGACTGTCACCAGGCAGCAATTGCCCGTGCGCTCGCCATTGCCGAACAGGCATCCCTCGACGCGGTCCGCGCCGGCCATCAGGCCGAGCTCTGCGGCGGCGACACCAGTGCCGCGGTCGTTGTGCGTGTGCAGGCTGATCACCGCCGCCTCCCGGTTCGGCAGGTTGCGGCAGAAATATTCGATCTGGTCGGCATAGATGTTGGGCGTTGCCGCTTCCACCGTGGCCGGCAGGTTGAGGATGAGTGGCCGCTCCCGCGTTGGCTGCAGGATATCCATCACGGCCTCGGACACTTCGAGGCTGAAATCGATCTCAGCCGTGGAGAAGGTCTCCGGCGAATATTCGAAGTGCCAGTCCGTGTCCGGCCGGGCGGCCGCCTCGTCTCGCAGCAGCTTGGCCGCGTGAATGGCGATCTCCTTCACCTCAGCGCGGCTCATCCGGAAGACGATCTCGCGCCAGGCCGGGCTGACGGCGTTGTAGACATGCACGATCGCGCGGTGAACGCCGGCGAGGCTGTCGAAGGAGCGCTTGATCAGGTCATCGCGCGCCTGCGTCAGCACCTGCACCGTCACGTCTTCCGGGATGCGACCGGAGGCGACCAGCCCGGAAATGAAGTCGAACTCCGTCTGCCCGGCCGCGGGGAAGCCAATCTCGATTTCCTTGATGCCGATCTGCACCAGCATGTCGAAGAAGCGGTTCTTTTTGACCGCATCCATCGGGTCGACGATTGCCTGGTTGCCGTCCCGCAGGTCGGTGGAGAGCCAGCGCGGCGGCTGCGTGATGGTGCGCGAAGGCCATTGCCGGTTTGGCAGGTCAACGGGCGGGAAGGGCCGATACTTGCGGCCGGGTTCTTTCAACATGGTCATGGCTCAAAGCGCCTTATCGCTTCGCCCCGCGCGGGCAAGCCGCAGGGCCTGTTCGACTGTTCGGGTGAGGGTCCCTTAGGCGGGTGCCGGCGCGTCAATCGAGGAGCGCGCGGGCGGACGGTCGCGCCTAAGGGCGCGTAAGTCGAAGCAGGGATAGGGTCGCGCGGACGTTCACGCGACCTAAGTGCACTCGGCAAGGCTGGTTTGCAAGGCTTAGTAGCAGTCGATTCGCTCGACCCGGTCTTCCGCGTCCAACTCTATGTTGAGGCGTCCGGCGCGCAGATCCTGGATCACCGGCTCGCCGGGGCGGATAAAGCGAACGCCGTCCGGTGGCGCGATGGCTTCGATGCGGGCGCGGGTCTCCTGGGTGAGGGGTTGACCATGGAAGGGCTGCGCCTGGTCCGCTCCGCATTGTTCGGGGAAGATGCCGAAGCAATTGCTGCCGCGCGGTCGGCGCAACGGATTCTGGTGAGGGCAGCCGGTGATCATGTCCGTGAGGTTGCGGTCGCTGCGAACGGCGAACGGCTCGCCACCTCTCGACGGCTCTGATGATGGCGCAGGAGAAGGGCGGGAGCCCGCCGCCGAGGTCTCGGAATCAGCAACCCGATCCAGAGAATTGGCGGCGCCCGCGGCCGGGGCGGGCTCCGCGCTCTCCACCTGGCAGGCGGAAAGCGCGAGGAGCACGGCCCCGGCGGCGAGCGCCCGCCGGATCATTACTTCTCGAAGGCGACCGTCATCTTCAGGTCGACGTCGTCGGAGATGCCGAACTGGATGCCGAACGGGATGTTGAACTCGGACCGCTTGATCGTGGCCGTTCCGTGGAAGCCCAGCGTCTTCTTCTGGTTCATGCCGTTGGTGCCCATGCCGCTCATCTCAGCAGCGATGGTCACCGGCTTGGTCACGCCATTCAGCGTGAGGTTGCCCGTGATGTTTGCGCTTGTCGCGCCGGTCGGTTCCACGCGGGTGGAGACGAAGCGGGCAGGGGCCGGGTTGGCGCCGAAGAAGTCAGCCGCGCCGCCGTTCTGGCCAGGGCGGAGGAGGTGATCCCGCAGCCCCGCGCTCGGCACCGTGACGGACGCGATGGGGATCGTCACATCCACCTTGGAAGCGGACGGGTTGGCCGTATCGACCGTCAGCGTCCCGGCCACGTCACCGAAGATGCCGTAATAATCGTTGAAACCCAGGTGGCTGACGCTCCAGCCGACCATCGAATGCGCGGCGTCAGCCGTGTAGTTGCCCGATTCGATGGCGCTGACGTCGATCGCACCCGGCTGCGGCCCGCCCTGCGCATGGAGCGCACCAACGGACAGGACCGAAACGCCGGCAGCGGCCGCAACCGCCAGAATAGTCTTACGCATGAGGATCTCCCTTAACCTTCGCCCACTATTGTGGCGCGCCAGTTTGACGAAGTCCACCATCAAGCGACAGCTGCCGGCATCAGCCCGTCAGTTCTTCTCCTTGTCCACCAGCTTGTTGGCGGTGATCCACGGCATCATCGCGCGCAGCTGAGCGCCCGTCTTCTCGATCGGGTGCTCGGCCTGCCGCTTGCGGGCCGCCTTCATTTCCGGATTGCCCACGGCGTTGTCGAGCATGAAGCGCTGGACGAACTTGCCCTGCTGGATATCCGTCAGAACGCGCTTCATCTCGGCCTTCGTCTCGTCCGTGATAACGCGCGGGCCGGTGTGGTAATCGCCATATTCAGCGGTGTTGCTGATCGAATAGCGCATGTTGGCGATGCCGCCTTCATAGAGCAGGTCGACGATCAGCTTGGTTTCGTGCAGGCACTCGAAATAGGCCATCTCGGGGGCGTAGCCGGCTTCCACCAGCGTCTCGAACCCGGCCATGATCAGGTGAGTGATGCCACCGCACAGCACCGCCTGCTCACCGAACAGGTCGGTCTCGCACTCTTCCTTGAAGTTGGTCTCGATGATGCCCGAACGGCCACCGCCCACGCCGCTGGCATAGGCGAGGGCGACATCATGCGCATTGCCGCTGGCATCCTGATGCACCGCGATAAGACACGGCACGCCGCCGCCCTTCTGGTACTCGCTGCGCACGGTGTGGCCGGGGCCCTTCGGCGCGATCATGATGACGTCGATGTCAGCCGAAGGCTCGATCAGGCCGAAATGCACATTGAGCCCGTGGGCGAAGGCCAGCGCCGCGCCCGGCTTCATCCGGCCCTTGAGGTCGTTGTTCCAGATCGCCGCCTGATGCTCGTCCGGCGCGAGCACCATCAGGATGTCGGCCCACTCAGCCGCTTCCTGGTTGCTCATGACCTTGAAGCCGGCGCCTTCCGCCTTCTTGGCGGAGGCAGAGCCCGGGCGAAGCGCGATCGCCACATCCTTGACGCCGCTGTCGCGCAGGTTCTGCGCATGGGCGTGCCCCTGACTGCCATAGCCGAGCACGGCGATCTTCTTGCCGGTGATCAGGTTCAGGTCGCAATCGGCGTCGTAGTAGACTTTCATTTTCGGTCCTTCAGTTCAGGAATCGCCATGCTGAACGTGTTTCAGCATCCATCTTGCCGCGCGCGCCGCGCTACCGGATCAATGGACCCTGAAACAAGCTCAGGGTGACGTGAATTTCTGTTTGTCGCTATTAAGATCCCTTGGCGCCGCGCATCATGCCCACGATGCCCGTGCGGCCGACCTCGACCAGCCCCAGCTCGCGCATCAGGGAGATGAAGCGGTCGATCTTCTCCGGTGCGCCCGTCAGCTCGAACACGAAGCTCTCTGTCGTCGTGTCGACCACCTTCGCCCGGAACACGCCCGCAAGGCGCAGCGCCTCCACCCGGTGCTCGCCCTTGCCGGCGACCTTCACCAGCGCCAGCTCCCGCTCCACATGCGGGCCGGCCTCGGTCAGGTCCACCACCTTGTGCACCGGCACCAGCCGTTCCAGCTGCGCCGTGATCTGGTCGATCACCGGCGGCGGCCCGTTGGTGACGATGGTGATGCGGCTGACGGCGTGGTCTTCCGAGATGTCGGCCACGGTCAGGCTGTCGATATTGTAGCCACGCGCGGTGAACAGTCCGGCAATCTTGGCCAGGATGCCGGCCTCGTTATCCACGGTGACGGCAAGGACGTGCCGCTCGGATTGGCGGTGCTGGATCTTCATGACGTTCTTGATCGGCCTCGTTGGCGTTGCCGCTGCAACAGGTTCAGCGTGAGCTATCGTGTGTTCCGGTGCCGGCGCGCCCTCATCCGAAGCGAGCCGAACCACATCTTGTGCGTCGGTCACGTTACACCAGCGCCTTGGCTTCGTCGTCCAGAGTCCCGGCATGAACGTCTCCATACAGAAGCATTTCTGTATGCGCCGCACCGCTGGGGATCATAGGGAAGCAGTTCGCATCCTTCGACACCTGGCAATCCACGATCACCGGCCCGTCATGCGCCAGCATGGCGGCGATCCCGGCATCGAGCTCGCTCTCAGCATGGATGCGGATGCCTTTCCAGCCATAGGCTTCCGCCAGCCGCACGAAATCGGGCAGCGAATCGCTGTACGAGTTCGAATAGCGGCTCTCATAGGTCAGCTCCTGCCATTGGCGGACCATGCCCATATATTCGTTGTTGAGGATGAACACCTTCACCGGCAGGCGGAACTGGCTCGCCGTGCCGAGCTCCTGGATGTTCATCTGGATGCTCGCCTCGCCAGCAATGTCGATGACCAGCGAATCCGGATTGCCCAGCTGCGCGCCGATGGCGGCCGGCAGGCCATAGCCCATCGTGCCGAGGCCGCCGCTTGTCAGCCACTTGTTCGGCCCCATGAAGCCGAAATATTGCGCGGCCCACATCTGGTGCTGGCCGACTTCGGTGGTGATGATCGGATCGAGATGGCGCGTTGCGTCATACAGCCGCTGCACCGCCAGCTGCGGCATGATCGAATCAGCGCGGTGCGGGAAGGCGAGGCTGTCGCGCGCCTTCCACCCGGCGACGCGCGCCTTCCATTCGCCGAGGTCAGGGCAAGGGCGATCACCCCAGGCTTCTATCAGCTGGGACAGGACGGTGGCGCAATCGCCGACGATGCCGAGATCGACCGGCACCACCTTGTTGATGCTCGCCCGGTCGATGTCGATGTGGATCTTCTTCGATTCCGGGGAGAAGGCGTCGAGCCGCCCGGTCACGCGGTCGTCGAACCGCGCGCCGATGCACACCATCACGTCACAGGCGTTCATCGCCATGTTCGCTTCGTAAGTGCCGTGCATACCCAGCATGCCGAGCCAATCCGGGTCCTCCGCCGGGAAGGCGCCGAGGCCCATCAGCGTGGAGGTGACGGGCGCACCGGTCAGCGCCTGCAGCTTGCGCAGCAGCTCGCTGGCGCGCGGGCCGGAATTGATCACGCCGCCGCCGGTGTAGAAGACGGGCCGCTCGGCGCCGGCAATCAGGTCGACGGCCGCCGCGATCTCGTCGGCCGAAGCCTCCGTGCGCGGGCGATAGCGCTTCGGCCGCTGGGGCGCGGTCGCGGCGAGAGGTGCCGTCGCGACCTGCACGTTCTTCGGAATGTCGACCACGACGGGGCCGGGCCGGCCGGTGGTGGCGATTTCGAACGCCTCGTCCAACGTCGCGGCAAGGCTCTCGGGGTCCTTCACCAGATAATTATGCTTGGTGCAGTGCCGAGTGAGGCCAATCGTGTCGGCCTCCTGAAAGGCGTCCGTACCGATCAGATTGGTCGCGACCTGCCCGGTGATGACCACCAGCGGGATCGAATCCATGAACGCGTCGGCAATGCCGGTGATGGCATTCGTGGCACCGGGGCCGCTGGTGACGAGCAC
>Ga0182742_1002800_pt1 | contig 18546 bp, 22 predicted proteins | sample eDN5th37CBELigMG_FD_128880 | JGI IMG/M metagenome (GOLD analysis project Ga0182742, IMG submission 128880) | Enriched Miracle-Growth compost microbial communities from Emeryville, California, USA - eDNA 5th pass 37_C BE-Lig MG (version 2)... ...
GGATTACCACTCATTCAACCCGTACGGTTTCGCATCTTGGATTAACCGCTGCAACCCGAAAGGCTGCCCCGTGGCCTACGGCGAAGACCTCGCCGCCGCGCTGGAGAAGCTCGATGCTCAGTGGGCACACGTCGACATTGATGCTGAAGCCCGGGAACGGGCGTATGCCATCCACGATGTAATTGCGGGTGCAGCCGATGAGCACGGTGCGCTGTATGACTACTTCGACGACCGCCCTCCCCTGTAAACCCCGGCCAACACGCCATTCTTGGTCATGAGCCCGCTGCGGCGGGCCTCCTGTCGCCTGGCAGCTCGCATGTGCAAATCACGCTCGTGTCTGTGGCCGCCGAGCGTAAGCGCTACCGGGATTGCTAACTTGGATTGGAGGCTGCCACTCGGTGCGGTCAAGTTGTTCAGCTGCGACCAAGTTCTCTACGAGGCTCTGGTCGCGGCCGATTAAAAAGTCTCTGCATCTCATAGCTACTGTGAGATTGATGGACCGAACCTGCTCTCTGTCGGCTGTGCTTCTTGTGAAACCGCCGCCTTTTCCTTGGATGAACAGGCAGCTCTTCTGCGAAAGGGGCATTAGCTTCAACGAGTTATCAGAAAGCACCCCGACTCCGACATGACGAGATGGGCTGATTGCTACAAGGCAAAAAGGACTGTCGGACGTGACAAAAGACGTTCTATCGGTCGGCCGCTCGATTACTGCCATATTCATTTGACTCAGCGCCGGAGCCATCTCCATAGCAAGCTTGAGAGCGAGGCGAAGCAAGTCGTCTCTGTGCCTGATAAAGCTTCCAATCGGGTCACCATTCTTGTCGACGACATCTGAGAGCGTATGCCCACTCGGAGCCAACAGGTCAGTGAGCCTCTCTGCCAAACCTCTATCGGCCGCCTCTATCGTGGCAAGAAACGCAGGGGTCCGGGTGAATTGAAAAGCCGTGAAGAGCGCTAGCTCCAATCTCTCTACGTCGGTCAGCGAGCCGCCTTCGTCGAGCTTTACGATTATCGCCTTTGCCGCACCCTCTATCTGAGAAAACGCCTTCTCGATGTCGTAATTCAGTGTACCGTCCTCTTGCTCAAGTGCGTAGTAGTCGCGGATGTGCAAGATGTTGACCGGCTTTTGGCTGCGATACTGTTTTCGTGCTCTGTCATACACGACAAGCGAGCCCCTCTCTTCGCGGGTAAAGCCCTCCAGATAGAACTTTGGAACATAGTGATGCTTGCGAGCAGTGGTCATGCAAATCCTAATAATCGGGCTGCAACACAGGAAGCTTCGGAGTTTCCAACGGCCGTTTGAGCAAATCGGCCCACGGCCATGGAAGCCTCAGAGGGGCTTCTCTTGTATCTGCTCGCCAAGTATCAATCCAGGACAGCACAGCAACTCTCGTATTCAAGTCGACTCCCGCACAAGCACTCATGCTCCATCCCTCCTCCCGCCAGGAGCATCCTCCGGGCAATGTCATGCTGGAGAGCCAGTCGTTCGTACTCCGCGAGGTCTTCACCAACGAGAGTTATCAAACCAGGCCGGTCTATGCTTTCCCCAGCACTTGTCAGTCTGAAGATTCGCTCACTTGCAGCAATTAGCACCTTCGACACGGGGTTGCCATTCAGCGCCATCCGCTTGCTGTCCTTTCTCCGCCCTTTGTAAGGACGGCCGTGGTCGGGCAGGAAAAGGATGCGGTCAACACCGTCGTCCTTCGGAGTGATGTCAAGCCATTCGCCCTTTGGCGACTCCCAAACTGCGTGGTATTCAGCCTCGGCCAGGACGTCCGGCCATTCCCAAATTTGCCAGCCCACAATCATGCGACCCCCTGCCTCTCGCACCTTATGCGCAACGTTTGGGAAGCACTCATTCAACTCCGCCCACGGTTCAACTTTGCAGGGGATATATCGCGGCTTGGCTTGATTAATTTTTGAGCAAAGCTTTGTTATGTCTTTCGAAACTTCTTGGGGTGTCGTGGTGAGGCTCAACTCATTACTCCTTCTGGCGGCATGAGTATCGCCGATAGCTTCCGCAGTCGCTACACCCAGCATGACGACTGCATACATCACCTCGCGCGAGCATCTCGACGGCATCCTCGGCCAAGCCATCGTCGAGACAGCCGACGCGGCCTTGCTCGCAAATATTGACGCCATCATCCGAGGCGCAAACGCCATCGCGGACGGTTACGTGTCCGCGCAGCTTGGCTCTGGCGCCCCGCGAATCGAGGCGGCTGTGGCCATGGTCGCTCCCATCGCTGCCGAGCTGTGCTGGGTCTCTCTTTATGCGAACAGTGGCGACACCGAAGCCCTTACCCGCCGCGAGAAAGCCGCAATGGCGAAGCTCCTGGCCGTGGCGAAGAGTGAGCTTCGTTTGCCAATGGGACCCCCCGTTGACGACCCTGCGACGCCGGAGGACGAAAGCGATACCGGCGCAGCGTTCAGTGCATCGCCCCGGCTCATGACGCGTCGCCAACTCGCCGGCTGGTAACCCCATGGCCACCGGCAACTTCAAGGTCAAGGCTGACAGCAGGTCAATCAACAACAGCCTTGGGCGGCTTCGAGCTGCGTTCACTGACCTACGCCCGGCGTTGCAGAACGCAAGCGAGGAACTGACACGCCGCGTCTGGTACCGCTTTGCTTTCAAGAGGGACCCCGATGGCAAGGCCTGGGCACCCTGGTCGCCAGCCACACGCCGCCGGAATGCCGGGAACCCCCGCGCGAAGCTGATGCTCGACACGCGCGCGCTACGCGACAAGTCGGGCTTCAAGGCTGGCCGCAAAGACATACGGGCGGTTATTGGCATGCCATACGGGCGCTATCACGAGCAACCCGAGGGCAAAGCCGGGAAGCTGCCGCGTCGGGCGTTCCTCTTCTCTCGCAGAAACGGCGGGCGCGCGCTGGCGAAGAACGACGAGAAGTATCTCCTGAACGCGCTCCGCTACCAAATTCGGAAGGCCGCTAAGCAATGACTACCGCCAAATTCTTCACATACCAAGAGCCCATCCGTGCACTTCTTGAAGCCACCTTGCTGAATGCGGTCGTGAAGACCTCTGTAACGGTAGAAGAGGCGTCAAAACAGCGTGGCTCCGTGCCCACCGTGCACATCGTCTTTCTGTCTGACGAAAGCATAGATGGGAACGACAGCGTCGTCCTGCTGGAGCGGAACATCGTAGTGATGGCGTACGTGCCCGGGGCGACCTCAGACCGCACTGACCTCGACGATGACCTGTGTCATGGGATTTTCCTTGCCCTCCACGGCGAAATGCTCCCCGGCTACTCAACGCCCCTGGAGCTTCAAAGCATCGAATGTGACTACGAAGGCAGCGCCCGGCGCTACTACTTCGTCTTTTCAGCGCGGACGAAGCTGGCGAAGCGCATCCGCTAAGGCTCGCTAAACACAACAAACCTATTGGCGCCAAGCGCTCCACAAACATCTAAAAATTATGACTCAAAGATACGAACTGGCGCGCGGGCGCTTGATTCTCAGGGAAGCCGGCACTAACGGATTTTTCCGCGAGATTGGTGACATCGAAAACGGGGAGTACAGCTTCGCCGAGGACTATATCGATGTCATGGCTCATGATGAGACCGGCGGCCAACTGGCGCATATCCCGAAGGGAGCTACCGGCACACTGACGCTGAACCTCAACAGTACGAGCATTGAAAACTTCGTGCTCACGCACCGGGGCAAAGGGAGCACTCAGGCAGCTGTCACCAACGGTACCTTCAAGTTCCCCGTGATTGAAAAGGGACAGTACTTTCAGCTCCCTCACGGGAACATCACGGCTATCGAGGCACCTGGCTTGGTTGAGGGTGTCGACTACAAGTGCTTCAAGCACAGCGGAAACGTCAAGGCACTGAAGGACAACTTGACGGCCATCGAAGCAGGCACATACTCCGCCGGCCTCATGAGCAAGATTGGTATCGCTGCTGCCAAAGCAAAAATCTACGAGATTGAAGTTTTCGACGACTCCACCGGCCTGGCACGCGGTTTTTACAAATGGCAGCCCAACCTCCCACAGAGCGTGCAACTCATCAACATTGACGACCTCTTCCGCCTCCCTGTGGAAGGCGTCATCTTGAAAGATGACACCCGGTCGTTTGACGATGACATGGGCCAGTTTGGTTACGTAAAGATGTCTCTGGTGAATCCTGAAACCGAAGGCGCATCCGAGTAACTCCAGAGGTCGCTATACGAAGGGAGCCCACTGCGGCTCCCTTTTCACACCTGGAGACCGTTTTGACTGCAGACACTAACACCCCGGCAACACCCATTGAAACCGATACCGACCTCGAAGACCTCTTGCCCGCGCAAGTGGCCGTGGAACTTCGAGGGGAGCGGTTCGTCTTTCAAGCGTTCCCGACTCGCCACCTTCCGATGTATCTGCGCACCAGTCGCAGTATCGCCGCCAAGGCAATTCAGCTTGGGCAGGAGCTAGCCAAGGCATCACACGCTGCATGGCTCCACCGAAAGCGCGAAGCCAAAGAACTAGGGCTTGATTACGCCGACGCGCCGCCGGCATTTTCACCCGACCATATTCCTCTGGACATGCTATTTGAGCGCTGCGCGCCAGAGTACGTCGAATGGGTCGCAACGGCTACCAAGAAGCCCGTAGCCTGGGTGGAAAGCCTGGACGGCGACATATTCATGCAAGTCGTCGCCCTACTCCAAGAGCTGAACGACCAGAAGTACCGCTCCTCAAAAAAGCGCCAAGCTCTGCAGATACTGCCGGTCTGACAGAGCGCGTGACCTTCGGGCAGGTTTGCAAGCGTCTTCTTCGCGAGCGCGTCATTTCGTACGCGGAGTTGATGGACATGACACCTCGAACGGTCTGGGCGCTCTTCGACGCTCACACTGCGGCGGACGCTGCTCGACGCGTTGACCACGCGGAGGACACTTTCGTCGCAACAGCAGCGGCCATGGGCGGCGACAAAGCGTTCCGTGCCTTCACAGAGCATGCGGCAGCACTTACCAAAGTCAGCAAGGCTCAATGGTAGCGGCGGGGGTGTCTTCCTACACTGAAAAACTCCCTCTTTGACTCCAATGGCCGACAAACTCACATACAAAATCGAGCTGGACGCTTCGCAAGCGACCAAAACGGTTGATTCCTTCAGGAGACGCCTCACCTCCACCGTTTCTGACGCGGGCTCGTCGGCCGGTCGAGATGTTTTCTCCGGCGTCATTTCCGGCGCGCGCTCCGCTGAATCCGCCATAGGACGACTGTCCAACGGCTTCCTGAGCCTGCGCACGATAGCCGCAGGCGCAGCCGCGGCGGTTGCAAAGGGCAGCATCGATTCAGCTACCACCGCCGAACGGGCTTTCAAGGGCTTAGAAAGCGTTGCCAACCGTACCGGCTCGGGCATCGAGAAGGCATGGGCTGCCGTCGAGGACCTCACCTCCGACGGAGTGCTGTCGCAGACCGAGGCGGCCACGGCGCTGAAGAACCTGTTTGCATACGGCATCACAGACGTCGACAAAGCGGTCTCGATGATTGAGCGGCTGAAGGACGCCGCTGCTTTCGGCCGTCAGGCATCGCTCGCCTGGGGTGAGGCCATCGTAAGCGCCACGGAAGGCATCAAGAACGAGAACAGTGTCCTCGTAGACAACGCGGGCGTCACAAAGAATGTCGCCAAGATGTACGAGGAGTACGCCGACAAACTCGGGGTCACATACAACAATCTCACCGAAGCTCAGAAGCAACAGGCTATCTACAACGGTATCCTGCGCGAGACTGAGAACCAAGTCGGTGACGCTCAAAAGGCCCTCGGCGGCCTGGATGGCTCTACCTCGCAGCTCAGCAAGAGCTTCACAGACTTCAAGGTAGCCCTTGGCGACCAGCTGACGCCTGCATTCAACGCACTCCAGGTAGCGGGAGCCGGGCTTCTCGATTACGTGCTGACCCCGATGGTAAATATCGGTGGCGCCCTCATCAAGACCTTCACTGCGGTGACCGGGCTGGTCGTTGACGTCATTCAAGCCTTCAACAAGGCCGAGACCTTCGTGGAGTTTGATGCAGAGTTACGCCGGCGCGGCAAGGCACAGAGTGCGGAGATTGCCGGAGACATAAATCGCGGACTGGGCCGAGGCAAGTCGAACGAGGGGCCGACGTCCCGCACTCAGGTCAAGGACGACATCGACCCGGCGCAAATCGAGCGGAAGGCAAAGGAGAAGGCTGAGGCTGAAGCCAAGGCAGCGGCTAAGCAAGAACTAGCCTCGGCAGAAAAGGCTCTCAATCGTTCGAAGCAAGCAGTCTCCGATGAACTGGCCGTATTCAAGGCAGGCCTAGCCGCACAGCAAGCAGCCTTGGACCTTGCACTGGAAAAAGGCACGCTATCCCGTGAAGTCCACGCCCGGCGCTCTTCAGAGCTGGAGTTAGGCGAGCATGTCAAAGCGGCCAACCGTCGCATCGCGAGGGTCGCAGAACTTGAAAGGGCAGCTGACCTTGCGGCTAGGGCGGGGGACCAGGAGAAAGAAGCGGACATCGACGCACAAATTGCGGCCGAGAACAGCGCCGCCGAAGCTGCAAAACTTTCGCAACAGGCCCTTCGAGCAAAGGGTGCCAAGGATGCCATCGCAGCTGCCAAAGAGTCTGCTGCGGAGCGCCTTCAGATTGAAGAACAGCTTCTTCAGTCCCGGCATCAGGCCGAGCAGCAGGTCCAGGACGCTGTCAATGCGCGTGAAGCGGCCGAGAACGAAGCCGCGTACGTCCGGCGTCTCGTCACGCACGAGCAGTATCTGCGCCGCCAGGGAGACCTGTCACAGCAGGCCCTCACGCAAGAGAAGGCTCGCATCGAAGAGCTGCTGGCCTTCGAGCAGTCGCGGCGGCCGGTGGATGCAAAGGATGCGGCAGCGCAACGAGGGTCAATAGAAGGCCTGAACGCACAGCTGTTGGCCCTCGAAGAACGCCGCAAGCAGGTCACCATCCAGACTGATGCCGCTCTCGCCCAGAGCGCGGTCGAGCTTGCGAACTTGCGCAAAGGCCTAGAGCGTGACCTCATGGAAGCCGAAGGACGCAGTCTGGACGCTCGGAGTGCACAGATTGACCACTGGCTTGAAGAGAAGCGTCGTGAGTTTGCGGGGCTCCAGGACATGCTCGCAAAAGTCGAGCAGGTGGCAAGTGCACAGCATAGCCGTGTCAGCTACGACCGCGCACAGGAAGGCGTCTCTGATATCCGCAGCCGCTACGCTGTGGAAGACCGTGGCATCGAGCGCCGCCGGAATCGGGGCGAGATAACAGACTACGCGGCTGAACACGAAAGCTTGCAAGCGCAGCGGCGCCAGGCCGAAGAATTGCGGGCACAGTTGGCGCGCCTGGAACAGTTCTCCGACGGCAGTTCGGCTTCCCGCCAGGCCATCGAGGCTTTGCGAGCGGACATCACCGACCTTGAAAGCAGCTTCAGCGCTACGGCCCAGGGCATCAACGACAACTTCTTTGCGAGCATTGAGCAAGGCTTCCAAGACCTGTTGAGTGGTGCCAAGAGCTTCGGCGATGTCCTGCGCAACATTTTCTCGAAGCTGCTATCGGACATTGCGGCGTTGTTCCTCCGCCAGGGCTTACAGAGCATGCTAGGCCCTCTGACCTCAGGCGGCGGCGGGATAGGAGGCATGGTGATGGGAGCCTTGGCCTCGTTCGGGGGCTTCCGTGAAAAAGGCGGCGATGCGCTGGCTGGCAAGTTCTACGTCACCGGTGAAGCAGGGCCAGAGCTGTTTTTCCCGGGCATGAGCGGCCGCGTCGTATCCAACGCCGACATCCAGCAAGCACTGTCTTCAATGGTGTCTCGCCCGGCGGCTTCGCCGGTCAAGGCTGCGATGCCCGCGAAGAGCTACGGCCAGGTGGGCGGCGGCAGCACGACTGTGCAGAACAGCATCACTCCCCGCGTCTTCGTAGCCTCTTCTGCAATCATTGCCAGCCTGCGTGAAGACCCCGAATTTGAGCGCTTTCACACTGAGCTGACTATCAGCAACGGCCGGAAAATCCAGTCAGCCTGGTAGCGAGTCCGACACCGCTCGCTACACGTTGAGACAGTGCAATGCTGTCAATCTCCTTGTGTGTGGTGTGGAGGCCCCTGGTGAAAAGCTGGGGGCCTTTCTTTCTTGGAGACATATAAAACGGCTGAGGGGCCTGCCTATACAGAGAACACCACAAAAGGAGTTTTCTGATGACCCGCCTCGAAGTCCTCTGCACCGCCATCCAGTTGTTCTGTCTACTCGCTGCCGCGAATCTCGCATTCATTGAGCAAGACGCCGGCAGTAGCCTCACCTCCGTCAGCTTCGCCGGGTTCGCCTGCGTCGCAGGGCTTGCTGCATATCACCTTATCCGCGTCTCAGCGCCCCTTCGTGAGGTCTTCGGTTTCGGTTTGGCTCGATAAAAGAACGTGTTTTCGAGTTGCTATACGAGACACCACCACACCGCAGGAGCTTTTCATGACATCAAATCAACTTGTTGACACCCCACGCTCAACTACAGAGCCACGCCCGGACCTTGCCGAGGCGGTCGGCCACCTGCTTGCCCACAGCGGCTCGCCGTTCCACTGTGCCGGCGTCTACGAGCTGCAATGCCTCGACGGCCCCCGCCACTTCACTGCGATGCTGACGGCCCATGGCGGCGGGCGCGCGCAGTTCTGCGGGGCCGCTACTGAAACTGAGCTGCTGCTCGCAACTATCTGATGACAAAGCCCGCCCAGCCCCGCGTCGTCCGCGTCCGGTTTCGCTACCAAGCGGAAGGCCTCACGCCGGCGGACGTCGTTGAATACAACGTCTGGGCTGCCGAGCGGCTGGTGGGGCTGTTTGAGCTGGCACCGAAGGACGTGGATGTTACGGGGCTTCCGCAACTTCAAGGCGGCGAGCCGTTCGTGCTCAGCTGCTACATCCGAAAGTCGGAGACCGACCCGGTGGCAATGGTTGAGGCCGCGAAAGCCGTTCTGCCGAGGCTGCTCGCAATGAAGCGGCAAACGCAAGCGCCGGAATTGCCATGACCAAGTGAGCGCTGGGCGCGCTCAGGAGAAGGGGTCCAGGAATGGAGTTGAGGCCTCAACCTCTCTTGTTTTCATCTCGAACCCTCGGGTCTGCCCCGAAGTCCTCCCACCGCCTCCGGTCAAGCGCCGGGGGCTTTTCCACGCCGTCCCTTGGCCATGACTCTTAACACCCCTGCATCTAAACAGAGACTCCTTTATTCCGAATCGGTCTAAGCCAACGTATAAAAAGACGAGAGAGCCTTTCTATACGAAGGACACACAACCTTCAGGAGTTTTCAATGTCTGCTTTCATCACCCCCAACGCCGTTCTCGGTGGCACCGAATACCGCCTCGACACGGAGACCCGCCGCTTCTATGAAGACAAGGAATGGGTCCAGCTCGACGAGGATGGCTACGACCGCGCAGTCTCTGCAATCACGTATGACAACGTCTTTGCTTGCGCGAAGCTGTTCCGCAAGTACTCGTACTGACGCCGCCCTCACTGCAACACCGGCCCGCCTTGAGCGGGCTTTTTCTTGCCCGCAAACATATAAAAAGACATGAAGGGGGGTGGCTATACATCTCACACACAACAAAAGGAGTTTTCTGATGTCAAACCTCAACACCACCCCCGCCGCCCCGTCCCTGCACGATTACTGCTTCGGCGGCAACGGCTTTCAAGGCATTCCGTCCATGCGCTGCTCGCCGGAGTTTCTGGCGAAGCGCGACGGCGTTCCGCTTTCCCGCGACGCGGTCGAACTGGCTGTCGTAGCCGCTGTACTCATCGACAATCAACTCGACCGCTCAGAGCGGGGCGGCCTTGCCGAGCGTATGACGCCGGAGGCGCTTGACGAGCTGCATGCGTTCCACGTTGAGCTGTTCGTTGCCCGCACGGCGGAGGTGGCTGAGAAGCGTGCCGAGCTTCAGAAAGCGGTAGCGAGCACAGCCATCCCGTTTGCCTCCATCGTAAAGCGCCGTACCGGGGCGCTCGAGCTGGTTTGGGGCTACGAGCTTCCGCCGCCGTTTCCTTCGGCAGCCCCTCTGGAAGCCGTGGAGCCGAACTGATGGCAACGAAGAGGCAGAAGAAGCCCGCCGCCCCGGAGGTCCCAGACCTCTTCCGGGCGGCTCTGACAGCAAAGTTTGTTGCCATCACCTGCCTCCCCGGCCAGCCGCCGGGGTTTCGCTTCTTTGAGGACAAAGAGGCGTTCTTGAAAGCAACCGACCATGGGAAGATGGGGGCCCCGGGCTGAGGTAAGGCCCCGGTGAGTGCGCTCCCGCGCACCATGGCCATGGCAGTTGGTTAGTGAGGGCCTATGCTCAACAACGACCCTCCTCTCTCGCTAGACGCTGTATGCCAACAGCGACCACCCCCACACCCCCGCTTCTACTCATCCCGCCCTCTGGCGGCAGCTTCGTCGAGCGCTTCGAGTTTCTCACCGACGTCTTCACAGCTTATGACGGCAGCGAAGGCGTCCGCCAAGCTCTGCGAGCATTTCCGCGGATGAGCTTTGACTACAACTTCGTGCTTTCAACAGACGAAGAGCGAACTGCATTCGAGCCTCTGCTCGCGAACGAGCGCGTTCTGCTGCCGCTCTACTGCCACGCCTTCCGCTGGTCGCAGGGCACGCCACCGCTGGTCGATGCGGTCTTCGGCAGCAACTTTGCCCGCCCGCTCCTCGTTGCCAACCAGGACGGCTCGCGTGAGCGCCGGGACTTCTTCATCTATCAAGGTCGTATCGATTTTCGCAGCGGCGGCTACCGGCCCGGCGACTTGGTGGCGTGGCCGCTGGTTGAAGCCCGACTCGACACTGAGAGCATCGAAGTCGAGCACCCCTCGCCTGTCATCACGACGCTGTCGGCAACTTTCAAGGCCTACGACTTCGACGAAACCAGCCCATCATGGGGCGGTCCGGAGAGCCTCGGCTTGCCTTTGCTGACAGAGAACAACAACTTTCGGGCGGCGGTATCGGAGACGCTGAGTTTCAGCGCGAACACGTTCGACGCGGGGCATCTGACCTCATTTGAAGTGCGCCACCGCAAGCGCGCCGTGAGCGTACTCATCACCCTCACCGACCGGCAAGCGGTCGCCCAGTTCCGCCGCTTCATCCGCGCCGTGAGAGGCCGGGCTGGAGCCTTCCGCTGGGAGTGCCCCCTCGGCCGGATGGCTGACCGCAGCGAGAGCACGTGGCGACTGGCTTCAGACACCGTTGAGCTGAACTACTACAACCCGAGCCTCGCGGAGTGCTCGCTGCGCTTCGTCGAGCTGACCTGAGGCTTCAAAGAATGATTTTTCTATACCGCTTCGACATCCATCAAGCCGACGGCCTCGCCACCGACCCACGCTCAGCTGCATCCAATAACCACTGGACGCGGCAAACGCACTTGCTGACAAACTTTGAGCGCAACCTCGACTTTCACAATGTCGAGCCGTTCCGCGCGAACTTCCTACCGGCGATGGGGACCGCGGGGCTTCAGGATTGGCTTCGGAAGTGGGTGTTTCTGCCGGAGCGTATCGAGCATGAAGGCCTGAGGCTGGACGGTGAGAAAGCGAGTGGTCAGCTGCGCGTGTCCTTGCCCCCTGGCCATCCGGTTTCGCAGCTTTTCGTCGATGAGCCGAGCGCCGACCAGGTTTGGCTGACCTTGGCAACCCTGGTCGATGAGGCCGACAGGGCTCCGCTGGTCGTTTGGACGGGCGACGTCCGCTCCGCTGAATACAACGAGCATCGATGCACGCTGACGCTCGCGCACCTGAACGAGCTGCTGAAGCGGCCGGGGTTGACGGCGGCTCACCCTCGCACCTGCCCTCACGCGCTCTACGACCGGATGACCTGCCGCGTGAACGCAAACGCCGTCACGCAAGAGGCTGTCATCAATGACTCTTACTTCACCCACCGCGAGGACGGCTACCTGGGCGAAGTTGAGGCGGACGGCGTGACTGTTCGCGTCCCTGAAGCCGGTAACCGCCCGGACAGCTTCTTCGCTCACGGATTTGTGGTCATTGGCGGCGACTACTCGTACGGGGACGAGTTTTTCCCTCGCTCGCGTGGCCGTGCTCCGTACTCGTCCCAAGGCTTTGTTCTCAACGGCGGCCTGCGTCGCTCCATCGTCAGCCACACCGGCGACCAGCTCGAGCTGGCGTCGCCCCTGTTGAAACAGCTACAGCCAGGGACGCGAGTGAGCCTGTTCCGTGGCTGTGACGGCGCGCGCTCGACCTGTGCCAGCGCCTTCAACAACGTGAAGCTGTTTGGCGGCTACCCGTACATCCCCATCAAAAATCCGTTCGAGGCGGGAATCTACTGATGCTCACATTCTTCTTGGCCATTGCGGCCAACTTCGCAGCGATGCTGCTGGCGCCAAAGCCAAAGCTGCCATCCGCAAGGCGCTACGGCCTGAACGAGTTTGAGTTTCCGACCGCTTCGGAAGACCGCGCGCAGCAGCTCGGCTTTGGGACGTTCCGGGCGTTCGGCAATGTGATTTGGTATGGCGACTACCTCGCGCGCGAGGTCAAGAAGCGCGTGCGCGTCAACATGTTCAAGACTGCCCACCAAACGATAGGGTATCGGTATCACGTTGGCATGTGGATGACCCTCTGCGCGCTCCCGTGCGACGAAGTCACCGAAATTCGGCTCGGCGACCAGCTGATTTGGTCCGGCTCGCTGCCGCTCTCGAAGACCACAGTCACGACGCTTGATGTTCACAAAGAATTTACGAGCGCCGAGGGCCAAGAGGTCCCGGATGGCCTCTCTGGGCGGCTGATGTTCTTCAACCACGCCGTCCCGGAAAGCGCTTCGCGCTACACGCCGCTTGCCAACAAGTACATGGAAGACCAGCTTGGCGAAGCCGTGCCGGCTTACCCGAACACTCTTCACGTCGTCTGGCTTGGACCGTCGTCGGATGCGTCGGTCGAGATTCCGATTCCGGGGTTCGGCGCCGGCGCGAAGCTGCGCAAGCCTGCGGGTTTTGTGGGCAGTAGCCCTCGCATTGAGGCCCTTTCCGTCGTGCTGAAGCGTCGCCCTGACGTCTCGGCGGCCTTGTCTACAAACACCCGAAGCATCTCATACCCGGTGCAAGGGAGCCTCGGCTCCAGCAACGTCCGCGCTGCGGTGGACGCATTCCTAGCTGAAGTTGGCGACATCAACGGCGACGCGAACCCTGCCCTCGCGACGCTCGAGCTGCTTTCAACGCGCTCGTCCAGCGTCGGGCCGATGCTCTCGCCGTACCTCTTCGACATCGAAGCGTTCTTCCAGGCTGCTCGCCGGCTGAAAGATGAGTCGCACGGCATCTCCTTCCCTTGGGAGACCTCGAAGCCAGTGGATGAGGTCGTGAGCGACGTGCTGCTTCAGACCGCCGGCGTTCTGGAGACAAACCCGCGAACCGCGGAGATGCAGATGCGCCTGCTGCGCTCTGACGATGAGCCCGTGGCCATCTTCGACGCGAGCAACATCGAGCGCTTCGATAGCTTCACGCGCACGAACATCCGCGAAGCCCCGAACGTCGTTGAAATCATTTTTCAGGACCGTGACTACAACTGGCAGCCGCGCGTCGTGCGCGCAAAGAACCTTGCCGGCATTCGGGCCGCGGGTTCCGTACGCGTCGAGACCGTCGAGTACCTCGGGGTCACCCGAGAGCCCCTGGCTTCAATTCTCGCGACGCGAGAGCTTCGCAAACTGTCAGGGCCCTTTGCCAGCGCAGCGTTCTCTGGCCGTGTCTCTACCGGGATGGTGTTAAAACCGGGAGACCCCATTCAAGTCACACACCCGACGCTCGGTCAGTCCCTTCGGATGCGGGTTACGTCCGCCCGCTTCCTGAGCATGACCAATCGAGGCCGGGTCGGCATCGAGTGTGTTGAAGACATTTTCCGCTCCGGCACGAGCGCCGTCATTGACGTCCCGCCGCCCCCTGATGCACCGTACGCCGGACCTCCGGTCTCGCTCGTGAGCCCTGTGCTGACGCTGGCCCCGTACGCCCTGACCGGCGATGAGGCTGACCATCTCATGTACTACGGCCAAGACCCTGGCTTCGGTGTCGACAGCTACGAAGCAGCCGTCCAAGAAGGCTTGACGACCTGGGACTACCAGCGCGAGCCAGAGTACTTCAACGGCAGCCAGGAGCCCGCGATTGTCGGCACGACCACGGCAGCCTGGGCACCGGAGATGAGCACCTCAGGCACGATGTTCCTCGACCTGACCCCGGAAGCCGTGGGGCAGTGGAAGCGCAACAGCCGCGGCAAGCTCTACCTCGTCGCAGGGTCAGAGTGGATGAGCTGCGCCTCGTGGTTCCTCGATTCGACTGGCCGCAAGCTGACAGTCAAGAGCCCGGTCCGCGGCATTTTCGACACGCTCCCAGAAGCCCACCCGGCCGGGACGCCGGTCACGCTGCTGCTCGGCTACGTCCTCGATGAAGGCCGCGTGAAGACCCACCAGGCCACGGGCGCTCTCGAGTTTGACGGCCCGACGGCGGCGGTCGTGCGCGCTGAATCGAAAGGCGCTGGCGGCAAGCTCGACCTGCTTTTCGCGCCGGAGTCCCAAGCGTCCTGGCAGTACAACTTGGCCCGTTCCCGTGCCCCGAAGCCCTTGCCTCCTGGGCGCTTCAGCGTTGGCGGGAGGCTCGGCGCTCTTGTCGACACAGGCTCTCTGCTTTCAGTTTCGCGGTCCTCGGCGGTGTCGGTTAGCTGGGTCAATCGGAACCGGTTGGCACGCGTTGAGGCTGGCTATTTCGGCACTGGCAACAGCGCTGAGCCCGGCGTCCTGGTCGCGTTCCTGGTCGAGTTTCAGACCGACGCGGGGGCCTGGCAGCAGCATGGAGCATGGCGCGCGGCCAACGCTGGCGACACGCTCGCGAACTTTGATGCAGCAGGTATTCCAGCGGGGGCTCGGAAGCTGCGGGTGAGCTTCGAGAGCCGCCGCGCGGCAGGCGCAGGGTTCGCGGTTTCGGCTCGCGGGACGGCGTACTTCCAGCTCAACGCCTGACGGCTTACGACCTCGACTCACTACACGAGGGGTATCCAATGCGGAGCCCCTCGTGCCCCTTCTCTCCCCTGATGTCCTCGCCGCGGCGACTGGCGCTACCCCTTCCCGCGCTTCGTTGTTCACAGCGCCCCTGGCAAAAGCGATGGCCAGATGGGGCGTTGGCACGCCCCTCCAACAAGGGGCCTTTCTGGGCCAAATCGCTCACGAGAGCACCCGTCTTTCGCGCCTCGAAGAGAATCTCAACTACACCGCGGAACGCATCTGCGCCGTCTGGCCATCGCGGTTCAAGACCGTCGCCGATGCAGCCCCCCTCGCTCGAAATCCAGAGGCCCTCGCGAACGCGGTCTACGGTGGCAGGATGGGCAACAAGCTTCCTGGCGACGGCTACCGCTACCGCGGCCGCGGGCTCAAACAGCTCACCGGCAAAAATAACTACGCCGCTTACTTGCTCGCAGGCGATGTCGACGTGCTTTCAAACCCAGACTTGCTCCTGCAACCCGCGCACGCCGCCGACTCCGCCGCTTGGTTTTGGCACTCGAACGGCTGTAACGCCCTCGCTGACCGCCGAGACTGGGCTGGCCTGACCCGGCGCATCAACGGCGGGCTAATTGGCCAAGTGGAGCGCTTGGCTGCCATCAATAAAGCGCTGAGGGCCCTGGGCGCGGACATATAAGGACTCGTTCTTTGGTCTCTATACAGAGGGCACATACCCACCCCCGGAGAGCACCATGCCTGACAATAAAATCTACGAATACACCCTCATCCGCATCAAGAAGTTGGACGGCCACGTCACGACTGTCTCTCTTGAGCCCTCTCTCTACGTCAAGCTGTCTGCAAAATTCGGGGGGCCGAAGCAAGTGAACTGTTACTTCAGAACCCTCGCAAAAACTCTTTCTCCGGACCCTTCGATGTCACTGTCGAGGCAACTGCGGGAAGCTGCAATCAGCGCTCCAGTGCCTGCCGCCCCTGTTGCATGACCCTGTTTACTCCCTGTTAACGGGGGCCTCCCTCATTCAAGCCGCTACGCCTTTGGGTTCCGCGGCTTTTTGTATTGCAGTTTGCGGGGGAGCCACTTACGGCATATCTGCCCGACAACGGTCGCTATACAGAGCATCAAATCACCACCGAGGAGCCCCACATGCCGGTCCGCCCAACCCCCACCCCCTCGTACTTGCGAGTCTATGTCAACAAGCCCAAGGAGCTGCGCGACCCCTCGGCCGGCCGACGTGAGAATGCGACCACAGTCTACCTGCGAGGTCAGGTCGTCTCTGAGCTGCTTGCAATGTCTGATGACAGCATTGAATTGCTGTGCACGTACGTGTCTGATGCCAGCGAAACGGCTTACCGCCTACATGCCGGCGAGACCTGGTCGTCCGCTGTCATCCGCGCGACGCGCCAGGCTCTCGCGGACCGGATGACGATGCATGTGCAGCAGCAAGCTGAAAACAACGCGGCTTGGGAGCAGCAATGATGAAGAGCCTTCTCGCCGCGGCCGGCAAACTGAAGCCCATGTTGATGCACCCGGCGGTGCTCCTACCCGTGAGTCTTCTGAACCTCTACGCCGCGGTTGCGCTCGTGTTCGAAATGCCTGCGGGTCACACTTTGGTCGCAACACTTGCTCTTGCTACCAGCCTTCCGATGGTCTATCGCGAATGGCTGTGGCGGCCAGAGCCAACGGAAACCCCTGACGTTGACTACAAAGACGTGCGCTCCGCGTGCGTGGTGTCAATTACTGCTGGTATCGGGGCCGTGATGGCGAAGGTCGCTGGATTCATTTGATTGACGGCAGCCGAAGCAACACAGCCGCTTCCCATGGCCATAGGTGCGCGGGAGCGCACCACGAAGGGCCTCCGCTGCGGAACGGAGGCCTTTTCTTGCATGCCTGATTAGACTTGCAGAGCTGCCACTGTGTCGAGCTGGCTCATCCTCTCTTCCGGCTCTGCCTGCCCGGGCATACGCACTTCGCAAAGCCGCAGAATCTCGTTCGCAGTGGTGTTAAATGCAGACCGGAGGTCTTCTACGCTAGTAATAAGGTAGCCTGCGGTTACCGCAGGAACATTCTCGAAGCCCCGCGCTTTGTTGCTGTGTGTGAGCATGCGGCTAACGAGGAGCGCTGAGCCGGTGGCTTGAGCAGCAATCGTTGCGAACGTCCGGCGCAGCGTGTGTGGATTCACATGAATACCGCCTGTCTCGGCTTTCAGAGTCTTCATCGAGCCTTTTATATCCCGCAAGGGGGCCCCAACTTTCTTGTGGCTCGGAATAACCCACGGGTTATTCGGCAGACGGGACTTGTGCCGTGGCAAAAATACGTTCTCATACAGCCAGTCCGCCATGGGCACGTAGGTATTCTGTTTTGCTTTGTTTCCACGCACCTCGGCAGGGACGAGCAGAAGCCTGTTATCAAGGTCAACTTGCTCCCATCGGAGATTTGCGACCACCGCATCGCGAAGCCCGGTGAACAAGCAGATGAGCGTAAAGTCTCGTATCCCGACGTGCGGCCTTGTTTGAATCCAGCCCCAGAAGCGCGGCAGGCCTTTGCGCTGAAGAATGGTCTGTCGCGGGCTGCCGTGAGCATAAATCTCTCGTTTTGAGGCAACCCGCCTGACGGGATTGAGGTTCATACGCCCGTCGTCTAAGAGCGATTCGTAGATTGCGTGCGCGACGCGCAGAACCCCATCGGCCGTCGGTCTACCGATTTTCAGCAACTCAGTGTGCCGAGCCGACCACCAATCGCTATTGCAAATTAGTACATTGCGGTCATGGTGCTCACTGAGATAGCCCCAGCGTTTCCTATAATCCTCTACCGTCGCATCCGAGATTTTATCGTTGCGTTCGGCCACATACTCGTCCAGAGCGGCTCCGAGGGTCGGCAAGGGCACCTCCCCGGTCTTGCGCTCATGCTTTTTAAGCGCACGAAGCTCGACGACTGTCTTCATTGCATCGTCGTAAGTGATGTCGTCGAATGTGCCGAGCACACGCTTCTCGTCTTTACCCTTTTCGTTTTTGAAACGCGCGAGGTAGACGCGACGCACTTCGCCGCTTCTAGAGTTTGCTCGCATGATGCGTGCGCCGAAACCGAGCGTCGACGCGTGCCACACTTCAATGTGCGCACGGTCGACAGGAGCTGCGAGCGCATACAGACTTCGCTTGCTCGTGAACTGACCTTTCTTAGAATTTGCCTGTGTCACCGTGCTACCCTCTAGCCTGGAAAAGCTTTCCAGGATTTTCCACGAAATTTATACGGCTGAAGAGTTTTTCGCCGAGATTTTCCAAAATGACTGCCTTAATCTGGAACTTTGCGAGTGGACCAAAACGCTAAGCCGTTGAAAAACAAGATAAATAGCCAAAACGGCGACATTAGCGAAGGCAGCTCGAATCATACGCCTATGATGCAGCAGTACTTGCGGCTGAAGGCCGAGGCCGGCCCCCTGCTGCTGCTTTATCGCATGGGCGACTTCTACGAACTCTTCTACGAGGATGCCGAGAAGGCTGCCCGTCTCCTGAACCTGACGCTCACCACGCGAGGCAGCTCCAACGGGAAGCCCATCCGCATGGCCGGCGTGCCCTTCCATTCGCTCGAAGGCTACCTGGCACGTCTGGTGGCGCTTGGTGAATCGGTCGCGATCTGCGAGCA
>Ga0182742_1002801_pt1 | contig 18545 bp, 18 predicted proteins | sample eDN5th37CBELigMG_FD_128880 | JGI IMG/M metagenome (GOLD analysis project Ga0182742, IMG submission 128880) | Enriched Miracle-Growth compost microbial communities from Emeryville, California, USA - eDNA 5th pass 37_C BE-Lig MG (version 2)... ...
CACGATGCGCAGCTTGTCGCCGGCATCGAGGCGGTATTCGGAATCATAGGCCGGCACCGTCACCTGCGGGCGATAGGCCGCGCGGGCGGGAATGACGCGCGGCGCGGCATATCCCGGACCGGGACGCGGCGTGGCGGCAAAGCTGTTGCGCAAGGCGGCGATGGCGCCGCCGGAGGAGGCTGCCTCAGTGCGGGCGGCAGGGGCTGGCGACGGGACCGCGGGCGATCCGCCATAGGCGAGGCGGTCGAGGCTGCCCGGCGGATGGCCGCTCGCCACCGGCCCCGGCCGATGCATGCAGCCCGACAGCGCGACGGCGCTGAGCAGGCATAGGGCTGTGGCACGGAAGCCAGGCATGACGCGATCCTATCGGAGAGTGCTGTGATTAAGTCCTTTCATGGTTAAAAAACCATGACCTCGCGACGGGTCGGCCATTGAAAGCCTGTAGACGGGATTAACCCCGCGGAAACCATAATGCTCTCTACTCGTCGCATCGTGAGTCCGAGGCTCGCCTCATGTCGCGGCGCCTTCTCAGGCGGGCATCGGATTCGAAAGGCACGCGCAATTCATCATTTCGGTATGGCCCGGGTCCAGATGTTCGCTCGAGGGACTCGCTAACGACGCGAACTTTTCGACCTCCCATATGAGACGGCGTAACGGCACGGCGTCGGCAGGAGCATTTCATGCGGTTCGATCTCTGGGGCAAAATCAAGAGCAGGCTGCCGAACCGGTCGCCGCGAACGGCCGCCGTGATCGCGCCTAAGCGCGCCGCCCGCAGCGAGCCGGTGTTCAAGCCGGCGATCGAGCCGCTGCCGCCGGTGCGCGCCGCGGCCGCCGATTATGGCGATCTCGATCTGCGCGCGATCTGGCAGGCGATCGGCGCCCGCAAGCGCTACATCATCGGCCCGACCTTGCTGGCGGCGGTGGTCGCGATCGCTGTCGTCAATATGATCACGCCGCTCTACAAATCCGAGGCGCGGGTCCTGATCGACGGACGCGAGAACGTGTTCCTGCGTCCCAACGGCGAGCGTCCGGAAGAGCGCAATGCGCTGGATCCCGAAGCGGTCACCAGCCAGGTGCAACTGCTGCTGTCGCGCGATCTCGCCCGCATGGTCATCAAGCAGAACAAGCTGGCGGAGCGGCCTGAGTTCGATCCGGTGCTGAGCGGCGTCTCGCCGGTGAAGATGCTGCTCGGCTTGTTCGGCATCGGCCGCGATCCGTTCCGGATGACGCCGGAGGAGCGCGTGCTCGATGCCTATTATGACCGGCTGACCGCTTTCGCGGTCGACAAGTCGCGCGTGATGGTCGTGGAATTCCAGTCGCGCGATCCTGAGCTGGCGGCCAAGGTCGCCAACTCCATCGTCGACAATTACCTCGTCCTGCAGCAGGGCGCGCGCCAGCAGCAGGCGAAGGCCGCGAGCCAGTGGCTCTCCGGCGAGATCGACAGCCTGCGCAAGAAGGTGGCCGATGCGGAATCGCGCGCCGAAGCCTTCCGCTCGCAGTCGAGCCTGTTCGTCGGCACCAACAACACCACGCTGTCCAATCAGCAGCTCGGCGAGATCAACACCCAGCTCACCACGGCGCGCGCGCTGAAATCCGATGCGGAATCCAAGGCGCGGCTGATCCGCGACATGCTGAAATCCGGCAAGCCGATCGAGGCCTCGGAAGTGCTGAATTCCGAACTGATCCGCCGCCTGTCGGAGCAGCGCGTCACGTTGCGCGCCCAGCTCGCGGAGCAGTCATCGACTTTGCTCGACGGCCACCCGCGCATCAAGGAACTGAAGGCGCAGATCGCCGATCTCGACAAGCAGATCCGCGAGGAGGCCGCCAAGGTGTCCCGCTCACTCGAAAACGACGCGCGAATCGCCGAAGCGCGGGTCGACAGCCTCAATGCCAGCCTCGATCAGCTCAAACGTCAGGCGTCGTCGAGCAATGGACAGGACGTCCAGCTTCGTGCGCTGGATCGCGAGGCCAAGGCCGAACGCGATCTGCTGGAATCCTATCTGGCCAAATATCGCGAGGCGACCGCGCGCGAGAGCATCGATGCCGCGCCGTCGGAGGGCCGGATCATCTCGCGCGCGATCGTTTCCAACACGCCGAACTATCCGAAGAAGCTGCCGATCGTGCTGATCGCCACGCTGGCGACCCTGATGCTGACCACGGGCTACATCGCCAGCGGCGAACTGCTGCGCATGACGTCGCCGCGCGCGGCCGGGCCGCTTCGCGCACCGGCGGTCATGGATGCGCCGTTGTCGGCGGCATCGCTGCCGGACGCCGAAACGACGACTGTCGCCGCGCCTGCAGTGGCGCAGGGCATGAGCGAACTGGAGCAGCTCGCGCGCACGCTGCAGGCGGCGGGCGCGAACGCGCGCAAGATCTCGATCCTCGGCGCCGGCTCGGCCGACAAGACCACGCGGACGGCGCTGGCATTGGCGCGGCTGATGGCGCCGCGCGCCCGGGTCGTGCTGGTCGATCTGTCGGCGACCGCACCCATGCTGAAGGCGGCATCGGCCGATGGCGATGCGCCCGGCCTGACCGACCTGATGCTCGGCCAGGCCTCGTTCGGGCAGATCATCACCAAGGATCGCCTCTCGCCGCTGCACCTGGTTACGGCGGGCCGGGCGAGCGCCGATCGCACGCTGCTGCAGTCGCCGCGGCTGACGCTGGCGCTCGATGCGCTGATGCAGGCTTACGATCACGTGCTGCTGGATGCCGGCGCTGCCGACGACCTGCCGGTGTCGCTGCTGACCAGCGGCGCACGCGCCGTCGTGGTGCCGGATGCGGCGATGTCGGCCGACGCGCGCAAGGCGATGTCCGATCAATTGCAGGCGGTGGGATTCGGCGAGGTGACGATGCTGAGCGAAGCCGCTTCCAGCGCCGAGCCGGCGGAGCGGGGGCCGCGCTTCGTCGCCGCCTGATATGATCACGGGCGCGGCGGTCTGTGATGCAGGACGCCGCGCGCGGTCTGCGCGACCTTCATCAGCGCCGGCGTCTGCTTCACCTTTCGCTTGAGCGCATTCAGCGCCGACAGTCCGCTTGCGGCAAGCCTGCCGCGCGGGGTGAGACCGGCGAAGCTGTCGAAGATCTCGTCATCGTCCTTGCAGAACAGCCGCTTGTAGTCGTCGGAGCCGATGCCGAGATCCAGTGAGGTGTAGTTCTGCGCCGCATACTGATCGACGATGTGGCGCATCAGGATCAGGCCCGGGCTGAAATGCGCGCTGGCCGACAGCGTATAGGTATTGAACATCATCGAGAAGCGGTCGCCGTCGGCGACGCCGGCGAAGATCGCGATCACTTCCTCGTCGCAGATCAGCCCGTGCATTTCGATCGCATGGCCACCGTCCGGCAGGCGCGTATGGCAGGCGCGGCGAATGAAGGCCTCGACGCCCGGATCGGCGAAGACGTTGGGCAGCTTCTGCAGCGCCATGCGCTGCGGCTTGATGGTGAAGAACGCATCGAGCAGCCGGCAAATGTCCGCGTCGCTTTCCGCTTGCAGATAGCGGTAGCCGGGCAGCGCCTGCAGCTTGCGCTCCTTGCTTTTCAGGCGGCGGCGGAACGAACTGCTGATCAGGCTGCTCGGCTCAGCACCGGGCGCGATCGACAGCATCGGGCAGGCATTGACCGAGGGCTGGTTCGGCAGCAGCGCCATCGGGTTTGCGAAGCCTTGCCATTGTCGCGGCTGCTGGGTGAGGGCGAGCGCGTCCACGGCGCCGCGCTGCGCGCGCAACGCGCTCAGCACCGCGTCCACGTCGTCGCGGGTGGCGCCGGACAAAAAGTCGCGACGGCAGATCGGCATGTTGAAGGTGGTGTGCTTGCCGCCGAGAAAGCGGGCGACGCCGATGCCGTTTTCACGCCGCAGCCCCAGCGGCAGCAGCAGCAACGGCCGGCGCTGCGCATCGCGGGCGACGACGATCAGGGGCGTTACCCCGGCTGCCGTGCCGATGTGGTTCTGCCAGGCGGCGAGGAAATCGAAGCGCTGATAGGGCGTCAGCACCGATGCCGGCGCTTCGAGGGCGCGCCAGACCGCTTCGGCGGCGGCGATGTCGTGAAAGATCTCCACGCTGGCCACGCAGGTGGCCTCGCTCTGGGTCCGGATCTCGCCAACCCGGCCATCGATGGCTGCAGCCACGGTCATGGATACGCTCTGCCTGTTAAGATTTTTTTCATTTGTGTCGAAGCCGAAGCTTGGCAAACAAACGTCAAGAAACCGTAAGGGCGATGCGTGAGCGGGAGCACCGGCAAGCGAGGAATGACAAAGCCGTGATCGCGGCGGCCGCAGCCGTGCCGGTCCGTATCGCTCAGGCGTCGGGGCGCTGCATCCAGCTGACGATGGGCATGGCCGGCAGCACCCAGCCGATCCCTGCGACGACATAGAAGATCGCCTGATACCACCGCGAGGCCGCGAGCCAGGGCGTTTGCGCCACCGTCATGCCGAGCAGCGACCACACCACCACAAGGATGAGCAGGATGATCGTGCCGAAGAATTTGCGGGTGCGGATGGTCATGACGCGAACGTGTAGAGACTGCGGCAGGCGAGATCAAGCGCGGCTTGCGCCGCCCCGCCGCGAGGCTATAACGGGCCTGAAATTCCTCTGGATTTGCGGCGGAAATGACCGAAACACGAAGCTCTGCGGAACCCGGCATGGGCAAGGCCCGGATCGGCGCGGTGCGCTGGTGGCTGGTGATCATGGCGGCCCTGATCGCGCTGATGGTGCTGGTCGGCGGCGCGACGCGGCTGACCGAGTCCGGGCTCTCGATCGTCGAATGGAAGCCGGTCACCGGAACCCTGCCGCCGCTCAGCGAGCAGCAGTGGAATGAGGCCTTCGAGGGCTACAAGGCGATCCCGCAATATCGGGAGATGAATGCGGGCATGACGCTGCACGAGTTCAAGACGATCTTCTGGTGGGAGTGGAGCCATCGTCTGCTCGGCCGCTTTATCGGCATCGCTTATCTGTTGCCGTTCCTGTGGTTCATGTGGCGCGGTTTCCTGCCCGCTGATCTCAAACGGCGCCTGTGGGGCATCTTCGCGCTCGGCGCGCTGCAGGGAGCGGTCGGCTGGTGGATGGTGGCCTCGGGGCTGACGCAGCGGGTGGAAGTCTCGCAGTACCGTCTTGCCACTCATCTGACGCTGGCGCTGCTGATCTTCGCCGCCATCGTCTGGACCTTGCGGCGGATTTCGGATCATCCGCCGGTGCTCGCCGCCGCGCGGCTGAGGATCACGAGCTGGGTGCTGCTCGGACTGGTGTTCCTGCAGCTCTATCTTGGCGCGCTGGTCGCGGGCCTGCGGGCCGGCAAAGTGTTCAACACCTGGCCGCAGATCGACGGCGGCCTGATCCCGAGCGCGGAGCGGCTGTTCTTCGAGCAGCCGTGGTGGCGCAACCTGTTCGACAACACCCTGACCGTGCAGTTCAACCATCGCATGATCGCCTATACGCTCTGGATGGTGGCGATCCTGCATTTGGTCGATGCGATCCGCGCGCGCGCTGGAAGCGTGGTGGTCAACGGCGCATTGTGGGTCGCCATCGCGATGACGCTGCAGGCCACGCTCGGCATTCTCACGCTGCTGCATCAGGTGCCGATCCTGCTGGCGCTGGCGCATCAGGGCGTCGCCCTCGTGGTGCTGACGCTGGTGATCCTGCAGACGGAGCGGCTCGCGGCGTCACCGGCGCGCGATGCGAAGGCCTTGCCGCTCGCGGTCGGCACCTCGCGCTGAGTGGAGCTATTCTAAATCGCGCGGCATGAAAGAAGTGGCCTGTTTTCAGGCCTTTTCTGCACGTCTGCAACGGCGGTGACCTCCCATGCAGCAAGTTTGCTTTCGCGCAACGCATTGACGAACTAGATCGAGCATGAAACCGGTCGAACGTCGTCGCAAGCAAGAGCCCAGCCATGTCCAGTGCCTTCGTCCAGTCTGCCGTCATCCTGCTGCGGGAGGGATTGGAGGCGATGCTGGTGATCGCGGCGCTGGCGGCCTACCTCACGAAAGCGGGCGGCGCGCATCGGGTGAGATCGCTCTATGTCGGCGCGCTCGCGGCAATCGTCGTCAGCATCATTGCGGCGTGGCTGTTCGCGGTGCTCAATTCCGGCCAGCATAGCGATCTGTTCGAAGGCCTCGTCATTCTGTTAGCGGCCGCGCTGATGCTCTACGTCTCGGGCTGGCTGATGGTGAAGCAGGATCCGCACGGCTGGAAGGAGTATCTGGCGGCGAAGGCCGATAACGCACTGGCGCAGGATACCGCGTGGGCCGTGGCGGTCCTGGCGTTTCTCGCGGTGTTTCGCGAAGGCGCCGAGACGGTGCTGTTCATCAACGCCCTGGCGACGACCGAGGGCGGCTGGAGCGCGGGCCTGTTCGGAGGCCTGATCGCCGCGACGATGGCGCTCGCGGTGCTATTCTATTTCATCAATCTGGTGGCGCAGAAGATTCCGTTGCGGCCACTGTTCATTCTCACCTCGGCCTTCCTGTTCGCGATGGCGATCAAGTTCATCGGCGAGGCGGTGCAGGAATTCCAGGAGCAGGCGATCGTGCCGTTCACGCAGGTCGCGGGCGCCGACTGGCTGTCGGCCATCGGCCTCAATCCGACGCTCGAAGCGCTGTCCGTGCAGCTATTGGTGATCCTGTTTGCGCTGGCCACCTATTCGCTGGTGGTGCGCAACAATCGCCTGCTGCGGCAGCAGAAGGCGGCACGGGCAGGGAAGATATAGAGCGGGCGTCAAGCTCGCCGTCGTGCCCACGCCATTTCGAAGACCGGCGTCGCTTCGCGCGCCTGTGTCTGGGCATCCGCGTTTTCGACACCTCGGCATTTAGGACGTCGATGGCCGGGACAAGCCCGGCCATGACGCGATGTTGTTTCGCAACGCTGAGTTACGCCCGCAGCGCCTGATCGAGATCGGCGATGATGTCGTCCTTGTCCTCGATGCCGATCGACACGCGAACGATGTCGGGACCCGCTCCGGCCTGGGTCTTGGCGTCGTCGGCGAGCTGGCTATGCGTCGTCGAGGCCGGATGGATCACCAGCGAGCGCGTATCGCCGATATTGGCGAGATGCGAGAACAGCTTCAGGTTCGACACCAGGTTGACGCCGGCGTCATAGCCGCCCTTGAGGCTGAAGGTGAAGACGGCGCCTGCGCCCTTCGGTGCATATTTGCGCGTCAGGTTATAGTAGCGGCTGCTGGGCAGGCCGGAATAGTTCACCGCCGCGACCGCCGGATGCGTGGAGAGAAATTCCGCAACCGCCTTGGCATTGTCGGAGTGCCGCTGCACGCGCAGCGGCAGAGTCTCGATGCCGGTGAGGATCATGAAGGCATTGAACGGCGACAGCGCGGGGCCGAGATCGCGCAGGCCGATGACGCGGCAGGCGATGGCGAAGGCGAAGTTGCCGAAGGTCTCGTGCAGCTTGATGCCGTGATACTCGGGACGCGGCGCGCTGAGGATCGGATACCGGTCGTCACGCGACCAGTCGAAGGTACCGGCATCGACGATGATTCCGGCGATCGAGTTGCCGTGACCGCCGAGGAACTTCGTCGCCGAATGCAGCACGATGTCCGCGCCATGATCGATCGGGCGGATCAGGTACGGCGTCGCCAGCGTGTTGTCGACGATCAGCGGCACGTTAGCCTTGCGGGCGATGGCGGAGACCGCCTCGATGTCGGTGATCGAGCCGCCCGGATTGGCGATCGACTCGATGAAGATCGCCTTGGTGCGCGGCGACAGCGCGCGCTCGAAGCTGGCGATATCATCGGCGTCGGCCCACACCACGTTCCAGCCGAAGCTTTTGAACGTATGCGTGAACTGGTTGATCGTGCCGCCATAGGCCTGGCGCGCGGCGATGAATTCATCGCCCGGTTGCAGCAGCGACTGGAAGGTGACCACCTGCGCCGCGTGGCCGGACGCCACCGCCAGCGCGGCGGTGCCGCCTTCGAGCGCGGCGACGCGCTCTTCCAGCACGGCGTTGGTGGGGTTGCCAATGCGCGTATAGATGTTGCCGAACGCCTGCAGGCCGAACAGCGAGGCCGCGTGATCGGCGTCGTTGAAGACGAACGATGTCGTCTGGTAGATCGGCGTCGCACGTGAGCCGGTGGTCGGATCCGGCTGCGCGCCGGCATGAATCGCGAGCGTGGCAAATCCGGGAAGGCGGTCGGTCATTCTGTGGTCCTGTTGCTTGAAGAGGTTCAGCGGACCGGCATGCTGCTGATCCGGCCGCGCGGCGTCAAGTCGAGCCGTAATAACTGCGCCATTATGCTGCGCATAGCACAGCATGGAGAACGGATTGATGCCGAATTCGGGATTTAGGCATTATTGTTCTTGTTATCTTTGGGCTGCGCGGCGCGATCGGCGGCCGAGGTATGGCCGCCGCCGAAACTGACTCGGTTGAGCGACAGCCGCATGCCCTGCGTCGGGATCGGCGCGCGCTTCGAGCTCAGCGTGCGCGAGTTGACGCCCATCCATGAAATCTCCGACGACAGCCGGCCGTATTCGATCTTCGGGCAGCGATTCATCACCACTTTCAGCCCAGCGGCCTCGGCGAGCGCGCAGGCCTCGTCATTGCGCACGCCGAGCTGCATCCAGATCACCTTCGGCAGCGGGTTCAGCGTCAGCGCATCCTTGACGACCTGCAGCGCCACCTCCGAGTTGCGGAAGATGTCCACCATGTCGACCGGCCGGTCGATATCCTTCAACGAGGCGACGAACGGCCTGCCTTCGAGCGATTTGCCGACCTGGCCCGGATTGACCGGAATCATGTCATAGCCGCGCTGCGCCAGATACTTGAACGCGAAGTAACTCGGCCGCACGTTCAGGGGCGAGGCGCCGACCATCGCGATGGTCTTCACGTTGTTCAGGATGCCGCGGATGTAATTGTCGTCGTAGGTATCGTGGTTCATGGGTCACGCGATCATGTCATGAAGTCGTCATTGCGGAATATCGCGGCGAAATCATCCGGCTGGTTCATCGTAGGCTGCTGGATGGCTTTCCGATGCCGGCAATCACGACGGATGTCTGTTATGCCGCCGATGCTGCGGCGAGGGCGTTTCTAGCGGTCCTGCCATGTCGGTACGCGCTTTTCAACGAAGGCACAAATGCCTTCTTCGGCATCGCGCGCCATCATGTTCTCGGTCATCACCTCGGAGGCGAAGCGATAGGCGTCGGCGAGACTCATCTCGGCCTGGCGATAGAAGGCCTCCTTGCCGATCCTGATGGTATGCGCCGATTTGCGCGCGATCTGCTGCGCCAGTGCGATGGCGGCTTCCCGTTCGCTGCCATGGGCGACGACGCGATTGACGAGGCCGATCTCACGCGCGCGCGCCGCATCCACCGGCTCGCCGGTCAGCAGCATCTCCATCGCCTGCTTGCGCGGCACGTTGCGCGACAGCGCCACCATCGGCGTCGAGCAGAACAGGCCGATATCGACGCCGGGTGTTGCGAAGCTCGCCTGGTCGGAGGCGATGGCGAGATCGCAGCTCGCGACCAGTTGGCAGCCGGCGGCGGTGGCGATGCCCTGCACCGCGGCGACCACCGGCTTCGGCAATTGCACGATGCTTTGCATCATCGCGCTGCAGGCATTCATGATGGATGCGAAGAACGCGCGGCCGCCGTCGGCATCGGCGCGGCGCGCGGTCAGTTCCTTGAGATCGTGCCCGGAGGAAAACGCCTTGCCGGCGGCCGCGATCACCACCGCGCGCACCGCGTTGTCCTGCCGCAGTTCGTCGATGGCCGCGTGCAGGTCGGCGATCAGGGCCTGCGACAGGCAATTGCGCGCCTCGGGGCGGTTCAGCGTCAGCACCGCGACATCGCCGACCTGTTCGCGGAGCAGGATCGGAGCAGGGGAGAGCGGGGCGCGAAGGGCTTGGGCGGTCATTATGCGATCCATCATCTGTGCAGAAGCGTCATCGTACTGTAACAGAGGGCAGCCCGTGGTTGGATTCAAACATCTGCACCCGTTCCGGGTGAGCCGTTGCAGATGGAGGGACCCGGCAGCCACGCGCAAAGATCGATGCGATGAAGCCCGGGATGTGGCATTGGCTTTGCGACCCTCGCACGCGAATGTCAAATCCGCGCCCCACGCGTGAGAGCAGGTGAGGAGAAGCATGGCCCTTGCGAAGATGAGCGTCGCCGAACTGGAAGCGTTCCTGCAAAAGGAGTTTCCGCAGGCGGTCGGCATGGGAGACGTCTCGATCGAGAGCGCCGACGGCGCGACGTGCCTCGTGCGTCAGCAATATAGCGAGCGCATGCTGCGTCCCGGCGGCACCGTGTCCGGGCCGACGCTGATGTTCCTCGCGGACCTGGCGATGTATGTGGTGCTGCTGTCCGCCATCGGCCCGGTTGGCCTCGCGGTGACCACCAATCTCAACATCAATTTCCTGCGCAAGGGCCAGCCGGGCCAGGATGTGCTCGCCGCGGCGCGGCTGCTCAAGCTCGGCAAGCGGCTGGCCGTGGGCGAGGTGACGCTGCTGTCGGGCTCGTCGCCCGACCCGATTGCCCATGTCACATCGACCTATTCCATTCCAAATGCAGGTTGAATTTCGGGGTAATTAAATACCATATTTGCAAGTAATTGAATTCATGAATGAATTTATGACAGTAGGGCATTGACGGCGCGCCGCCCGCCATCTAAAAGCTCGCCACGTCCCGCAGCACCCGGCGCGGGTCCAATCCCTTTCAGGAATGCCTCACATGAAGACGTTTTCGGCAAAGCCCGCCGAAGTCACCAAGAAGTGGGTCGTGATCGACGCCAATGGTCTGGTCGTCGGTCGCCTGGCCTCGCTGGTGGCGATGCGGCTGCGCGGCAAGCACCTCCCGACCTATACCCCGCATGTCGATTGCGGCGATCATGTCATCGTCATCAATGCCGCCAAGGTGGTGCTGACGGGACGCAAGCGCGACCAGAAGGTGTACTATCACCACACCGGTTTCATCGGCGGCATCAAGGAGCGCAGCGCCAAGTCGATCCTCGAGGGGCGCTTCCCCGAACGTGTGGTGGAGAAGGCTGTCGAGCGCATGATCCCGCGCGGTCCGCTCGGCCGCATGCAGATGGGCAACCTGCGCGTTTATGCCGGTGCCGAGCATCCGCATGAAGCGCAGCAGCCGGAAGCGATCGACGTCGGCGCCATGAACCGCAAGAACAAGAGGGCCGCATAACCATGTCCGATACCATGCAGTCTCTCGACCAGTTGGCGGCGCTCAAGACGGCCGCTCCCGAGGCGCCCAAGCACGTCAAGAAGGTCGACAAGTACGGCCGCGCTTACGCCACCGGCAAGCGCAAGGACGCGGTGGCCCGCGTCTGGATCAAGCCGGGCGCCGGCAAGATCATCGTCAACACCCGCGAGGTGGAAACCTACTTCGCGCGTCCGGTGCTGCGCATGCTGATCCAGCAGCCGCTGGTCGCCGCGGCGCGGACCGGCCAGTACGACGTCGTCTGCACCGTCACCGGCGGCGGCTTGTCGGGACAGGCCGGCGCGGTGCGTCACGGCCTCTCCAAGGCGCTGACCCATTTCGAGCCGGAATTGCGCGGCGTGCTCAAGAAGGGCGGCTTCCTGACCCGCGATTCCCGCGTGGTCGAGCGCAAGAAGTACGGCAAGGCGAAGGCCCGCCGTTCCTTCCAGTTCTCGAAGCGCTAACCGTGGCTGGGCGGGCTGCGGCCCGCGGGCGATGGCAATATTTTACGAAAGGGCGCCTTTGCGGGCGCCCTTTTTATTGTGGGTGTCATGATACTTTTCATTTGAAGTGATTTTCGTTGAAAAGTTGCCTGTGCATACAAACGGATTGCAAATTCGCACCGCCTAGATTCGGCGGCGGCTGAGGATTTTGGATTTCCCGACGCACCCCGGCCCGCCGAATTGCCGGTACCGACACAATGTCGCTCGACACCTCAACGCTCTATCTCGTGGCGACCCTGGTCGCCGCGCTTCTCGGCATCATGCTGCTGTTCTTCGGACGGCAGGAGAACATTTCGGCCTTGCGATGGTGGGGCGCCGCCTATGTGCTCGGCGCCGCATCCGTTGCCGCCTGGGCGCTGACCGGCCCGATGATCGGCCAGACGCTGTCGGCTCTCGCCAATGCGGCCGGCTTCGTCGCCTGCGGCATGGTCTGGGGCGCCGCGCGGGTGTTTCACGGCCGCTCGCCGAACTGGCCCGGCGTCGTCGCCGGCGGCCTCGTCTGGGCGGCGGTGATGCTGCTGCTGTCGCCGTCGACGCCCGCGATGCGGATGACGATCGGCGCGGGCATCGTCGCGATCTACGCGGTCCTGACCGCGAGCGAACTGCTGACCGAGCGCCGCAAGATGATGAAACGGCGCTGGCCCTCGTTCGTGGTACCGGTGATGCACGGCTTCGTGCTGATGCTGCCGATCCTCCTCGGCGACTATTTCGGCGGCGACGATCTCGCATTCGCGGACAGCGTCTGGGCGGCCGCCTTCGCCATCGAACTCGTGCTTTACGCGGTCGGGACCGTCTTCGTGATTTTCATGCTGGTGTCGGAACGCACCGTGCGCGCCCACAAGACGGCCGCGGCGATCGATCCCTTGACCGGCGTCTTCAACCGGCGCGGCTTTGCCGAGGCGACCGCGCGCATGATCGCGCGCGAAGCCGATGCCGGCCGTCCGGTCACGGTGATGATCCTTGATATCGATCATTTCAAGTCGATCAATGACCGCTTTGGTCATCAGGCGGGCGACGAGGTGCTTTGCCGTTTCGCCGCCATCGTCACCAATACGCTGCGCATCACCGACCTGTGCGGACGGATCGGCGGCGAGGAGTTCGCGGTGTTGCTGCCGTGTACGATGGACGAGGCGCTGCTGGCGGCCGAGCGCGTGCGCGAAGCCTTCGCCGCGAGCGGAATCGTCATCGGCGATGCTCCGGTGGAAACCACTGTCAGCATCGGCGTCGCGGGTGGGCCGGCCGGCACCGAACTCGACGTTCTGCTCGCCGCCGCCGACACCGCGCTGTACCGGGCCAAGCGCGGCGGGCGCAATCGCGTGCAGGCGGCGTCGGAAGAGCCGGTTTCGCTGGAGCAGGGCCGGCTGGCGGCGGCCGTCCAGAGCGGCCATTCCGCACATCCCGAAGCGGCGCTCGAGGCGAATTTGCGCGAGGCGCGCGCGTGACATCGCCGGCAGTGTCGTCCTAACCAGCCGTTTACCATTGCGCCGATATCATTGCCGGCATGACCCCGGCACGCCCCGAGACTCCGAACGCCGCCCTGATGTCGCTGGAAGCCGCCGCGACCTCGGCGCGAAGCGTTTTCGCCTGCATGTTTTCGTCATCGGACGAATATGAGTCCGCGCTGATCACCGAACGGCGTGCGCAGGGACGTTACACGCAGCCGCGGCGGCGCTGGCCGGTGCTGGCATTCGCAGCTTTGATGCTCGTCGTCGCCGGCAGCGTCATTTGGCTGTCCTAGCCGATCCGGCTTCAATCCTCGCCCATATTGCGATAGATCGATGGCTTCAACAAAAAGGCCATCGCTATGATCACTGAAATCGCCCAGATCGAAATCAAGCCCGGCTCGGAAGCCGACTTCGAAGCCGCCGTCGGCAAGGCGCGCGCCGAGTTCGGCAAGTCGAAGGGCTTTCACGGTTTCGAATTGCATCGCTCGATCGAAAAGCCGCAGCGTTACCGGCTGATGGTGAAGTGGGCGACGCTGGAAAATCACACCGTGGATTTCCGTGGCTCCGAGCAGTTCGCCGCCTGGCGCGCGCTGGTCGGCCCGTACTTCGCTTCGCCTCCGGAGGTCGAGCACACCGAAACGGTGGTGACCGCGAACGGTTGAGAGCTGTCACCGGCACGAAGCGTCATCCTGAGGTGCGAGAAGCGAGCCTCGAAGGACGGATGGATCGGGGCCGTCGCCCTTCGAGGGCCGCGACGCGGCCGCCTCAGGGTGACGGTTCTCAGTTCAATCCCGATAGATCAGGCTATGGCCGTTTGATCCGGCCACAGGCGGTTCAGCACCACCTTGACGATGGCGATCAGCGGCAAGGCCAGCGCCAGACCCCATAGTCCGAACAGCACGCCCAGAAAGATCTGTGCCGCGAACAGCGTCGCCGGCGGAATGCTGATGGCGTGGCGCTGGATCAGCGGCGTCAGCACGTTGCCTTCGAGGAATTGCACGGTGAGATAGAGCCCGAAGGCGCTGATGATCGCGGTAAGGCCGGAGCCGAGACTCGCCAGGATGATCAGGCATCCGGCAAGAATGGCGCCGACATTGGGAATGAACGTCAGAAGTCCGGTGAGGAAGCCCAGCACCAGCGCACCGGGAATGCCGATCACCGTGAGCCCGATCCATGTCAGCAGGAACAGGGTCGTCATGGTTGCTATCTGGCCGAGCAGCCAGCGTCGCAGCGTGTCGCTGATATGATCGATCAGCTTGGCGGCTTCATGCAGGTGTTGCCGCGGCACGAAGCGCAGGATGCCGTCGCGATAGAGTTTTGGCTGGGCCGCGAACAGCAGCCCGAGGAAGATCACCACGAAGAAATTGCCGATGCCTTCGAAAAAGCCGGCGACGATGCGGAAGGTCTGGCTGACGATGGCGCCGGTGCCTGATGCAATTGTCCCAGCGTCGGGCAGCTTCGGCGTGCGCGAGGGCTGCGGCGCCGTGCCTTCGGCGGCGCCAGGGGCGTTCAGGTTGAGGAAGCTGGTGTCGATGCCACGCTCTTCCATGAAGTTCTTCACGGTTCCGAGCTGCGAGCGAATGGTCGAACTCAGCGCCGTCACCTGCTGCGCGATGGTGGCGCCGCCGAGCACCGCGACGCCCGAAAGGAGACCGGTGAACAGGATGCAGACGATCACCAGCCGCACGGTGTGATTGCCGCCGATCACGCGGCGCAGCAGGCCGGTCATGGCATTGAGGAACACGCCGAACAGGATGCCGGCGAACAGCAGGAACAGCGTCGCCGCCGAATACCACGCCAATGCCAGCAATGCCCCGAAGGACACGATGCCGATCCCACCCACGGCGATGGAGCGGGCGAGACTCGGACGTGTGGCAGGGGGCGTTTCGATCATGGCGCTCAAGGTCGGTCCCTCTCGCTGTGCGGCGCGAGCAGTCTTTCGTCGATTCGATGCCTGATCAAGCGCCAGCGCGCAACAGCGCCGGGCTCAGGCGCGAGGACGGCGGCTGTTTGCACCCGCGCCCCGTCGCGCTGCTGCGCCGGCAGGGCTGCGGCCACCGCCAGCTTTCGGAGCGGGGGTGGCATGTTGCCAGGCCTCGAGGATCAATCCGCGCAGTTCTGTGACGGACAGACGATCGATCCGCGCGATCAGGTTGGCGGTCTTTCCCCACATGAAGGTGACGAACACGTCCGGATCGGCCGCGAACAGGAATTCCTTTCGCTCCTCCGGCAGGTGGAGGAAGAGGCCGTCGGGCCGCATCACCGCGAAGATGCGCTTCTTGGTGCGGTAGGCCGGCCGGCCCCAGTGATCGACCTCGGTGACACCGTCGAGCTTGAGAGCGATGCGGCGGACATCGGCTGGTGAGGACATCGCCTGCGTTTCCCGGATTCGCTAGTGGAGCAGATATGACATTCGCTACCTACCTTGCCGCGCTTTCAGCCTAGTCGGAAACCGCCGTGGTTGTCGCGGTTGAAATGCTCCCTTCAATGGAAAAGGGCGCCCGACGGGGCGCCCTTCTGATGACGGATGCTGCGCCGGATGATCCGGCCGGTCATTTGTTACAGCGAATAGTAGAGCTCGAACTCGACCGGATGCGGGGTCATTTCGAAGCGCTCGACTTCCGACATCTTCAGCTCGATGAAGCTGTCGATGAAGTCGTCGTCGAACACGCCGCCGGCCTTCAGGAAGGCGCGGTCCTTGTCGAGGCTCTCCAGCGCCTCGCGCAGCGAGCCGCACACCGTCGGGATCTGCTTCAGCTCTTCGCGCGGCAGGTCGTAGAGGTCCTTGTCCATCGCCGGACCCGGATCGATCTTGTTCTTGATGCCGTCGAGGCCGGCCATCAGCATCGCCGCGAAGGCGAGATACGGATTGGCCATCGGATCGGGGAAGCGGACTTCCACGCGCTTCGCCTTCGGTGAGGTGGTGTAGGGGATGCGGCACGAGGCGGAGCGGTTGCGGGCCGAATAGGCCAGCAGCACCGGCGCCTCATAACCCGGCACCAGACGCTTGTAGGAGTTGGTGGACGGGTTGGTGAAGGCGTTGATCGCCTTGGCGTGCTTGATGATGCCGCCGATATAGTGGAGGCAGGTTTCCGACAGGTCGGCATACTTGTTGCCGGCGAAGGTCGGCTTGCCGTCCTTCCAGATCGACTGGTGCACGTGCATGCCCGAGCCGTTGTCGCCATAGACCGGCTTCGGCATGAAGGTTGCGGTCTTGCCGTAGATGTGCGCGACCTGATGGATGCAGTATTTGTAGACCTGCATCTGGTCGGCCATGTAGGTCAGCGTGTCGAACTTCATGCCGAGTTCGTGCTGCGCCGACGCCACCTCGTGGTGATGCTTCTCGACCTTGACGCCCATGCGCGCCATCGCGCCGAGCATCTCCGAGCGCATGTCCTGCAGCGAGTCCTGCGGCGGCACCGGGAAGTAGCCGCCCTTGGTGCGGATGCGGTGGCCGAGGTTGCCGCCTTCATACTGTGTGTCGGAATTGGTCGGCAATTCGGCGGCATCGAGCCGGAAGCCGGTGTTGTAGGGCGTGGCGCTGTAGCGCACGTCGTCGAAGATGAAGAACTCGGCTTCGGGACCGACATAGACGGTGTCGCCGACGCCCATCGACTTCACCATGGCTTCGGCCTTCTTGGCGATGCCGCGCGGGTCGCGGTTGTAGGGCTCGCCGGTGGTCGGCTCCAGCACGTCGCAGGTGATGACCATGGTGGTCTCGGCGAAGAACGGATCGATGCAGGCGGTGGCCGGATCGGGCATCAGCGTCATGTCGGACTCGTTGATCGCCTTCCAGCCGGCGATCGAGGAGCCGTCGAACATGGTGCCTTCGGCGAAAATATCCTCGTCGATCATCGAGACGTCGAAGGTGACGTGCTGCCACTTGCCGCGCGGATCGGTGAAACGCAAATCGACATACTTGACGTCATTGTCCTTGATCGACTTCAGGACTTCCTGGGCGGTGGTCATGGATTCCTCTTCATGATGGTCAAACGGTGGGGAGCTGCGGACGCAGCCGATAGGCAGGACGTAAAGATCAGATGGCGTCGAGGCCGGACTCGCCGGTCCGGATGCGGATGGCCTCCTCGATGTTGGATACGAAAATTTTGCCGTCGCCGATGCGGCCGGTCTGGGCCGCGTGGCGGATCGCCTCGATGGCCTTCTCGACCAGGTCGTCGCCGATGACGATCTCGATCTTCACCTTGGGAAGAAAGTCGACGATGTACTCCGCGCCGCGATAAAGCTCCGCGTGCCCTTTCTGCCGGCCGAAGCCCTTCGCTTCGGTCACGGTGATGCCCTGCAAGCCGATCTCCTGAAGTGCTTCCTTCACTTCGTCGAGCTTGAATGGCTTGATGATGGCTTCGATCTTCTTCACTGAATCTCTCCCGGCACTTCACTTCAGACTGGAGGCGTTGCGTTTGCGGCTATCGCCGCCGGCCGTTCCGGCGCATCGTCCTGGCATGATCCGTGCTGCGTCGCTTGCCGGGCACCGGCCCGGCGAGGCTTAATCCGATGCCGATCAGTTACCAGAATCCAATAGGGTGTTCCATGTGGGCTCTGTCGTATTCTGCAGCAGGCATGGGTCTATAAATGGGCAACGTGCACATTTTTCGGGCAGTCGTTGGTTTTGCCGGCAGGACCGGATCCGCGCGCTGCCCGCCTTTGAGGCGATGACGGGCGGCGGTGATGCCATGCAGGTTCTGACCACGACAGAAATGAGCAAGGCCGATCAGCTCGCCATCGCGGGCGGCACCAGCGGCTTCGCCCTGATGCTGAGCGCCGGGCGCGCGGTCGCCGAGGCCGCGGCCGACCTGGTCGAGGAGGGGCCGATCGTCGTCGTGGCCGGCGGCGGCAACAACGGCGGGGACGGCTTTGTCGCGGCGGCCGAACTGGTGGCCCGCGGCCGTCAGGTGGCGGTGGTGCTGTTCGGCGCGCGCGAGGCGCTGACCGGTGATGCGGCGCTGGCGGCGCGGCATTGGAGCGGACCGGTGCTGCCGGGCGAGGCGGCGTCGGTCGGTCAGCCTGCGCTGATCATCGACGCGCTGTTCGGCGCCGGCCTGAACCGCATCGTCAGGGACGGCGCGCGGGACCTGATCGAGGCGATCAATGCTTCCGGCGCACCGGTTCTCAGCGTCGATCTGCCGAGCGGCATCAACGGCAATACCGGCGCGGTGATGGGAACGGCGGTGCAGGCCAGCGAAACCGTGACGTTCTTCCGCCGCAAGCCCGGCCACCTGCTGATGCCGGGGCGCGCGCATTGCGGCCGGGTGCGGGTGGCGGATATCGGCATCGAGGCCGGCGTGCTCGACGCCATTGCCCCGACAACCTTCGAGAACGTGCCGGAGCTCTGGCAGGGCGTTTTCCCGGTGCCCGGCTTCGACGGGCACAAATACGCCCGCGGCCATGCGCTGGTGCTGTCCGGCGACATCGCTTCGACCGGCGCGGCGCGGCTGG
>Ga0182742_1002802_pt1 | contig 18543 bp, 19 predicted proteins | sample eDN5th37CBELigMG_FD_128880 | JGI IMG/M metagenome (GOLD analysis project Ga0182742, IMG submission 128880) | Enriched Miracle-Growth compost microbial communities from Emeryville, California, USA - eDNA 5th pass 37_C BE-Lig MG (version 2)... ...
GCCGCCGAACGTGGTGCCATGGCTGCCAGGTCCGAATACGCCTGCGCCACGGCCCGCCATGACGGTGGCGCCTATCGGTACGCCGCCGCCCAGGCCCTTGGCCAGCGTCATCACGTCCGGGACGATGTCGGCCCATTGATGCGCAAACCATTTGCCGGTGCGACCGATGCCGGACTGGACCTCGTCGATCATCAGCAGCCAGCCGCGCTCGTCGCACAGCGCGCGCAGCTCCTGCAGGTACGTGATGTCTGCAGGACGAATGCCGCCTTCGCCCTGAAGGGTCTCGAGCAGCACGGCGTTGACCCGCGGTTCTTTGTCTGCAGCTTCGCGGATGGCGTCGATGCTGTTGTAGGCGACCTGCACGAAACCCGACGGCAGCGGCTCGAAGCCGGCGCGGGCCTTGGCGTTGCCGGTGGCTGCCAGGGTTGCCAGCGTGCGGCCGTGCCAGGACGAGTCCATGGTGATCACGTGGGCTTCCGGATTGCCGTTCTGGTGGCCGTAGAGGCGCGCCAGCTTGAGCGCGCCTTCATTCGCCTCGGAGCCGGAGGAGCAGAAAAACACTTCCTGCATGCCCGACAGGGCAACGATGCGCTCGGCAAGGGCCACCTGCTGCGGCACTTCGTACAGGTTGGATACGTGCAGGACGCGGGCCGCCTGTTCACTGATGGCTGCGACAAGGCGGGGGTGTGCATGGCCGAGCGACGAGACGCCGATGCCGGACAGGGCGTCCAGATATTTTCGCCCATGTTCGTCCCAGAGCCAGACTCCCTGGCCATGCGTGAACGAAACCGGTAGACGGGCGAAAACATTGGATAGTGCCGAGGACATGCGAACGACTCCCGCGCAAAGGCAAGTGATGACAGCAACTGGCGCCCCGTGGCTTCGGTGCGCAGCCAAAGGTTAATGATACTTGAGAAAGCCGTGGATACATCGCCCGAGGCAATCCCATTCGCCGTGCCGCTGAAACTCGGCCGGGCCCGATGCGGCAGGAGGGCGTGATCGAGCCCGGAAGGAGGGGTGGGATTTTTCGGGGCCAATGTACTAAAATCCCGGCGCTCATGCGGGAAATTATGACTGACACGGTAAGGCAACTCATCATTCAGGGCATCACGGCCAACGGTTCACGTTTTCGACCCAGCGACTGGGCCGAACGGTTGGCGGGGGTGATGTCCCAGTTCAAGCCGCCCGGCATGGCGTCCAGTCACCTCACTTACTCGCCCTACGCACTGCCCACCGTCATCGATGGCGTCAAATGTGTGGTGATAGACGAGAAGCTGAGGGCTCTGGAGCCACTGGCCTGGAAGTTCGTCGTGGACTTCGCCAAGGACAACGGATTGAACACCATAGAAGTCTGTATGCTTCCAGAAGAGCGCTAATGCGCTCTTTTTCTTTTTTTCAGGGCTGCGCCATCATTCCCAGACCGGCGTAAGGACGCGTCCCGTGCGCAGGAAGGCGTCCAGGTTCTGCAGGACCAGATCCTCCATCGCTCGACGCGTCTCCACCGTTGCACTGCCCTGGTGCGGGATCAGGACGACATTGTCCATCTCCAGCAGGGCGGGAGGCACGTGCGGTTCGTGCTCGAACACGTCCAGCCCGGCTGCGCCCAGTGCGCCTTCCTGAAGAGCCTGCACCAGCGCCTTTTCATCCACGACAGGGCCGCGCGAGATGTTCACCAGCGTTCCCTTGGCACCCAGCGCCCGGATGACCTCTGCACTGACCAGGTGATGCGTGGAAGGTCCGCCGACACATGCCACGACGAGAAAGTCCGCCCATTCGGCCAGTGCCTTCAGGCTGGGCTCGTGCTGCCAGGCCGACTCGGGCTTAGGGTTGCGGTTGTGGTAGCGGATGTCCATGTCGAAGCCCGCACCCCGGCGGGCAATGGCGGCGCCGATGCGGCCCAGGCCCAGGATGCCCAGGCGCTTGCCACTGACCCGGCTGCCCAGGGGGAAAGTGCCGTCGTGCGTGCCGCCCCATCGACCTGCGCGAACGTAGCGCTCGGCCTGGCCGACACGCCTCGCCGTCGCGAGGATCAGAGCCCAGGCAAGATCCGCCACGCAGTCGTTGAGCACGTCGGGCGTGTTGCTGACCTGGACGCCGCGGGCGCGGGCGGCCTCGATGTCCAGCTTTTCATAACCGACGCCCCAGCTGCAGACGGCCTGCAGGCCGGGCAGGGCTCCAATCGTGGCGGCGTCGCATCCGTGTGTTGCCGATGTCACGGCAATCCGGATGGTGTCTGCATGGGCTGCCAGTGCAGCTGCCCGGTCGGGGTGCCTCCAGAGCTGAAGGATCTGGTGGCGGCTGGAAAGCTCCTGGTTCATGCGATCGGACAGCGGGCCGATCTGGACAATGGTAGGGGGGGTGGCGTTCATGGTGTGCGAGTGGTGTTTCCAGTGGGTTAGCCGGTATTGCGCAGCCCAGCGGCCACGCCGTTGATGGTGATGTGGATGCCGTTACGGACGCGGATATCGGGCTCCCGTTGTGCAGCAGCGGCCGCGCGATGGCGTCTGAGCAGTTCGATCTGCAGGTGGTTCAACGGGTCTATATAGGCGATGCGGTCGCGAATGGAGCGTGCCAGCGTGGGGTTGTTCTGCAGCAGCTCGTCCTGGCCGGTAAGCTGCCTGACGACTCGCGCCGTACGCTGCCACTCGGCCCGAATGGTGCCGAAGATCTGCCTGCGCAGCGCCTCATCGGGCATCAGGCCGGCATACCGCGAAGCGATCCCCAGGTCGGTCTTGGCAAGCACCATCTCCAGGTTGGACAGAAGCGTGCGGAAGAAGGGCCAGTCGTGTGACATGGCGCGCAGGTGTGCCAGGCGTTCCTCGACCTGTTCGGGCGCCTGCTCGAGGAACTGCTGTACTGCCGTACCGAAGCCGTACCAGCCCGGCAGCAACAGGCGGCATTGGGCCCAGGAAAAGCCCCAGGGGATGGCGCGCAGATCCTCGATTCGCCTGCCGCCCCCGCGAGCCGCGGGACGCGACCCTATGTTCAGCCCGCCGATCTCCGATATCGGCGTGGTTGCAAAGAAATAATCGGCAAATCCGGGCGTGTCGAACACCAGATCGCGATAGGCGCGAAAGGCGGTGTCCGACAGGGTTGTCATGGTGGCTCCATATGTGTCCATGGCACTGTCCTCGTCGGCTTCGTTGTCCTCGGACAGGCTTGCCTCCAGCATGGCCGACGCCAGCAGTTCAAGGTTCCAGCGCCCGTTGCGGGCATCCTTGTACTTGCCCTGTATGACCTCGCCCTGCTCGGTCAGCCGGATCTGGCCGGCGACGGTGCCGGGCGGCTGCGAGAGAATGGCATCGAAGCTCGAGCCGCCGCCGCGTCCCACCGAGCCGCCCCGACCGTGAAAGAGGCGCAGGCGGATGCTGCGTTCCCGGAACACCGTGACGAGAGCACGCTCGCACCGGTACAGCGACCAGTTCGAAGTCAGGATGCCGCCGTCCTTGTTGCTGTCAGAGTACCCCAGCATCACTTCCTGGATGCCACCATGGCCTTGCATTATCCGGTCGCGGACTTCGGGCAGATCCAGCCAGGCGGCCATGATGGAGGGACCCTGCTCCAGGTCGGTGATGGTCTCGAACAGGGGGACGACGGCAAGTCCGGCCGCGGCGTCGGCGCCCTCGCCGGGCACCAGCAACCCGGTCTCCTTCTGGAGCAGCAGGACTTCGAGCAGGTCGGAAAGAGTCTCGGTATGCGAGATGATGCTTTGCTGGATGACCTCCGGTCCAAAGCGGGTACGCAGCGTGGCGGCGCAGCGGAAGATGGCGAGCTCGCGTGCGGTCTCTTCCGTATAGGACAGCCATGGCGACGCCAGGGGGCGTGCATGCGAGAGTTCCTGGCGAAGCAGCGCGACGCGCGCGCCCTCGTCCAGGCTGCAATAGTCCTGTTCGACGTCCGCGCGCGCCAGCAGCTCGGCAATCGTGCGTTCATGGACATCCGAGCTCTGTCGCAGATCCAGGGTGGCAAGATGAAACCCGAATACCGATACGGCGCGCTGCAGTGCCGACAGGCGCAGGCGCAGGACGGGCGCCGAACGCTGGGCAACCAGCGCGTCGGCCAGCGTCTGCAGGTCGGTGGCAAACTGCCGGGGCGAGTCGTAGGCAGGCTGCGGCGACGTCTGGGGCCTGCCCAGCATCTGCCCGGTCAGATGGCGGGCGGTTGCGGCCAGCCTTCCGTAAATGCCGACGAGCGCGCGACGGTAGGGCTCGTCATGGCGATGGGGCGAGTCGTCATGCGAGCGTTCGGCCAGTTCGAGCAGGGCGGCCGGAGCCTGGCCCAGCAGGGTGTTGAGCGAGAGTTCCGCGCCCAGCGCATGCGTCTCATCCAGGTAGTAATTCAGTACCGTGGCCGACTGGCGGGTGGCGGCATGGTTCAGCGTGTCGGCATTCACGTTCGGATTGCCGTCGCGGTCTCCGCCGATCCAGCTGCCCATGTGAAGAAACGTCGCCACGGGCGAGGCGGGCGCCGCGAAGGGTTCGATGTCCGGGGCCTGCGGCGCGAGCAGCCGATCCAGGTGCTCGTACACGGCAGGAATGACGGGCAGGAAAGTGCTGGGGAAATACGACAGGGCGTTCTCGATCTCGTCGGCTACGGTCAGGCGCGTGTCCCGCAGCAGGCGCGTCTGCCACAGCGTCGAGATGCGGCCCAGCATGGCCAGCTCGAGCTCCTGCTTTTCCTCGTCGGTAAGCGGCGCGTCGTGCTGCAGCAGCAGTCGGGCGATATGGTCGTGAATGTCCCGCGTGCTCTTGCGCTGCACCTCGGTGGGGTGGGCCGTGAGCACGGGGACCAGGCAGGCCTCACCGAGGAAGTTGCGGATCGCGTCGGCATCGAGGCCTCGGGCATGCAATTTATCGAGGGTATGGCGCAAGGTGCCACGTTCGGGTGCGCCGTCCGACAGCAAATGGGCGCGCTGTCGTCGATGCTGGTCCCTGTCCTCGGCAATATTCGACAGGTGCAGGAAGTAGCTGAAGGCCCGCACCACGGAGTTCACATGCTCCTGCGACAAGGCATTGAGCAGACGCTCGAGGGCCTGGCCATCCGCGCTGTCACCCTCTCGCCGGAACTGGACGGAGGTGCGCCGGATGGCTTCCACGGTGTCGAACATGTCGCGGCCCTCGTGGGCCTCGATCACAGAGCCAAGGAGGCGTCCCAGCAGTCGAATGTCGTCGCGATGGGCGCGATCATGGAAAGAGGCTGTGGGCATGGGCTACTCTGGTGTGAAGTCCTGGCAGCCTGCATCTTAAGGCGTCGCGCACGTTGTAATCAAAAAAGATGATGCAGAGCGTGAACAATGGATGCGCACGAGGCGTCCGCCTCCATCATTCCAGCATCGGAACGTCACGGATATACTGATTCTGGTCTTGCGACGACGGAGGTCTCGTGTCAGTTTCGCGCCGCAGCATGATGGACAGTCAAGAGACGGCGGACATGCAATGGATGTTCGGCGCCGGACCCTGCCCTGACCCCGAGCATCGCTGGCTCATGCGCAAGAACTGTTCGTTCTCCCCACGCCAGGTCATGCTCTTCTATCTCTCGCTGACCAGCGTCTCCTTCCTGTTTGCACTCATCTTCACGCTGCAGGGTCTCTGGGTGATCCTCCCCTTTGCCATCGTCGAGAACCTAGTGCTGGCAGGCGCGCTGCTTTATTACGCCCGGCACGCACTGGACCGAGAGTGCGTCGCCCTGGTCAGAGACGAACTGCACGTCTACCTGGTGGACGGCAGCCGCGTCGTCCATCATTGCTTCAATCCCCGCTGGGTGCGCCTGGAGTGGCGCGGGCGGCTGGGCGATGCATTGTGGCTGTGCCAGGGCGACAGGGAAATCCCGCTCGGCCGCTACCTGATCCTGGACGATCGGCGCGCCTTTGCGCGAGAACTCCGGCACGCCATGCAGGGCAGCCGGTGAGACCGGCCGCCCTGCATGGCGTGGACGCGGCGCAATACCGGGATCAGCCCGTTCCGGCGCGTCGGCGAAAGTCGCGGGGACGGAATCCGAGGCTGAACAGTACGGCAAAGTACACGACGACCGTGGCGCCGACCACGGCAAGCAGCAACAGCGCGCGCAATGCTGGCTGGGCCTGCAGGCCCAGCCAGTCGATCTGCTGGTTCGCCCATGTCAGGCCGGCTGCAATGACCACCATCGCTGCAGCAACGCGCAACAGGAAAGGCCACCACCCCGCCGCCGGGGTGTAGACGCCGCGTCGCCGCAGTCCTGCCAGCAGGGTCAGCGCGTTCAGGCAGGCACCCAGGCCGATGGAAAGGGCAAGGCCGGCATGGCCCAGGCGGGGCACCAGCACCACGTTCAGTATCTGCGTGAATACCAGCACGAGAATGGCGATCTTCACCGGCGTGCGGATGTCCTGGCGTGCATAGAAGCCCGGAGCCAGGATCTTCACTGCCAGCAGTCCGACCAGGCCGACGGCGTAGGCCACCACTGCAGTGGTGGTGCGCGCGACATCGGTTTCCGAGAACGCGCCGTAGTGGAACAGGGTGGCGACCAGTGCGTCGGACATCAGCGCCAGCCCCAGTGCCGCCGGCAGACCCGCCAGCAGCATGAGGCGCAGACCCCAGTCGAGCAGGTCGCTGTACCCGGCAGTGTTGCCGGCGGCGTGCGCGCGGGACAGGTAGGGCAGCAATACGGTACCGAGGGCCACGCCGAGCAGCGCGGTCGGAAACTCCATGAGACGGTCGGCGAACGACAGCCAGGTCACGCTGCCGGGCGTGAGCCAGGTAGCGATGTTGGTGTTGATGATGATGGAGATCTGTGCGACCGAGACACCGAGCGTGGCAGGAAGCATCTGCCGCAGGATGTGCCGGACCGTCGGGTCGCGCCAGGCCGCGCCGAGCTTGAATGAAAAGCGCGGGGCCAGCCCCAGTCGCATGAGGGCCGCCCATTGGACCGCCAGCTGGGCCACGCCGCCTGCCATCACGCCGATGGCCAGTGCATAGATCGGCGGCGAGAAACGGTCGACCAGCCAGATGGCGGCCGAGATCATGGCCAGATTCAGCAGGACCGGAGTGAAGGCCGGCACGGCAAAGCGTCGCCAGGTGTTGAGCACGCCCGAGGCAAATGCCACCAGCGACATGCAGATGATGTAGGGAAACATGGCGCGGGTCATCCAGACCGCGGCATTGAAGTCGTCGGCCCGGGCGGCATCGCGCATGCCGGTAGCCATGACGGTCACGACCCAGGGTGCGGCCGCGATGCCGATCAGGGTCGCCAGCATGAGGGCCGCAGTCAGGATGAGGGCCACGCGATCGAGCAGGATGCGGACTTCGTCGTGGCTGCGCTCCTCGCGCGCTGCGCCCAGGATGGGAACGAAGGCCTGTGCGAACGCGCCTTCGGCGAACAGGCGGCGCAGCAGGTTCGGAATCCGGAAAGCCACCCAGAACGCATCGGTGAGGGGGCCGGCACCAAAGGCGCGCGCAATGAGTATGTCCCGGATCAGGCCGGTGATGCGTGACAGCAGCGTCATGGCACTGATGACGGCGGTGGATCGGAGCAGGCTCATTGACGGTTTGCCGGGATGGTGAAGGTCTTGCAGGACATGGAAAAACGCGCGCCCGTCGAGACGGGCGCGCGTGCCCCTGCTGGGGCAGATTCAGCAGACGCGCCAGGCGCGCCCTGTCGGCAGCTTACTTGGGTGCCATGCGGATGGCGCCATCCAGGCGGATGGTCTCGCCATTGAGCATCTCGTTGGTAATGATCTGGTTGGCCAGCTTGGCATAGTCCTGGGGAGTGCCCAGACGTGACGGGAAGGGGATGCTCGCCGCGAGCGAGTCCTGTACTTCCTGCGGCATGCCGAACATCATGGGCGTGCCGAAGATGCCGGGGGCGATCGTGCAGCAGCGGATGCCGAGCTTGGAAAGGTCGCGTGCGATGGGCAGGGTCATGCCCACGATGCCGCTCTTGGAGGCGGCATAGGCCGCCTGGCCGATCTGGCCGTCATAGGCGGCAACGGACGCCGTATTGATGAGGACGCCGCGCTCGCCCGTGGGCTCGGGCTCGTTTTCGCTCATGGCTGCGGCTGCCAGGCGAATCATGTTGAAGCTGCCCACGAGGTTGACGTTGATCGTCTTCTGGAAGAGATCCAGCGGATGAGGACCGTTCTTGCCGACCGTGCGCGACGCCGTGGCGATGCCCGCGCAGTTCACCAGGCCAAAGAGTGCCCCCAATTCCCTGGCGCGCGACACGGCGGCCTGACCGTCCGATTCCGACGTGACATCGCAGTGCACGAATGTCTGCCCGAGCTCGCTGGCCAGTTGCTCGCCCGCTGCATCCTGCACATCGGCGATCACGACCCTGGCCCCGTTGTCGACCAGCATGCGTACGGTTCCTGCGCCCAGTCCCGAGGCACCGCCCGTCACGATAAAAACCTTGCCCTGTATATCCATCTGTCTCTTCCTTGTCGAACTGGCTTACTTCACTGCGTCAAACAGGCGCGCCTTGATCTCCTCGACACTGCCGACACCGGCAACGCGACGATACTTGGGTGCGGCCTGGGGGTCCTTGGCTGCCCACCCCTGGTAGTAGTCGATCAGGGGGCGGGTCTGCTCACGGTATACCTCGAGGCGCTTGCGCACGGTTTCCTCGCGGTCGTCATCGCGCTGCACCAGCGGCTCGCCGGTCTCGTCGTCCAGGCCTGCAACCTTCGGGGGATTGTGCTTCTCATGATAGGTGCGTCCGCTGGCAAGATGCACGCGGCGTCCGCTCATGCGCTCGATGATCTCTTCTTCCGGAACGTCGACCTCGATGACGTAGTCGATCGGCACGCCAGCCTCTTTCATGGCTTCGGCCTGCGGGATCGTGCGCGGGAAGCCATCAAACAGGTAGCCTGCCTGGCAGTCGGGCTGCTGCAGACGGTCGCGAACCAGCCCGATGATGATGTCGTCGGGCATGAGGGCGCCTGCGTCCATGACCTTTTTGGCTTCCAGGCCAAGCGGCGTGCCCGCCTTGACGGCTGCGCGCAGCATGTCGCCGGTGGAGATTTGCGGGATGCCGAAGCGTTCGCGCAGGAATGCGGCTTGGGTGCCTTTGCCGGCCCCCGGGGCGCCAAGAAGGATGAGACGCATAAGAATTTCCTAGCAGATGCGCGGTGAGATGAGGAACAACATAGGCAGCCGCGCCTGTCCAAACTATTGTTCAAATTTTCAAGAATTACATGCAGCCAAGAGCCGGTCAAATGGGGTATCTACTTAATCCATAGACGAGATACCCAGGATTCTGGCACGTACACGCTCCAGATCAGCCGGGGTGTCAACGCCGCCTGCTGGTGCTTCGGGAGTGATATGTACCACGATCACATGGCCGTATTCCAGTGCCCGCAGCTGTTCAAGTGATTCAAATCGTTCTAGAGCGCCTTGCGGCAGGGTGGGAAAACGCTTCAGGAACCCGGCGCGGTAGGCGTACAGGCCGACGTGCTGCAGGGCAGGCAATCCTTCGGCCAGCATGCGGTCGCCTCCTGCAAGCGCATCGCGAGCCCAGGGTATGGGCGCGCGCGAGAAATACAGCGCGCGTCCATCCTCCGCACAGACAACCTTGACGACATTCGGATCGAACAGGCTCTCGGCGCGGGTGATCGGATGCGCTGCCGTGGCGATATCCGCCCCCGGGCTCGCCTCCAGTACGCGGGCGACGCTTGCAACCAGCGCCGGGTCGATCAGCGGCTCATCACCCTGCACGTTGACCACGATCGTCTCGTCCGGCAGTTCGAGCTGACGGCAGGCTTCGGCCAGCCGGTCGGTACCGGTCGGATGGTCGGGCGAGGTCAATAGTGCGGTATAGCCATGGCCGCGTACGACGGTGGCGATGGTGTCGTCGTCGGTGGCAATCACCACCCGGGCCGCGCCGCTGGCGGCTGCACGCCGGGCAACATGGACCACCATGGGTACGCCGCCGATGTCGGCCAGCGCCTTGCCCGGCAGCCTGGTGGAGGCTGCCCGGGCCGGAATCATGGCTATCCAGGCTGCAGTTCCCTTCGCCGAGTCGGTATGGAGCGACACGTCAAAGGCTCGCCGTGGTCTCGACCGGCGTATCGACGCCCAGGTCCCGAGCAGCGGATTCCAGCATCATGGGGATGCCATCCCGGATCGGAAAGGCCATGCGGTCTGCCTTGCAGACCAACTCGTTGCGTTGACGGTCATGTTGCAGGCTGCCCTTGCAGAGCGGGCATACCAGGATGTCAAGCAGTCGTGTATCCATGCGTTGGAGTATCCAGATCGCGGTCGCACGTCAGCAGGCGCTCGTGCAACCAGTCGAAAAAAAACGGATCGGAAAAATGAACCGAAACCGGCACGACCCACAGGCGGGGGTCGGGCAGATCTGCGCATTTTACGGCGTCTTTTCCGGTGATCAGTATGATTTCGGCATTCAGCGCCTCGAAAGGAGAGGTGGCATAGTCGAAATGGTCGGGCAGCGGCAGTGTTTCGGCGAGCTTCACGCCCGAGCAGCGCAGGCTCTCGAAGAAGCGTTCGGGTTGCCCGATGCCGGCTGCGGCGGCAATCCGGTCGCCATGCCGACCAAGCCCGGACAGAGCGCAGGTGGTGCCGTCCGAGAGGCGCCTGGCAAGTGCAGGCAGGACCTGCATGCCTACATGCCTTGGTTCCAGGGTGCCGCCGCGAACAAAGGATCCGAGGTCGCCCGAGCCGACGTTCCTGACGACGACATCGACTTCCCTGCGTCGGGTGGCCGGTTCGCGAAGGGGGCCGGCGGGAAGCATCAGGCCGTTGCCTATCCCCCGCGCGTCCTCCACCAGGATCTCGATATCCCTGGCGAGGGCCAGGTGCTGCAGGCCGTCGTCCGAGAGCACCACGTTCACATGGGGAAACTGTTCGGCCAGGGCCTGCGCGGCGAGGGCGCGCTGCGGATGGACGCTGACCGGCACGCCTGTCTCGGCGGCGATCAGGCTCGGTTCGTCGCCGAACCGTGAAGCATCGAGCCGGCCACGCCCGGTGCGGGGAAGCTTGCCGATGTTTACCCCATAGCCTCGGCTGATCACGCCGGGCTGCCAGCCACGGGCCTTCAGTGCCGCAATGGCAGCCAGGAGAAAAGGCGTCTTGCCCGTGCCGCCCACATACAGGTTGCCCACGACGATCACGGGAAGCGGGCTGCGATAGGCCTGTTTCCACCCGCGCCGATAGGCCGTCTGCTTGCCTGTTGCAATGGCGTGCGCGAGCCACGAGAAAGGCCGCAGCGCGATGGATGCGAAACCACGTGTCTGCCACGCTCGATGCAGCCGTGCCGCCATGCCTGCCCGTTGCGTCATGGCTGTCTATGAGCCCGAGGGGCCGGCAGTGGCTGGGCCACGCTGCGATGTTCCCACCGCAGTACCGGGCCGCTTCGCTGCGAAGCTGAGCCGGGCAATACCGGCGTCGCGCGCAGCCTGCATGACGTCGACGACGGCCTGGTGGGATGCCTGCGCATCGGCATGGATCACGATGAGTGGCGACTCGCTGCCTGCCGTTGCTGCACGCAATGCACTGGCCAGCGCCCCGGCTTCGCTCGTGACGACGGCCTGGCCGTCGACGGCGTAGCGCCCGTCCGCCGAGACTTCCACCGTGGTCTCGGCCGCTTGCACGGGCTCGGCACTAGCTGCAGGCAGGTTGACCGGCAGTTCGCTATAGCGCGCAAACGTAGTGGTGGCAGTCAGGAATATCAGCAGCACGAGCAGGACATCGATGAGCGGGATCAGGTTGATCTCCGGCTCGTCCGGCGCGGTGTCTCGTTGGAATCTCATGGGCGTATGGGTGTCACGAGTGGCGTTGGCGCATGCGTCAGTGATGACGGTCGGCCCGCGGTCGAAGGCCATCGACCAGCTGCATGCCGACATGCTCCATGGCGATCAGGTGATCCGCGGCGCGGGCGCGATAGAGTCGCTGGAAAATGACCGCGGGTATGGCGATGAGGATGCCCAGGGCCGTGTTGTACAGGGCGATGGATATGCCGCGGGCAAGCTGGCTCGGATCGCTGCCGGTAGGCGACCACGCGCTGAAGATCTCGATCATGCCGATCACCGTGCCGAAAAGACCCATGAGAGGCGCGATCGCCGCAATGGTGCCCAGGCCGCCGAGGTAACGCTGCAGTTCATGGGCGGCCAGGCGTCCGGCATCCTCCATGGCGGCAACAAGGTCTGCCCGCGGCAGGTGACGGTGTCTGAGCCCGGCCGCCAGCACACGGCCGAGCGGAGCTTCGGCTTCCAGCTGCGCAATGGTCTCGTTCGACAGTTGGGGGCGGATGGCAAGGCTCAACACCTGGCCCAGCATGTCGGGCGGCAATACACGATTGCGCCGCAACGCGAGCGCACGCTCGATGATGAGAGCCAGGGCAACGAATGAAGTGGCCAGAAGGGGCCAGACCGGCCAGCCGGCATCGCGAATGATGGCGAACATGAGACACGCGTAGAGATCGACAGTGACGCAGCAGTGTAGCGGGTAAGCAGGTCGAGGTGAGGCTTGGCAGGCGGCACGAAGCGCTAAAAGGGAGGCGTTTGTTGCGGCGCATCACACTGTCCACAGCTTTTGTGGATAAGTGTGTGGGAAACCCATCTAAGCTCTCGGTTTAACGGGTTTCGCAGGGGCTGATTAAATAAGTGGCAAAACTCCCCATGTTTTTCAGCGTCTTTGAAATCAACGGCTTACGGAATTGATGCAAATCCGTGACAGAAAAAAGACTTGACAATCAAGTTTTGCAGGATTGTGGAAAGATTTTTGCTTGCAGAAGAACGAACGGAAGCCGAATGCTTGCCACCCTGGCGTGGGTGGCATGCTCGGGCCGAAGCCGGCCTTCAGGCCTATGCCGCCGGTATGCCCAACTGCCCGGGACACGGCGTCATGGCGGACCGGGTCCGTCGCCTGAGGCCCGGCTCCGAAGCCGTTGCGCTATTGGCGCCGAGGCAGGCCTCGGATCTTCATCCCTGGTTTGATCCCGCGCTTTTCGAACCACCCGGCATTCATTTCGAGCGCGGCGCGGACGGGTTCCCGTGAGCAATGGCTGTCCTCGGTCTGGGGCGCCATGTCCTCGATGTTGACGATGGTACCGTCGTCCTGCAGAAAGGCGACAGACAGCGGAACCATCGTATTACGCATCCACATGCACTGTGTCCCGCGGTTCGGGAAAAGGAAGAGCATGCCGTTAGGTTCAGGCAACTCGGTACGGAACATGAGGCCTTTTTGCAGGGTTGCCGGGGAATCTGCCACCTCGGCATGGATTCGGTACATACCTGCGCTGAGTTGCGTCACCGGACCCAGGGGCTCGGCAGAGAAGACAGGCATGCCGCCAGCGAGCAGGGCGGCGCCTGCCAGCCAGCGCATCAGGCATGCCATCATGCTGCAGATGTAATGTTGAGCGCCTGCTTGCCTTTCGGCCCCTGTATGACTTCATAGGCGACGCGCTGGCCTTCCTTGAGCGTCTTGAAGCCAGTCATCTGGATGGAAGAGAAGTGCGCGAACAGATCCTCGCCTCCGTCATCGGGTGTGATGAACCCGAATCCTTTGGCATCGTTGAACCATTTGACGGTTCCGGTCGCTTTGGGAGCGGCTGTCGGGTCGGCGGAGGTAACACTCGATACATCTGACATGGATATGCCTTTTTGCTGGTTACATAAACCCCGAGTGCTTTTGGCGCTCGGTACGCGACGATGATTCATAATCCGAAAGTTGCCAGCATGCGTCAAGCTGGGATAACCCGAATGCTGGTGTTCTGCTGGATTGCGTTTCTTCGGCCATGAAATTTCTGAGCAGCATAAAAATTTTTCAGAAAGTAGTTGCTTTTTCTCCTTCGTGTCTGTTATAGTTTTTTTCTTCGCGGCGCATTAGCTCAGTTGGTTAGAGCGACGGAATCATAATCCGCAGGTCCGGGGTTCGAGTCCCTGATGCGCCACCAGATTTTTGGTCTTGCCGATGTGTCTGGCCAGGCCAAGCCGAAAAGCCCTTGTCTTCGCATGAAGCAAGGGCTTTTTTGCGTCCGTCGCGACGCATGGGGATTTTGCCTGCAACGGCGAAAAATCGGGAGAAGTCTTCGTCATCCTTCGAGCAGTGTGCTTGGGCGCCCTGAGCGTTTTCGTACCCATGCCTTTAGCCCTCGATCCGCATCTCGCCGACCCAGGGGGCAGGCAGCAAACGTGCGGGCAGCCAACATGGTGCGATCTTCTCTACCTGGTGCCGTCGGGACGACGGCACATGGCGCCGCTGTTTTTGATGGGCAGCGGATCACTTCATTTGGCTACACGAAATCAAAAACGCCACCCCAAGTCAATAGGCTTAAGCCATCATTTCCCCATCTGTGACACGCCTGGCGTACACCGGAAAGCATGTGCGCAAGACATGCAGTGAGGGCATGGCAGGGCGTGCGCGCGGAGTGCGGGGCAGTCGGATCGGATGTCAAAGAGGACATTCGACATCCGTGGCAGTGTCCGGTTTGTCTCGGGCAGCCGCCACGGCATGGAGGACTGCGCTTAGTGACTCATGAGCAACGGCACCGGGCAATCCTTGAGCAGCGCACTGGTCACGCCACCGAACACCATCTGCCGGAAGCGCGAATGGGCATACGCGCCCATGACCAGCAAGCCCGCCTGGGTGGATACGGCATGGTGCAGCAGCGTCTGGCCGGCGTCGCCGCCGTTGAGCCGGATCTCGCGGGCCTGTGCCGCAATGCCGTGGCGCAGGAGGTGGGGCACCAGGGCGGAAGCCTTGGCGACCTCGGGCAGGTCCTTTTCTCCCGTCACGTTGACCACATCCACGCTCTTGGCGGCACGCAGCAGCGGCATGGCGTCGGCCAGGGCGCGAGCAGCCGGAGCCGTGCCGTCCCAACCTACGACCACGTGGTCCAGATTCGGAGTGTTGACCGACGGCGGTACGATGATGGTGGGTCGTGCCGAGTGGAAGAGCACATCGACCAGGAGCTCGCGATTCATGCTGCTTGCGTCAGGCGCCGCGTCAGCCACGACCACGTCATACAGGCGTGCCTTCGCAACGAGGGCAGCCCGGATATCGGGATAGGTGGCGCTCAGCGTGGCGACGTCTGCGTCCACGCCGGCTGCCTGGGCAGCGGCACGAAGCGCTTCCGCACGTTCGGTGGCGGCAGCCGTCAGCTTGCGGTTCTGGTCGCCGACCACATTGGAGACGAGAGACGCGCCCATCACGTTGGAAACGTTGTGGTGCTGGGTGGCCATGACAGCGCCCAGGTGGGCGCCGGCCTGTGCCGCAAGGGCTGCCGCCCATTCGCTGGCGGCTACCGGGTGCGGCTGCTCGTTGTCATGGGTAAAGCGGTATGTGAACACGCTTTTCAACTGATCGAGTGCCATGTATGTATTCTCCTGATTCAGATCCACCCGTGGTGGGCGGAGGCGATTCGTTATATCAGATGGAAGGGGCGAAAATGGGTAGAGACCGCCTGATTTCCTCGGACATTCACCCACGGTTACGGCTACATGCTCGTCCATTCAGACCCACCACTGTGTATGAGTGCGATAATCGGGCCTCGTTCAATTTTTCATCGCTTCATGCGGTGCGAATGCTATGTCCGGCAGCACTCTAGGCACTCTTTTCTGCGTTACCAACTTCGGCGAATCGCATGGGCCGGCCATTGGCTGTGTCATAGACGGATGTCCCCCCGGCATGATGCTGTCGACGGAAGACATCCAGCACGACCTGGATCGCCGTCGTCCCGGCACTTCGCGCCACGTCACGCAGCGGCAGGAGCCGGATGCGGTGGAGATCCTGTCCGGCGTCTACGAAGGCAAGACCACGGGCACCCCGATTGCCCTGCTGATCCGAAACCAGGATGCGCGCAGCAAGGACTACAGCAACATCGCGGCTACGTTCCGCCCCGGCCATGCCGACTACGCTTACTGGCACAAGTACGGCGTGCGCGATCCCCGCGGCGGGGGACGCTCGTCGGCACGCCTGACCGCGCCGACCGTTGCGGCCGGCGCGGTCGCCCGCAAGTGGCTGTTCGAACGCTACGGCGTGCGTATCCGGGGCTGCATGACGCAACTGGGTACCCTGGACATTCCCTTCGAGTCCTGGGATCACGTACCGGACAACCCGTTCTTCGCCCCCAATGCGAGCGATATTCCTCGTCTCGAAGCCTATATGGATCAGTTGCGGCGAGATGGCGACTCGGTCGGCGCGCGGGTTTTCGTCACGGCCGAGAACGTACCGCCCGGTTGGGGCGAGCCGCTGTTCGATCGTCTGGATGCCGATATCGCACATGCCATGATGGGGCTCAATGCCGTCAAGGGCGTCGAGATCGGGGCTGGTCTGCAGAGTGTCGCGCAGCGCGGGACCGAGCATGGCGACGAGATCACCCCCGAGGGCTTTCTGACAAACAATGCGGGCGGCGTCCTGGGTGGCATATCCAGCGGCCAGCCGGTCACGGTGTCGATCGCCATCAAGCCCACTTCGAGCATCCGCACGCCGCGCCGCTCGGTCGACCTGCAGAGCGAGCCTGTCATGGTCGAGACCCACGGCAGGCACGATCCATGTGTAGGCATTCGTGCAACGCCCATTGCCGAGGCACTGCTGGCCCTGGTGCTCATGGACCATGCCTTGCGTCATCGCGCCCAGTGTGGCGACGTATCGGTGCCGGGAAGGGTGCCGGGCGCTGCCTGATCCGTCTTCTCATCGCAATCTGGAGAAAGCATGACAATGAGAATTTCGCGAATGATGGCCCCTATGGCGCTCGTCGCCGTTGTGGGATGTTCCGCTGTCCAGACCACCGAGCAGGGTGCCGTGGGAGTAGGGCGCACCCAATACATGAGTGGACTGGTTTCGCCACAGCAGGTCGAGCAGGCTGCTGCGCAGAACTATGCCGAGACACTGGCCGATGCGAAGTCCAAGGGTGTGCTCAATACGGATGCAGCCGCCGTGCAGCGGGTGTCCGCCATCGCAAAGCGGCTCATCGCGCAAGTTCCCCGGTTTCGCCAGGATGCGGCCGCATGGGACTGGCAGGTGAACGTGATCGACAGTGAAGAGGTCAACGCTTGGTGCATGCCCGGTGGGCGCATCGCGGTATATACGGGCATGATCGACACGGTCAAGGCCACGGATGACGAGCTGGCCGCCGTGATCGGCCATGAGATCGCGCACGCGCTGCGCGAACATGCCCGCGAGCAGATGTCGCGCCAGATGGCGGCGAACCTCGGCGTCTCGGTGCTTGGCGCAGCCACCGGCAGCGCGGCAGCCCGTGATCTGGGCGGCACCTTCAGCCAGGTGATGTTCACCCTGCCCAACAGCCGCGAAGCCGAGTCCGAGGCCGATGCCATCGGAGTGGAACTGGCGGCCCGCGCCGGGTATGACCCACGGGCTGCCGTCACGCTCTGGCAGAAGATGGCTGCCCTGAGCCAGGGTGGGTCGCTCGAGATCCTGTCGACGCACCCATCGCCTGCCACGCGCATTGCCGATCTCAAGCAGAAGGCCGAGGTCGTCGTGCCCCTGTATCAGCAGGCCAGGCGCTGATCGGCAGTCAGGCATTTCCTTCGCGCCGCCATCCGGGCGGCGTATTTTCCGTCCTTCTACAAGGCAAACTGCAATGAGCATCACACGAATCCAGTCTGGCGCCCGCATGTCCGAAGCCGTCGTCTTCAACGGCGTCGTTTATCTGGCCGGTCAGGTCCCGAGCGACGCATCGCTCGACATCGGCGGGCAGACAAAGCAGGTGCTGGCGGCCATCGATGCGCTGCTGGCGAGCGCCGGCACGGACAAGAGCAAGCTTCTGACGGCGCAGATCTTCCTGGCCGACATGAGTGATTTCGCCGGCATGAATGCCGAGTGGGATGCATGGGTGTCGCCGGGCAACACGCCCACGCGCGCGACCGTGGAAGCCAAGCTTGCGAACCCGAAGCTGAAGGTCGAGATCGTCGTTACCGCAGCTGCCTGATCATGGAGCTGCTGCGTGGCGCACAGGTGCCACGCAGTGTGCAATGGCGAATGGCGCGCTAGAGCAACAGCGTGGCCGCCAGGGTGCCGCCCATCTCCTCACATTGCGCCCGGACATCGGGCGCAATGCTTTTTGGGGCCAGGATGGCCTCTGGCGTCTGGGCACCGTTTCTCCCAATGATGGCGGGCGCGATGGCACGCAGGCGCCAGCCCGTGGCAATGCGCTCCATCTGACGCTGGGCGCCCGTGCCATCCGTACCCGCCGCAATGAGCAGACCGTACGGCCGCCCCGCAATTCGATCCAGCACATCGTAGTAATGCCGATCGAAGAATTCCTTCATCTCCCCGCTGATGGTGCCGAGGTTCTCGGGCGCGCAGAAAATATAGCCGGATGCTGCCACGAGCCGTGTCGCATCGACATCCCTGGCGCGGCAAAGGTGTAGTTCCAGGCGGGAATCCTCGAGTTCGCGCATTGCCTGTCGCGCGCCCTGGGCAGCCGCCTGCGCCATCTGTTGCGCGGCGCCGGTGCGTGAGTGCCAGACGATAAGCAGGGAAGGATGGCTTTGCATGGTTTCGGAAAATGGGACGCAAAAGGTCACAATTGCTCGGCAGCAGCGGACACTGCCTCTACACTGGCGACTCGACAAATTTGGAGTTCACCGCGGCA
>Ga0182742_1002803_pt1 | contig 18535 bp, 20 predicted proteins | sample eDN5th37CBELigMG_FD_128880 | JGI IMG/M metagenome (GOLD analysis project Ga0182742, IMG submission 128880) | Enriched Miracle-Growth compost microbial communities from Emeryville, California, USA - eDNA 5th pass 37_C BE-Lig MG (version 2)... ...
AATAAATTGCATAGGATCGGTCTAAATTTTGCTCTTACGAGCAAAAATTCAACAAAAGGCATTTGAATGGGTTCATTCAAATGCCTTTTGTCTACAATCTGAAGCTTCCACCTAACTGGTGGAAGCTTTTTTACCTCTGACTATATTTCTTGGTATTAATACCTCTTTCGTTTAACCAATGCCAAGTATCACCTGAAATGATTAAAGGGGCTGTTTTCAGTTCCTCAACGGACGTTTTCCCTAATGCAGTCATAATCACTTTCAGATCGTCATTTAATTGAGCAACCTCTGTGATTAAGTACTCTTGCCCATGTTCAGTCAGAGACCTCAGCATCCTACCCGCTAAAGCGACTGCACTTGCACCAAGTGCTAGACACTTGGCAACATCAAGGCTTGATTGTATACCTCCTGAAGCGATTATCGGTCGACCAGCGCTTTTCTCATTTGCCTCAATAATGGATGCAGCAGTCGGATTACCCCAACTCTCAAAAAATGAATAGGTATTGGTTCGACGCTGATTCTCAATAACAGCAAAATTAGTTCCGCCAAAACCGCTCACATCCACTGCAGAAACTCCAACTGAAAACAAAGCTTCGACGCTCTCCTTACTAATACCAAAACCTGTTTCCTTCGCAATCACAGGCACATTTACCTGATTGACAATTCGTTCAATCCTTGTGAGCATCCCACGAAAATTCCGATCTCCTTCAGGCATTGTTAGTTCTTGAACAACATTAAGGTGGATTTGTAAACCATCCGCTTGAATCATGTCAACAGCCGCTCTCGCTTGGTCAACGTTTGCCTCACTACCAAGGTTTCCAAAAATAATACCATTTGGATTTTCCTCGCGCACAACTTCAAATGTTGGTCTTTCCTCATTATTTTTCAAAGCCGCCATTTGCGATCCTACTGCTAGGCCAATTCCAGTCTCTTTGGCAACTTGTGCTAGCCGTCGATTAATATCTAGTGTTCGTTCGCCGCCTCCACCTGTCATTGCATTTATAAAAATTGGCGAACTTAAAACAAGTTCGCCAATTTTTGTTTCTAAACTAACCGAATCCAATGAAGTTTCAGGAATGCTTTGGTGAACAAATCTGATATCATCTAAACCTGTCCGATTTGACTGACCTGTCTCGAGAGCAAGTCTAATATGATCCATTTTCCGTTCCATTCTTGACAAGTTCATCACCATTTTATTTTAGATTCTTAAGTTTATCTCCAATCATCTCACCCAATTGGAACCCTTTTGGTTCTTCTGGTAATTCATAATCAGATACATTAGGTACTTCTTTTTCCTCAAATTCCTTCATGCTTAGAGATAGGCGTTCATCTTTTTTATTAACATCAAGAACTTTTACCTTTACTTGTTGCCCCTCTTCTAATACCTCATGTGGTGTTCCAATATGACGATGAGAAATTTGAGAAATATGAACCAGTCCCTCTACCCCTGGGAATACTTCCACAAATGCACCGTATGAAACTAAACGCTTTACAATACCTTCTAAAGTGCTTCCTTTTGGCGCTTTCTCTTCAATATCAGACCATGGTCCAGGTAGGGTATCTTTAATTGATAAAGAGATTCTCTCATTATCTGTATCAACGCTTAAAATCTTTACTTGAACCTTTTGACCTTCTTGGACCACATCAGACGGTTTTTCCACATGTTCATGAGAAAGCTGTGAAATATGAACTAAACCATCGACTCCACCAATATCAACAAATGCACCAAAATCAGTAATCCTTTGAACTGTTCCTTCAAGCACTTGTCCAGCCTCTAATGACTCAAGTAAACTCTGCTTTTTCTTACTCTGTTCTTGTTCAACAACAGCACGATGTGATAAGATTAATCGATTTTTCTCTTTCTCAAATTCAACAATTTTAAACGTAAGCGTTTTGCCTTTATAATCAGAGAAATCCTCTACAAAATGAGCTTCAACTAAAGATGCAGGTACAAAACCACGTACGCCAAGGTCAACAACTAGTCCACCTTTCACGACATCTTTAACTTCCGCTTCGAAAATTTCTCCACTTTCAAACTTTGCTTGTAATTCATCCCAAGCCTTTTCTGCATCTACTTTACGCTTTGAAAGAATCAATGCTTCTTCTTCCACTTTTAAGACCTCAAGGTCAAGCTCGTCGCCTTCTTTAACAGCGTCTTCCGCTTTTTCAATGTGTAGACTTGAAAGTTCACTTATGGGGATGATTCCATCCAATTTACTGTTTTGGATATTTACAATAACTTGTTTTTCTTCTACTTTTGTAACCTGACCTTTGACACGGTCACCTGTTTCAAAATTAGTTACTTCAACTTGGTTCATATCTTCTGACATATGTATTCCTCCTTAATCCATGGACTACTACTCTTAAAGATATTGAGATGTGTCCATCCCATTGATAAACCTTTAGTTAGAGAATATTCTAAAAAAGTCTCTTTTCTTTAACTTCTTATAAATCCTCTTTTTTGTCAAGCAAGAAACCTATTTGTTTTCGTTTAATAGTTTACGGATTTCAGTCATAATTAATTCAGTTGCTTCTTCTGCTGAACCTTTCTGTTCTTTAATCTGACTCATGTCAATTGGCTTCCCATAAACAACTTTTAGTTTGTTAAATGCCTTATATGGGCCAACCACAGCACATGGGACAATTTGAGCATCTGTTCTTAATGCAAAAAAACCAGCCCCTGCAAGCCCCTTTCCAAGTTCTCCAGTTTTGCTTCTAGTTCCTTCTGGAAATAGTCCTAACACGTTTCCATCTTTGAGAACAGCTAGACCTTTTCTCAATGCCTCACGATCACTCATTCCTCTTTTTACAGGAAATGCATTTAAATGCGGAACTAATTTCCCTAAGACCGGCACTTTGAACAATTCTTCTTTGGCCATGAAATGAACAGGTCTAGGTGCCATCATCCCTACGATAATTGGGTCAAAATTGTTAATATGATTTGAACAAAGTAATACTCCCCCTGTTTTAGGGATATTTTCTCGTCCAACTACTTCGACACGATAGAGCGGTTTGAATACACCATATACAACCGATTTGGCAAAATCATAAATGGTCAATGTCACCCAATCCTTTCAATAGCGAGGTTCATGATTCGGTCCACAACCTGTTCGATTGATAAAGATGTTGTATCAATTTCTACCGCATCTTCCGCCTTTCTTAAGGGTGCCACTTCTCGCTCAGAATCATATTTATCTCTTTGAGCAATTTCTTGTTTTAAGATTTCCAAATTGGAGGAGTATCCTTTTTGAAGATTCTCGGTATGTCGCCGTTGTGCCCTCTCCTCTACACTAGCTAATAAGAAGACTTTCACTTCAGCTGCCGGTAATACATGGGTCCCAATATCTCTTCCATCCATGACAACCCCACCTTTTTCAGCAAAAAGCTGTTGTCTTTTTACCATTTCAACCCGAACCAATTCATGGGCAGCTACAACCGAAACGTTATTTGTCACTTCAGATGTCCGAATCTCATTAGTGACATCGTTTTTATCTAGTAATACTACCTGACCCGTTTTTCCAGGCAATAATTCAATCACCGATTCATTTAAAATTTCCATTAACAATGCCTCACTATGAAGGTCAATCTTATTTTTTAGTGCCTTGTATGTTAAGGCTCGGTACATCGCACCAGTATCTATATATATGTACTCTAATTTTTCTGCAACAATTTTAGCTACTGTACTCTTTCCAGCTGCAGCTGGTCCGTCAATTGCTATTGATATTTTCTTTTTCATAATGCCTCCTATAAACCTACGGTGTTAAAGAACAAACTCTTTTTTATTTTAACACAAGAAAAGATACTACGACCAAGAAAAAAGAAAGCAGGTTATTTTCCTGCTTTCCGAAAATCCCATAACGTCTCTACCAATTCGGTATTACTATCCTTCACAACCCCTTCATATCGAGTAATCACTTTTAGTTCGGGAAGTACATTCATCTGATGGAAGAATAGTTGGGAGAAGAACAAAAAAGCAAATTGGATAATCGCTAGTTTGATCAAAATTCTCTCAAAAGTTTTCATGAACAATTCACCCCCTACCATTATGGGGAGAATCTATAGATTTAAAACAGTAAATCACATTTTGAGAAGACTGTTTTCATAAGGCTGTTTTGCTAAAGATTGTTGCTAAAATCCAAAAGCCTTTTTTTACGTAAGAACAGCTAGTTTTAGGGTTTCAATTCGTTTGCAAGTTCTATTCTCATAAAATGTATTTTATTGAATGACTTAGCTTATTCAGAAGGATTTTTGTTTAAGAGCACAAAGTTTGAGAAAAAGCCTTAGAGAAAGAGGAAAAGCGATGCTTTTCCTCAGACTACATCTTCATAAATTTGTTCTGCATTATGCAACTTCTCGACTTTTTCTTCCACGCCAGTTTCGGCATTAATATAGATACGGTAGGTGTCATCTCCTAATACACCCGTGAATTCATGACATAATACTTCTTCTCGTAAATCGTTAAGAATAACTCCTAATCGTTCTTCCATAATTTTTACATTAGGATTCACTTTTTCTTTAGCCTCAGTAGCGGTGATCTTTGGTTTTGAAATTTCTCTTGCATGATTGGACTTCAAATAATCCTCTGCAGATAAACCGATAATACCTCCGTTATCAAGTGCAACTTTTACCTTGATTGAGTCTGGATAAATCCTTACATCATCGCTTTTTCCAACGAATGTAAAAACTCCGATGTTATCATACTGTGCACTTTCAAATAGATCTAAATCTTTAAAATCATGGTCTTTTAGAAAAGCAATGGCCTTTTCACTAGCAGCATTAAGGCTTAAATTCGATTCCTCTACATCTCGCGATACGAGAAACCAAATTGGATAACCACCTTTTTTGGTAATATCCATTGTTGAATGAATATCCTTTTTCTTATCCTCAATTGATACACTAAAGAAACCGTAATCCGATCCCTCACCATTTTCCGTTACTTTTGTTTCGACACCTTTTCCAAGCGAAGACCATTTTTTTGCAATTTCTAATGCTTCATTCTTGTTAATTGGCTTCCCTTGCAAATGTTGAAAGTTTTCATCCTCTTTTTTTATCTTAACCATTCCTGCACCAAATTCAGTTTCCGAATAACTTTCAACTGTTTTTTCAACTGTTTTAAAACCATCAATGATGGTATTATCTGCAGGAGCTCCTTCAGTTGCTAATGCTAATTCTACATCCATCCAAGTTAAATTATCCTTTAGAACCATTTGTTGCACTTTCCGAAGGTCGTTCTGAATTTTACCAGATTCCTTATATAAGGATTTTAAAGTTTTGTATTCATCGTCTGTCAATGGTTCATTATCTAGGTCACGTACAGCTGTCTTATAAGCAAAATCACCTACATTTGCTAGAAACTCTTCCGTTTTGTTAAAAGGGACCAATGTTAAAGGAAGTTGTCCAACGTCATTATGGGCCTGAGATGTGATTTTCCAAACCTCTGCCAATGCAGGTGATAAAGATTCTCGAGAATTCATGGCTAATGAAGTTCCGATCTTATCATTTAATAAATCCATTTGAAAGGACAAATCATGAAAGGCTCGTTGGTAATTGTTTTCTGCGTTTTGAAGAATCGCATTTTTTTCCTGGTGTTCCTGATAGCCCCAAAATGCTGCTCCTGCAACTCCAATGGTTAGAAGCGTAATCAAGATTCCTCTTACCAAAATTCCTCACCTCATTTACAAAAGATATGTTTCCCAATTTTCTTGATTTGCGGCCGTCCCCAAATCCAACTGCTTGTCGCAGTGTCAGGATTAAAGTAATATATAGCATTCCCTGTAGGGTCCCAGCCATTTATAGCGTCTAAAACAGCGCTTTTTGCTCTCTCATTTGGAGTAAGCCAAATCTGTCCGTCAGCAACAGCTGTAAATGCTAGCGGTTCAAAAATCACACCCGAAACAGTATTTGGAAAGGTTGCACTCTCAAGTCGATTTAAGATTACAGCGGCTACTGCCACTTGCCCTTCATACGGCTCCCCTCTAGCTTCGCCATATACAGCATTCGCCATTAATTGAATATCGTTTTGCGAAAATCCGTTAGGCGTATTAGCAGCTGTAACTTTTGATGGTGCTGCTTGTTTTTGAGGTGCTGCTTGATTGCCTTTTGCCCCTGTTTGATTCTGTGCTTTTTGATTTCCCCCCTGTTGAGCGTTATTGCCAGTTGGTTGTTTTTTAGAAGGTTTCCCTTCTCCTTGCTTCGCTATATCTGTTCCACCATAATGTGAAAATTTATTGCCTTGTTTTAGTTGCTCTTTTACATGACTTTCGTGATATTTCGATGCTTTCACGAGTTTAGCTTTTGTTTCTTGACCAGCTAATCCATCTACTTTCATACCAAATTCATACTGGAAGTTTCTCAATGCCCAATATGTTCCCCAACCAAATACACCGTCAATTTTTCCATTGTAAAAGCCCAGGTATTGAAGCCTTGATTGCAATTCAATCACATCATCACCAACTGCTCCCTGCTGAATGACTTGGTTTGAAAATGCCTCAGCCCTTTGCTCTAGGTTACTACAAGGTGTTAGAGCGATGATTAAAACTAGAGCAATACCCAGTTTGATTAACGACTTAATGTTCACGAATAACCCCCCATAATCTATACTAGTAACATTTAAGATTAATCCTATTTTTTGTAATGGCTGGGCTTTTATGCATTGAAAAAGAAAAAACCCCTCATTTACCTGAAATGAAGGGCTTTTCAAATACCAATTGTTCTTTTTTAAAATGATTGGCGCTCATAATTCGAGCCTTCTTTACCTTTTTTAAACCAAGATACCAAAGGAAGATCATAAAAGGAATCATGAGCAGCAACCAATCTTCTAGAGTGATTAAGATATAATTATAACTACCGTGTAATAGAACAGGGATAAAAAGCGAGAGCCATAACCATTTATATTTTGAGTCTACAGAAAATTTGCTTTTCCCAAAGTAATAGCCCATAATAACTCCGAATAATGCATGACTTGAAACAGGTAACAACGCTCGGCCAAGTGCATATTCTAATCCATTAGCAAAGAGGTAAAAGATATTCTCAATCGTAGCAAACCCTAAAGAAACAGATGCACCATACACAACTCCATCATATGGCTCATCAAATGAAACATGTTGATAGACCATGTAAAATAGTATAAACCATTTAAAAAACTCTTCTAAAAGGCCCATTGTAATGTACGGTTCAAAAAATAAGCCTTGCAGGACGTTTTCCTCTCGAAGTACATATTGGATAAACATGATTGGAAAAACAAGTAAGGCACCACTTACAAAAATTTTAAAAACAATTGATAATGGCTCTGATCCATATTGATCTTTAAGATAAAAATAACTCAGCAGTGCCAAGCCAGGAGCAATTCCGGCAGTAACAATTCCAAGCATTGGAAACCTCTTTTCAAATCTTTTTTTTAATCGTATCATGATATGATAAGAAAGAAAATGAATTCTTCTAATCCATGGAAGGAGACTTTTGAAATTGAAGAAAAACATACTTTTAATACATACTGGTGGTACCATCTCCATGAGCGAAGATAAAACTGGGGCTGTCAAACCTGGAGAAAAAAATCCATTAACAGAGGAAGGTCAAATACTCAGTAGTTTGGCCAACCTAGTAGTCGAAGAACCATTTAATCTCCCTTCTCCCCATATTACAATGAAAAATATGATGATATTGAAGGAAATCCTCGAACGGTATGACCAAAGTTCAGGAATTGATGGCGCTGTGATAACGCATGGAACAGATACATTGGAGGAAACAGCTTATTTTCTAGATCTAACACTCCAAACAAAGTATCCTATTGTTGTTACAGGGGCTATGCGCTCTAGCAACGAGATTGGTTCAGATGGACTTTATAATCTAATCTCATCGATTCGGGTTGCTTCTAGCGAAGATGCTCAGAATAAAGGAGTTTTAGTGGTATTAAACGATGAAATACATACAGCTGAAAACGTTACAAAAACACATACAAGTAACGTTTCTACTTTCCAGAGTCCGCAATTTGGACCCATTGGATTAGTCACTAAACAAGACATCTTTTTTCATCATATGCCATCCTATCGAGAGAAATACGAGATATCAGCTTCCTGCAAACAAAGAAATGTCGTACTCATAAAAGCTCATGCTGGTATGGATGCCTCACTTTTTTATGCCATTCGTGATTTAGAAGTGAACGGTGTCGTTATCGAAGCACTAGGACAAGGAAATATGCCCCCGGCAACAGTACCTGGTATTCAAGCGTTGATCGAACAAAACATCCCTGTTGTAATTGTTTCTCGCGCTTTTAACGGAATCGTACAAGGGGTATATGCCTATGAAGGTGGCGGAAAACAATTAAAAGAAATGGGCGTTATCTTCTCAAACGGATTAAATGGGCAAAAAGCTAGAATCAAACTTTTAGTCGCATTAGACCGGACCAATAACATGAATGAAATAGCTGAAATGTTTCGTTTATAGTCGCATCATATTTCGTAAGGTTACCTGTACATAAAATATTTTTTTGGCTGTAATTGATCTCGATCCAAACCAAACAGAAGCAGACTGAATCAGTCTGCTTCTGTTTGTACTTCTTGCTCTTTTGCCTGAATCGCAGTTGCAATTTGCCCACCATGAAACCTTCCATTTTCAATAAAAATTTCATTTGCATTATTTCCAGCAGCAATGACACCTGCTATATAGATGCCAGGGATATTGGTCTCCATTGTTTCCATATGATAATTTGGTCGTCCAGTCTCAGAATCAATTTCCACTCCCATTTGCTTTAAGAAACCATGATCAGGGTGATAACCAGTCATCGCAAAAACAAAGTCATTTTTTATTTTTTCCTGTACACCTGCTTGGTTAAAAACAAGATAGGAGTCTCCAATTTCAGTTACATGTGCATTAAACCTCATTTGAATAACACCATTGCGAACTAAAGAATCAAACTCTGGTAGGATCCACGGCTTAATACTACTTGAGTACTCGCTTCCTCGGTAAAGGACCGTAACCCTTGCACCCGCTTTTACCAGTTCCAAAGCTGCGTCTATACTAGAGTTTTTTCCACCAATAACAGCTACATCCATATCAAAGTAAGGGTGGGCTTCCTTAAAGTAATGTGCAACTTTCGGTAAATCCTCCCCTTTTATCCCCATATAATTCGGGTGATCATAGTATCCCGTAGCAATCACTACATAAGTTGCCTGGTATTCCTGTTTATTTGTGATTACGTTAAAATAACCCTCTTCTTGTTTAAAGACTCTTTCAACCTTTTCAAATGGATGAATGCGGAGATTTTCTCGCTTCACAACTTCTCGATAATAGACAAGAGCCTGGTTTCGCTTTGGCTTATGTTGTTCGGTAATAAACGGAACGTCACCAATAGCCAACTTTTCACTACTGCTAAAAAACGTCTGATGTGTAGGATAGTTGTAAATTGCATTTACAATATTCCCTTTTTCAATGATAAGGGGATGCTTGCCGATTTTTTTTAAGGCAATCGCAGCGGCTAGTCCACAAGGTCCCCCGCCAACGATGATTACATCTTCTCTTGACATCTCTCTCTAGTCACTCCTTGTACAGTTCCCTTGATAAGCATTTTCGATATTATTGCTTTTGAAAGCTTACATACGATAAGTATCTTAATGTAAAGTCACATATGAAGCTCTTCACTCATTAATCTTGGTTGTTAGCTAATAGAACAACCTAAAAAAACCTCTATATACATTTTCAAGCTAAAAACAAGCTAATAATAAGCAACAGAAAAAAAACTCCTACCTAATAAGGATAGGAGATTTTCTGTGAAGATTCAATATGTCAATATTAAATCCATCCTCTGAATCGACTTGCCTCAGCCATTTTTCTTACGCCTACCATATAAGCAGCAAGTCTCATATCAACACGTCTACTCTGTGATGTTTGATAAATATTTTCAAAGGATTTAACCATTACTTTTTCCAGTTTTTCTTCAACTTCTTCTTCCGTCCAGTAATAGCCTTGGTTATTCTGAACCCATTCAAAGTAAGAAACAGTCACTCCACCTGCGGATGCTAAAACATCTGGAACTAATAAGATTCCTCTATCCGTTAAAATCTGTGTAGCTTCTAATGTTGTTGGTCCATTCGCGGCCTCTACTACAATACTAGCTTTAATATTATGAGCATTTTCTTCAGTAATTTGGTTCTCAATAGCTGCTGGAACAAGAATATCGCAATCCAATTCAAGAAGTTCTTTATTTGTGATTGTATTATTAAACAACTTTGTAACAGTTCCAAAGCTATCTCTACGGTCTAGAAGATAATCAATGTCAAGTCCTTCTTGGTCATAAAGAGCGCCATAAGCATCGGAAATACCAACAACCTTAGCTCCTGCATCATGCATGAACTTAGATAAGAAACTTCCTGCATTTCCAAATCCTTGGACAACAACTCTTGCTCCCTTTAAATCGATACCTTTCTTTTGCGCTGCTTCACGAATGCAAATGGTTACACCTTTTGCGGTTGCAGATTCCCTACCATGAGAACCTCCTAGTACAAGCGGTTTACCTGTAATAAAACCCGGAGAGTTAAACTCATCAATTCGGCTATATTCATCCATCATCCAGGCCATAATTTGAGAGTTAGTAAAAACATCCGGTGCAGGGATATCTTTTGTTGGACCAACAATTTGACTAATTGCTCGGACATATCCCCGACTTAGTCGTTCAAGTTCACGGAAACTCATATCCCGTGGGTCACAGATAATTCCACCTTTACCCCCACCGTATGGTAAATCAACGATTCCACATTTCAGACTCATCCAGATTGACAACGCTTTCACTTCTTTTTCGGTTACATTAGGATGAAAACGAATACCACCCTTTGTTGGACCGACTGCATCATTATGCTGAGCCCTGTAGCCAGTAAAGACTCTGACTGTTCCATCATCCATACGGACTGGAATTTTTACAGTCATCATTCTTAATGGTTCTTTAAGCAGTTCAAATACTTCTTCTGGATACCCTAACTTTTCTAACGCCTTATGAATGACAGTTTGCGTAGAACGCAGTACGTCAAGCTTTTCATCTGTATTAACATTCCCGTCATTTTGTGCGGCCACCATTCTTGAAATCCTCCTAATTGCAATGCAGTTATAGACGCTTTCATGACATAGTATACACCTTTGGATATTTAATGCAAGAATAAATCATTATTCAAAAAACAATCTTTTGTACCTTAAGAGAACTCACTTATTAGCAGACAATTTAGAGGTAAGTTAGACTGCAAGTTGGTTTGTTAATTCAATGGGTGTTCTTGTAAATCTTTTTATACGTGGGAGAAACGATCTTTTGTAAAGGCTCTTTTCATAAAGATTGTTGTTAAAACCTCAAAACCGATTATGCCGCAATAGTAGCAAATAGTTTGCAAACTCTTTTCTTTTTGATTTTGAGATAAAAACTAGCTCATACAGTTGTATTTTCGGTTCAAAAGCAACAAAGTTTGAGAAAAGAGCCTTTATAAATAACCGGAAATTTATAGACTCTAACTTACTAAAAAGAGACAGCAGTCTTCAAACTGACTGCTGCCTTCTAAAAAAAGTAATAAACTAGCGTATCTACTGCATTTTCGTCAATAATGAGTTTGCCATATTCATTTAAGCGATGAATACTTAGAATGGAGGGACTTCCATATTCCGCAAGCAGTGACACGATTTGCTCACTGTCACTTTCTAGACCGTACATTGACATATAATAGGTTCCATCTAATACGTATAGACTACCGCCTCGTACGCCTGCATCTTTTAATCGTTTCGCAAGCTGGATGACATCCTCTATGTTTTCAAATTCAAATAGGATGATTTCACGCCCTTCTAATGTAACTTGCATCTCGATGTACCCATCGTCATCGAAAGGCTCTTCATCATATTCAATTTCTCCCATAGTCACAATCATTACCATGCCTTGTGCCTGGAGAGAGAAGATTTCAACTGCAACAGTTCCCAAAATTTCAAAGCCAAATTCATCACTAGCTTCTTCTAGCATGTCATGAAAGAGTTGATTCCATTTCATGGAATCTTTCCAGATATCTTCTTTTGATAACCCTCTATCAGATAGATCATCAGTCGTTAAGAATATTTTAATTTTATTGTTTGTTAACCTCTCTAAGCGCATGTTCGTGCCCCCTGCCGTTAACGAAGCTCTTGTTTACAGTGTATGAGATACTTTCACAAAGGTGAGTTATTTCTGTGAATATCTCCTTTGGAGAACATTTCCTTTGGATTATGAAGTACTCGAGCTGGTAATCTTAATGATGTGTGTTTCCGCTTTAGCTCCTAACCTTAATGGAAGTGCTGTTGTTCCATACCCATTACTAACAAATAAGCGCGTGTTGTTAATCCGCTTAATTCCGCCTTTTTCGTATGGACCGAACCCGAAAACTCTGATTTGTCCTCCATGGGTGTGTCCACTTAGAATGAGCTGAATATTCTGTTCAGGGGTCAACGAATCCACTATTTTTGGATTATGGCTAACTAATATTTTAAAGGGAGAATTCCCTGCTGCATTTACTGCTTGCTCTAAGTCATCTTTTTCCATTGAAAGATCCTCCACTCCCAGGAGCGTTACTTTCTGTTTAATAAGACAAACAGCAGTGTTTTCAAGAATGACGATGTCCAATTTTTTCATGAGCTCTTTCAGTGACTCATGATCTAGTTCATAATCATTATTTCCCCAAACAAAATATACAGGTCCAATTTCCTTAAGTTTCACTAAATTTGCTTTGATTTGACCTAAACTAACCCCTTTTTCAGCCAAATCCCCACCAACAATTACAAAATCTGCTTGAGCTTTTGCTTTTTTAATGATAGTTTGGGTAACTGTTCTTTTATGAATATCACTTATAAAGAAGATGGTGATAGGGTCCTTTTGAACGGGTAACTCAGAAAATGCCCAGTGGTGGACGAGAACCCGATCTGCTTGCGCTTCTTTTGACATAATATACAGCAAGAAGGCACAACAAAGAAATAAAACACAGAAAATAATATAGGCGAGTACCATTTTTTTACCCTTTCTGTATGAACTAAAAACCTCTCACACCTACGTATGAGAGGAATAGATTAATGTTAGACTAGCATGAAAGCTAACATATTTCCAATTTAGATGATGAATAAGTTGACCTTATTTGTTTTCATGGTACAGATTTATATCATACTTTTCTTTCATCATCTCAAACACTAAATGGCGACTTTTCCATTCATGCTCTTTTTTCCACAGATCTTTGCTTTTATCAATAATTTCACACCTTAATGCATGAAATTCTTTCTCTGCTTTATCCCGCTTTTCTCTAAGAAGATTCATTAATCCAAATAAGCCACCTGTCAAAATAAATAGATATAAGTTTATTGATTGACTAAAAAATGCCGAAAAAACCTCATAAAAAGAATATGAATAAGGCCTTATTGTTGTCTGATATAAATACAGGGTGAAAATTGTTGCCACCCCGACCGTAATAATCATGATTATAAGATGCTTTTGTTTTAGGTTGTCATATTTTCTCTTCCGCTTGACCACATTATTCAGCATATGTTTTGTAGCTTCATCTGTGCGTTCATCAAGGTGTATGATTGTTTCTTCCATATTCACCCCTCCTCAGAGAAAATATATGTTCTTGTCCGATCGATTATGTGAGGCATTTTTCTCAGTATCGCATTGCTTCTTGCACTCCCTATAAAACAAGTCTAGGTTTTAGCATTTATCACAAAAAAAATAAGCCGCACCTCGGCTTATTCTGCTATTGGAATTTTTAATACCTGCCCTAACTGAATTTCATCTCCTTGAAGATTGTTTGCTTTTCGAATAATTTCCATCCCTTGCTGGGACTGAAAATATTTCAAAGAGATTCTAAAAAGGTTCTCCCCTTTTTGAACTGTGTGATAAACTATTTCCCCTTCAGCCTGGTCCTCCGTTTTGACCAAAGGTTCTTGTTCATCTTGATTTGGTTGTTCATTTGCTGTCGTTTCCTTCTCCATTTGTTCGTATGTTTGGTTAGCTACCTCTGTTTCTGGTTCTGCGGTAGACATGTTCTTGCTATCTACAGGGTTTGAATCCTCTGCCAAAGGCGCTGGAGTTGCAGGAACATTCGATGTGTTCACAGTGATATCCTTTTCTTCAAATCGAACAGGTTCATTTGTCTTTTTCGGCTTTTCTACCAATCCAGTTGTTTCAATATTAATTTTTTCATAGCCCTCTGTTTTCACAATACCTTTTTCATTTTCACCTTTCTCGCCAGTTAAATAGTTATAACCGCTATATATGGAAATTGGAAGTAAGATAAAGAATAGCACAAGGAGGCGAATCATCGGAAACTTCAGTTTCAAATTCGTTTTATGTTTCCTTTGGTTGTGCAAGCGGCTCCTTGGCGGAAAATCACCATCACACCCAGGACTTGTATTCTTGTTGTTTACTACTATCTTTTTCCTTGTACGTTCAGCTTGGTCACGATAAGGCGTTTCCTTGTTCATTCAAAGTCCCTTCCTCTCCCTATTTTTTTTCTGCTTATAGAAAGACCGAGGAGAAAATCAATCGTAAAATGCATCAAGATCGTAACGGATAAATTACCTGTTCTCATATAAATAAATCCTATTACAAAGCTAAGAATTACAATATTTAAGAAAAGAAACCAATTAAACAAGTATCGATAATGCACTAAAGCAAAGATTATACTAGATACAATGAGACCAAAGTGGGTTTGAATCACACCACGAAATAAGATTTCTTCACTAATGGCGACGATAGCCGCAAGCACAAATACTTGAATGATGTTCTTATTCTGAAAGATTCGTTGATTAAGGCCTCCATCATCATACATCCTAGCAGGAACAATCCTCATAAGGGTCATATCAATTGCGACAACAATAAGTCCTGCCAGAGCCCCAACCTGCCAAATATTAGGATCTGCCCATTGGAATAACGTCAAAAATTCATAAAAGGAGTCAAACAAAAACAAACCTAAGAAGAAAGAAACAATTAGCAATAATCCTTGAGTTAAATAAAGATGGAATAATAATTCTTTATCCGTTAACCCTTTAATTACCTCACGATATTGGTCTTTTTTCATGTAAATCGCCCACTTGTTTTATTAGCATGGAAGCCAAATCCTTCTTCCAGTTGTATCGAAGGTTGGGTTCCATTTCCTCTGCTTTTGATCCATAAAAATCTTCGAGTGCCAAGCCACAAGAACTGCAACAATTTTTCTTTGCAGATGATCCTTGGTCATCAAAATAATCCAGGATATACTCTCGCTTACATCCAGAATGTTGGATATAGTCCAGCACACGGTAAACCTTTTGCTGTTTCAACCGAATTCTCTTGGTAACATAATTTAACAACTGGTCTCTAACTTCCTGAACATTCTCGTTCTGCATAGATGCCAAAAAGCTTTCAACAACCCTCCATTGTGTTTCACTAAAGCCACATGCAGGGATGAATCGCTCTGCTTCAAGGTGAATATTTTCAAGTTTAAGATTTTGTTGTTGGATGAGCATAAAAAGATGATGGATTTGTTCCTTCTCTGGCAATTCACCCTCAGTGAGTTGCAGACTTAATTGTTCATCTCCAGGTGAATAGAATAGAATCGCAATACTTTCCTTCCCATCGCGTCCCGCTCTACCTATTTCTTGCAAATAGGCTTCTAACTGAAGCGGCATGTGGTAATGTAAAATAAAACGAACATTATCCTTATTTATCCCCATCCCAAAGGCACTTGTGGCACAAACAATGTCAAGTTGATTGTGGATAAATTGTTGCTGAATAAGTGTCCTCGATTCAGTATCAAGACCTCCGTGATAAGCCATCACCCGTTCTCCTTGATCTCTAAGTTTAGCTGCCATTGATTCTGCTAATTTCTTACTAGAAAAATAAATAATTCCTGGTCCTTTTATTTTTTGAACTAATTCTAGTGTTTTTTGTTGTTTTTCTTTATGCCCTAAAATCTCGATGCCAATCGATATCTCTGGACGGTCCACACTAAACACAAACTCTTCCCAGGAACGAAATTGTAAATACTTTACGATATCCTCGCGAACTTCCTTCGTTGCCGTTGCTGTCAAAGCTATCGTTAACGGGGCTCCTAATTTTTCACGTACTTCCCCTATCTTTAAATAATCTGGCCGAAAGTCATACCCCCACTGAGAGATGCAATGGGCCTCATCAACAACGAAAAGGGCAATGGTCATTTCTCTTAACTTATTGAGGATAATATCTACACCTAACATTTCTGGAGAAACAAATATAAATTTATAGGACGAAAGGTTTGATAATGCCTTTCGTTTCTCAGCAGGGGATAAAAAAGAGTTAATAGCGATAACACGTTTTTCCCCCATTGATTTCATCTGCTCTACCTGATCTTGCATGAGTGATAAAAGCGGCGAAACAATTAGAACCTTGCCTTCCAGTAAATAACCTGGGAGCTGATAACATAATGATTTCCCCGTTCCAGTAGGAAGCATCGCAAGGGTGTTCTGCCCTCTTAATATCGACTCAACTACTTCTTTTTGCCCTTGTCGGAAAGAAGTAAATTGAAAATAATGATATAATGCTTTTTCTAATTCCACGGTCGACCACCATTTCTTGCTAGTACCAGCCTAATTTCAAAATAATTGGCTTCAGGTACCTTTTCTCTTATTTGACTTAATTTCTTAGCTGAGGTTTCCCTTGTAACAGTCAAGATTCGCTGTTCCATTTCAAACGAGACATATTTACGCAAGTCAAAATCGTTAACTTGCAAGGCTATTTCAACAATATGATCCTCAATCGTACTTTCCTTTAACTTTCGTATTCGAGCAATTTCATTTGTGTTGAAGCCTTTTTCTAATAGCCTCAACGTTTTTTCCGTCGACAAAGTTAATGGTACTGTTTGTGGTTTATTGCCAATAATCCCACTTAAAAGAGGAAACTTACTACATTGATTGGTTGAAATATAGATCATATAATGTAAAATATTCAGGAATTCTAAATGGTAATGAAATGAATCCATTTGTAACTGTTCTGCTGCTTGTCCTTCTGTTAAACCGATCTTATTATGTCCTGTTAACCTTAAGGTAAGGACAGCAGGATCAATATTCTCATCTTGTTGAAAACAATTGATTAGTTCTGTATAAAGGTCATTGGCCAATTCAAATCTTTTACCAGTTTGCATTTTTATGTAATTCTTTATCCACGCTAGGTTCTCTGGTTTATTATGAATTGGAATAAATCCCTTATTTTGATAAATAAGATTCGAATATACTTGAACAAGGAGTGAAAGTCTCTCCCAAAATACAGAAGTGATTTGATGATATTTCCAGCCCTGAAGATACTTGGGCGGAAGAGAAATCAAGTTTTGAGACTGGACTTTCTTTTCTCCTTTTTCTGTCAAGTAATAATATTCACTTGATATTGAATGGAGATAACCATTTACATGAAGTACACCTATAATGTGGTCCATCTCTTCCCTGGTAATCTGAGGATAGGATTGAAAAAAGGGATCGAGACGAAACAAATGTGCATCTTGGATTGTTTGTGACGATTTTTTCCCTTGAAATAAGTGATAAAGTGAATAAATGGAACGTTCATTTTGGATTTGTTTCATACAATATAAAAAGACTGCTTCTTTAAAAGAAATGGTCACCTTAAATCACCTGTACACTTTCCAAAGTCTAAAATTAAGCTATTAGGCAAATAATAAGAGCCTACTCCTATTTTAGCACGAATCGACATATGATGACGAAAAACTACGTTAGTTAAATGGAAAATAGCTGAATGAAAAGTATTCTCATGCTTTTTTTTATTGAAAAGTTAGTGATACAGTCTTACAATAAACATGAGGATGACGTTTTCACTAAAGTTTCGAAAACGATACCACACTGTTTAAAATACGGGAGGTTTTTTCATGGCAAAGTATACGATTGTTGACAAGGAAACTTGCATCGCTTGTGGTGCATGCGGCGCTGCTGCTCCAGACATCTATGATTACGATGACGAGGGCATCGCATTTGTAACACTTGATGATAACGAAGGAATTGTTGAAATTCCAGATGTACTACTAGACGACATGATGGATGCTTTTGAAGGTTGCCCAACTGACTCCATTAAAGTTGCAGATGAGCCATTTGACGGTGACGCATTAAAATTCGAATAGTAGTTTCCTATAATCAAAAAGCCCCTGCTAATTTTATGAGGGCACTGAAAAAGTCTAATTTTTATTAAAGGCAGTTGAAAGTTCAATCTAATGAACTTTCAACTGCCTTTTTACTTTATAATATTGTTATCAAATGTATGTAGGTGGTATCCAAGTGATTTCAAATCAAGAATCTTCCAACTTTAGCCCATTCATGGCTTTATACGATATTGTTGTACCAAAGGATAATATGCTTCGTAAAATAAATGAGCTTGTAGACTTTAATTTCATACTTGAAGAATTAAAAACAAAATATTGTCTTGATAATGGTCGCAATGCTGTTTCGCCAATTCGTATGTTCAAATATTTACTTCTTAAATCAATTTATGATTTGTCAGATGTAGATGTAATTGAACGTTCGAAATACGATATGTCATTTA
>Ga0182742_1002806_pt1 | contig 18521 bp, 17 predicted proteins | sample eDN5th37CBELigMG_FD_128880 | JGI IMG/M metagenome (GOLD analysis project Ga0182742, IMG submission 128880) | Enriched Miracle-Growth compost microbial communities from Emeryville, California, USA - eDNA 5th pass 37_C BE-Lig MG (version 2)... ...
CACATCATCGGTCCGGACGGAGCACGACTCGACACCGGCGAGGTCATCATCGAGGGCCGCGTCGCCTCGACCCCCGCAGTCGTCGACGAGCCGGGCACCTACACCTTCGCCTACCAAGTCGTCGGCGAGGACGGCCACCCGGTCGCCGGCGAGACCACCTTCGTGTGGGCGCCGGACGGGGTCGACAGTGGGACGAATGCGGCGGATGCGCCCGCGACATCGCCCGGGAGTGCGCCGGACTGGCTCATCGTCACCGGCATCGTGCTCGCCGTCATGGTCGTCATCGCGATCATCATCCTGCTGGTGATCGTCAGTCGCCGACGCAGCGCTCGCTGACTCAGCCCTTCGTGATCTCCGGCTGCGCCTTGCGCGGCGAGAGCACCTGGTCGATGAGCCCGTACTCGAGTGCCTCCGGCGCTGAGAGCGTCTTGTCGCGCTCGATGTCCCGGTGGATCTGCTCGACCGTCTGCTTCGAGTGCCGAGAGAGCGTCTCTTCGAGCCAGCGACGCATGTCGAGGATCTCGGCGGCCTGGATCTCGATGTCGGAGGCCTGACCGTGGCCCGAGCCGCCATAGGACGGCTGGTGGATGAGGATCCGCGAGTTCGGCAGCGCGAGACGCTTGCCGTGGCTACCGCCTGCCGCGATGACGGCCGCCGCAGAAGCGGCCATGCCGAGGACGACCGTCTGGATGTCGGGCCGGACGTACTGCATCGTGTCGTAGATCGCGGTCATCGCCGTGAATGACCCACCGGGCGAGTTGATGTACATGGTGATGTCGCGGTCCGGGTCCTGCGACTCGAGGACGAGGAGCTGCGCCATGATGTCGTCCGCCGAGGCGTCGTCGACCTGGACGCCGAGGAAGATGATGCGGTCCTCGAAGAGCTTCGCGTAGGGGTCCTGACGCTTGTAGCCATAGGCGGTCCGCTCCTCGAAGGTCGGCAGGATGTACCGGGACTCGGGCAGGTGAAGGTTGCGCATGTCGTGATGTTTCCTTGTGCTCAGGCTCGGGTCAGCTCTGGGTCCCGCCGCCGCCGACGACGTCGGATGCGGACTTCCGGATGTGGTCGACGAAGCCGTACTCGAGGGCCTCGTCGGCCGTGAACCAGCGGTCCCGGTCGCCGTCGGCGTGGATCTGCTCGACCGTCTTCCCGGTCGCCTCCGCCGTGATCTCGGCGAGGCGCTGCTTCATGCTGACGATGAGCTGGGCCTGGGTCTGGATGTCGCTCGCGGTGCCGCCGAAGCCGCCGTGCGGCTGGTGCAGCAGCACCCGCGCATTCGGCGTGATGTACCGCTTGCCCTTCGTGCCGGCGGTGAGCAGGAGCTGGCCCATCGAGGCGGCCATGCCGATGCCGACGGTGACGATGTCGTTCGGGACGAACTGCATGGTGTCGTAGATCGCCATGCCCGCGGTGATCGAGCCGCCGGGCGAGTTGATGTAGAGGTAGATGTCGCGCTTGTCGTCCTCGGCGGCGAGCAGCAGGAGTTTCGCCGCGATCTCGTTCGCGTTGTCGTCACGGACCTCGGAGCCGAGCCAGATGATCCGGTCCTTGAGCAGACGGTCAAAGACGCTTGGCGTGAATGCCGGTTCGGCCATGGGTTCGGTGCTCCTTCTGGTGTGCGGTGCGCTTCGACCCTAACGGTCGGCGGAGCGCCGCCATGCCGCTGTTCGCCGTCGGCTAAGTGAGCTGAGGGCTTAGGCCTCGGTCGCCGCGAGCGCCTGGTCGAGGTCGGCGATGAGGTCCGCCGCGTCCTCGAGCCCGATCGACAGGCGCAGTGTCCCGGTGGCGGTGAATGGCTCGCCATAGAGGTCCTGCCGCATCCCGCTCGCACCGACGTGGACGATGAGCGTCTCGTCGTGGCCGAAGCTCGTCGCATTCGCGATGAGTCGCAGCTTCGCGACGAAGGCGTTGAACCGGTCGGGTCCGCCGGTGGGTGCGAAGGCGAGCATGCCGGTTGCCCCGGCGGGGAACAGCTGCCGGGCGAGGTGTCGCTGCGGGTGCGCGTCGAGGCCGACATAGCGCACCCATTCGATCCGCGAATCCGACTCAAGCCACTCGGCAACGGTCTGCGCCGTCTGGATGACTCGCTCCAGTCGCAGCGGCAGCGTCGAGGTGCCACGCTGAATGAGCCAGGCGTTGAAGGGCGAGATGACGCCGCCGACGTCGACCATCGCCTGCTGCTTGATCGGGTCGATGAGGCTCGTGCGCCCGACGACGACGCCGCCGAGGGCGTCCCCGTGCCCGTTGATGTACTTCGTGAGGGAGTGCACGACGAGGTCGGCACCGTGCTCGAGCGCCCGGAATCGTGGCGGCGGCGTATAGGTCGCGTCGACGACGAGCAGGGCGCCGTGCGCTCGCGCCAACTCGCCGAGCGCGGGCAGGTCAGCGATGGTCGTCGTCGGATTCGCGATCGTCTCAGTGAAGATGAACCTCGTTTCCGGCCGCATCGCCGCCCGGACCGCGTCAAGGTCCGTGATGTCGACGAGGTCGGCGGTGATGCCGTACTTGCGTGGCAGCAACTCGACGAAGAGGTTGTACGTCGCCTCATACACCTCCCGGGACACGACGACGTGATCGCCGGAGTTGAGGTAGGTGAAGAGCACCGCGTGGGTGGCGGCGACACCGCTGGCGAGCACGACCGCGTCCTCGGCGTGCTCGAGCGCCGCGAGCTTGCGTTGCAGTGCGAGCTGGTTGATCCCCGAGACGCGGGTGTACAGCAGTTGGTCGGTCACCGTCCAGTCGACCTCGCGCGGGTCATACGGCAGCGCATAGGAGTTGCTCAGCGTCAGCGGCGTGCGCACTGCCCCCGAGGCCGGATCCATCGAGTTGCCGACGTGGACGGACAGCGTGCCATCACCGAGCGTGCTCGGGTCCGCTGGGTCAGGTGCGACAGTCACCATCCGATGGTACGGAGCCGGAGACTCGCGCGACGAGTCGCGCTGTCTTCTCCCGTCATCTACCTCAGTGCTCGTGGTCGTGGTCGTGGTCGTGCTCGTCGGCCGCGCCAGCGTCGACGATGTCACCTTCGGGCTCCCCGACAAACGCCTTGACGAATTCGGACACGTCGACCGCCTTGCCCTGGTCGTCGACGACCTTCGCCCGCTCGAGGACCACCGCGAGCGCCTTGTTGCGCGCGACCTCGGCGATCATCGCCGGGATCTGTCCGGCCTGGTCGAGGGTCTGCACGAAGTCGTTCGGGTTCATGCCGTACTGCTGCGAGGCCCGGATGAGGTGCGTCGACAGCTCGCCCTGGGAGACTTGGATCTCCTCCTGCTCGACGATCGCGTCAAGCAGGAACTGGGTGCGGAACGCCTTCTCGCTCGACTCGATGACCTCGGCGCGGTGCACATCGTCGTCGAGCCGGCCCTCGCCCTCCAGGTGGCGGTGCACCTCGTCGTCGATGATGCCCTGCGGCACCGGGATGTCGAGCCCCTCCAGGAGCGCAGGGACGACCTTGTCGCGGGCCTGGACGCCCTGCTGGAATCCCTTGCCGCGCGCAGCCTGCTCCGCGAGGTCCTCGCGGAGCTCCGCGACCGTGTCGAACTGCGAGGCGAGCTGCGCGAACTCGTCGTCGAGCTCGGGGAGCTCACGGACCTTGACCGCGGTGATCGTCACCTCGATGAGCGCCGGGCGCCCTTCGTACTCGCCGCCGAGCAGGGTTGATTCGAATGTGGTGGTCTCACCCGCCGTGAGCGACTCGATGGCCTCGTCGGTGCCCTCGAGCAGCTCGCCCGAGCCGACCTCATAGGAGATGCTCGCCGCGCGGTCCACCTCGGCGCCGTCGATCGTCGCGACGAGGTCGAGCGTGACGAAGTCACCCTTCGCCGCGGGACGGTCGACCGTGACGAGGGTCCCGAACCGGGTCCGCAGCTGCTCGAGCTCCGCGTCGACGTCCGCGTCGGTGACCTCGGCAGCGTCGACCTCGATCGTGAGGCCGTCGAGCTTCGGCAGCGTGAATTCGGGGCGCACGTCGACCTCGACGGTGATGACGAGGTCACCCGAGAAGTCCTTAAGGTCCGGCAGCGAGGTGACATCCGCCTCGGGGCGACCGACCGGGCGCACCTGCTCCTCGGTCACGGCCTGGCGGTAGAACCGGTCGAGGCCCTCCGACACGGCGTGCTGCAGCACCTCGGCGCGGCCGACACGCTGGTCGATGATCGGCGCCGGCACCTTGCCCTTGCGGAAGCCCGGGATATGCACCTGCGACGCGATGTGCTCGTAGGCGTGATCGATCGAGGGCTTGAGCTCCTCCGGGGTCACGGTGATGGTGAGCTTGGTCCGGGTGGGGCCGAGCGGCTCGACGGTGGTCTTCACGTGAATGCTCCTGGGATGGGGGTCTGTGGGTCGGACGACGCCGAAGCCTGGGTCAAGTCCGGCGGTCGAAGCCGTCGGGGCGACAGGATTTGAACCTGCGGCCTCCCGCTCCCAAAGCGGGCGCTCTACCAAGCTGAGCTACGCCCCGCTTACCGACGCACAAGTCTAGCGGACCTGTCGGCCCGAGATCGCCGGGCAAGCATCCGCACGTGGTGCGCGCCGCGGTAGGCTGTCCGTCGGTCTCGCGCGCGAGGCCACGGGGCGGTAGCTCAATGGTAGAGCCTCAGTCTTCCAAACTGATTACGCGGGTTCGATTCCCGTCCGCCCCTCTCCGTCGTCTACTCGTTCCTCGGCTCGAGGACCCCACGGACACGCTGCGGCTGCGCGAAGTACTGAGAAAAGCACGAAGTACTGAAGAATGCGGCGGCAGGGCCCGTACCCCACGCATTCCTCAGTACTTCGCACAGCCCGACCCAGCTCTAGGGCGCTCCTCAGCTCCTGGTTCCGCCAGGGCCGGGTAGGACGCCTCACCGGACGGGTCGCGGCAGCCGCCGACCCAAGCGACGTGCTCCGGGAGGTGCGCGCCGTCGCCGACGGCACGATCGCCGACCTGCTCACGCCGGAGGAACTCAACGAAGTCTTGCTGCGAAGCGCCCACCGGGAGGCACTCGCGGTCCGCGCTCACGCTCGTCTTCGACGTCGCGTGAGGCCTCCCCGCGGCGTCGGCGGACCGGCCGCGGCCGTTGCGCGAACGACATGAAGCTGATCTACTTGGCGGCGGGGCCTCGACGAGGTAAAGGGGTAGGGCATGAGCGAGGGTGTCGGAGCCGCGCGGTCAACGCTCTGGGCTAGATTCCGTGGAAGCAAGGCTTTTCTCCCCGCCACGATCGCAGTGCCGACCATGCTATTCATGGGCGGCGGCATCGGCAGCTACGCCGCCTGGGACGCGACTCGGATCGATGTCCCGCTCGCCGTCGGCCAGGAGCTGCCCGCCGGCACGGAGCTGCTCGAGCGGTTCGGGCTCGCAGTCGAACCAGTGGCGCTGTCCGATACGCGGCTCGACCCCGCGTGTTACTCGATCAGCGAGCAAAGTGTGCCTGCCGGCACACGAGTCGTGCCGGAGGACACCCTGATCGCGCTCACGATCGAGCCACGGTCATTGCCGATGCCGCGCGTCGTCGGCAAAAGCCTTGCGGACGCCCAGTCGGAACTGCTGACCAACTGTCTTCACACCGAGGTGCTGAACGCGTGGTGCCTGCCTGCTCGCTTCTCCGGCCCTACTGAGTCGCTGACGTCAAGAAGCCTGCAGACCGAGACAGGGTTCACCTTCGTCGCCTCCACCGGCCGACTCGAGCATCCGTCACTGGATCCGAGCCCAACGTGGCCGGTGTGCGAGCAACGCGCCAGGCCCGCGACTGAGCTACCTGCCGGGTCCACGGTCGAGGTAGCGCTGACGGTGCCCCTCACCACCGTGCCGACCACCGAGGCGAGCATGCTTGAGGACGCACTTGCTGCACTCCGCATCACGACCGATGGCTGTGTGCTCGAGCCCAGGGTCACGGCGATATTCGAGCCAGACCCGACCGCGCTGCGTGGCATCAGTCTGCCGCCTGCCGTCGAGATGGCTCGGTGGGAGGTGGTCTCGCTCAAGCCCGCCACCACGCATGCGGTTCTCTGTGGCAGCGAGGTCGTCGTCGAAGTCGCCTGGCCTCCGACGACGATGCCCACCTTGCTCGGACTCAACCACGTCGGGCAGTCCGTCCAGTCCGACACCGCCGCAACAGCGACGTTGAAGGCCGCGAATCTCAAGGCGAGTTGTTCTGGTAGCGGCACGGTGACCCGCCAGGTCCCTGAGGCGGGAACACCCACCCCGATTGGTACCGCCGTGACATGCGTCGCCGAGGTCGTGGTGCCGAGCATTGTGGGGCTCGAGCTTGCGACTGCGGCTTCCGCCCTGTCCTCCGCCGGAGTGACCGGAGGGTGCACCGGGTTGGGGATCGTAGTATCGCAAACCCCACAAGCGGGGAGCGTGCTCACCGGGACGCAGCGGGTCACGTGCGAAGCCAAAGTGCCGCAGCCGGTGATTCCGTTCGTCGGCGGCAGCACTGCCCACTATGCGAACTGCTCGGAGGCGCGAGCCGCCGGCGTAGCGCCGATCTACCGGGGAGAGCCCGGGTATCGGTCCGGTCTCGACCGGGACAACGACGGGATCGCCTGCGAGTGAGTCGCGCCACGGATAGGATGCCGCCATGGAGATCCTGAAGAACATCGTGCTCGCCCTGCACATCATCGGTGTCGCGGCGCTGCTCGGCGGTGTGCTTTACCAGATCAAGGCGATGCGGGCCGGTGAGGCGCGGGTGCTCCCCGCCATCATGCACGGCGCCTGGACCATGCTCGTCACCGGGCTCATCCTCGTCGGCTTGCAATACCCGCTCGGCCTCGGTGACGACCTCAACAACACGAAGATCGCGGTCAAGCTCGTCATCCTCATCGCCATCGTCGTCATCGGACTCGTGCACCGCAAGAAGACGCCGGTCGCCGGTTGGGTGCTCCCCACCCTCGGTGTCCTGACCACCGCCAACGTCGTCATCGCCACCGTGTGGCACTGAGGACTCGCCGTCACCGACGCCCCGATCCGGTTCGTCCGGGTCGGGGCGTCGTGCATCCGAAGCCAGTCGCGCTGCTTCTGCACGTGGCACGATTTGGGGGAATTGCCACTATGGTTAGTTACTAACCGATATAGGGATAAGGATTCCAATGCGCGCGCGAACCTGGCTCCGAGGGATCATCCCCGCATTCATCATCCTTGCCTGGCTCGCCGCCGCGGGCATCGGCGGACCCTACTTCGGGAAAGTGGGGGAGGTCGCCAAGAACGATCCGGCGGCATATCTGCCGAGCAGCGCGGAGGCGACGCAGGTGCAGCAGCAGCTCGGCGCATTCCTCGGCGAGGACGCGCTGCCGGCCCTCGTACTCTTCGTCGGCACGAGACCCCTCACGCACGCGCAGCTCGACGAGATCGGCGCGGTCGCCGATCTGCTCGGCGAGCAGGAAGGCCTCGGCGGGGCGCCGAGCCCGGCGCTCAGCTCGGAGGACGGGATCGCCGCTGAGGTCTTCCTCACGGTCCAGACCGACGAACCGGTCGGCAAGATCATCGAGCAGCTGCGGACCACGATCGCGGCCAACCCCATCGCCGGCGTCGATGTCTACGTCACCGGGCCCGCAGGGCTGAGCGGCGACCTCATTGCCGCATTCACCGGCATCGACGGGCTCCTCCTCGCGGTCGCGCTCGGCGCGGTGCTCATCATCCTCATCCTCGTGTATCGCTCGCCGCTACTGCCACTGCTCGTCCTCGCGACGAGCGTCTTCGCGCTGTGCGCCGCGCTGCTGACGGTGTGGTGGCTCGCGAAGTGGGAGGTCTTCCTCCTCAACGGGCAGATCCAAGGCATCCTCTTCATCCTCGTCATCGGTGCGGCCACCGACTACGCCCTGCTCTACGTCGCCCGATACCGAGAGGCGCTCGCCGCCGACCCCGATCGTCTCCGCGCGACGAAGGCCGCATGGCGCGGCGCCTGGGAGCCGATCCTCGCCTCGGGCGGCACCGTCATCGCCGGGCTCCTCTGCCTGCTACTCAGCGACCTCGAGTCCAATCGCGGTCTCGGACCGGTCGCGGCGATCGGCATCGGGTTCGCGATGCTCTCGGCGCTCACCCTGCTGCCGGCACTCCTGTACCTCGCTGGCCGGGTCGCGTACTGGCCGGTGCGCCTCGTCGCGAGCCCCGATGGCATGCCAACGAAGGGTATCTGGTCGAAGATTCCCGCGTTCGTCGCCAAGCGGGCCCGTCCCGTCTGGATCATCGCCGCCGTCCTCCTTGGCCTCGCCGGGCTCGGCATGCTTCGGCTCGACGCGAACGGGGTCGCCTCAAGCGAGCTCGTCCTCGGCACGCCGGAGGCGAGCACCGGGCAGGAGCTGCTCGCCGAGCACTTCCCCGGGGGCTCAGGCGCCCCCGTCTACGTACTCGTCGACGAATCTGCGCTGCGGGACACGGCCAATGTCCTGCTCGGCACCGCCGAGATCGCGTCGGTATCAGTCGTCACCGCCGACTCGCCAAGTGGGACCGCACCGGTCACCTCCGACGGCATCGCCGCGCTCGGACCGCCCGGCACGACGCCACCGGCGCCCACCGTCGTCGACGGTCGGGTGCTGTTGCAGGGCACCCTCGACGTCGCCGCGGACAGCACCGAGGCGACGACCCTGATCACTCTGCTGCGCGCCGAGCTCGGCGAGGGCGCGCTCATCGGGGGGACGACCGCGGTCGCCCTCGACACGGATACTGCGTCGATCCACGACCGCACCCTCATCATCCCGGTCGTGCTGCTCGTCGTCCTCGTTATCCTCGCGCTGCTGCTGCGGTCGATCGTCGCACCGCTCATCCTCATCGCGACGGTCGTGCTCTCGTTCGCCGCGACGATGGGCATCGCCGCCTGGGTGTTCCAGGACGTCCTCGGGATGCCCGGCGCGGATCCGGCGGTACCGCTGTACGGCTTCGTCTTCCTCGTCGCACTCGGCATCGACTACAACATCTTCCTCATGAGCCGCGTCCGGGAGGAGGCGCTCGTGCACGGCGCGCGGCTCGGCATGCGCCGCGGGCTCGGCATCACCGGCGGCATCATCACCTCGGCGGGCCTCGTGCTCGCTGCGACGTTCGCCGCGCTCGCGGTGCTGCCGATCCTGTTCCTCGTGCAGCTCGCATTCATCGTCGCCTTCGGCGTGCTGCTCGACACGATCATCGTGCGCTCGCTGCTCGTGCCCGCGATCGGGCAGGAGCTCGGCCGCAGGCTGTGGTGGCCGTCGACACGGATCCACTGACGCGGCGGCGCGACCGCGCCGCCACAGGTCAGATCCGCTCGCCCGGCAGCCTCCCCGCCTGCGCGAACCACGATCGCAGCCGCCCCTCGTCGAGCTCGTCATCCTGCCGGATGTCGAGGTAACGCACCTCGGGATGCTTCCCGGCCTTCGGCGGCTCGGGTTCCAGCGACGCACCGCGATGGAATGCGATCTGCACATAGTGCGTGAAGCACCGGAAGGACAGCTGCCACGTCTCCCCGTCGACCCCATAGAACGGCTGGTTCCACTTGACGGCCTTCCGGACATCAGGGATCTCCGCCTCGATGAGCTCGTCGAGGCGCTGGCCGATGGCCTGCTTCCACTCGGGCATGGCCGCGATGTAGTCGCGCACCGGACCGGGCCCGTCACCCTTCGGGATCTGCGGATTGCCGCCGGACAGGAGGCGCACGCCGTCACGCATGCGCGCCATCGTAGTCGGGCGCGCTCGCGCGGCACGCGTGCGCCGAAAGCCAAGTCCCGCGCAGCCGCCACCATTAGCATCGCCCGGGGACACGTCCGAAGGAGCACGTCGACATGAATCTCTACGCCATGCTGCAGGCCCGCGCCGACGAGGGCAGGCCGGTCCGCGCCGGGCTCATCGGGACCGGCAAGTTCGGCGCGATGTTCCTCGCACAGGTGCTCACCACCCGCGGGCTCGAGCTCACCGCCGTCGCCGACCTCTCCCCCGATCGGGCGAAGCAGGCATGCCGCAACGCCGGCTGGACGGAAGAGCGCATCGCGGCCACCGCATTCGTCGAGCGCGGTGTCGAGCTCGCCTCGTCGGATCTCGTCGATGTCGTCATCGACGCGACCGGCGTGCCGGCCGTCGGCATCGAGAACGCGCTCGCCGCCATCGAGCACGGCAAGCACATCATCATGGTCAACCTCGAGGCCGACGCGATCGCCGGCCCCGCACTCGCCGCTCGCGCCCGTGCCGCCGGCGTCGTCTACTCGCTCGCCTACGGCGACCAGCCGGCGCTGACCGCCGAGCTCGTCGACTGGGCGCGCGCCAGTGGCTTCGAGGTGCAGGCCGCGGGCAAGGGCACGAAGTTCCTCCCCCACTTCCCGCAGGTCACCCCGGACACCGTCTGGGAGGAGTTCGGGATGACGAGGGAGCAGGGCCACGACGTCAACCCGCGAATGCTCACCTCGTTCACGGACGGCACCAAGTCGGCGATCGAGATGGCCGCGATCGCGAACGCCTGCAACCTTGGTGTCCCGAAGGCGGGCCTGTCGTTCCACCCGTGCGGCGTCGACGACCTCGCCCGGGTGCTGCGCCCGCGCTCGGCTGGTGGGGTCCTCGAGACCTCGGGCGTCGTCGAGTCGCTCTCCTCGCTCGAGCGTGACGGCCGCCCAGTCTTCCGCGACCTGCGCTGGGGCGTGTATGTCACGTTCCAGGCGCCCAGCGCATTCGTCGCGGAGCAGTTCGCCTACTGCCATCTCACGACGGACCCGAGCGGCACGTACGCGGCGATGTACAAGCCCTACCACATCGTCGGACTCGAGCTCGGCATCTCGATCCTCTCGGTGGCGCTGCGCGGCGAGCCGACCGGGCACACGCGGTGGTTCCGAGGCGATGTCGTTGCGACCGCGAAGCAGGACCTCGCGCCGGGCGACGAACTCGACGGTGAGGGCGGCTTCGCGGCGTACGGCCGGCTCATGCCCGCGGAGGATTCCGTCGCCCGTGGTGCCGTCCCGATGGGCCTCGCCCACGGGGTCAAGCTGCTGCGGCCGGTCGCCCGCGGCGAGGTCGTGACCTGGGATGACGTGACGCCGCTGCCCAATGACCTGACGATGCAACTCCGGCGCGAGACCGAGGCCCTCGCCGGCGCGCGTTGATCCCGCACGATCCGCGCTACCGCTCAGGACGCGGGATGAATGCGCGGGTCGCCTCAGTCGCTCAGCCCTCGTACGGCGGCACGCCAAAATTCATCGGCGTCGACTTGTCGTTAGGGTCCGAGTTGTTGTAGGTGATGAAGATCTCGTCGCCGGCGGCGATGTCCCACCGTGCCCGGAAGATGACGGCCTGCTGCTCGTCGTTCTTCTCGTAGAGCGCGTTCGGCTCATAGGCGTGGTTGTAGATCGTCGCGTAGCCGAGCGCGAAGCCATACCACTTCGTGAAGGTGAAGTAGTAGTGCGGGACGACGCTCGTCGCCTCGTCCGTGGCGGCGTCATCGAAGGGGATGACGATGACGGGTGCGACCTCGAAGATCTCCCCCGCCGCGATGGGCTCCTTGGCGAAGCCACCCCGACCCGCGCCGGGGATCGTGGACTGGGCGATGTACACCTTGCTCGGGGCGTCGATGCGTTGCACCCGGGGAGAGTAGCACCCCGATTCGGGGGTCAGATCGCGCTGGTGCGCGCGTCGGTGAAGGTCGTGCCCGCGTCAGGGGGCGATGCGCTTGGCGAGGTGGATCGGGAGCGCAAAGGCGACGCACACGCCGAGGAGTCCGCCCGCGAAGGTGACGAGCGCGACCCAGCTGTCACCGAAGCTGAAGGCGAGGCTCATGAGGTACAGGCTCGCGACAAAGATCAAGAAGCAGATGATGAATCCCACGACCTTCATGCGCCCATCCTAGCGGGCATGGTGCCGGACGAGCGCACGAGGCGGGCGAGTGCGAGGTACCTGAGTAGAGCCTTGGCTTCCTTGCGGAACAACCCCGCGGGGTGAATTGTTGTTGGTACTGAATCCAGGAGAGGACGGTTCATCATGACCCAGACCAAGAATGTGACCGCGAGCGCCGTGAGCCCGGATGTCGCCACCGGCGTCGCACAGTTCCTTGCGCCCGTCGTCGTCGACCTCACGGCCCTGGCCATCGACGCGAAGCAGGCGCACTGGCACGTCCGTGGCGCCAACTTCCAGGCGATTCATGAGCTCCTCGACACGGTCGTCGCGCACGCCCGTGATGCGGCTGACCTCGCCGCCGAGCGGATCATCGCCCTCGGCCTCCCGCTCGACGCCCGCACGGCGACCGTCGCGGAGCGCACGACCACCCCGACGTTCCCCGAGGGCTTCATCAGCACGGACGCCGCGGTCGCGCACATCATCGCCGCGATCGACGCGACGCTCGTGCAGGTGCGCACCGCGGTCGCCGAGCTCGACGACATCGATCTGACGAGCCAGGACCTCGTCATCGGCATCCAGCACCAGCTCGAGCAGGACCGCTGGTTCCTCTTCGCCCATATCGCGAAGTAGTCCAAGCCCAGTTGCCAGGCGCCCTCCCACCGCGACGCGGGGAGGGCGCCTGCGTGTCACGGGGCTTGACAGCTGGGGCACCAGTAGAGCTTGCGTCCCGCGGCGAGCTCCATCGCGATCGGCGTCCCGCAGACTCGGCACGGCTTCCCTGCCCGGTGATACACCCAGTGCCGGTCGTCCCGGTGCGCGAGCGCGGCGGCGTAGGCTCGCCCCCGCAGCCCGTCGATGGTGAGCATCTGCCCGGTCTCGATACCGATCTTGAGCAGCTTCACCCAGTCCCGCCAGAGCGCCTCGAGCAGCTCGCCCGGCACGGCCTTCCCCGCGATGAATGGGGACAGTCGCGCCCGAAACAGCAGCTCCGCCCGGTAGACATTGCCGATCCCAGCGACGACCTGCTGGTCCATGAGCAGCTGGCCGATCGGGGTGCCGCGCGACCCCGCATGCTCGACGAAGCGCTGCTGTGCCGCCTGCCCGCGCGGCAGCCCGAATCGTGCCGCGAAGTCGCGGGCGACCTGCGGGTCGGGGCCGAGACGGTCAACGATCCCGGCGACCGACTCGGTGTCGAGCACCTCGCAGGCGGTCGGGCCACGAAGGTCGGCGAGCGCCGCGGCGGTGCGCAGCCGTGCCCGCACCTGCCCGATCGGCGGCGGTGGCCAGTTCGCATCGCCCGGCATCGCCTCGTCCTCAAGCGCTCGCGTGTCCTCGCTCATGCGCAGCCGGGTGCGCCGCGGCGCACCGATCGACCAGAGTGAGTCCTCGAACGCACCGTCGACGCGTGGCCGCGCATTCGCCGACACCCCGCGCTCACCGGTGACCGCAGCGCCGACGACGGTGCCGCGCTGATTCGTCTGTCCCATCCGGCCGCCGGCCGATGCGGTCGAGTCGTCGGAGGTGATCTCGCCCGCGAAGTCCCACGCGCCATACATGCCAAGGTGCACGCGCAGCCACAACTCGTGGTCGAAGCGGAGGAACATCTGCTTGCCGAGCGCCGCGGCCTCGACGAGCTCGTGCCCGTCGATCAGCTGGGCGTCCGCGGCAAACCGGCCCTGCGGGGATGAGACCGCGACCGGACCGGCATCGACGAAGTGGCGCCGGAACTGCCGGGCGATCCGGTGAACCGAGTGCCCCTCAGGCATCGCGCCCCTGACGGACGTGACGACCGCGCATTCCTATCGACTCAGACCAGCTCGTGCCCGGCGATCGCCCCGGTCGTCTCATACTCGGCAAGCTGCGCGATGCGTCGCACATGCCGCTCCTCACCGCTGAAGTCGGTCGCGATGAAACGGTCGACGAAGGCGAAGACCTCCTCGACGGTGTGCTGGCGCGCGCCAATCGAGATGACGTTCGCATCGTTGTGGTCGCGGGCGAGCTCCGCGGTCGCGAGCGACCACACGAGCGCAGCACGGATGCCCGCAACCTTGTTCGCGGCCATCTGCTCGCCGTTACCGGAGCCGCCGAAGACGACGCCGAGCGCCTCGATACCGGCGCCGTGGTCACGCGCGACCGCGCGGGCCGCGTTGATGCAGAAGGCCGGGTAGTCATCGAGCGGATCGTAGGAGGTCGGTCCGTGGTCGATGACCTCGTGTCCGGCGCGGGCGAGGTGCTCCTGGAGCGCCTGCGAGAAGTCGAGGCCGGCGTGATCGGTGGCGACGTGGATCCGCATGCCAGCCACTCTAGGCTTGTCCTCGTGGCAGGCGAGAATCTCACCCGGGTCGAGGCGATCGAGCGCAAGTCGCTCGTGCAGACGCAGTCCTATGAGGTCGAGCTCGACCTGACCACAGGCCCCGACGTGTTCCGCTCCTCGACGGTCGTGCGCTTCACCGCGAGGCCCGGGTCGAGCACCTTCATCGACGCGATCACCACCGACGTGCGCCTCGTCGTGCTCAACGGCATCGCGCTCGACCCGGAGGACGTCGCCGATGGTGCGCGCATCGAACTGCCCGGGCTCGCGGCGGACAACGTCCTCGAAGTCGTCGCCGATTTCGCGTACTCGACGTCTGGCGAGGGCCTGCACCGCTTCGTCGACCCGGTCGACGGCGAGGTCTACCTCTACTCGCAGTTCGAGGTGCCGGACGCCCGCCGGGTCTTCGCTGTGTTCGAGCAGCCGGATCTCAAGGCGACCTTTGCCTTCACCGTGACGGCCCCGGCCCACTGGACGGTGATCTCGAACGAAGCGGCCGCCACCGTCGAGCCCTCCGGTGTCGCGGCGCAGCGCTGGGTCTTCCCGCCGACGGCGATCATCTCCTCCTACATCACCGCGGTCATCGCGGGGCCGTACACCGCGTGGCACGACGAGCTGACGAGCTCGGACGGCCGGACCATCCCGCTCGGACTGTACGCCCGGGCCTCGCTCGCGGCGCACGTCGACGTCGACGAAGTCTTCGACGTGACGAAGCGCGGCTTCGCCTACTTCGAGTCGAAGTTCGGCGTCCCCTACCCGTTCACCAAGTACGACCAGCTCTTCGTCCCCGAGTTCAACGCGGGCGCGATGGAGAATGCGGGGGCCGTGACCTTCACCGAGACCTACGTCTTCCGGTCGAAGGTCACCGATGCGGTCCGGGAGCGCCGCGTCGTCACGATCCTGCATGAGCTCGCCCACATGTGGTTCGGCAACCTCGTCACGATGCGGTGGTGGAACGACCTGTGGCTCAACGAGTCCTTCGCGGAGTGGGCCTCGACGATCGCGACCGCCGAGGCGACGGAGTGGACCGAGGCCTGGACGACCTTCCAGGCGATGGAGAAGACGTGGGCGTACCGGCAGGACCAGCTGCCGTCGACGCACCCGGTCTCGGCGACGATCAACGACCTCGAGGACGTGCAGGTCAACTTTGACGGCATCACCTATGCGAAGGGCGGCTCCGTCCTCAAGCAGCTCGTCGCCTGGGTCGGCGTTGACGCATTCTTCGCGGGCGTCGGCAACTACTTCCGCAAGCACGCCCACGGCAACACCGAGCTGAAGGACCTCTTCGTCGAGCTCGAGGCCACGAGCGGCCGGGACTTGAGCGGCTGGAGCGCCCAGTGGCTCGAAACCGCCGGGGTCAACACGCTGCGCCCGGAGCTCGCGACCGATGATGACGGGACGATCACGTGGTTCGCCGTGCTGCAGGAGGCGCCGGCGGAGCACCCGATACTGCGCGCGCATCGACTCGCGATCGGGCTGTACGAATGGGCGGAGACCGGCGACGACGAATCCCACCTCGTGCGGGTCCACCGCATCGAGATCGATGTCGACGGGGAGCGCACCGTCGTCCCCGAGCTCGTCGGTCGCCGCCGGCCCGCGCTCATCCTCATCAACGACGATGACCTCGCCTACGCGAAGATCCGGCTCGACCCGGCCTCGCTCGACGCGGCGATCGCTGGGCTGTCGCGGATCGCGTCGCCGCTGGCCCGGGCGCTCATCTGGGGGGCGGTGTGGGACGCGACGCGCGACGCCGAGACCCGGCCGACCGACTACATCCGGCTCGTCCTCGGCAACATCGCGGCCGAGACGGAGTCGACGACCCTGCGCACGACGCTCGCGCAGCTTGCCCTGACCGCCCGCTCGTATGTCGACCCGGCCGTCCGCCCGGAGACCATCGCGAGCGTCGGCACGGCCCTGTGGGAGCTGGCGAAGTCCGCCGAGGCGGGCTCGGACGCGCAGTTCCAGTTCGTCACCGCCTTCGCCGGGCTCGCGACGACCGCCACCCATGCCGACGCGCTCACCGGTCTCCTCCACGGCGAGCTCGAGCTGCCCGATCTCGAGATCGACACCGACCTGCGGTGGGTGCTCCTCGAGGGGCTCGTCGTGCTCGGCGGTGCCGAGGAGCCGCAGATCGCGGCGGAGCTACGGCGCGACGCGACCGCGAAGGGCCAGCAGGCGGCCGCGCGGCTGCGCGCCGCCATCCCAACGGCGGCGGCGAAGACGGCGGCGTACCGCGCGATCGTCGACGGCCAACTGTCGAATGAGATCCAGCGGGCCATCACCCTGGGCTACGGCCACGTCAACGACCCGGCGCCGCTGGCGACGCTCATCGAGCCGTACCACGACGCGCTCGAGCGGGTCTGGGCGGACCGGAGCTACCAGCTCGCAGAGATCTTCATCGGCGGGCTCTACCCGGCGGCGCTCGCGAGCGCCGAACTCGCGGCCGCGACGACCGCCTGGCTCGCCACCCACCCCGACATCCCCGCGCTGCGCCGCCTCGTCGCGGAGCACCTCGCTGGCGTCGAGCGGGCACTCCGCGCACAGGAGCGGGACCGGAGGCCCTGAGTCGTGGACGGCATCGAGGACCTCGAGACGACCGCTGTGACCTGGTGGGCCGCGGTCGCGGGGTGGTTCGACTGGCTGTTTGCCTCCGGTTGGGGCATCCCGGCGAAGATCCTGCTCGTCATCGCCGGCGCGATCCTCGTGCGGTGGGTGCTGCTGCGCATGATCCACCGCAGCGTCCGCCAGGTCGTGGCCGGGGTCAAGACCCGGTACCAGGTGAAGGACACGGGTCAGCTCACCGCCGCCTCGCCCATCTCCGCCGTCCGTCGGGTGCGGCGCACCCAGTCGCTCGGGCGCGTCTTCTCGAACGCGGTGACCACCGGCATCGCCGTCGTCGCGATCCTCCTCGTCGTGTGGATCGCCTTCCCGGGTGCCACCGCCGGCTTCGCGCTCATCACGGCGGCGCTTGGTGCGGGCCTCGGCTTCGGCGCGCAGGGCATCGTCAAGGACATCCTCAACGGCATCTTCCTCGCGATCGAGGACCAGCTCGGCATCGGCGACGTCGTGACGATCGGTGAGACGGTCGGTGTCGTCGAGGACGTCGGGATCCGCACGACCCGGGTGCGGGATGTGCACGGCACCCTGTGGTTCATCCGGAATGCGGAGATCGACCGGGTCGGCAACCAGTCCCACGGCTGGGCGCGCGCGATCGTCGACTACGCGGTGCCCGCGACCGTCGACGTTGACGAGGTCCGACGCATTCTCACCGAGGCGGCGACGTCGCTGCGGGGTGAGTCCCGGTGGAAGCAGGTGCTCCTCGAGCCGCCCGAGGTGTGGGGCATCCAGTCGGTGGCCCCCGACGCCATCGTGTTACGCACCGTCGCGCGGACCCGGACGAGCGCGAAGGACGACGTCGCCCGCGAACTGCGCGCCCGCATCAAGCGCGCGCTCGACCAGGCCGGGGCCGCCAGGTACCCGGTCCAGGAGCTGCGGGTCGTCGACACGACCGAGGTCGAGGCGCCGCCGGCAGTGCCGGATGAGCCGGCCGGAGAGGACTGAGATGACGAGCGAACTCAATGCGATCCCGACGGGCCCGGACCGTTCCTTCTGGGCGCGCGTCGGCGGACGGGAGGCCTTCGAGACCCTGGTGCGCACGTTCTACGCGGGGGTCGCCGAGGATGAGGTCCTCCGTCCCATGTATGAGGAGGATCTCGAACCGGCGATCTGGCGGCTCCGCGCATTCCTCGAGCAGTACTGGGGTGGCCCGACAGAGTATGGCGAGCGGCGCGGTCACCCACGGCTGCGGCTGCGCCACCAGGCGTACAAGGTGAATCCGGACGCCCGGGACCGGTGGCTGCGCCACATGCGGGCGGGGGTCGATGCACTGCAGCTGTCGCCGATGGACGAGGCCGAGCTCTGGGACTACTTCGAGCGCGCCGCCCACTCGCTCATCAACAATTACGACGACTGATACCTGCCCACCGGATCGGGGAGGGCTCAGCCGGCGAGCGACCAGGCGCGGTGGCGCGCCAGGACGTGGCCGCGGCGGAGCGTGAGTCGGGTCCAGTGCCCGACGGCGTGGATGCTCGCGAGTTCATCCCCGGACGGCGGCAGGAAGCCGAGCGTGTAGGCGGCGAGCGCCACGCCGCGGGTCAGCCGCTCGTCCTCGGGGAGACTCACCCGCCACACCTGGTTGCGCACGCGGCGCGCGACGGGCGCACCCGCATTCGTCGGCATGGTCCGCGTGACCTCCGCGATCCCCTCGACCGCCGCAGCGCGGAGCACCTCGGCGGAGACCTCGCCGACCGGCTGCCAGTCGCCGCGCGGCGGTACCACACCGGCCCACGTCATCGCATAGACCGGGGTAGGCATCCCGAGTTCGAACCCCTCGGCCATGGCCTCCGTCACCCGGGTGCGCAGCTGCGCACTCGGCACGACCATGTC
>Ga0182742_1002808_pt1 | contig 18498 bp, 19 predicted proteins | sample eDN5th37CBELigMG_FD_128880 | JGI IMG/M metagenome (GOLD analysis project Ga0182742, IMG submission 128880) | Enriched Miracle-Growth compost microbial communities from Emeryville, California, USA - eDNA 5th pass 37_C BE-Lig MG (version 2)... ...
ACGAGGCAAAGGTGAGCTCGCCAGGCGTGCTCCTGGCGCTTCGGAGAAGATCGTCCACCGAATTGAAAGGAGAGTCGGCCGGCACGACCAGCATGTTCGGCGTGATGGCGACCATGGACACCGGCGTCAGGTCACGCAGCTGATCATAGGGAAGATTCTTGTACAGCGATGCGTTGATGGCGTGATTGATGGCACCCATGATCAACGTGTAGCCGTCTGGCTGAGAGCGCGCGGCCAGATCGGCTGCGACGCTGCCCCCGGCACCGGGCTTGTTCTCGACCACCACCGGCTGCCCCAGATCGGCGGAAATTTCCTTGGCCACCAGGCGGGCCAGCAGATCCGTGGTGCCGCCCGCGGCAAATCCCACGAGCATGCGTATCGGCTTTGCCGGGTATTCGGCTGCCGCCAACGCGGGCGCGGAAGTTAATGCCCAGAATGCACTGCAGGCCAGCCCGAGTACAGCCCGACGGCGCATGGGCCGCATCGTTACCTTTGCCATGGAGTCTCCTTTCGTGGTTTCGCCGGGTTTCGATCCCGTTCTCGTGGAAGTCGCAGCGTTCGGCCTTCCCTTTTCCCTTGTACGTACAAACAATAGGCCAGCCGATAGCCGTTGTCAACGCGCATTAACGCTGACCAGAAAAGTCTTCCGTGGTGATATCAGGCCTGGGTTTCGCGGCGAAACCGGGCGGTATAGCTGAAGCTTTGTCCTGGATATACCGCCCGACCCGACAATACGAGACGGCCTCCTGGCCCGAAGAAGCGGCGGCGAACCTCAAGTGCCGGCGCTCCTGTCTCGAGACCCAGCGCAGCGGCCGTCGCCTCATCGGCTGCCACGGCAAGGATTTCCTGCTGGACCTCGTCGATGATTTCGCCGTAGTGCTCTTCCAGCACGCCGTAGACGGCACCGTGGAGATCGTGCAGATGGGCCTCTATGCCGGGATACGCCGCACGCAGGAAGATCTCGCTGATGGCGACCGCGGTTGTCTCGCCGATGCGGGACCGCTTGCCGGTCACATGCAGCCAGCGCGTTCCCTGGCGGCATGACAGAAGTTCAGCCAGCTCGCCTCTGGCCTCGACCTCCTGGATGGCATCCACCTTGAGCGGCACCTCCCGCGCATATTCCGTAATGTCGGACAGCGAACCCATCTGGTAGGAATAGCTTGCTCCGGCGGCTGCCTTGTGGACTCGCGTGCCGACCCCGGGCTGGCGCGACACCAGCCCCGAATCCGCCAGCCTGCGAAGCGCTTCCCGCACCGTCTGGCGGCTGACGCCATACATTTGGCTCAGCTGAGGTTCGGTCGGAAGCAATGCGCCAGGAGGATACTTGCCGCTGGAGATGCGGTCTATCAGATCCTTGGCAACCGTCGCATAGAGCGGGGTCGGACGCTTTGCCGCCTTGGCGTCGTCGCGAGAATACACAGGCACTCATGGTGAAAGGCTATGGGAGGTCTGTATTCTACGATTGCGGTTCCCTCTACCCAAGGTCCCGGGGCTGCGAATTCCCTGCCCGCGATTCATCGGCGCCTCTCGGCCGGCACAGGCCTCGGACAAAGGCAGATACGGATTGAGTGCCCTCTGCCGCTCGTCACAAGCTTCATGGCCGCACAACCCACCTAACAACGAAAAGGAATAAGCTAATCGATTTTTATTCTTTCCATACATAAAACGACTCCAATAGACTGGGCAGATATCCTGCATATAACGAATAGGTCTATTGATGAGCCGCCTTACAATCCACAGCGTAGAAACCGCCCCCGAAGCCGCCCGCGAACGTGTCGAGAAGGCCCAGCAAGCCAATGGCTTCCTGCCCAATCTGATCGGTGTGCTGGCAAACGCCCCGACCGCTCTCGAAACCTATCAGGTCGTGGGCGCCATCAATGGCCGCGCCAGCCTGAGCCCGGCCGAACGCGAAGTCATCCAGATCACCGCCGCCACCCTGAACGACTGCGGCTTCTGCGTGGCCGGCCACACCAAGCTGTCGCTCAAGGCATTGAAGATGCCCGAATCCGTGGTGGAAGCGCTGCGCAAGGTCGAGGCCATTGACGATCCCAAGCTGGATGCCCTGGCCCGCTTCACCGTGGCCGTCATCGAGAAGAAGGGCCAGGTATCGGACGAGGAGCTGGAGGCATTCCGTGCTGCCGGCTACGGCGACCAGCAGGCGCTGGAAGTGGTGCTGGGCGTCAGCCTCGCCACCCTTTGCAACTATGCCAACAGCCTGGCACGCACGCCAATCAACCCCGAACTCCAGCCTTTCGCCAATTCCGAACTCTCGGCGTTTGCCTGACTGTCCACACGAGGAACCGCCATGACCCAGAGCACGACAGACCAAGCTGCCGTCCTGACCGGCGCCGTCGCGGCGCTCGTCAAGACGGATCTCGCCCCCATCGCCAACGCGGTCGACCAGGAAGGGCTCTACCCAGGCGATTTCCTGCGCAAGCTGGCCGCGGCCGGCGGCTTCGCGGCTGCCATTCCTGCCGAACACGGCGGCCTGGGCCTGGGCCGCGCCGCGCAGGTCGACGTCATTCGTGAAGTCGGCCGCGAATGCGGCTCGACATCATTCCTGGCATGGTGCCAGAGCAGCTGCGCGACCTACCTTCTGTATTCGCCGAACGAAGCCGTGCGCACCCGCTATCTTGCTTCCATCATCAAGGGCGAGATCCTGGCGGGCACGGGGATGTCCAACCCCATCAAGCACCTTGCCGGCATCGAGAAGATCCATCTCCGGGCGCATCGAGAGGGTGAGGACTATGTGGTGTCCGGCTCGCTGCCCTGGGTGTCCAACATCGGCGAGTCGCACCTGGTCGTCGTCGCGGCGGCCGTGGAAGACGGCGGCTATGTCATGTTCGCCGTGCGCGGCAATGCCGACGGTGTGAGCCTGCATCCCTGCCCCGAGTTCTCGGGGCTCGAAGGCACGCAGACGCTGAACGTTCGGCTGAAGGATGCCCGCATCCCGTCGCAGGACGTGGTCGCCCATCCGGACCAGTTCAAGGCCTACATGGCCAGCATCAAGCCGGCTTTCGTGCTGGGCCAGCTGGGCATGGGCTTCGGCATCATCGAAGCCTCGCTGCGCACGATCAGGGAAAGCAATGCCGCGACCGCGCACGTGAACCAATACCTGGACGACCAGGGCGACGAGCTGGCATCCGAGCTGGCCGCCCTGCAGGCCAACGCCCGGGAGCTTGCAGGCCAGGCGGACGCCGGCACGGCAATCATGCTTGATGTATTGCGCCTGCGCCTTGCCACGTCAGAACTCACCCTGCGCGCCGCAAACTCGGCCGTGCTGCATGCCGGCGCCAAGGGCTACCTGATGCGTCATCCGGCACAGCGTCGCCTGCGCGAAGCGATTTTCGTGGCTATCGTCACGCCGGCGCTCAAGCACCTGCGCAAGGAAATCCATGCAATGGAAACAGCCGCGGAGGCCCAGGCAGCATGAGCAGCCGACAATGGATGTGCAGCCCCTGCGGCCTGGTCTATGACGAAGCGGCGGGCCTGCCGGAGCATGGCATCGCTCCTGGTACCCGCTTCGAGGACATTCCCGAGGACTGGATCTGTCCCGACTGTGGCGTGACCAAGTCCGACTTCGTGCTGCTGCCGGACTGACATAGCAGTCCGGGACGCGCAGTCCGAGGGCGGGCAGCGCCAGACGTAACGTCCAGAGAGCCTGGAACACCAGGCCGCCCGCCGCCCAAACCGCATTATTTCCAAAGAGAGTTGCCGATGAATGCACACCGCAGCGCGGCGGAGTCCGCGGTCCTGGAAGCCCAGGGCATCCGCCTGAGCTATCAGCGTCCCGGCGAAGCGCCCAACACGGTGCTGCGCGACTTCTCGCTACGCCTGATGCCGGGCGAGGTCATTGCCATCCTGGGGCCGAGCGGCGTGGGCAAGTCCTCGCTGCTGCGCGTGCTGGCCGGCCTGCAACCGGCGGACCAGGGCAGCGTGCGGTTCAAGGGCGAACCCCTGCGCGGGCCGCATCCGCGGTCCAGTTTCGTTTTCCAGGACCCCAGCCTGCTGCCCTGGTTGACGCTGGAAGAGAACGTGGCTTTCGGCCTGGATTTCAGGCACCAGGCCAACCTGAGTAAAGCCGAACAGCGACAGCGCGTGCATGCGGCCATCGAGGAAGTCGGCCTGCATGGCGCAAATGCACGCTATCCCTCGGAGCTGTCCGGCGGCATGGCGCAGCGCACCGCGCTGGCACGCAGCCTGGCCAGGCAACCCGAGGTCCTGCTGCTGGACGAGCCCTTCAGCGCCCTGGACGAGATAACCCGCGGCGACATGCAGATGCTGCTGCAGAAGATCACCGACAGCCACCATACGGCGGCGGTCCTCGTCACGCACGACATCGACGAGGCCCTGATCCTGGCGGATCGCATCATCCTGATCGGCGACAGCCCTGGCCGCACCATAGGCGAGTGGACCGTGACGTCGGCCCATCCGCGCGACCCCCTGGTTCCCGAACTGAGCGAACTGCGGCTGGACATCATGCGGCTGCTGCGCCAGTACCGTCGTGCCTCCCCCTTTGCACAGAAAAACACCAATAGCCCGGCTGCAGCCATTGACGCTGCCGCCTGAAGCCACACCACCCGAATCCAAGGTAGACGACATGACCCGACCCGGCGACTTCGAAGCCACCCAGCAGGTTCGGCGCCAGTTCCTGAAACTGTCCGCGCTGTTCTCCGCCATGGGCGCCCTGCCCCTGCTGAACATGGCCAACGCGGCCCGCGCGGCCGAGCCCGACGCGCCGCTGCGCATCGGCTACCTGCCCATTACCGATGCCACGCCGCTGCTGGTGGCGCACCACAACGGCCTGTTCGAGCAGGAAGGCCTGCAGGTGGAAAAGCCACGCCTGTTCCGCAGCTGGGCACAGATCGTCGAAGCCTTCCTGGCCGGCCAGGTCAATGCCGTGCACCTGCTGTCGCCCATGACGGTATGGGCACGCTACGGCAGCCAGTCGCGCGCCAAGGTTGTCGCCTGGAACCACATGTCCGGTTCGGGCCTGACCGTGCAACCCCATATCAACAGCGTTGCCGACCTGGGCGGCACGATTGTCGCCATCCCCTTCTGGTATTCGCTGCACAACGTCGTGCTGCAGCACCTGCTCAAGAATGAAGGCCTGGAACCCATAGCGGAGGGCGACCCCGGCCCCAGGCAGGTCAAGCTGGTGGTCATGGCGCCTTCCGACATGGTGCCCGCGCTGGCCAACAAACAGATCGCCGGCTACACCGTGGCCGAGCCCTTCAATGCCAATGCCGAAGTCCTGAAGGTCGGCAAGATCCTGCGCTTCACCGGCGACGTCTGGAAGGACCACGCCTGCTGCGTCGTCCTGATGCACGAGCAGGACCTGGAACAGCGGCCGGAGTGGTCGCAGAAGGTCGTCAACGGCCTCGTCAAGGCGCAAGCCTGGATCCAGGACAACCGCCAGGAGACAGCTCGCATCCTGTCGCGCGACAACGCGCAGAAGTACACCCCGCACACCTACGAAGCGCTGGCCAACGTGCTCGAGCCCGAGCGCATGGACAGCGCCCTTTACGAAGGCAGCGGCGCCATCGTCAACAAGGACTGGAAGGAAAAGCGAATCGACTTCCAGCCCTACCCCTTCCCCAGCTACACGGAAGAGCTCGTGCGCAAGCTCAAGACGACCCTGGTCTCGGGACGCAACACCTTCCTGGAAGACCTCGACCCCGCCTTCGTCGCGCGCGACCTGGTGGACGACCGCTTCGTGAAGCAGGCGATCCTGGCCAACGGCGGCCCCGCTGCATTCGGCCTGCCCGAATCCTTCACTCGCGAAGAAGTCATCAGCACCTGATACGGACCGGACAACGCCATGCGATCCATACTTGCCCAACCCACTGCCGCCTCCGGCGACACGCAGAAACCCTCCTTCCAGCCCCTGCGCTGGCTGGGACTGAACGCGTCCTTTGCGTACGGGCTGGCAGGCCTGGCAGTGCTGGTCGCACTGTGGTCGCTTGGCACCCATCTGCTGCAGTCCCGCATCCCGCTGGCCGCCTCGCTCGCCCCCGTGGCAACCTTCCAGAGCCTGTACGAACTGCTGGCCAGCGGCGAACTGACCCATCACACGCTGATGAGCATGCAGCGCGTGCTGACCGGCCTGGGCCTGGCGCTGCTGATCGGCGTGCCCGTCGGGCTGGCAGTAGGCGGCTCGCGGGTTCTGGAAAATGCCAGCAGCACGGCCTTCCAGTTCCTGCGCATGATCTCGCCACTGTCCTGGATGCCGATTGCGGTGATGATATTTGGCATTGGCGATGCGCCCATCTACTTCCTTCTGACCTTCGCCGCCGTCTGGCCCATCATGCTGAACACCGCCGCCGGCGTGCGCCAGCTGGACCCCAAGTGGCTGATGCTGGCCAGAAGCCTGAGTGCCACCCGTAACGAGGTACTGTTCCGCATCGTCGTGCCGGGGATACTGGGCAATGTGCTGACGGGGGTGCGCCTGGCAATCGGGGTGATCTGGATCGTGCTGGTGCCCTGCGAGATGCTTGGGGTCAGCTCGGGGCTGGGTTACTACATCCTGGATACGCGGGATCGACTGGCGTATTCGGAGCTGATGGCGGTGATTGTGCTGATCGGCGCGCTGGGCTTTCTGCTGGATGGTCTGGCGCAAAGAGCGTATCGGTACTGGTCCAGAACGCAATAGAAACGTCCGCCGCGTTCCGAGAAAGTCCTATCGGCCCTGTCCCCCGCCCATTCATGTGGCCATCAGACAGGGCTTTTTCTTGGCTGTTGTTGCCATCCCGGCCTGCACCCCGTGGATGCCTCCGTCCTGCCCGGTCACCGCCGCGAGTCGCGTACCAGCGTATCGAACAGTTTCAGGTAACGCTCGCCCATGGCCTGCACGCTGCATTCCTGCAAGACCCATTGATGGGCAAGCTCCACGCGCTGTCTGCGGGCAGCGACACTCGCCTCGTCGTCATCCAGCAAGGATTGCATATGACCGGCAAGCGCATGGGAATCGCCCACCGGGGACAGGAGGCCGCGCCCATCGGCCAGGGCCTCGCGCAGTCCGCCGGCATCGGTGCTTGCCACGGGCACGCGCGCCAGGAAAGCGTCCAGCACACTGCTGCCCAGGCCTTCCATCGTCGAGCTCATGACGAAACCGTCCATCAGCGCGAAGAAGTCTTCGACATCCTGCTGAAAACCCGCCAGGCGGTAGACCGACTCCAATCCGAGTTCGCGTATGCGCTGGTCTACGGAATCGCGTAGTGGGCCATCACCAAAATGCACGAAGAAGAAATCGTCGCGTCTTGCTGCAAGCTGCGCCACCGCATCGACCAGCATGAGCGGATCCTTTTCCCTTGTCATGGCGCCGACGGTGGCAAGAACCTTCCTGCCGCCCAGACCCTGCTCCTCGGCAAAGGCCGTCACGCGCTGCGTTGCCGGCGGGCTCGGCCTTACGGCCGATGGAATCAGATGAATATCCTGTATGCCGGAGGCGCGCAGTGGCTTGGCGGCAGCTTCGCTGACAGCGACGACCAGATCGGCGTGACGATACTTGACGTGCGAGAAGCGACTCTTGAGTTCGAAGGCGACCCGGCGGGTGCATGCCACGGGACGACGATGCAGCCATTGAGTAAGCATGCACCAGGTAAGCGTGTGCGGAGTTTGCGCATGCAATATGTCATAGCGCCTGCCGTGCAGGGCCACATACCGCAGGCCGGCGCCGCTACCTGCCAAGGCCTGCACAGGCAAACCCGCCTGCGCGGCGCGCAGGGCCAAGGGCTGTCCCGCGCGCGCCAGCAACGCCACATCATGACCGGCGTCGCGGAAATGCTGCATCGTCCATAGCGTCTGGCGCTCACCGCCCCGCCAGCCACGCTCGAAGTTCAACTCCAGAATCTTCATGGCGTCTCCTCTTCTTTATGATGAGCGGTTCCGTCATGATGCTGGCTGTCGCCGCCCGGCCGTCGTCCATCTCCCCTGTTCTTTATCAGCGTTTCTTCCAGGCGTTGTATAGCGGTCCCCAATAGGGATGTCGAGCCAGCCATAGCCGTTGCGCAAACATGGGACCGCCTCTGTTCTTCACCGATACCCGATAGATGTGCCGGGTGTCGGCGCCGGGGCGGTTCTGGCCACGGGCATCTGTGGTGTACAAGTGCCGGAAACCTGTCAGTGCGGCAACGTCCAGATAGTCGTCGTCGAAGTAGCCCTGTGGCCAGCAAAGGTGATCCGACACACTCCCCAGATGCTGTTGCAGCGCCACGCGGGAGCGCTCCAGGTCCTGCTGCAGCCCTTCCGTCTTTTCGGCAGGCGTGGCGCATTGCTGGTCCCAACGTGAGTGGGTATGGGTATGGGAATGGATTTCGAAACTGCCCGCAGCCTGCATGGCCTGAACCTCCGACCAGCGCAGGATCACGTCGTCGCGAGCTTGCGACGCCACGGCCTGCTTGCAGGCGGCATGGTCGGGCGTGGGCGGCAAGGCCGCGCCTGCCCCGTTGCCGGCATGCGGGCGCGTTGCGCCCTCGCCCACCCAGCCGGTCACCAGGAACAGCAGCGCCGTCATGCCATGCTGCTGCAACACCGGGTGGGCATACACCCAGTTGTCCAGATAGCCATCATCGAAGGTCAGCACCACCGACTTGGGCGGCATTGTTTCGCCTGCCATGTATGCCGCAAAGTCCTGCCCCGACAGACTGCGCCACCCATGGCGCGCCAACCACCGGATCTGGCGGGCAAAGTTTTCGGGTGTCACCGCCAGCGGCCCGCTCGGGCAGACATGGTGATACATCAGGACCGGCACGTTGGGCGCCGTGCCTGAGATGGCGCGCGATCCCTGCACGGGCCTGGGCGGACAATATGATGGACGCATAAAGGAAACCGATAGGGTTTCGCCGCACGAGGGCAATGCCGCTGATCGTAGCACTGGCGGCTGCAATGTCGACTTGCCCTTCCTTGATGCGGAGCCCCCCCGCATCACCGACCAGTTAACTCTTTCTGGAAAGCTCGACCAAGCGCTTCCACTTCTCGATCTCGGCCTGCTCCACAGAGCTCATTTGGGCGCTATCCATGATATCCAGATAGCTGGCCTGCGATGCCAGCATTGCCATGAAGCCCGATTTGGACGGCATCTCGACGATCGCGCTCGAAAGTTTCCTGACGATCGCCTCCGGCGTACCGGCAGGTGCGAACATGCCGAGCCATATCGGCATGTCATACCCGGGTATCCCAGCCTCTATGACGGTGGGTGCGTCGGGGAATACATCCGAGCGCCTGGTGCCGCCAACGGCCAGAACGCGCAGCTTTCCCGACCTGACCATGGAAACGGACGATGACGTGCTCTGAAAGCTCATGTCCAGCTGCCCGCCCGCCAGGTCGACGAGAACTTGTGCGGCTCCCGCGTAGGGAATGTGCCGCGCGCTTGTCTTCGCCATGTCATTGAACAGCACCATCGCCAGGTTCGTCGTGCTGGCTTCTCCTGCCGAACCGTAAGTGAGTTCCCCCGGGCGCGCCCGCATGTCCTGCAACAGATCCTGCATCGTCTGATAAGGAGAATTCGCAGGCACCAACAGTACCAGCGAGCCCGCGCTGGTGCGTGCCACAGGTGTGAAATCGCGCTGCACGTCATATGGCACCGGCATCACCCAGGGCGTCACATAGTGCGTCGCCGCGGTGAAGAGCAGCACCTCGCCATTGGGCGCTGCTTTGGCCACATAGTCTGTCCCGATCAGCCCGCTCGCACCGACCTTGTTTTCGACAAACATCGGGATCTTCCATGCCTGGCTCAGGTCATCGGCAATATAGCGGGCAACCCTGTCCATTGCCGTCCCGGGAGAGCCCGGAACGATGATATGAACCGGCCGCGCGGGATATGCCGGCTCACTGGCCGATGCAAACCGGCCCAGCGAGGACAAGGCCGGCGCTGACGCCAGCGCCGCAAGTATCGATCTTCTTCTCATCACCACGTGCCCCCTCTTTTCTGGTTGTTTTTTCCTTCTGCAGGAGCCTCCATGGCACGCAGGCCCGCAGTTACGGCTTCGCGTCACCGGGTTTCCTGCGGCATGTATTCCGCTGCTTTCCTTGGGTACTGCAGGAAGATCACCTCCAGACCCTCATCGCCGGCAGTAACGGTATAGGCGTCCTCATCGTCAGTGATGAATATCTGCTCCCACCTGCCAAGACGCCGTCCGGCATGCAGCATGGATCCGGACATGACGATATAGAACTGTCCGCCGCTGCCTTCGGGGCTGACGCCGACAACCGAAGCTCCGGGAGGCAGCCTCAGGACCCGTGCAGCAAGCATGTCTGCCGCCAGGGGGATGAGTTCCTGGACCTGAACCTCGGGCAAGGCCGCCAATTCGGAAGCCGACAGTGTGTCGATGGCCTGGCTGCTGGCACTGCGCTTGGGCCCAGGCACCATCTGGTCGCGGAACTGGGGGATATACAGTGCGCCGGATTCGAATACCGGGCGCATCGTGAAATACCACAAGCCTTCGGGGCCGGCAGTCAGGGGGCCATACCCCGTGTACGCGCCGGCGTAGTGCACCGCCCCCGGTCCCAGTTCATGCCGGCCTATCGAACCTGTGCCCTTGACGAAGACCTGGAACTGGTTGTTCCGATGGAAGTGCGTCCCGGCTACCGCACCGGGAGCCATCTCGATGAGGAACACCGTGGGAGACAGGATGGGATCCTGCCCGCTATCCATCCATTCGCTCTTGTAGTACTGGCTGCTTGGCGACTGCTTTGCGCTGCGGGTACGCGTACCCCGCTCTTCCGTGCCGATAAAGATCATGATGTCTCCTTCAGAATCTGCGCTTCAGATGGCTGCCGAGGCCCGCGGCGTGGCCCGGCAGAGGCAGTGCGGTGTGGCGACGTGGCGTGCCGTCGCCCTTGCCGGGTGTTGGACTTTTATTCTGCTTTCGGCAAGGACTCGCGTCCTGCAGTCATGCAAAAGATAGTACACATGTGTTATTTCATAATACACCTGTGTTTTCCCTATGGGGGGATAACTGGCTCCGGCCAATTGAGCTGCGTGAATCAAGCATGGAGCCCAATCGGCACAACTGGCAGCATTTGCGCTGCGCCGGATGGACGGGTTCGAACAGCGCCCGCAGCTTACGCGCTGGGCGGCTGATCCTGAGGCGGCAAATCATCTGCCTTCAGCGCAAGGCCGTCTGAATCCGGACTGCTCGTCCTGTCAGACGACGATGGCAGCAGCCCGATTCACGATGGCCCGCATGACGCTGTATACCGTCAGCGCCGACGTGCGGGGGTTGGTTGCAAGCGGCTTGCCGTTCAAGGTGATCTCGAACTCGCCGAAAGCACCGCGCGCCCGAACGTGATGCACATTGCCCGGCGCACCCGGATCGGCGACCAGACGTACCCGGGTTTCTTCAAAACCGACCCCGGCAAGCGCCAGGGTGGCGGCCACATTCGCATTCCTGGGGTACGCAGTGGCGGCATCTCGCGCGTTGCCTTCGAAAATCACCCTGGCTTCGGTCAGCCTGTCCAGATCGCATACCTGCTGCGCCGGCGTGCCCGCCCAGGCCATGGGCGGCTTGCGGCCTGTGTAGATCACCTCGTCCAGACCGCCCAGGCGTGCGGCGGCCAGTGCATCGATGGCGCCGATCGCCCCCGAAAGCAGTTCCAGCCGGGTGTTGCCAGCGCGTGCTGCGGCGTCCAGTCGCTGGGCCAGCCCGGGTTCGGCAAGGGCACCAATCGACGTGATGACACAAGGCATTCCGGCTGCCAGTGCTGGCAGTACGTGGTTCTCTATGGCACGGTGCCCGGCGCATTCGACGACAAGATCGGCAGGTGGCGCATCAGCCAGGCGACCGACGACGGTGGACTGATATGGCAGGCAGTCGAGGACGGGACGCGGTACGCTGACGCGCCCTGCAGGGACGACCACCGCAGTGAAACGGATGTCGTTGCGGTTGGCCAGACCCTGCATGATGGAAGAGCCAATGGCCCCGAGGCCGACGAGGGTTACGTTTAACATAGAAGTCTTGGTGAGTCATGGTGCATTCGACAGGATACCGACAAGCCATGCCACCTTGGCTAAACCATGTTCACTTGTCTGCTACTAGAAATAGCCTGCCTGCAGCGATCAGCTTAACCCCCGGCCAATTGACTTGGTTTGCATGGCTGACAAGCCCAACTTGCTCGACAAGGCGAACTGCTGACTTCCGACGAGATTCAGCAGCGGCCTGGCGTCAACGCTGACTGAAGGTTACACATGGAGGGCTTTTCGAGCCATGATGGGCCTGGAAGGAGAGCGTCAATCAGTCGGACAGAATCTACAGAGAAGGCGAACAGTTGGTGTCCACTGCGTTTCTGGATCAAGAGGCACAACGGGACGGGGCAAGCGTTTGAAATCGAATCGCGACAGTATCGGTGACGTCAAGCCAGGCGCGTCGACATTGAAAATCTGTTCAGGCCTGAAGAACTCGTCGAACGCCGCACGAAAATGCCCCCGTGACTTGACGATCACGGTACGCGCATCAGCGATGTTGATGCCGAACATTTCGAAAAACATAGGCTCGTGACACTGATGGCGATTACTGATCACCACAACCTGAACTCCCTCGATCTGCAGCAAGGCTGACGGGCCAAGCTTGAAGCTACACCCAGCCAATTGCCCGCGGCGCCCTACGCCTTGACCGGAATGCAGTGCAATCACCTTCGCCGGGGCGCTGAATGTTTCTGAATAGGTAGTCGTCTCGTCTCGGTTGAAGCGCGCGGCGAACTCGGCCCCCTCTCCCAGCAAGTGAGCTTCTGCACACAACTGCGGGTCGGTAACGACGCCAAGCAGCGCACCCCGCACCCCTCTTTCGAGGAGCGCCTGCAACAGAAAGGGCGTATTGCCGCGCCCGCCTCCTCCGGGGTTATCTGCAACATCAGCCAACAGAACGGCCGGCAATGCAGTATCGTCCCCTGCGGCTTTAGCCAGATTCACGGCTTCAGTCAGACTTGTGAGTTGAGGCGTAAAGGCAGCGCGTTCTTGCCATGCCGTTCCAACCAGGTCCAGCGCGACCTGCCGGGCAAGCTGCTCGTTCTCGCAAGTCGAGACAATCACGGTCATCCCGTTCTTGGGCGTATCACCATAGGCGAATCCGCCCACAACAGAAATGTTGACGATGCGCGGGTCGTCGAGCGCCTCGGCCGCCTCTATCATGTCTGCATACGGACCTGTTCCCGGCGCCGTCAACAGTTGAGTGGGCGGGGCGCAAACCGGCATGCGGACATGGGCCACTGTCACACGCATGCCCTGCAATAGGTCGGATAGGATATCGGCCGCTTCCACTCCGCGCTCGGCCATATCGGTATGCGGATTCCGACGGTACGATATGAGGGTGTCCACGTGATCGACCATTCGGTCTGACACGTTCGCGTGAAGGTCTATCGTGGCGACGATGGGCACCGAAGGGCCGACAATCGATCTGACCATCTGGAAGACCACCCCGTCAGGGTCGTCTTCTTCAGTGGTTATGGCCGCGCCATGCTCACAGATATAGACCGCGTCCAGCGGCAGGCTTGCCCGTAAAGAACGCTCCATCGCCTGCAAGGTTTCAAGAAAGAACGCATGTTCGACGGGGCCGCCTGATTCGGCATTGGCAAACAATATCGGTACAGGCGTCCACGGGCCGTTCTTGTCAAAGCGCTGTACAAACGCCGGTATTTCCGGGGTCAGCGCAGGCGCATCGCTACGGGCTTCGTGAAGCAAGGCCTCGCCCGCGAAATAGGCCCGGTCCACAAAGTCCGACTTCATGGATACCGGAGCAAAGCGGTTCGATTCGATGGCGAAGCCGAGAATCGCGATTCTAGGGTTGGACATGTTCACGAGGTGCCTAGTTTTGCTTTGGAATCTTTGCCGTTTCGATGACCTCGGCCCACTTCTTCTGCTCTTCGACAACGAAGCGGGCAAAGGCTTCGCCGTCGCCTGTCCCGGGCGACGCATTGGCGCTGGCCAGGTCTTCACGCAGGCTGTCCGATTTCAGCACCTTGGCCAGCGATGCATCCAGCTTGTCGACGATGGGTTGCGGCGTGCCCTTGGGAAACACCAGGCCACCCCATGAAACGTTCTCATAGCCCTTCAGGCCCAGTTCATCCATGGTTGGCAGATCCGGGTACTGCGGAACACGCTCCTTGCTTGTAATGGCCAGTGCACGCAATTTGCCACTCTGCACGAGCGGCCAGGCTACCGACACGTTGCTGAACGTGTAGTCCAGCCGGCCACCCGCGAGGTCCGTCAGGGAAGCAGGATCGCCGTTGTAGGGAATGAAGGTGACGTCGACACCCGCCATGTTCTTGAAAAGCTCGCCGCCCATATGGCCGCTGCTGCCGATGCCTGCCGAGCCATAGGACAGTCTGCTCGGCTCCTTCTTTGCAGCAGCAATCACGTCGTCGACTGACTTGTACGGCGACTCGGCGCTGACGACCATCAGGTTGTAGGTCGAGAACATGTGGCCCACAGGAATGAAGTCGGTCGTCACGTCGTAGGGAAGCTTCGTATACAGGCCCGGGTTGACCGCCAGCGTGTTGATGTTGCCATAGCCCAGGGTGTAGCCGTCGGGCGCTGCGCGCTTGAGTTGCGCCATGCCGATGGTGCCTGCGGCCCCTGGCTGATTGTTGACGACGAAGGTCGCCTTGGTTTCCTTGGCCAGATGCTCGAGCACGATGCGGGTCAACACATCGGCAGAACCCCCTGGCGCCGACGCAATGATGACGGTGACAGGCTTTTCCGGCCATGAGTTCTCGGCCGCGAGCGCCGGCGTCGCCATACAGCTGACGGCAGAAAGACCAAAAACGGCAAAACCAGTTGCGAAACGCATGAAATGTCTCCAGAAAATCAATACAGCTGACGGCCCTGGCCAGTAGACGCCCACCGCGCCCGGCTTCTAAATTCAGGCGTCAGCCAACGCTACGCCTTCAATCTCTACCTTCAGCCCAAAATGCAGCGGCCCGGTGGGCACTACGGCACGCGCAGGACGCGCGTTGCCAGCCCAGGCGGCATAGATGGTGTTGAATGCCGGCCAGTTGTCGATCGAGTCGACATACACACGCACCTGAACCAGCTGGTCAATGCCACTGCCTGCCGCATGCAAGGCCGTCTTCAGGTTCGCGAGCACCTGGTCGACCTGCTCTTCGAATGAGGCGTCGACAAGACGCCTGCCGTCTGGCGTGACAGGCAGCAGCCCCGAGATGAAGACGAGGCCATTGGCCACAGCCACATGGCTGTAGTGCCCTCCGGGAGGCGCCATGCCAGGCGGGCTGATCGTTTTCACGCCACGAGAGTCCTCACCAGCCATGAAGTCGCCCCCAAGGTTCAAGCTTGCCGTCCTCGGTCAGCGCCTGGTATGCAGGAAACTGCGCGCCGGTAGCGCAGGCATGATTGGGAAGAATGCGAAGCTGCGTTCCCACGGGAAATCGCGTTGCGACGTCCCGGTCCGGATCACCGTCATGAGAGATGATGCCGTGCTCCTGGTTGGCGCTGCTGAGCAGGTAGCCCGGCATGACCGTGCCATCGACAGAGCAGACCTGGCCGTAGCCGAAGTCATGCTTCTGCCTTTGCGTTCCGCGGTCACGGCTCATCGCCATCCATCCCGCATCCACAATGACCCAACCTTTCTCCACCTGATGACCGATTACCGTCGTCAGTACGCTAAGCGCAATGTCATCAGTCGAGCACACGCCTACGTTGTGCATCACCAGGTCAAAGAAGACATAGACGCCGGCCCGCACTTCGGTGACGCCATCGAGTTGCTCTGCCGACAGCGCCGTCGGGGTGGAGCCCACGCTGACTACCGGGCAAGGAAGGTTCGCCGCTCGCAGCCGCTCTGCAGCGCGCACGCATGCGGCACGCTCCTGCTCGGCCACCTTTACCAGTTCCTCAGGCGTATCGAACTCGTAACTGGAACCCGCATGCGTCATGACGCCGCCCAGTTGCATCCCACCGTCGTGCAAGGTACGACCTACTTCCAGCAGTGCGGCCTCGTCTGGCGAGATGCCAGAGCGGTGGCCGTCGCTGTCGATCTCGATCCAGACTTCGAACTTCTCGTTATTTTCTTGTCCGAAGCTGACGATGCTGGCGGCCGAGGCCACGCTGTCCGTGATGATCTTCAGGTCGCAGCCCTGCCGGCGCAGCGCAAGCGCAGCAGGCAGCTTTGCCGGCGTCATGCCTACCGCATACAGTATGTCGGTAAAGCCGTTTGCGTGGAATTCGGCCGCCTCCTTGATGGTGGACACCGTGATGCCTTGAGCACCGGCTTCTCGCTGGGCGTGAGCAACAGGCATGCATTTGCTGGTTTTGACATGGGGCCGAAAGCGCACGCCAAGCGCGTTCATGCGTTCCTGCATGCGCTCGATGTTGCGCCGCATGCGAGACACGTCAATGAGGGCTGCCGGCGTGTCCAGGGTTGCCAAGGAGGGCAAGATCGTCTCCTGAGAAGAAGGGAGGAAGTGTGTGCTGCCAGGCTGCACTATATGCACTTTATTGGTAGCCGTGATTCAATACAAACTTATCAATCATTAAGCTCAGGTTAATGATCCAGATCGAGGATTTACAGCTCGCGGTAGCCTTGAGTAAGTCCCCGTCGCTCAGTGCCGCAGCTCGCATGCTCAACGTCACACCGTCCGCGCTGTCCATGCGTCTTCGCAAGCTGGAGGCAAAGTTGGGTCTCTCGCTTGCCTCACGGACGGCAAGACACCTGAGCCTGACGCCTGAAGGGGAACGATTCTCCCAGGAAGCGCATGCACTGCTCATGCAGTTGGAGGCGCTTCCAGAAACACTTTTGCGCGATGACCGTAGCCTGACAGGAACGCTACGTGTTGCGGCCCCGTTCGGCTATGGTCGGGATCGTGTCGCCCCCATGCTGGCAAACTTTGCCAAGCTGCATCCCCGACTCAAGGTGCAACTGGATTTGCGCGAGTCTCCGTGGACTGACCGCCAGGACGCAGATGCGGTCATTCATATCGGGACGATCAGGGATTCGTCCTGGGTAGGTCGTACCCTTGCCCGAAACGAGCGCTGGCTGTGTGCAAGCCCAGCCTATTTGCAACAGCATGGGATCCCGCAGACGCCTCGAGACCTTCTCGACCATGCCTGCATCTGCATTCGTGAAAATGACGAAGACATGACGCTGTGGTCTTTCAGGCACACCAAATCCGACACGCCCGAACGATCGGGCACTCGCCAGTCGCTACGCATTGAACCGGCGCTTCTCACCAACGACGGCAGCACGGCGCGCTACTGGGCCGAACGTGACCTAGGCATCGTTTTACGCTCGGAGTGGGATGTATCCGGCTCAATTGCACGAGGAACGCTGGTACGTGTACTGGCTGAATGGGAGTTCGATCACGCGCCCGTCATGCTGCTTGTTCCAACACGTAAAGGGCGCACAGCCCGGGTGGATGCGCTCCTCAGGTTTTTCGAGGATATTCTGCACGTTGATTAGCGCAATGCGCGAGAAACAGACCTCACCTGCCGACTTCCAGCGTCATTTCAACAACCCCTCAAAAGAGTTGACACTTTCCAGGCGCCCTTCTACCTTATCGCCCATGAAAGAATCAGAATCAAAAATAGGCGTGATAGACAAGGAGGCGATTGACGCCCCCCTGGCTGACATTGTGTTCCAGCGCATGCTGGATGGTATCTACGAGGGCCGGCTTGCACCGGACAGCGTCATCAACGAAGTGGCCCTGGCACGCGAGTTCGGCGTAAGCCGAGGCCCCGTGCGTGAGGCGGTGCGTCGCCTGCAAGGCATTCAGATCGTTACTCGCGAACCCTATCTGAAGGCGCGCGTCGTGAACATGACGGCGGAATCGGCGCTGGAACTTTTCGAGATGCGCATGGGACTAGAAGGCGTGGCCTGTTACCTGGCAACCCGGCGCATGAGCGACGAAGACCTCGATGCGCTGCAGCGCGACATGGAAATGCACTATGCCAGCCAGCACAGCCAGAACGGTCAGCGAAGCGAGCGCCGGTTCGATCTGCATGAGCGCGTGGTTCGTGCAAGCGGCAACCGGCGCATTATTGCTGCACTGTGCGAAGACCTTTACCACCTGCTGCGCATCTACCGGCGCCACTCCGGCTCGGTGCTCGAACGCAAGGACGATGCGTACGACGAGCATTGGCAGATCATTCGAGCCATGCGCAGTCGCGATGCGCGCCTGGCCGAATCACTGATGCGCTCGCACATCGAGCGTGCGGCACAACACATTGCGAGTCAGCTGGGCCGACAGAACGCCTACTGACGGCGACAGGGCAGCAACATCAGCGCGACATGAGGAGGCGCGCACCCAGTTCGGAAAACGACAATGCCCGCATGAGCAAAGCTCTCATGCGGGCATCTTCTTGCTGCGAAGCTGCAGTCAGTTGCTCAGGCTAAAGCATGTCCTGTGCAATCGCTTCGCCAATCCGCAGCCCAAGTCCAAGCGCTGCCAGCAAGCCATTGCCTGACATGTAGCCCAGGCTTCCCTTGTTTCCGCTGATGCCGCTGGCGGCGCCACCGCCTGCCCAGAGACCGGGGATGGCGGCGCCGTCCGCAG
>Ga0182742_1002809_pt1 | contig 18490 bp, 19 predicted proteins | sample eDN5th37CBELigMG_FD_128880 | JGI IMG/M metagenome (GOLD analysis project Ga0182742, IMG submission 128880) | Enriched Miracle-Growth compost microbial communities from Emeryville, California, USA - eDNA 5th pass 37_C BE-Lig MG (version 2)... ...
CTGCAGTTCGTCATCATGTATCGTTCGAATCGCCACTTCATTCTCCATTTACGTTTTCCCACTCTTTCTGTTCAGATCCTTTTTTTTCGCGATCACCATAAACCGCTTAGAATTCGTCCGGATCCCTTTGCTGGTACGATGTTCATCAATGAATTGCTTGAAAATCTCGAAATCTCCTTCCACCTGGCCAAAATCCGGGATAATAGGAGTATACTTTAGCAGAAACACTAAGTCCTCGTAAGTCTCGTAGTATTCCGCGGCATCGCATTCGAAGGTTTGAATATCGGTAAACCCGGCATCTTCTAACTCGGCAACATACTTCGCCTTCAACGTCCCATCGGGAACGCCAAAAGCTTGTCCTCGTCCGAATGCCTTTTTCAAATTCAACTTGTCGCCTTCACAAACTTGCTGGGTGAGAAACACGCCTTCTTCACGCAACACCCGAAATACTTCATCCGCCGCAAACGGCGCCTGCCTGCAAGAGACAATGTCGAAGAACTCGCCGGGAAACTGCAGCTGCTCGGCGTCCATTCGGAGAAATCGGATGTTCGTCACCCCACGTTCTCGCAAATTACGTGTCGCGGTTTGAATCATCCCCGCCGATGCGTCTATGCCGACCGCGAACAGAACAGACGAGGCCGCGGACAATAACGCTTCTCCGCCGCCGGTGCCGATGTCCAACAACACCTCGGATCCCTTGCAACGCTCGGAAACTACATCATAGAAGTTCCATGCTTCTCCTTCCGTAACGGTTTTCACCGTACTGAAGTCCCACCCGTTCATTTCCCCGACTCGATCGTAAAAGTTCTTGTATTCCAGTTCGTCCATCGTTGTATCCATCCCTAGCAGAAATTACCTTCATCATAAGGGATAGAATAATTTTCCACAAACACAAGTAAGCCCGCGCCTGCTGTCATCTTCGCTTGCGCGGACTTACCTCCTGCGATATGCCTTCTCGTGAAATCCGGTAATAATTCGAAACAGTGCCTTCCCGTCCTCCGGCAAACCGTTGGCGTCGCTAAAGTTATAATACATAGCTTGGTAAGGCTCCGGCACCCAGATGTACTGATGAACGTAAGCGGTTAGACGAAACCCATTCCTTTGCCAAAAATGTATCCGCCGTAAATTCACCTCTGAATGTTCCGATTCGACCTCGACGACGATCCCCTTACAGCCTTCAATCCCATTCGCCCATTCCTTGATATGGTCCAGCAGCATTCGTCCATATCCGCGGCCGCGTAGATCTTGCCTGACTGCAATGTAATCAATCAATACCGCGCCTGCGTGTGCGTTGATCCCGGTAAGCGCCATCCCGACGGCAGATGTTCCCTCATTCATGGTGTGCAGCTGGCACAACTGCCGCACAAACATCCGCCTAACGATCTCTCGGCTCTTCCTGCCACCTGTTGGAAATGCTTGCTCGTAGATCGGCTCTACAGCGTTCCAACGCGCTTCGTCCCATTCTGTCGTAACGTAATAGGAAAGCTTATTCATGAAATGGAGTACGTTACCCCCGTAAATTTTTTGTATTATTCGCGATTCCCCAACAGCTTATGCTCACGCAGTATAAGGCAGCGGCGCGCGCAGACAATAAGTTAAGGTATAATGTAATCATTAATCCATGAAATGGAGGCTCCACTCATGTTGAGCTTTGAAGAAAAGCTTGCAATCGCAGACTCATTCCCTGAATTGCAGCGAAAAGACGTGTCGCTTGGACGCGTAAATTATCATTATGATCAGAGCGCAACCGATAAGAAAACGGTCGTGTATCACCTTCACCCGAACGGCAACGGATATGTATACGCTGGTGAGTTGCATGATATCCAAACGGATCACAAAGGATTCGCGAATATACGGGATTATACGGCCGAGGAGCTTCGCACCCTCATCGAACGTTCAATCCGTTCGCTCAGTAGTTCAGCGGCTAGTGAATCTGCGCCCGCGGGACAAGCCAAGGATGAACGATGGATTAACCGCAAGGGCCACACCCTTGACCTCAAATTCGAAGACGAAGATCAAATGTGGTACATCTACTCCGGATTGACACTCGATGCGGCTTTCGAGACATACACGGAAGCGAAGGAGTATCTAGAAGAAGAAGGATTCGAACGCGCGTAACCATAGTCCACCGACAGTAAGTGCATTTCATGTCCTTAGTTTATCATCGAGTGGGTAACCCAGCGGCACTAAGTACCTTTCGTGATCTTAGATGATCGCAAATGGTCCAAACCTGGGGATTCCAGTCAAACTAAGTACATCAAATGCACTTATATTATGTCCGCATGCTAATTCCAATGAACTAAGTACACGATAAGTACTTAGTGCTATAATCGCAAGCTATTTTCTATCGTCTCCGCAATCATCCGGTGCCCCGCCGCGTTCGGGTGAACGCCGTCGTCCATACCGGAATTCTCAACGGTAAGCAGCACCTCGCCAAGCGAACCGCCGTTAGCGATGAAATCCTTGAACACCCGATTCACATCCGCCACTTCTGCGCCCAGCGTCCCGGCCACTTCGCGTACAATCGACGAATACTCGTCCAACCACGCGTTGATTCCTAGCGGATTCTGATAGTTTGCCTGTGGATGCCTCGCGTAGTAATATTGGGCGGCGTCGCCTTCAATAACATTATGGATCGTGCAGTAAATCAGCTTGCACCCGCGTTCCTGTAACACCGTGCCAAAATGCAACAAGTTATCACGATATTGCTCCCTGGGAACCGCCGCACAATCCACCCCATCATCGCAGCGCGTGTCATTCATTCCGAAGAAGATGACGCAAACATCCGGATGATGAACCAGCACATCCTGATCAAATCTCTCCCGCCCTTGTGACGACGTATTCCCCGCTACCCCTGCATTCACGAACGTGTACGCCGGAAACATTTTCTCCAAGCAGCCAAAATATCTCTCATCTCTGCCAACCAATGAACCGTATGTAATCGAATCGCCAAAGCACACAATTTTCATAACAATCCGCCTTCCGGATGAATTGAATGTTACAACAATAACATGTTGCCGATTCATTCGCATTAAAATAAAAAGCGTCTTCAACCGATAACCATAGTAACCCCAAATCAGGATTGAGGTGAACCTATGGATATTGCTGCGCTTTCGACAGGTATGGCGCAGGCCGGTCTGAAAGCTGCCGTCGGCATTCGAGTATTAAACATGGCGAAGGAGACGGCCGTTCAGCAAGGCCAAGATATGATGAAGATGATGCAGCAGAGCAACCCGCCGCATCTGGGAAACCATATTGATGTGAGAGTATAAGCACCGATGCGGGCAGATCCGATTGGATCTGCTCGTAATATTCTAAGTCCGTATAAGTTTTCGTTCCTCTAGTTACAATAAGCCTAATTCTGTCATTAGAGGAGGTCCTTTCATTGGCGTACGAACAGGAAGACTTGATTGAGGACGAAAACATTGCCGAAGAAATCGACGACATCGAGGAGGATCCGGAAGATTTCCCCGTGTTTTTCGATGTGTTTTGATGAATAATACAAAAACCCCCTTGCGCCGCAAGGGGGTTCATCATTCTATGTATGGAGCGGGTGATGGGAATCGAACCCACGCCGCTAGCTTGGGAAGCTAGAGTTCTACCATTGAACTACACCCGCAACGGTAAGAATAATTATAGTACGAGGTAAGCGCGAAATCAAGTGGAGGCTTTTGCTATTATCAGATGTGTATAATAGAGTCAGCACTTTTCGTTAGGAGGCTTAATACGAATGAAATATCGCAGACTTGGGCGAACAGGGTTAAAGGTGTCGGTCATTGGCGTCGGCACATGGCAGTTTGGGGGCGAATGGGGCCGAACCTATACGCAGGAGGAAGCGAACGCGGTGCTCAGCCGGGCGAAAGAGGTCGGCATCAATCTGATCGACACCGCAGAATGCTATGGCGACCACCTGTCGGAGCGGTTGATCGGCGGTTTCTTGAAAGGCGAACGCCGGGAAGACTGGGTGATCGCGACGAAATTCGGGCATCATTTTAACGCATTGTTTGAACGCGATCAGCTGTGGTCAGCGGAGGACGTACGCAAGCAATTGGATGAATCGCTTAAGGCGCTCGGCACGGACTATGTGGATCTGTACCAGTTCCATTCGGGGACGGATGCGGCGTTCGATAACGACGAGCTGTGGACGATGCTGGACAAGCAGGTGCAAGCGGGGAAAATTCGTCATCTTGGGATCTCCATCGGCAGCAATGACAACCTGCACCAGACGGCTGCGGCGACGAAGGTCGGAGCTTCGGCGATCCAGGTCGTATATAACCGGTTGGATCGGAAGCCGGAGGAGCGGGTGTTTCCGTCCTGCGTGGAGCAGGACTTGGGTGTGCTGGCGCGCGTGCCGCTCGCGAGCGGATATTTGAGCGGCAAGTATCGGCCGGATGCGGTGTTCGACGCGACGGATACGCGCAGCCGTCACGACGCCGAACAGCGCCGCGCAAAGCTGGAGGAAGCCGCGCGCATCGCGGAGAACGAGGTGCCGGCCGGCATGGATATGGCGCAGTGGGCGCTCGCGTGGTGCCTGCGGCACGATGCGGTAACTTGCGTCATCCCCGGCTGCAAGACGCCGGAGCAAGTCGACGCCAACGCGGCGGCCGCGCGCTATGCCAGCGATCTGCACCCGCAGGCGTGGAAGGACACGGACGCGGGGGCAATCTGATCCCGCGAATAACGGCATTCGCTGTCCATTATTTGTGCCGGAATGGCTAAAATCAACGAAATAAGACCATCCTTTGTCCGTTATTTATAAGAAAATCACCTTAATTGCGAGTTCCTAAGAAAATAACGGACAATGCATTCCGCTATTTACATCAAATCTTCATAATTCATGAAAATAACGGACAGCGCGTTCCATTATCCGCTCCGTAATCAAGAAAAACGCTGACGAACCTTACGGTTCCGTCAGCGTTTTGTCGTATTCGTGGGTTTCGCCGTTCGCCCGCTCGATCGTGACGCGCACAATCGCGGTTTCAGGATCGGCAATGTTTACATTCCCCGTATAGGTGTACTTGTCGAAGCCTTCGAATACTTCCCATGGCTCGAGCGGTATTTCCTCGACCCGCAAAGTAGCCTTCGCCTCAGAGACGAACACGGTTACCTCAGGAGCCCCCTCTCCTTCCGGCACCCACACTTTCACATCTATAGCATTGGCGCCGGCTCGGACATCGGGCATCTCAACCGTAAGATGTACCGTCTCGCCCATAACATGCCAATGAAACGGTACGCGCTCCACTACCGGACTCACATGCGTCAGGACGCCGGTGATGATCACAACGCTGGCCATCAGCGCAAGATCCGCGCCTAACCAACGGCGGAAGGAGACGTCATTCGTGCTTCGCAGCCGGCGGCGAAGCAATGCGGCAATCGGGATCACTACGATCGCTAGTGCCGCCTTAGCCAGGAGCAGCCAGCCCCATGTCGTGCGGGTCAGATCCGACCATTGCTCCACATAAATGAATGCAGTAACCACACCCGACACGGCCAAGACTACGAAAGCCGCCAATGCCGCGGTTGAGAAGGCTGGCGCGAAGGTGCGGAACCATTCCCGCGATTTCCGCAGCAGCAGCACCAACGCCAGCAATCCGCCCACCCAGACGGCCGCCGCACCGAGGTGGATTCCATCCGCGAGACGGGACCACAACAGCGGCTCGAAGGAGCTGGAATGGCCGCGAAGCGTTGCGGCCCCAAGCATCAACAAAGCCCATATGCCGTCCACGGCCCGATAACGGAACAGCAGCGGAAAGCCCGCCAGCGACAGCAAACCGGTAAATAACCAGGATTGGCCCGTAGCCGTGTAGCGAAGCGTCTCCATGAACGATGCCGTTTCGTTGCCGGCGGACATTTCCGCCCAATGCGCGGCTACGAACAAGATGAATGCAGCCAAGTGAAGTCCAAGCAACATCGTACCTGCATGGCGCCAATACGCCGCCTGTTCAGACCCTAACGCGCGTATAGCACTCCATAGCGCCCATCCAAGTAAAGACAAGAACGTGAAATAATATAAAATACGGGTTCCGAACACGAACGCATTCGATGAACGATGCGCCGTGGATTCATGCGAATCATGCCCCGCTTGACCATGATCGCCGTGATCTTCGTGTCCAACGTGCTCATCCACGGGTGCAGGCGCTGAAGGCTCTGCAGGTTCAACAATCTCCGGTGTGAGCTCCGTCGGCGCTTCCTCCGCAGGCTCCTCAACCGCCGGCGCTTCCGGCACAGGAGCCGCTACCGTGAAGCGATACCCGCCTTCCATCGTATGCCCATCCGCCGCGACGACCCGCCACGACACATCGTACGTTCCGTTCGCGAGCTCCGGCAGAGCCGCAGCCAGTTCGCGCAGATTCTCGCTCAATGCGAGTTCTTCCAGCGCGACCGCTTCTTGCCCGTCACCCGTGATATGAATCGTGTGCAACGACGCCGCTTCGGAGAGCTTTCCGCTAAACGTCAGCCGCAGTTCCTCCGGCGCAGCCTCCAACACCTCCCCGTCCGCGGGTGATGTATCGGATAACGCGGTATGCGCCAATGCAGTCCCGCCGCCCCCAAAGCATAAGGCGATCAACAGCAGAAGGCTGCACAGTCCGGCCGGCAGCCTCCGCCGAATGTCGCTCATCCAAGTTCCGCGTCCTGCGGCAGCGGACGCCGTCCGCAATACCCCGTCCCGTCTCCGTGGTAATACTGAATATGTTCTTCTCCTTGCCTCCAACACAACAATACCTCTTTTCCATTCAATAATGCAGGAAAATCGACAACCCCGTGATCGACGTCCTTCAGCTGGGCGCCTTTCATCCGAATGCTGTCCGTGAGCGTCTTGGCTTCCATATGAAGAAACTCCATGCTTGCTTCCAGCTCGAACAGCCGCTCCTCCGGCGGATCCAGCGAGAGCTGTTCATACTCGTAACGAAGCTCCCGAAGCAACGCGGCCTTCCTCTTAAATTCGCGCTTAACTTCCTGCAGGAGAAACAAATCCATGCGGATGTAGGGAATAAGGGAATTCGCTTCATGCGGAGTAAAATATTTTTTGCTCATGACAAGCACTCTCCTTTGCATTATAGACAATCCGTTAGGAAAATACTGTAGACAACCTTTGAACTTTAGGGTACGTCAACGGTACCAGTTCCGGGAGTAGTATTAGAAACCGCTTACATGAACATGTAAACAAAATCCCTATGTCTCCATTGTACATAAAATCGACACAAAAAAGACACTAAATTTTGCATCCAGGCGCATATCCCCCATCCTCAGAATACTATGAGAAAAAAAAAGGATGAGTGATGCATGATTACGATCCGCAACGGCACCGGTTATACCGCATTATCCGCAGGAAGCGTAAGCGGAGCCGAGATGTCTTTGCTTCGGTTTATCGCTTCGCGCATGGCTGTCGTGTATCCGAACGTTCCGACGCTGACCTTCGAGCTTAGAATGCGGAACCATATTGTCAACGCCGCCCGGTCCTTGAACATTAGCGGCGCCTCCTTCAGCACCTTCGAAACATCCTTCTGCAATCCGGAATATTGGAACCGCGAACCGAACGGCGCCTTCCGGCTTCGCCCCGACCGGTCCCCGGCTGAAGCTATTCGGGATATCTTTGCGAATGGGTATTTGTACGGCTTTGAATGCGCCACGGCGATGATTATCGTGCTGTATAAAGCCGCCTTGGATTCGATCGGCGACACGGCTTACAATCGGCTGTTCGCGAATACCTACCTCTATACATGGGTAGTCGACCGCGATTTGGGATTGACCACCCGACCCGAAACCCAATTCATTCCCGGCGACATTCTCTACTTCGACAATCCGGAGGTTGATCCCCTTACGCCGCAATGGCAAGGGGAGAACGTCGTCTATATCAACGAAGATCTGTATTACGGCCATGGAATCGGCATTACGAGCGCGGCGCATATTATCGCTGAGCTCAACGCCCACCGAAGGCCCGGAGCCATCCAATCCGCCTTCATGCTCATGCAAGCCACCCGCCCCGACTACGTGCGGCTCTCTCAATCGCTCGGAACGGCGCCGGGCGCTTACCCGATTCCCGGTCTGCCCGGCGGACTCCCGTACCGGGCAAGGATCGGCAACGGTTTATATCTTTTTAGTTGAACATGCAGGAAGACCGTCGGCAAACCACCGACGGTCTTCCTAGTTCGAATATGAATGCCCCGACAGAAATGCGGCCGTCTCCTGCACGGTCCGCTGCATCGGCAGATGGTACGGACAGTGCTGCTCGCACAGCGGGGTTTCCTTGCACGGTTCATAATCCGCGCACGAAAGAATTTTCTCTCTGTCCTTCTCGAAGAACGCCTGTCCCTTCGGCAGCAGGCCGTATTTCTGCTGCACGACGCTCGCGATCATCGTATCCGGAATTCGGACGCCGATAGGACAAGAGCAGTAATTGCAGCGCCGGCAGTGATGAACCGATAAATCCGCCGCCAGCTGCTCGAGTTCTTCACGTTCGCGGTCTTCCACTTCGCGCTCGAGCGCGGCGATATTCTGCTTCACCTCGTCAACACTCGTCATTCCCGAAATCATCGTATGCACATCTTGGCTGTACGTGTACCGCAGCGCCTTCTCCACCGGCTGCACAAATCCGCCGGATAACGGCTTCATTGCCGTCTTCGCCATGTTCAACCGGTTCGCCGCAGGAATGAGATCCTTCAGCGCGAAAGGCTGCACCAAGCTCAAGTGAAACAGCACCTGATCGAACTGTCCCGAAGAGATCCACTCGGCGAGCAGCTCCGGGCGGTGCCCGGAAATGCCGATAAACCGGACCTTGCCGGCTTTTTGCGCTTCTACAGCTGCCCGGTATGATCCAGCCATCGCGGCTTCATATTCCTCTGCCGTGTTCACATAATGAATCTGGAGCAGATCGACATAGTCGGTCTTCAACCGCTTCAAGCTGCGCTCGATTTCTTCCTTGGATTCTTCATAGCTGCGCTGCCTCGTCTTCGTCGCCAAGAAGAACTCGTTCCTGCGCTTTCCGATGCTCTCGCCGATAATTTCTTCGCTGTTGCGGTACGTGGCCGCCGTATCGATGTACGTAATGCCATGATCCAGCGCATAATTCAGCGCGTCCCGGGCCTGTTCAAACGGAACATTCGGCAGATTCATCGCCCCGAACCCCAGCGCTGAAACGTTCTGGCCGGTTCGGCCAAAAGTCGTATAGCGCATGCATCATCCTACCTTTCGAAACATCAATCATTCCCATTGCCGCGGTTCTGACCGTTGCCTTTTTGATTCCCGTTATTTTTTTCTTGCTCCTTCTTCTTCTCTTTTTCCTCCTCGCGTTCCTGCTTCTTCGCTTCCCGCTCTTGTTTTTTTTGTTCATGCTCAAAGAGGCGCTCCTCTGCCTTGCGGCGAAGCTCCTCCTCACGTTCCTGCTTCTTCTGTTCGTTCTCCTGCTGTTTCTTTAATTGCTCCTGTCTCTTTTCCTCTTGCTCTTTCGCATTCTCTTCAGCTTTCTTCCGGTTCTCCTCCTCCTGCAGACGCTTCTTCTCCTCTTGTTCTTGCTTCTTCTGTAATTGTTCCTGTCTTTTTTCCTCTTGTTCCTTCGCCCGCTCCTCGGCTTTCTTCCGGTTCTCCTCCTCCTGCAGACGCTTCTTCTCCTCTAGTTCTTGCTTCTTCTGTAATTGCTCCTGTCTCTTTTCCTCTTGCGCCCTCGCCCGTTCTTCGGCTCTCTCCTGCTTCTCGGCTTCCTTCTCTTCTTGCTTCCTGAGCTGTTCTAATCTTTTCTCTGCTTCTTTCTTTGCTTTCAACGCTGCTTGTTCCAGCTTCTTCGCTTCCTGCTCTTCTTTCTTCGCTTGCTGTTCCTGCTGTTTCGCAGCCTGCTTCTGATCTTTCTCTTCTTCCTTTGCCGCCTTCAAGGCCGCTTTCCCTTCATTCTTCGCAACCTTCTCTTGCTCCAGCAATTCAATGAGCGTCTCTTTCGTAAATTGCGGATCGGGAGCCAACAACTGCTTCTCTTCGTACTGTTTGGCTACCTCGTGAATCGACTCCTGCTTCAACTGCTCCGTCGAAACTTCAACCCCGCTAGCTTTCGCCTTTAAATAGAAGGTCATCTTCCCTGCGGACAAACCCGCTTCTTCCGCCTCCTGCAGCACTTCCTTCGGTGCCGACCATACCGTAACCCGATACTGTTCCGCTTTCTGGTGATGCTGGATCACCTGGGACACCTGAGTTTGTACCCGTTGCTGCAGCTCCTCTTCCTTGACCGGAGCCGTATCATCCAAGATGACGCTCGTAATGACAATGTCCGCTTCACTTCGTTCCGCGAGCAGCTTTGTCTCCGCCGTCTCCATAATGAGCAATACCGCTTCCTCCACCGGCAAGCCGAGAAGTGACAATCCTTCAACTAATTCCGCAGCGGATTCATTGTGTTCCCTCACCTGCACCACGTTCCCGTTGCGGTCCAATCCAAGCTCTACGCTGGGGTTGATGTCGATGGAGACATAAGCCACAAGCTCCGCATGTGCGACATCCCGCTGAAACACCGTAAACAAGAATGCGAAGAGGATCATTGCCGCGCAAGCCGCCGATGCCCATTTCATCACGGAACGCCTGGGAAGCGCTCTTCTCGCATCAGGAAGCATGATCTCTTCACCGACAGAGAACGTCCCGCCCCGTTTGGACAATCTTACAAAAGCGCCGGAATCGTTCAATACGATGTATTCTCGTTTATTCACTTCGACGATGACACCTTTTCTCAACTTGCTCACCCCTTCAATGCATCCTCCCTGTTTTGGACTCCCATATCAGCAGCAAACGGGACGGATGGCGACACATAAGACTGAAGATGAGGGTAGGATCCCATATGAATCAACGCAACCGCAATAATATATTTTCGGCCTCGTTCCAACGTCTTTCTCGACACACTGACCTGATCCGCCAGAAGCTTTAATGGCAAGGACTTCTTTGTGATTAACGCTTCCGAAAGCTCCGGAACCCTGCTGATTAACGCGCCGATCGCCATGAACGATTGCCGCGTATCCTCATGCTTCGGACTTCCTTCCACAAGATCGGCGAACGTGATGCCGAAGTCAGACAATTCCCGGTTCAGCGTTTCAATCTCCAGCTTCCGCTCCGCATTTTCCTGATCCTTCTGGTACTGCTCCACAGAAGCACCCGCATCCGTAGGATCGTAGGTTTCCCCTTCCTCATCCTCTGTGAGAAAGGCGCTCTGCGGAATACTGGAGTGATGCCGCTGCTCTTTCCGTACATAATCCGTCAACCGTCTTCGTATGACCGTTTCCGCAAAGCTCAAAAAAGACCGCTCCGCCTGTGTGTCGTACGAGCTGATCGCCTCGTTAAACGCGGTGAGAGCAATGCTGAATTCATCATCGGTTTCAGGATGGATATATCGTTTACAAAAGCGCGCTGCCGTCTTCGCCACGTAAGGTTGATACCGGCGCAACAAATCGTTGCGCAGATCCTCGTCCCCTGCTTGAATCCGCACAAGTTCCGATCGGATCGATTCTAATTCCATCTCTTCGGCCTTGTTCTTTCGATGCAGCCACTTTTGGATCAACAGCAGAAGCACCCGTTTCACCTCAGTTACTAATAAATTCGTATTTCCAGGGCTGTTTCTGGGGGTAGCTCGAGTGCAAAATAAAAAACGCCCCTTATATGAGACGTTTCTTACCTCCGGATTGTTTCGCTTAATTTACCGATAACCGCCAGTCGTCTTCTTCTTACGCAATTTATCCCTGCGGCTGCTCATGACGCGCAGCCGATTTTTCAATTGATATTGCCATTCGACATCGTCAAGCGCCTTCGCAACTTGAAGCAAATCCAGCGCCATGTCGATCTGATTCGAGACCAGCGTGAGCGGGTCCTCGTGGTCTTGATTCACACAATTATCGAATAATGCGACTTTGGAAGCAATGTCGGAGTAATCTTCAAAGTCGACTTCCTCGGCCCCGTCACCTTGTGCGTATTCCGCCAAAATCTCATACTCGCCTTCTACGAGATGATGTACTTCGATTCTGTGGCACACCGGGCAAAAAAGAATCGGGACGTTATGAATTTGTGTACGAAGGTGCCGAATGCTCCCCTTCGTGCCGATCATGCTTGCACCGCAGCAAAAGCTCATCGTCATTTCCCTCCCCGCCACAAAACTTCAACTAACGAATTGAGTGTAACTACTATACTACAGGGGATACCCACTTTTCTCAAGCATTATAAAGGTGGAAAGAGGCGGAAGCGGGTCCATTTTTCTTAAGCTGCGATTATTCGAGCTCCCTCTTTACAGCCGCTACCTGCTCCACTTCCCCGCTGATCAAGAGCCGGTCTCCGAGCATGATCTCGGTATTCCCCCGCGGCACGATGAATGTGTCGCCCCGGAAAATCCGCATGACCAGCACTTCCCCTAAGAAAGGCAGATTCCGCAGCAGCATGCCGTCATACGCCGGATTTTTCATTTCCGCCTCCTGCATCGATTCATCATGCTGCGTAATGAGCTTCACCGCGCTCGGATGCTCAATAATGGCCTTCATCAAGGTGCGCGCCGCTTGAAGTGACGAAAATACGACAACATCCTCCGGCAGTTGATCCGCCTCTTGCGGGAACGGTTCCTCCAGACGCACGATGACCCGGGAGACTCCCCGCTCCTTCGCCGCCAGGGCGATCGGAACGTTCACGTCCCCCTTCGCGCTGCCGAGCACAACGACGTCATGATCAAATAATCCGGCCGCAGCAAGCGTGTCCGGCAATAAATTGTCCACGATTCGAACCGGGAACCGGCTGTACTTTTCTTCCTTATTCGCCTGATCCCCCTCCGTGCTGAACAGCTTGACATCGAACTGCTCGCGCTCCAGGTCGAGCGATACCGGAAGGGTGAGATGGTTCGCTCCGACCAGACCGATCGAAAGCCGCTTGGCCTCCGCCTTCGGCATCAACCGATGAAAGAGGATCGGAGAGATGAAACAAGTCAATACCGCAACGAGGATCAGCGCTCCGCGCATGCCTTCGTCAATGATTTCGAATCGGACGGCTACCTCTACCGCGGCTACGACCAAGCTTAAATTTGCAGACAGCAGCATCCCCGCTCCCCAAGTTTCGCGCCGCGAGTACCATTTTCGAAAAAGGAGAGAAGGAATGATCTTGGAAAGATAGAAGCTTAACAGAAGCGCCGGAAGGAGTACCCATCCCGAAGGATCCTGAAGCATCGCGCCTAAATCGAGCCCTGCGCCGACCATAACGAAGAAGATTGGGATGAGAAATCCGTATCCGAACGTCTCTAATTTATGCACGAACGCCTTCTCCGGGAGGGTCAGCGACACGATCACACCGGCCAGGAACGAACCTAATATGATCTCTACGCCAAGGGTTTCAGAAAGCACGACAAGGAATAAAATGAGCGCAAAGGCGGCTCTTGTCCCGATTTGCACGGTACCTGACTTGATCGCTTCTGAAATTTTGTCCTTCGTCCTGCGATGAAGCAATCTGCGGATGACGCGGTAGATGAGGAACGCAAAGACAAAAAACAGCAGCAGCTGCAGCATACTTTGCAAATTTTGCGACCGCAAACTAATGTAGAACGCTAATAGCACCATGGCGGAAAAATCGAGCACCACGGTAACGAAAAGAATCGCCTGTCCTAATGGAGTTTCGGTCAGCCGCTTCTCCTTCAATACCGGCACGACGACTCCGAGGGAAACGGCAGCGATCACGATGGTAAAGAAATAGGGATCACGGATCAGCCCCATTGCCTGCAAGCCGAAAGACAGCAGCAAAGAGAGAACAAGTGCGGCTGCCGACATCGCAAGCCCGCTCTTGAGGACGTTCGGACCGCCCTGCCTTGCGGAAGCTTTCGAATTAATAATTGAGAAATCGAGCTCTAATCCGCTTAAAAACATTAAGTAAATCAGCCCCAAATTGGAGAGCAATTCGAGGTAAGCGTCCTCCGCGACGAGATTGAATCCGCTCTTGCCGATGATGATGCCTACAATAATCTCCGCCACCACAACGGGAAGAAATTTGAGCCGGAATTGATGCATCAAGATCGGCACAAGAAAGGCTGCAGCCACTACAATCATCAAGGAAGTCAGCGAGATGCCATGCTCCATAGGCTTAAACTCCGTATGTATCGATGTATTGTTTCGTGCTCCACAATTGCTTGATTTCGTTCGGATCGGACAACTCCACTTGCAGCAGCCATCCGTCTTCATAAGGAGAAGCGTTAATTTGCCCCGGCTTATCCTCCAGGGATTCGTTCACCTTGATCACCTTGCCGCTCACCGGTGCATACAAGTCGGATACGGTCTTTACGGATTCCATACTGCCGAAAGCGTCCCCCGCGCGAATCTCGCTGCCCGCCTTCGGCAATTCCACAAACACGATGTCGCCGAGCTCGCACTGCGCAAAATCCGTTATGCCTAGCGTTGCCAGATTACCGTCAAGCTTCACCCATATATGTTGTTCGCTGTATTTTACACCTTCCGGCGCATTCATTGCATTTCCTCCTCCATCCAATAGCCTCTATATTTTTGTCATTCTGGAAAGAAAAAAACCCCCGGGCGGAGGAAAGCATCCCGCTAACGCCTCGGAGGTTTTGTTCATTGTTATTGAAGCGATTCTTACTTCGCTACCAGGTGGGATTGGCCCGGCTTCCAGTTCGCCGCGCACAAACCGCCGGATTGCAGCGCTTGAAGCACGCGGAACGTCTCGTCGACGCTGCGGCCGATGTCGTTATGTGTAACAACTTGGTATTTCAATTCGCCTTCCGGATCGATGATGAACAAGCCGCGGTATGCAATGCCTGCTTCTTCATCAAGGACGCCGTAAGCTTCAGCCACTTGCTTGCTGAAGTCTGCTGCGATCGGGTAGTTCAACTGGCCAAGGCCGCCCTGCTCGCGAGGCGTATTGATCCAAGCGCGGTGCGAATGCTTACTGTCCGTGCTGCATGCAAGGATTTCGCAATCGTACTCTCTGAACTTCTCGATCTCATCGCTGAACGCGATAATTTCCGTCGGGCACACGAATGTGAAGTCAGCCGGATAGAAGAAGAAAATAAGCCACTTGCCTTTATAGTCGGAAAGGGACACTTTACCGAAGTCTTTCCCGTTGCCAAGTGCCGTCTCCATCGTAAAATCCGGTGCTTTCTTGCCTACCAAACGCTCTGCCATGATGTAAACAACCTCCTGCCGATATTCAATATGTCTTCTTTACGAAGCTTGTACTATTAACCAAAATTCATGTTACCATTCAAAAAATTCCGAGTCAATATTACACTCAATGTCATATAATAATAATTACAATTCTTTTCAAATTATAAAAAAGGCAACCTCCGTGTCTTGTAAGCACGTAAGGTTGCCCTTTCTTATTACTTCGTAATCGCTGCCGCGATCAGATCGCCCATAGCCGTCGTGCCGATCGCCTTCGACTTGTCTGTGGCGATGTCGCCCGTGCGGTGGCCGGCGTCAAGCACAGACTTCACGGCCTTCTCGATGGCTGTTGCCGCGTCTTCGTAACCGAAGGTCAGGCGCAGCATAAGCGCAACGGAGAGGATCGTCGCGATCGGGTTCGCGATGCCTTGGCCTGCGATGTCAGGCGCCGAGCCGTGCACCGGCTCGTAAAGGCCAAAGCTGCCTTCGCCCATGGATGCGGAAGACAACATCCCGATGGAGCCTGTCAGCATGGCCGCTTCGTCGGACAGAATATCGCCGAACATATTCTCGGTCACGATGACGTCGAAGCTGGTCGGACGGCGAAGCAGCTGCATTGCGCAGTTGTCGACCAATACATGCTCAAGTTCAACTTCCGGATAGTCCTTCGCGATGCGAACGACCGTCTCTCTCCACAGTCGGGAGGTTTCAAGCACGTTCGCCTTGTCGACGGATGCGAGCTTCTTGCGGCGCTTCATAGCGATTTCGAACGCTTGGCGCGCGATGCGCTCCACTTCGCTCACGTTATATACGCAAGTGTCGACCGCTTCTTCGCCGTTCGCGCCTTCGCGGCGGAACTTGTCGCCGAAGTAGATGCCGCCGGTCAGCTCGCGAACGACCATCAGGTCCGTGCCTTCGAGCACTTCACGCTTCAGCGTGGATGCCTCGATGAGGCAATCAAATACGTACGCCGGGCGAAGGTTCGAGAACAAGCCGAGCGCTTTGCGGATGCCGAGCAGACCGGTTTCCGGACGGAGCTCCTTCGGGTTGTTATCCCACTTCGGTCCGCCTACCGCGCCGAGCAATACGGCGTCAGCGTTCTTACACATGTTGAGCGTATCTTCCGGAAGCGGTGTGCCCTTCTCATCGATGGCGATGCCGCCGAAAAGTCCATGTTCGAACTCAAATTTGTAGCCGAACACGTCCTCTACCTTATGAAGCACCTTGATCGCTTCATTCACAACCTCCGGGCCAATGCCGTCACCGGCGATGACCGCAATCTTTTTCACTTCTGTCACTTTGGTTTCCTCCCGCTCATTGTACTAACTTCCTACTCTCCGTTGTACCACAAATGCTGAAATAACGGAAAGATATAGAATCAATGATCTTTATAGGTTCTATCTATTAGCGTTCTTCATGTTGTTGACCGCGCTGAACAACGCTTTGACAGACGAGGTCATAATATCCGCGTCGATGCCGGCGCCCCAATGGGCGTTGCCGTTCGCGTCGGTAATGCCGATATACGAGATGGCTTGCGCTTTGGATCCGATCTCTAAGGCGTGCTGTTTATAGATCAGATTGGAATACGTCACATCCATCTCGCTTTGCAGCGCGTTGCTGATCGCATCCAGCCTTCCGTTGCCGGTTCCCGAAATTTCCTTCGTCTCTCCGCCCGCCTGAACGGTCACCGACGTCTGATAATCATCACTCTTCACCGATTGGAACCGAATGAAGGAGATCGGCTCGTTGACGTTGACATACGATTCCTTGAAAATCTGCAAAATTTCTTCCGGTTGAAGCTCCTTCTGCAGCTTGTCGGAGACGTCCTTCACCCGGTAGCCCAGATTTTCCCGCATCGCAACCGGAAGATCAAGGCCGTACTTCTGCTGCAGGATGTACGCTACGCCGCCTTTACCGGACTGGCTGTTAATGCGGATGATGTCGCCTTCGTACTGCCGGCCGATATCCTTCGGATCAATCGGCAAATACGGAACGCTCCAGTGCGGAGGATTCTGTTCTTCGCGCCACTTCATCCCCTTCGCGATCGCGTCCTGATGCGAACCGGAGAATGCCGTAAATACGAGCTCACCGCCGTATGGTTGGCGCTCGCCCACCCGCATTCTCGTCAACCGTTCGTACACCTTCAAAATTTCCGGCAGGTTGTGGAAATCAAGTCCCGGATCCACGCCGTGCGAATACATGTTGAGCGCCAGCGTGACAATATCGACGTTGCCGGTGCGTTCGCCGTTGCCGAACAGCGTTCCTTCCACCCGCTGTCCGCCCGCAAGCATCCCCAGCTCCGCGTCGGCGACGCCCGTTCCCCGATCGTTATGCGGATGCAGCGACACGATGACACTGTCCCGGTACTTCAAGTGATCGCTCATGAACTCGATCTGGCTCGCATAGACATGCGGCATCGACATCTGCACCGTCGACGGCAGGTTAATGATCACCTTGTTGTCAGGCGTCGGCCGCCATACGTCCAGCACCGCGTTACAAATCTCCAGCGCAAAATCAATCTCGGTGCCCGTAAAGCTTTCGGGTGAATATTGGAATTGGAAATTGCCCTCGGTTTCGGCCGCGCATTGCTGCAGCAGCTTCGCACCGCTCACGGCAATCTCAATGATCTCATCCTTCGATTTCCGGAATACCTGCTCCCGTTGAGCTAAAGATGTAGAATTATATAGGTGAACGACCGCTCGCTTGGCGCCTTTCAGCGATTCGAACGTTTTGCGAATAATATGTTCCCTCGACTGCGTCAGCACCTGGATCGTCACGTCATCAGGGATCAGGTTTTGCTCAATCAGCGTGCGAAGGAATGTAAATTCCGTCTCTGACGCAGCCGGGAAGCCGACCTCGATTTCTTTAAAACCGATCTTCACGAGCATCTGGAAATACTCCAGCTTCTCTTCCAGGTTCATCGGCACGACCAATGCTTGATTGCCGTCCCGCAGGTCAACGCTGCACCAGATCGGCGGCTCGGTAATGTATTCCTTCTCCGCCCATTTCAGACTCTGCTTCGGGGGCATAAAATACCCTCTTGCATACTTCTCCGCGTTTTTCATTGGTCAACCTTCCTTTCATAGCTTTTCGATGGCAATAAAAAAAGTCTTCCGCCTCCTTACAACAAGGAGACGAAAGACTTGTAATCTTACGCGGTACCACTCCGATTCATGTCCATTGCGGACATGCCCTCAGCGAATGCAACATGTGCATCCTCCCTGGATGTAACGGCCAGGCTCCGGCTCCGCCTACTCGGTGCGTACACCAATCGGTTCAGCGGGCTACTCCAAGGTGAGTTCAGACGCTCCCCGCAGCTGCTTCGCACCGTCCAGCAGCTCTCTGGGCACAAGGAATGCCTTACTAGTCCTCTTCTTCGTATTTAC
>Ga0182742_1002810_pt1 | contig 18488 bp, 16 predicted proteins | sample eDN5th37CBELigMG_FD_128880 | JGI IMG/M metagenome (GOLD analysis project Ga0182742, IMG submission 128880) | Enriched Miracle-Growth compost microbial communities from Emeryville, California, USA - eDNA 5th pass 37_C BE-Lig MG (version 2)... ...
AAATTTAGGAAATTCAGTTTCTGCTGAAGCTATTTCTCTTAAGAAAATTGAGCATGAAGCCTTACATGAGGCAGTCAAGCAATTACCAGTTAATCAGCAGCGTGCTTTAGTTGCAACGTACTTTCAAAATCAAACACAGCAGGAATGTGCGACACATTTACAAGTATCTCTAGGTACGGTAAAGTCGTGGATTCGATATGGTGTGCGAAACTTAAGAAATCAGTTAAAACGAGTAGATTGGAATGAGAACTGGGAAGGGAAGCATGTATATGATCAACAAAAATAGTAGTCAAACTGAGCATTGCTTAAAGAGCTATGAAGAAGAGCTATGGATAGATTATGTACTGAACAACTTAACGCCTCAATTACGTCGTGCTCTACAGCACCATCTATTAACCTGTATACCTTGTCAAAAATATGAACATGAATGGAAGCAAGCATTGTCTGAAGCATATCAAACTCCTTCATATAGAAAAGCTGAGCAAACTCTTTATCAAAAACAGCTACAATTAATTAAAATTAAGCTAAAGAAGCTTAAGATGTATTTCTACTTATTTAAAAATAAATATAGCACGCAAAAAAAGCTCGCGTATCAAAAACGATTTATTATGAGTTGTGCACTTGCTATACTCCTTTTTTTCCCAGTTAGTTACTTTATACAAGCTATAACCGAGCAGCAGCCCCCTTTACCACATAAAGCTTTAAACACAACTGAGCAGCTTACACTTATAAAACAAAATGAAAATAAATATATCGTTAATGTGAATTATTCGAAATTATCACAAGAAAATCCAGCATGTTATGTCGCTATTCCTCCTGATGCTAATGCAGAGGAATTACGTCTTATATATAAGCTCTATCAGCTTTGCCATTTGATTTACAAATAACTAGACCGCCCTCATTACTAGGTATAAGTGCTCACTGTTTATTAATAGCTAAAAAACAATAAAAAAACAAGTCATATGAAGCATACTTTTGCATCATATGACCTGTTTTACTTATTCCGCATAAATAACGCGATACATTAACGTTGCTACTCTACTTAATATTTTTGCTCGTAAAAATACTAATTCCTCGTATTCATAAAACAGCAGAATTTTTTGCTCAGCAATCGTATTTCCTTCTGGTTTTTCTGTTAATACAAACATGTAGAAGGTTTCTGCCATATCTTCAAGTATATTACTTGCTGCGTATTCTGATACGTAAATATCAGTTTCATATTCTTGTTCATAATCTAAGCCAAAACGATCGATAAATTCTACTATATAAGAGCGTGAATAAGGACAACCTTTGTCTTCAATATATACGCCAGAATAACACGCAATGGAAGACTTATATGGATTAACTTGCAAAGAGTTTAAGAACAGTAAATGAGCAAATTCATGCACATGTGTACTAATACTATCATGATAGCTAATATTCGTATTTAAATTAATCGCCAAATTCCATTTTTTCAGATCATCTTGCTCTTGAATAACGTAGGCTATTAATTCATCATCGTTGAATACGGAAAATGATTCGAGCATCCATAGCTCCTCTGATGGAATAACCCAAGTAAATTCATCCCAAAACCACTCAGCATAATAGCTCCAATCATCGTCCTCATCCGGTATATTTAGCTCGTTATTGTTAATTAAATATGTCGCTACAATTTCTTCATCATAATTGTTTAAAAAAGAAAACTGCTCTTCCTCTTCAAATAAATCATCTTCAGCTATATAGTCTTCTTCATAAAGGTATTCGTCCGAGGCATCTTCTTCGTCATAATAATCATAATCTATGAAGCCATAAAAATCCTGAAAGCCACCATATTTTGTTTCAAGCTCACGAATAAGCTGGTCTCCCCATTCAATACAATCATCAACAGTCGTACAGGTTACAGGGAGTGCACATATATTATCTTGCTCATCATATTGTTCACCAATGTAGCATTGCTCCTGTTGCTTGAAGTAAGGTAGAATAACATATTCTGAAACCGGTGATTCACTTTTATCAATTGGATTAGCTTCTTGTTGAGCAAGCTGCTTTACTTCGCCTTTGCTTTTTTCTTCAACGATAATGATTAATTCATCAACTTTTTCCGCGAAGTCACCAATTAACATAATACATCCTGATAATAAAGTTGCCATAAATATAAAGCTAATCGCAACGAACAACTTTTTTATATCACTCACCGCCTAACCACGTAGTATGAAGATGATTGCTTAAACTTATTCATACTTACACTATTTCACAAAACCACTTTGTGCATAGACTGCAATATTTATAGTATATTTAGTTAATTTATGTACTTATACTTTCATTAATATTATGTTGTACACCCTGTACAGTATCCATAATAAATTTTATACTTTTGATTTTGGAAGCTTCAGACCATATAATCTTAATTTTTAGTTTAGCATACATTTCCACTACTTGGATAAGATTTATTTTAATAAATGTATAACAATGCTCGATGGTTTTTCATATACTTACATTAAAATACATTCGATTTTATATTATTTATTAACCTTGTTTTATGCCTATTCTATAGTAGACTTTTATGGTGTTTTTTGACCCCAATGAAATGCACGACATCTTAATAAATGTTGTATGATATATAGCTTTTGGAACAAAATAAACGTATCACATAACTTATTATCTATATAACTTGATTTAACTTGTTTATTTACTCGACATAATTCTACTATATTTGATATGATTTAAGTCGGTATATACAATAACGAAAGATGTGAGCAGATGAGTATCCAACGTAAACCAAGCAAATTTGAACAAACGATTATCCTATCTCCGATTCGTACATACATAAAAGCAAAATATAACATCTCAGTAGAAAAAAACGAAACGATAGGATTAAAAGGGCCCTACATTGTTCTTTCTAATCACGTAAACAATTGGGATCCATTGTTCATAAATTGCTTCGTTGAAGAGCCTTTATGTTTTGTTGCAGCAGCTCCATTATTTAGAAACAAATTTTTGAAAAAAGTATTAGATTACGCAGGAGCTATTTCTAAAACAAAACAAAAAAACGATATGGGCACAATTAGAAGTATGTTAGCTGCAAAAAAACATAATCGCAGTGTAGCATTATTTCCTGAGGGTAACCGAAATTGGAACGGTCATTCAGATGATATTATTTACGCTACCGCAAAGCTTGTAAAATTATTAAATATTCCTGTTGTTATTGCAACAATTAAAGGTGGATACTTAAGTAATCCTCGCTGGGCTGCTACTAACCGTAAAGGTAAAATGACCATATCCTTCGAGAAAAAATGGGATATTGATGCATTTAGTGATATTGAGGTAGAAGACGTTTATAAATTACTAAACGATGCTATAAAATTTGATGAAATCGCATGGAATGAGCAACAAAAAATCCCATTCTATGGCAAAGGGCTAGCAAATTATTTAGAGCGTTATTTATTCACTTGTCCATGCTGTAAAAATATTGGGACGATGCACTCTGACAATGATTTATTTATGTGTACATCATGTCAATATAAAGTAAGATACAATGCATATGGCTGGTTAGAGCAAGTTGAAGGCGATTTGAAATTTAAGTACTTAAAGGACTGGAATGATTGGCAGCTTCAATATTTAGCAGAACAGTCGAGCCAGACTTCCTTTAATGAAAAGCTATTCTCAGCAATGAAGGATGAGGTCGAGCTGTCTATTTCCGAAGATGATGCTCCATACGTGAAGCACGGACTTACGACTATCTCTTGGAAAAACGACGCCTTGCATATTTGCTCTAGTCAGTCAAATATTAATTTGTCTATTCCATTTCGTGAGCTAGAGGGCCTAAATGTCCATATGCATAACAAACTAGACTTCTTCTTAGGAAATAAATTAATAAGATTAAATTTTCATCACCCTAGAACATCAGCTTATAAGTGGCATAAGCTAATTTCACTTTATCAAACTAAGGAGGAAGTTCATGCTTAGCACATATGGCTACATGTTAGATTTTATTTTTATTTGTGTATTTATAGTAGTTGCAGCTGTTTTGAAGGCAAAAATATCTATCTTGCGTAAGTGGATTATTCCAACTGCAATGCTTGCTGGTTTTTTAGGTATGTTCCTAGGTCCAGAGTTTTTAAATATTGTCCCTCTGAATTTTGATCGACTTGGCAATTTAGTATATCATCTTATGGGAATCGGCTTTATTGCCATGAGTTTAAAGGAAAGGGAAACAACTAATAATCCTGGCGTTGTAAATTCAGGACTTATCATTGTTTCTACGTATATTATACAAGCTATAGTTGGGTTAGGAATTATGATGATTTTAGTTGCAACGCTATACCCTAATCTATTCCAAGGTATTGGTCTATTATTGCCACTTGGCTTTGGCCAAGGTCCTGGACAAGCTTACTCAATTGGCTCCTCATGGGAGGCATTAGGTATTCGTGATGGTGGTAATCTTGGTTTAGCTGTAGCAGGCTTAGGCTTTGTTTGGGCTACATTTATCGGCATTATTTTAATGAATGTGCTAAGCCGTAAAAAGGATTATGCTTTAAAGTATACAAAAGAAGATGAGGACGATGGTCAAGCTGAAGCATTGAAGGTAGCGAAAAAAGAAGGCATACTCGCTGATGCTATTGATAAAATAACATATCAGATCGCGATAATTGGTGTTATTTATATGATCACTTATTTAACTTTGTTTATTATCGATAAATATTTAACACCACTAGGTGGCACGTTTGAAACTTTAGCACAGGTGCTAATTGGCTTCCACTTTATTATCGGTAGTTTATATGCCATGCTGTTTAGAGCAATCATTAAAAAGCTAGATCGTAGTGGCTGGAAGCTTGAGCATTCACCAGACAACTACTTACTTTCACGTATATCTGGTGCTGCTTTTGATTTTATGATTACAGCTTCAATAGCAGCGATTTCTATCTATTCGTTAAAAGAATATGCTGCACCTATTTTGATTTTTACTACTGTTGGCGGTATTGTCACCATATTATTTATGTTATGGATTGTGCCAAGAAGCTTCCCACAAGATAAGCTACCAAATGTACTCGGATTTTATGGTATGCTTACAGGTACAATTTCAACTGGTCTTGCCTTAGTTAAAGGTGTTGACCCTAAGTTCAAATCAAATACAGCAGATAATCTTGTTGTTGGTAGTGCGAGTGCCATCATATTTGGTTTCCCTATGCTACTGGTGTTAAATATTCCGATAGATGGATACAGACAAGGTCGTCCAGAGCTTTACTGGTTAACATTAGCTATATTTATCGTTTACTTTGCTTTACTTGTAGGTGTATTAATGTTTAGAACTCGAGCTAAAAAGCAATAAAAAAAAGCCTCTTCAGATGAAGAGGCTTTTTTTATTAAAGTATCGATAATAGCTAGAGCTCATAAATTACTTTGCGAAGCGGTGATTGCCATAAGTTGCTGTTGCTTCTAAGCTAGACCAAAATGAGCCTGTGCTCACTTTAGGATTATAGAAGTATACTGCATCCTTAACATTGTTTTTACCATTCATCGCATCTTTCGTTGCTTTTAAAACCGACTTATTAGGTACGCTTTTATCTAGCAATCCATTATGTGCAGGCGGAAATTGCTTGCCTGAATATATAACTTCTTTAATAGTAGACGGGAATTTATCACTTTTTACTCTATTCAAAATTACATTTGCTACAGCTAATTGACCTTCGTACCCCTCGTAGCCAGCTTCAACCTGCACTAACTTTGCAAGTAGATTAAATTCAGCTTCTGTATACGTTACTGCTTTGTGCGACAATACTGATGGAATAATAAATGCTAACTCGCTACCTATTTTTACCTCTTCCACAGTTTTGTAACCATTTCGGTTAAGCAATGCTTTTAAGTCAACACCTTGCTCTTGACTAATACGTTCCACTGAGTTTTCTTCTGTTACTTTTGCTAATGGTACGGAATCAATGTAAAAGCTATTATTATCACTATCCCAATGAATATTTGCATGTAATAATTCTGCAATATGTCGTGCTGGAACATAAAGACGATCGTCAGCCAAATAAGGTGCCGCATCTAGCTTATAACGTTCACCGTTAAATAGCAGCGTTGGAATTTCATCTCCAAGAACGATTTCATCATCACTCTTTGATGTAATAGTCGCTTCAAATTCTGTTTTATCCCACTGAACCGCGCCGCTCATTAATGGGACAACAACACCTACCGGTAGAAAAACTCTTCCGTCTTTTACATGTAGAGATGCCTTCTCAACTGCCACCTCACCATTTAGTACTAATGATACTCCGTCTATAACTCGTTCGTTAGATGATGCCAATGTCGGAAATGGAACTGACATAAGCAGTATAAGCATCATAAGGCTAGCGATGCCTACTTGACTTACCTTCTTCATTTTTGGAAACATAGGTCCTCCTCTTAATTTTTCGCACGAGGTAACGTATGTTAAGCATTATATCATATGAAAAGCGTTTTCTTGCATTAGGTTTTTTACATAAATGAAGATTAGATGAAGATAAATCATCAAAAGCCTTATATTTACTTAACTTTTCCAGCCCAATTTTTTATGATTTTGCTATTAATCTTATAACTTTGCTTTGGAAATCACCATGCAAATGTGGCTTTTGTAAGCCTGCATACAGAAGCTGATCGCCACCAAATTCACCTATAGCATCGCCTTCTACTTCAACATCATAAATAAAAGCAGGATCCAGCCCTTTTAGCTGAAAACGTCCTATTGGAGCATTGGGCTCCTGTAAAACAGAGATGTACATGACAACTGCTTCTTTTTTATTTTCAGACACAAACATCCAAGCAGCATCATTACCTTCAAACGGACTAAGTAAACGATAAAAATCTCCAAACTGGATGAGTGGTCGTATCGTTTTATATAATTCGATTTGATTTTTAGCTATTTTCTTTTCGGAAGCTGTAAATTTTGATAGGTCTAGCTCATACCCAAAGTTACCTGACAATGCTACATTACCTCGAGTTTCTAATGGAGTAATGCGATGAACCTGATGATTAGGAACAGCTGATACATGTGCACCCATCGTGCTTACTGGATAAACAATACTCGTGCCATACTGTATTTTTAAACGACTAATGGCATCACTGTTATCACTCGTCCAAGTCTGAGGCATATAGTAAAGCATCCCCGAATCAAATCTGCCTCCACCACCTGAGCACGATTCAAATAATATATGAGGAAATTTACTCGTCATTGTTTCTAATACATGATATAAACCTAACATATAACGATGTGCTGTTTCTCGTTGTCGGTTAGCTGGTAACGCTGGTGAACCTATTTCAGTCATATTACGATTCATATCCCACTTAACGTAAGCTATTGGTGCACTGCTCAATACGTTTGAGATAGTATCTATAATATATTGCTGAACCTCCTTACGAGATAAATCTAATATTAATTGACTTCTCCCCACTGTACGTTCTCGATTAGGGACATGCAAGCACCAATCTGGATGTGCCTCGTACAATTTTGATTTTGGAGAGATCATTTCTGGTTCAAACCATAGACCAAATTTTAGACCCTTATCATTCACCTTGCTAACTAAGGCTTCTAAGCCATTAGGTAGCTTTTTTTTATTTATAAACCAATCACCCAAGGAGCTTTTATCATCGTTTCGCTCTCCAAACCAACCATCATCAAGCACAAACAGCTCAATGCCTAGCTTGTTTGCTTCATCAGCAATTTCCAAAAGCTTCTGCTCATTAAAGTCAAAGTATGTGCCTTCCCAGTTGTTAACTAAAATCGGTCTTGCCTTATCTCGATGCTCACCTCTTACTACGCGTTCACGTAATAGTTTGTGAAATTTACGAGACATACCACCTAAGCCTTCGTCTGAGTAAATTAATATCGCTTCAGGAGTTTGAAAGCTCTCTCCCTGTTCTAGTCGCCAATTGAAGTCAAAATCATTAATTCCGATAAAGGTACGCGCCTGAGCATAATGGTCAACCTCAACCCCAGCTTTGAAGTTGCCACTATATATTAAATTGACTCCGTAAACTTGACCGTTATCCTCAGTTGCATGAGGCTCTAGTAAAGCGATAAACGGATTATGATTATGTGAGCTAGAACCACGTCTACTTTCTACTGTTTGCATACCTGGTTCTAATTTTCTACGGTGAATATGACGTTCTCTTGCCCATGAGCCTGATAAGTGTAACAGCTCAAAATTATGATGATGAAAATCTAAGCTCATACTAAAAGCACGCTGCAATACAATAGCGTTAGCACCATTGTTAATAAAACGAGCAGAGCGTGTTATCGCATTGTGTTTAGGATATACCGTATACATTAATTCAAGCTCAGTATCAATAAGCTCATCTTCGAGCGTAAAAATAATAGATTGAGCTTTATCCTCTGCTTCAATATAAACAGCGGGTAACCCTTCAAGCTTCTGCTTTCCTTCAATAATACGATGAGATTTGTATCGAAAATGAGTAACAGTTGTTCCGTTATCTAATTGAATTTGATAAGCTGGCGTGCGAAAATCTCCATTCCCGTATGCTGGATATTCTTGAGGTAACGTATCTAGTGAATAAAATAGATGATTTCTGTCATTCCAAGGAGAAAATGAACAGCGTTCAACTAAATGAACAAGCTTATGCAAATATTGACCTGTCACCTGCTTTCCCCAATAGAGATGTGAAAGATGACCCTGTGGAGTCACTATACCAGCATAGCTAGTGTCTCCTGCCTGTAAATGAAAAACTCCTGTTTCCGCTTGAAATGTAATCATATTTATCCTCCTCAATAAGATAGTATTGCTTTACATGGCTTACTGTACGGATATCGCTTAATATGAAGCCGCTTTATGTAGCTTAGCTGGATGTACTTTGTCTTACTATGAGAGTGGTTTGTAAATGGATTTGCATGGCTACTTTTCTCCCTGCTAAACGATCAAGTAATAGCTTTATCGCTTGCTCTCCTAAAAATGTCGTATCTACATGAACAGTCGTTAAGGGTGGAGACATATAGGAGGAGACCTCTAAATTATTAAAGCCTATTATCTCAATATCTTGTGGAATACTAATTCCCGCTTCCTCACAGGCACGATACGCTCCGATTGCCATAGTGTCACTTGCGATAAAGCATGCCTTAGGTCTGTCTTTAAGCTTTAATAGTTTTTTCATCGCATCATAACCATCCTGCATAGACCAATGGTTTACCCATTCCTCATGCATAATCCTCATACCATAGTGAACTGCCCAGCTATTAATTGCCTCATATCGCTCTTCACTATTAGTGGCTACTGTCTTTTTTTCTTCTAATTTATGTAGATTGCCATAGCCACCTATATATGCTATCTCCTGATGACCGAGCGAGACAAAGTGTTCAACGACTTGCTTCATCGCTTGATTAAAATTAAGATGAATAGAATCAATCTGAGCATCGCTATGATGATGATTAACTAAGACCATTCTTTCTGGATATGGATACCTTTTTAGTATGTCTTCAACAAGAATTGAGCCTACAACTACTAGCCCATCAAGACTGTTTAACTGTGTAGTCCACTGGTCAAAGTCACCCCTTATAATTTCTGCTAATTTAATATGCTGTCGCTGACAATAATGCTCAATCCCTCTTCTAACGCTTAAAAAATAAGGATCATTTTTTTCTTCCTCTTGTGTAGACCAAAATAGAAGCCCTATTTTCTTATTTGTTGAAATTGTCTCTTCCTTTAGCCTAGCAATTCGTCTTGGCTTATATCCTATCTGCTCTGCAACCTGAAATACTTTTTCTCTTGTTTCATCACTTACGTGCAAGGTCAAATCATTGTTTAGTACACGAGAAACGGTTGCCGAGGAAACACCTACTTGCTGTGCAATCTGTTTAATTGTTGCCATGATTATCCCTCGTTAATATTCAGTAAATAAATTAACTAAATTATAACTCTCATATACTTAATTGCCAACAAAAAAAGCTTGAGCTAAACGTTTATAACGTTAACACAAGCTTTTTTGCCATTATTTAATTGGAACAACTGATTTTTGTTCTAGCATCTTAAGCTTCTTCTCATGTAATTCCTTTTTAAGCATAGCCCATTTTTCAGGCTGCTCTCTCTTTGCTTTTTCAATTTCTTGTTTAAGCTGCTCTAGCGACTTTCCATTAACATCTATACCAAAATATTTAGCGATATAAGTTAACTTAATTCGTCTAAACTCATCAATTTGTGCTTGATCAACATGCTGATACTTTTCTTTGTACTTTTCTTTTAACTCATCAATTTGTTCGTTCATTTGGGCACTGCTAGGGCTTTGATGCTCTGTTATATTAGTTGTGCTAATAAGCATAAAGCTAAACAATGTAGCGAACATTATATTTAATTTTGTAAATGACATAGCTTCATACTCCTTATCAATTCATTTGATAATAGTATGCTCATGCGTCACATATTGTATCCCTCGGCGTCGCACATAGTTTCCCTCGGCGTCGCACATAGTATCCCCTCATTCCGCACTAGCGTGAATGGAATTCGGAATTCTATGTGCTCGCTTGAAAGGTTTGTGAGTGTTTGGGAGGGTTTATGAGTAATAGCTTAGCTCTGCTCAAGTTGCTCTAATTCTTTTATGAGCCAGTACTTATCAAAATGCTCACCAATAAAGACAGCTACATCTAGCACTTCACCTTGTGGTGTTATTTTTATAAAATCAGTTTCACGATAGGCAAATTGGAATAAATAACGGCTTGGTGTGTCTGAGAAAGTAACAATGCCCTTTGCTCTATAAATGTTTTGTGGCAATTGCTTTAACCATGCTTCAAACGCTTCACTATGTATAACGTTTTTCCAATAATGTGTATAGCTCATAACATGACTATGGGAATGGTGACTACAGCTTTCACCGTGCTCATGCTCACATTCATGAGCTGCCATATTAGAATCTAAATGTTTAGGCTTTTCGTAGCTTTCATCGATAAGTGAATCTAACCATGACCAGTCAGTAAGCTGTGCTCTAGTTACCTTGTCCAATCTAGCTACCTTATTCCAATCCCGAATATAGTGATCTAAAATCATCTTCTGTTCAGCGTCTAATAAATCCATTTTGTTTAGTATTAATTTGCTTGCACAAGCAATTTGCTCCCTCATAAGACGACTTGTTTCGTTTTTTCTGCCACTATAAGCTAATAAAAACTGCTTACTATCTACAATTGTAATAACTTCACACAATCTTATAGGGCTATATAGACTTAGCTCTGTAATTGCTTCTATCGTTTCAAAGGGATGAGCAACACCAGTTGACTCTACAATAATAAAATCAGGTGAGTAGTCTACTACTAATTGATGCAGCTCACCAGTTAAGTCTCCTTTACTTGTACAGCATATACAGCCACCAAGTAGCTCAGCGGTAGGTATACTTTTATTAATTCGTTCGCCTTCAACATGTACTTCACCAATTTCATTTAGAAGTATTGCAGGCTGTAAACCTTTATTTTGAGCTTGCTCTAATATATTTAATAACAATGTCGTCTTTCCCGTCCCTAAAAAACCTGATAGTAGCACAATAGGTATAATCTTTTTATTCATATGTATCTATTCCCTTCATCCATATCTCCATATCTCTAAACATCAGTTTAACCTATAATTTATGTTTTTGAAACTTTCCATATATAGAAAGAAGGTGTCCTTATGGACACCTTCTAATGCTTCATTTTCCGTTCGGTATTAGTAGCCGATGAAGCAAGTTAAAAGCAATACTAACAGAATGAATAATACTAAAATCCAAGATACGCTGCTTCCTAAAATTCCAGTTTTACAAGCACCGTATGATGAATTTGCAACGCCAGAAACGTTAGCTGCATAATTCATAATTGTCAACTCCTTTAATTTAAGGTACATGATAGTGTATGTAAAAAAGTTAAATGTGAGTGGGCAGCGGCCTAGCATTTATCGTTGTTTATCATAAATATGTGAATGCCTATATAGGTCAAATATAAGGAAGAAATAATTTACCTAGCTTCTATAGTCAATCACCTATACATTTACCTAGTTAATTGCATAAACTGCTCATGTAGGCATATATACGAGGAGGTGCATGTTATTATGTCAAAGCAAGATCGACATTTTAGTTGGAACTATTCAATTATTTTGATACTGTTCATCTTATTAGTACTACTTTTATATTGCTACTAGTTGTGACTAATAACATGTCAATTATAATGAAAGAACAGGGCTAGTCAACATTATTGACTAGCCCATTCTACGTTTACTTCGTATTTAGTTTTAGAAACTCCTGCTTCAGTTGCTCAGCTAAAGCATTGGAATTCGAAACTTGTATCACCATATCTCGACTTATTGACTCCTGCTCCAAAACAGATGCTAATAGCTGCTCAATCGCAGCAGTACCTTGTTGTACTACTGCAGCAACCTGTGACATTTCTTCGTGAATTGAAAATACCTTATCATTAATATCATTCATTAATGTTGTGACATGATTAATCATCTCACTTATGTAAAGCTGATCATCAGCCATATTTTTGTATCCCTGTGCAACATGCAGTGATGAATGATTAATTGATAATGTCGTTTGTAGACCACTATTAATCATCGTTACAGATTGCTCGCTACCTTGAATAATCCCCTTTAAGACATCATTAATCTCACTGGCAGCAGCCTTTGATTGATCAGATAGCTTTCTTATTTCGGCGGCAACGACTGCAAAGCCTCTTCCTTCGTCTCCAGCCTTAGCTGCTTCAATAGAGGCATTTAATGATAGTAATCGAGTTTGATCAGAAACTTGACTAATTAATCCCATAGTCTCTTCAATTTTCTCTGTATGCTGGTGTAGATGCTCAATCGTTAATGCGGTTTGTTCGATTGTACGATGTACATGATTAATATCCTCTTTTAAATCGTCAATACCAATCTGACCTTTAGCCATAATATCCTTTGACAGCTCAAAGCGCTGCTTTAATTGCTCTGTCTGTTCAGTATTTTTAACAACTAACTGACGTATTAATTCTAAATTCTCATTTATCACTTCAACAGACTCATTTTGATTGTTCATCCCCGTCGCTACTTCGTTAAAAGCAGCAGCCATTTCATTTCCCATTTTATTTTGTTGCAATGATGTATGATGTATAAGCTCAGTTGTTGCTTCCATCTCTTGAGTTAGTCTCTGCGTTTGAGCTAATAGCTTGTTAAATTGCTCATCCTTGAGCTGCTTTTCCTTTTCTATCTTCTCAACTGCTTTACGCTTAGCTATGATTTGAATACTCGTTGCAGCAGAAGTAAAAATAAGAAAAATTGCATGAATCAATATCATACTAAAGGTATACTCTGAAACGCCAAATACAAGTTCTGTCGCCCAAAATAAGCCTACAATATGCTGAATTGCAAAAATAATTGTCATAAGTGAAATGAGTTTTAGACTTTCATAATAAGCACACATCGCTACAACCATAAAGATTGAGAAGTGGAGCTCAACCGAACCACCACCGCCAGAAATTAACGAGATACTGGCAAATGTTAATGCTAATGTATACCACATTGATATTGAATGTTTATTTAAGTTGAATTTATAACATATGTATCCAATCAATGTGAATAGTAGAGGTAAAAATAATAACATGTTTTGAATATGGGTGAAATCTTTACGGTTTGTTAGCTCAACTATATGCCCAGAATGTATACCATGTGTAGGCATAAGATGAAAGCCGCGATTTAAAATATGAAAAATAACACTCAGCATGACTACAAATAAAGTTAAATAAAACATAACTTTATTTTTTTTCATTTCAAGCACCTTACTCACTGTCCTTCCTTTGTTTTAGTATCTCTAAGATGTTATCACAGTAAACTATACTTTTTCTGAAACAATTTGCTTCAAGTAAGTGATGAAATCAGATTTTAATTCTGGCTTACGGAGTGCATACTCAACTGTAGCTTGTAAAAATCCTAGCTTGTCACCAACATCATAGCGCTTGCCTTCAAAATTATAAGCATAAACGTCCTTTTGTCTTGCTAATTGATTTAAGGCATCAGTTAACTGAATTTCACCATTAGCTCCAGCCTCAGTATTCTCTAATATGTCAAAAATTTCAGGTTCGATAATATATCGTCCTAAAATAGCTATATTAGAGGGTGCAAGCTCAACTTTAGGCTTTTCTACTAACTCCTCTACATGTAATAGCTTATTAGAAGCATTTACATAAGTACCCTTCACAATTCCATACTTGTTTACATCTTGTTTATGTACCTGCTGTACACCTAAAATCGTCTGTTTATTTTCAGAGTAGCAATCAATTAATTGCTTTAAGCACGGTTTATCACTATAGACAATATCGTCACCAAGTAATACAGCAAATGGCTCATTTCCTATGAAGCTGCGAGCACAGTAAATGGCATGTCCTAAGCCCTTTGGCTCCTTTTGACGAATATAATGAATATTAACCATATTAGAGATACGACGAACCTCATCTAATAGTTCATAACGCTGCTTTGCTTCTAGCTCAAGCTCTAATTCAACTGACTTATCAAAATGATCCTCAATCGCTTTTTTATTTCTACCTGTTATAATCAAAATTTCATTAATACCTGATTCTACAGCTTCTTCAATAATATATTGAAGTGTTGGTTTATCAACGATTGGAAGCATTTCCTTTGGTTGTGCCTTAGTTGCAGGTAAAAAACGAGTGCCTAAACCTGCTGCTGGTATAATTGCTTTTCGAATACTCATCTTAAACACTCCCTACTAATAATAGTTAAAAATAAAGAGCTAACTTAACAATTAAGTTTAGCTCTTCAATAGAGGTTAGTTAAATTAAACTAATACAGCAAGCCTTCTTTGAACTTCTTCAGCTGATAAACCATGACGCTTTACATATTGATTATGCTCATGGTGACTACATTCTACCGAGCAAGCGCCTAAATATTTTTGCTCATTCTCTTCTGAACATAAAATTTGAACATTACACGTTGGATTTGAACAGTTAATATAACGTTCACATGGCTCACCTGTAAAATGCTCTTTTCCGACTACAGAAGGGTTTACTTGATTGATAGGCACGACTAAGCGCTCATCAAAAACATAGCATTGACCTTTCCATAGCTGTCCCTTAGCAACAGGATCTTTACCATATGAAACAATACCACCATGTAATTGGCCAACATCTTCGTAGCCTTCACGTTTTAACCAGCCAGAAAACTTTTCACAACGAATACCACCTGTGCAATACGTTAAAATACGCTTACCATCAAGTAGCTCTTGATTGTCTCTAATCCATTGTGGAAGCTCTCTGAAGCTTTCAATATCTGGTCTTATTGCACCTTCAAAATGACCGACATCATATTCATAAGTGTTTCTTGCATCTATTACAATTGTATCATCTTGTTGCATTTGTTCAAAAAATTGAGCAGGCTCAACATATGTTCCTGTAATCTCAAGCGGATTAATATCATCCTCTAAGCTTAAATTAACAAGCTCTGGTCTTGGACGTACATGCATTTTTTTAAACGCATGTCCATCATGCTCATCAATTTTAAAAATAATATTAGGGAACATTGGATTGGCCTTCATCTCTTTCATATACTGGTCTGTTTGTTCAACTGTACCAGATACCGTACCATTAATTCCTTCCTTTGCCACAAGAATTCTACCTTTAAGTCCTAGTGACTTGCAAAATGATAAATGATCGATTGCAAATTGCTCAGGATCTTCTATCGTGTTGTAATAATAATAAAGTAATACTCTATATTCCATATTAATAACCACCTATCATGTATATTTACAGGATATAACCTGATAGAGTGATCCGACATTATCACATAAGTGAGAACATTGAATCCTAGCTTAAAATCGTGTATAAGCCTTAATCATTTTAGACTAAATCGCACATAAATTAAAGCAGAAAAAAATGGGTCGCATCTTCTAATCATGATATTCACTGTTACATTCATTGCATTTAGTTAGCTAGATGCCATTTTTCCTGTTCCATATCTATATTAATGTACACGTTTGACGGAACGTTACTGAATAAATCACCGTCAACATGACTTACTACTGTATGATCAAATGATAATTGCATGTTGCTTGCACTATAAAAGCTGACCTCTTTAATCATCTCATGCTTTCCAGTAAATACACTTAAAAATAATAGCAATAACTTTAATGGTGCGAGATGCTGAACAACAACAACTTCGAGCCTTCCATCATCCATACGCGAATGTGGAGAAATTTTCATACCACCACCAAAGAAAGGTTGATTACACACTGCGATAAACCATACATTCTCGAAGGTATACTGTTTACTATCTATTACAGCATTAGCTTTAAATGTCTTAAATGTAAAAAGTAATTTTATCGTTAATAGCACATATGCTAATCGACCCAAGCCTATTTTGTTTAAGGTTGCTTTTATTTTTGAACGATTCACCGTAGTAGCTACCAAAGCATCAAAGCCAAAACCAGCATTATTAACAAAATGACTCGTTTTCTCTGATGAAAATACTTTGCCACTATCTAGCGCACAGTATTGCAGTTGGCATTGCTTCACATAGGCATTTAACTCCCTAGTATGCTTAAAAACTTTATAGCCTCGAGCAAAGTCATTTCCTGAACCAGCCTTTATCGCACTAATAATAATGTGCTGGCTACCTAATGCTCCAGTTATGACTTCATTTAATGTACCATCTCCGCCAATAGCAATAATAAGGCAAGGTTTGCTACGATTAGCTTTTAATTCATTTACTATAGTAACAGCATGCTTAGCATATTCTGTTTTATATAAGATGAAGGAAAAGTCTATTTTACTCTCGAGCTTTTGCCATACTTTCTTACCTCGTCCATTACCTGCCTGCTCATTTACTATAAAGTAAACTTCCAAAACCTTACCCTCCTGATGAAATACAAGTTCAATGTTTTATGTTTTAATATTACATTAAATATGAGTAAGGTCAATAAAAAAACGTTAATGCGATTAAACATTAACGTTTTTTCTATTTATTAAACTGTAGCTAAAACAGATAATTTTTCTGCGGCTGCTTTAACACGAGTTAAACCTTCATTAATGATGTCTTGGCTAGCTGCTGGATTTGAAGCATGACCTTCGATAATAACCTCATCGATAATTTCACAGCCATAAACGCCACCAATAACATTACGCATGTAGTTTAATGACATTTCCATGCCTTGCATTTCTGGAGCTGAGTAGTTACCACCACGAGCATTTAATAAAATTGCTTTTTTATCAGTTAACAATGAAACTAACTGACCTTGCTCATTATATTTGAATGAGAAGCCTGCAGCGTAAGTGTAGTCGATAAATGTTTGAAGTGCTGCTGGAATCGTTAAGTTCCATAATGGGAATGCAAATACTAATACATCAGCTTCAGACACTGCATCCATAGCTTTTTGCTTTGCAGCTAACTTGTTTTGCTCCTCTTGAGTTAGTGCTTCACCAGCTTGTAGCTTACCAAAGATATCGAAGAAATCTTGACCGAAGTACGGCATGTATTCTTCAAATACGTCAAAAGTTTTTACTTCTACACCTTTTAAATTTGCTACGAATTCCTCGTACATTTTGCTTGAAACTGCTTGATCCGCTGGACGGTTATTACCTTTTACTACTAATACTTTCATGTGTATAGTCTCCCTTTTCTTTTTCTTGTTGTTTTATCTTTATATTAAGATATAAATATTATAGCCTATATTTACATTAAAATAAAGAGGAACTTTAAAAAATATAGTAAGAAAAAATTGTAATTCAATACTGCACTACCTACTTATTATTCGCTTATTAAAAAGAACTATAAGCTTACTGCTATAACAAATTATTGTATTGGAATATATTGTAAAAAAGGGTGTGCTTAGAACAATATAAAGGGATAACAGCATGACACAAAAAAGACTATACGGCTGAAACTTTCATTTCAACCGTATAGCCTTTTATTATCTGTTCATATATGCAAGCTTTGCCTCTGCAAAGGTAACAAACCTCATATTATTTGGATCATAAAGCTTGTATCGAATCGACTCTAAACTCGTTTTCAGAGTAATCGTCGTTGCCTGTTGTAATGGACGTACTGTTTCATGTGCCTCTTCTAAATAATAATTTGGAATACGTGGCGATAGATGGTGAACATGATGATATCCAATATTACCAGTTATCCATTGCAATACTTTAGGTAATTTGTAATATGAGCTACCTTCAACTGCAGCCTTTACATAATTCCACTCATCTTCATACTCAAAATAGGAATCCTCATACGTATGCTGAATATAAAATAACCATATGCCAAGTGAGCCAGAAATTAATAAAGTAAGGCCATGAACTAGCAAGAAGGTTTGCCAGCCGCATAATAATATTAATAAAGCACATAATCCAAAAAACACAACATTATTCATATATAAATTAACGCGTTCTTTACGTTTAGCTGCTTTACGATTAAATCTATTTTGGACTAGCACTAAATACATTGGACCTAATCCAAACATCACGATAGGATTACGATAAAGTCTATAGAAAAAGCGTGACAGACGTGATTTTTCAAAATACTCATCCA
>Ga0182742_1002811_pt1 | contig 18488 bp, 17 predicted proteins | sample eDN5th37CBELigMG_FD_128880 | JGI IMG/M metagenome (GOLD analysis project Ga0182742, IMG submission 128880) | Enriched Miracle-Growth compost microbial communities from Emeryville, California, USA - eDNA 5th pass 37_C BE-Lig MG (version 2)... ...
GCGGTAAAGCGCTGGGGGCCAGTCCCCCATCAGGTTAATGCGGTAAAGCGCTGGGGGCCAGTCCCCCATCAGGTTAATGCGGTAAAGCACTGAGGGCCAGTCCCCCGTTAGATTAAAGCGGTAAAGCACTGGGGAACAGAACCCGATAAATTAAACGGTAATGTGATAAAGATATAGTCAAGATTTTAGGAAAGTGGGGGAACAGAATGAGAGAAGCGGTGATTGTCGCGGGGGCCCGCACTCCTGTCGGCAAAGCGAAAAAAGGAACGTTAGCACAAGTAAGGCCGGATGATTTAGGAGCCCTGGTTGTTAAAGAAACATTAAAGCGCGCAGGAAATTACGAAGGAAACATTGATGATTTGATCATCGGCTGTGCAATGCCAGAAGCTGAACAGGGCTTGAACATGGCCCGTAATATTGGAGCCCTTGCTGGACTGCCTTATACTGTTCCGGCGATAACTATTAACCGGTACTGCTCTTCGGGACTTCAGGCCATTGCCTATGGTGCTGAAAGAATAATGATTGGCTCATCTGACACCATCATTGCTGGCGGTGCCGAATCTATGAGTCTAGTGCCAATGATGGGTCATGTAGTTCGTCCGAATGCGAAACTAGCGGAAACTGCGCCGGAATATTATATGGGCATGGGCCACACAGCTGAGGAAGTTGCCAAGAAATACGGGATTTCCCGCGAAGATCAAGATGCGTTTGCAGTCAGAAGCCATCAGCGTGCAGCAAAAGCCATTCAGGAAGGCAAATTTGCTGATGAAATCGTTCCTGTTGATGTCACTCTAAGGTCTGTCGGAAAGGACAATAAATTAGTCGAAAAAACCATTCAGTTTAGCCAGGATGAGGGGGTTCGCCCTGATTCTTCGGTTGAGACATTAGCGAAGCTTCGTCCGGCTTTCTCAGTAACAGGATCAGTCACTGCAGGAAACTCTTCGCAGACAAGTGATGGAGCGGCAGCTGTCATGGTCATGGACCGTGAAAAAGCAGACAGCCTAGGACTGAAGCCGATGGCAAAGTTCAGATCCTTCGCAGTGGGCGGTGTACCTCCAGAAATAATGGGAGTAGGCCCAACAGTTGCTATTCCAAAAGCGCTTAAGCTTGCAGGATTAGAGCTTTCTGATATCGGGTTAATCGAGCTGAATGAAGCCTTTGCATCGCAATCAATCCAAATCATCCGCGAGCTTGGCCTTGATGAAGAAAAGGTAAATGTCAATGGAGGCGCGATTGCCCTAGGCCACCCGCTGGGATGCACAGGTGCCAAGCTGACATTATCCTTAATTCATGAAATGAGACGCAGAAACGAACAATTTGGTATTGTCACGATGTGTATTGGCGGAGGAATGGGTGCTGCTGGCGTATTTGAGCTGCTGTAGCTTTAACCAAAGAATGGAGGAAAAACAAAATGTCAAATACAACTGATAAAATCATTAAAGGCGGAAGCTTTTTAATAGAAGATGTAACATATGAGCAGGTATTTACACCAGAAGATTATTCTGATGAACATAAAATGATTGCTAAAACAACAAAGGAATTCGTGGAGAATGAAGTGCTGCCGCAGGTGTCATACCTGGAAAAGCATGAATTCGACCGTTCCATAAAACTATTAAAGCAAGCTGGCGAGCTAGGATTATTAGGTGTTGACGTACCAGAAGAATACGGCGGCTTAGGCTTGGATAAAGTCAGCTCAGCATTGATCGCGGAGGAAATGTCGGTTGCCGGCGGCTTCTCTATTACCCATGGAGCGCATGTTGGAATTGGTTCACTGCCAATCGTCTTATTCGGAAATGAAGCGCAAAAGGCAAAATATCTGCCAGCCCTTGCTACTGGTGAAAAGATTGCTGCCTATGCATTGACAGAACCTAGTTCAGGATCCGATGCTCTTGGAGCTAAAACAACAGCAAAATTAAACGAAGCAGGAACTCACTACGTTCTTAACGGTGAAAAGCAATGGATTACCAATGCAGGATTTGCTGATGTATTCGTTGTTTATGCAAAAATTGATGGTGACAAATTTTCAGCATTTATTGTTGAAAGAGAATTCCCAGGGGTTTCAACTGGTGCTGAAGAAGATAAGATGGGAATCAAAAGTTCTTCCACACGTACCTTAATCTTTCAGGATGCGCAGGTGCCTGTTGAGAACCTTCTTGGCGAAGCTGGCCGCGGACATGTCATTGCATTTAATATTTTGAACATTGGCCGCTACAAATTAGGAGTAGGTGCTCTAGGTGCGACAAAGCGTGCTATGGAAATTACGATTCCATATACAAACCAGCGTCAGCAGTTTAAAACACCGATTTCGTCCTTCAATTTGACAAAAGAAAAACTGGCAACTATGGCGTCTAAAACATATGCTGCTGAAAGTGCGATCTATCGTACAGTAGGTTTGTTTGAAGACCGGATGAGCAAGCTATCTGATGAAGAAGCAAAGACAGGCAAGGCGATTGCGGCTTCAATTGCAGAGTATGCGATTGAGTGCTCCCTTGGAAAGTTTTTTAACACAGAAGTTCTGGATTATGTAGTAGATGAAGGCGTGCAATTGCATGGCGGCTACGGTTTTATGGAGGAATATGAAATTGCAAGAGCCTACCGTGATTCACGTATTAACCGGATTTTTGAAGGGACAAACGAAATCAACCGCCTATTAGTGCCTGGAACATTCCTCCGTAAGGCTATGAAGGGGGAGCTTCCTTTACTGGAGAAAGCCCAGCAGCTACAGGAAGAATTAATGATGTTAATGCCTGAAGAACCAGGCGATGAGCCACTAGCACAAGAAAAACACTTAGTGAAAAACGCGAAGAAAATCGCCCTGCTTGCAGCAGGATTGGCCGCACAAAAATTTGGTCCAAAACTAGAGAGTGAACAAGAGATTTTAGTAAATATAGCAGACATCGTTGCTAATCTTTATGCGATGGAATCGGCAGTTCTCCGCACGGAAAAGGCATTGGCGAAGAATGGAACTGAAAAAGCTCAGCAAAAACTTCTTTATACGCAAATTTTCTGTCAGGAAGCATTTAATAAAATCGAACAAGATGCAAAAGAAACGCTAATTGCTGTAGAAAAAGGCGATACACTTCGCATGATGCTTTCAGCGCTTCGCAAGTTTACCCGCCACACGCCGATTAACGTAATTGCTAAAAAGCGTGAGGCTTCTAAAAAGTTAATTGAAGCAGAAAAATTCACAGTGTAAGATAGATTGGCTCCCTAATTTGGGGAGCCTTCTTAATTTTTTTCTGAAGAAGGAAAAATAAAAACATTGTAGAATAATGATACAGAGTATTATGATTTTTACTGATTCTATGGTAAGATTTACTTGTCCTAAGGTAAGTTTCTCAAAAAAGTTGGACATGATAACCTTGGTGGTGAAGAAATGGCTCTTACTTTCTATTGGTATCCAAAATGCGGCACATGCCGTAAAGCTAAAAAATGGCTCGAGGAACACCAAATAGGCTATGAAGAGGTACATATCGTTGATAATCCGCCTTCGCGAAGCGAGCTTGAAAACCTATATAAAAAGAGCGGTTTGGACATAAAAAAGTTCTTTAATACAAGCGGGATGAAATATAGAGAGCTTGGTCTAAAGGATAAGGTCAAGACATCTGCGGATGAGGAACTGCTTGATATACTGGCGACGGATGGGATGCTGATCAAACGCCCAATTTTAACGGATGGCCAGAAGGTAACAGTCGGCTTTAAAGAAGAGGATTATGAAAAAACATGGCTTTAGATAAGAATAATTGAATTAAATGATTCTTTTTGCCATGATGTATAAAGAGATCGAAAATCGCGATCATCATTTAAAAATGAAAAATGGAGGGGTTATAATGAACACACCAAAAGAATTGCGTTATTCAGAAGAACATGAGTGGGTAAAAACAGAAGGCGAACAAGTTAGAATCGGCATCACAGATTTCGCACAGTCTGAACTTGGTGATATCGTATTCGTAGAACTTCCTGAGGTTGGCGATGAAGTAACTGCTGACGAGCCTTTCGGAAGCGTTGAATCTGTAAAAACAGTATCTGAGCTTTATGCTCCTGTTAGCGGAAAGGTAGTTGCAGTTAACGAGGACCTAAGCGACAGCCCTGAATACGTGAATGAATCTCCATATGAAAAAGCATGGATGATCCTTGTTGAGCCATCTGATGCAAGCGAATTGGAGAACTTAATGTCTTTTGAACAATATGAAGAAATGATTAAAGAAGACTAATTATCGAATGAACGGAGCTCCCGCAATTGCAGGGGGCTTTTTTCGTGTTTGAAAGATGAAGACTATTCCCTTGGTAAATATAAATAAGATGACCCCAATATCCTAACTTAACTGCCAATTGACATAGGATAATTTGCCAGATGAGCTGTATAATAATGGACACGCTATTCAAATTGGCAGGAGTTCAACACCTTTGTCTCGAATCATGAATATGGTATGGTAAGAAAACGACAACTTTAGCTCAGGTGATGACGATGAACGAGGAATTACCAGAAAAAGTAATAATTGTTGAAGGAACATCGGATAAAAGAAAAGTACAGGCAATAGTCAGTGAACCAGTTGAAATCATTTGTACAAACGGTACGATTGGTATTACAAAAATGGATGAGTTAGTCGATATGCTTTACAATAAAGATGTATATATATTGGTTGATGCTGATGCAGCCGGTGAAAAGCTGCGAAAGCAGTTTAAAAGGGAACTTCCGGAGGCGGAGCATCTTTATATTGACCGGATGTATCGTGAGGTCGCAACGGCACCGGAACACCATCTGGCTTCGGTTTTAATAGGAGCCAATATTGATGTATTTACACAGTTTTTAGATAGAGGATGATTGACATTGCAGGAATGGACGCGGGAAACGTTTCAAGAACAAATAAACCATAATCAGAATACGGTCTTATATCTTTTCACCCCATTATGCGGAACTTGTCAGGTGGCAGGAAAGATGCTCTCAGTCACAGCAGAGCTGCTGCCAAACCTTGCTATTGGCAAAACGGATCTAAACTATATCCCTGATTTCGCCGAACAATGGGAAGTAGAAAGCGTTCCGTGCCTCATCATATTTCATAACAAGCAGATCCGCGAAAAAATTTATGCCTTTCATTCAGTTCCCTTCCTCTTAGAAAAACTAAAAGCTCTCACATAAGCAAGCGTGCCTGCCCTTTAGTGTATTAACGCACTGGGGGTCAGGCCCCCGTTAGTTTAACGCATTAACGCGCCGGGGGCCTGACCCCCGATGGTTTAAAGTGTTAAAGTGCGTGCGGCAGCCAGTACTAGGTTTTGACATATTTCTTGGGAAATGGGCAAACATTGCTATTAGGTGTCGAGTTTGGTCTGGTTATTCTGCGGTTTTGTCGAACGAATATGGCAGGACAGAGAAGCCTTGTGTTGAATGTAAACATCGAGGTGGGAAAATGAGAGACGCTGCTGCAGCATTTATTGATGAGGTAAAATCAAAAACGCATTTAAATCAGCTGTTAAAGGATTTAGTTTTTTCTATATGTCTTAAGGCAGAGAATGAACGGATTCCTTTGAGTGTCCGCAATGGGGAAATTGTAATGGATTACAATAACAATGATGAAATCTATGATGCTATTATTTCAGGACCAAGGGATAGTATCCAAGCCATCCTAACGGGAAAAGAGAAATTAAGAGATGCAATGCGTTGGAACGATGTAACGGTAACATCGACTTTTCGAAAGCTGCTGTTTTTAGAATCACTTTTTTATCTGTCAAAGCCCCGCAAACATATTTAGGAAATATTTTAATATTTCGCTTGACTGAATATTTACTCTTTTGGTACTATAACCTATAGGAATACAATTATTATAAAAATTAAATATTCTTATCGAGAGAGGCGGAGGGACTGGCCCTATGAAGCCCGGCAACCGGTTTTTTACACGGTGCTAATTCCAGCAGAGTATTTTTGCTCTGGTAGATAAGAAGAGATCATACTAACCCTCTTCTTATGCGAAGAGGGTTTTTTGCCTCTTCTTTTTATAGCAATAGTACAACGGCACCATGAAATCCGCATCATGAATGAAGTTCAGCCAATTACTTTCATAAAAGAAAAGGGGAGATTGTCATGTCAGAAAAACAAAAAAACTATCGATTTGAAACACTGGGTGTACACGGAGGACTTCAGCCTGATCCGGTTACAGGCGCAAGAGCAGTTCCTATTTATCAAAATAATGCCTATCAATTTAAAAATACAGAGCATGCAGCAAACCTATTTGCACTAGCAGAACCTGGGTACATATATACACGTATTCATAACCCGACCACTACAGTATTTGAAGAAAGAGTTGCTCTTCTTGAAGGCGGTGTTGGCGCATTGGCTACGGCTAGCGGAATGTCAGCTATCACCCTTGCTATATTAAACATTGCTCAAGCTGGTGATGAGATCGTAGCAGCATCGAACCTATATGGCGGAACCTACAATCTATTTGCTGTAACATTGCCAAAGTATGGCATTAATGTTAAGCTCGTTGACCCTGAAAGCCCAGAAAACTTCCGCGAAGCAATAACTGATAAAACAAAAGCTATATTTGCTGAAACAATCGGCAATCCAAGTTTACGAATCTTAGATATTGAAAAGGTGGCGGAGATTGCCCATGAAAATGGTATACCGCTAATTGTTGACAACACATTTGCCACTCCATACCTTTGCCGACCAATCGAACACGGTGCAGATATTGTTGTGCATTCTGCAACAAAATGGCTTTTAGGAAACGGTACTACTATGGGCGGGATCATTGTAGACGGCGGAAAATTTGACTGGAATTCACCAAAATTCCCTGGATTCACAGAGCCTGATTCAAGTTACCATGACCTTGTTTACAGCGAAGCTCTTGGAGCTGTAGCGTATATCATTAAAGCACGAGTACAGCTTCTAAGAGATATGGGGCCATCATTAAGCCCGCAGAGTGCGTTCCAATTTACCCTTGGTTTAGAAACTCTTCACGTAAGAATGAAGGAGCATATTGCTAATACTAAGAAAGTGGTAGAATATCTAGATGCACATCCAGCAGTTAATTGGGTATTGTACCCAGGAAGTGAAAACCACCCTGATAAGGCATTGGCTGATAAGTATTTGCCAAAAGGTGCTGGTTCGGTTGTAGTTTTTGGCATTGAAGGCGGCAGAGAAGCTGGTGCTAAATTTATCAACGGACTGGAGCTATGGGCACATGTGGCTAACGTAGGCGATGCGAAGAGCCTTGTTATCCACCCAGCAAGCACAACTCATCAGCAACTAGACGAAGAAGGTCTTAAAGCTGCGGGTGTTCCAGAAGATCTTGTGCGTCTATCAATCGGAATTGAGAACGTTGAGGATCTTATTGATGATCTGGAGCAGGCTATTGAAGCTGCCACAGGTATTTCATCCCTAAAAACTCAAGCTTAATACAATGATTAAGGAGTGCTCTGTATAGGGCACTCTTTTTTTAGCGGCAGCAAAGAATTTGGCGAATTTTGTGTACAAAACAGGGATTTAGAGGATATCGGTAAAATGATAAGAACGGCGGGGATGAAAGCGTTTTAAAGATAAATGTTCACTAATTTGCCATTAAAATCAGTTAATTTCGTCATTGTGAAGATAGAATTCACGTGCTAGAATGTAAAACGTGAAATTAAATCGCAATGATGAAAGGATTGGTTTTTATTAACCAGCTGCATTTAAATTACACAAGTGACATGGAAAAAGCAATGCATGGAGCACACAGGGTTGGATATGAGCTTTATTGCAGAAAACATGAAATCAGAATGAAAGTTGAAAAAAGACGCGAAGCAGATTATGTAAAAAGCCAGCGGATCGTAGCAGATATAGAAAGAAAGATTCATTCTTAAAGTTTTTTAAGAAGAAAGAAAAAGGGAACAGTTTTCTAAACAAACTGTTCCCTTTTTCTATTTTAAAGGAGTATAATTTTATAGTGTATTCTCATTTAACTATCTGATTATACATGAAAATTATCCAGAGGGATAAAATAAATATCGGTTGTTTTTTTAGCGGTCTTTCTATGATACATATGCAAAAGTAAGGATTTTTCAAATTAACCGGGGAATCCTTCGAAAGAGTTGCTAACAGTTTTCATTTGTTATAAGATTGTAATGAGAATAAAATGAGAATAGAGGGTTGCGGTTCATTTCCGCATGAATAAATCTTCTTTCATTATGGAGGTATAATTTATGGCAGGATCAACATTATCAATCAAAGATCTTCATGTTGAGATTGAAGGTAAGGAAATCTTAAAGGGTGTAAACCTTGAAATAAAGGGTGGAGAAATCCACGCAATCATGGGTCCAAACGGAACGGGTAAATCTACACTTTCTTCTGCTATTATGGGCCATCCAAAATATGAAGTTACACAAGGAAGTATTACATTAGACGGCAAAAACGTTCTAGAAATGGAAGTTGATGAACGTGCACAAGCTGGCCTTTTCTTAGCTATGCAATATCCAAGTGAAATTGCAGGTGTGACAAATGCTGACTTCCTTCGTTCAGCCATCAATAGCCGCCGTGAAGAAGGCGACGAAATTTCATTAATGAAATTTATCCGCCAAATGGACAGCAAAATGGAATTCCTTGAAATGGATCCAGACATGGCACAGCGCTATTTGAATGAAGGTTTTTCAGGCGGAGAGAAAAAACGCAATGAAATTCTTCAGTTAATGATGATTGAACCTAAGATTGCTATTCTTGATGAAATTGACTCTGGTCTAGACATTGATGCGTTAAAGGTTGTTTCTAAAGGCATTAACGAAATGCGCGGAGAAGATTTCGGGTGCTTAATTATCACTCACTATCAGCGCCTTCTTAACTACATCACTCCTGATCAGGTGCACGTAATGATGCAAGGACGCGTCGTGAAATCAGGCGGTCCAGAGCTTGCACAGCGCTTAGAAGCTGAAGGTTATGATTGGATTAAGAAAGAATTAGGCATTGAAGACGAAACAGTTGGCCAAGAAGCGTAATTGTTAGGAGGATCAATATGTCAACAGAAACAAGATTACCGTTTGATAAGGAATATGTGAACTCCTTTTCAAAAGAAATGGGCGAACCGGCATGGCTGACTGAATTTCGTTTGAACGCACTTGCCAATTCAGAAAACTTGCCAATGCCAAAACCAGATAAAACAAAAATCCAGAATTGGAATTTAACACAATTTAAAAATCATATTGTCGGCAGTCAGGATTATACTTCTCTTGCTGAGCTTCCAGAGGAAGTTCAGGAGTTGGTTAAGACAGAAAATGCCGAACAGAATTTATATATTCAGCGAAACAACAGACCAGCTTATTTAACTTTAGGCAAAGAGCTTCAGGATAAAGGTGTAATCTTCACTGATATCTATACGGCAGCTCGCGAGCATGGCGATCTCCTTCAAAAGTATTTCATGACAGAAGCTGTTAAAGCGGATGAGCATCGTTTAACTGCTCTGCATGCTGCTTTTGTTAATGGGGGAACATTCCTTTATGTTCCAAAAAACGTTGAAATCGCTGAGCCTATTCAGGCGGTCTTTATTCATGATAATCCAGAATCTGCCCTATTCAACCATGTGATTGTTGTTGCGGAAGATAATAGCTCTGTGACTTATGTTGAGAACTATTTTTCAACGATGGATGAGGCAGAAGGAATCTTCAATATTGTGGCAGAGGTCGTTGCCAAAGCAAATGCTAAGGTTCGATTCGGTGCTGTTGATACCCTTGCCAAAGGATTGACTGGCTATGTTAACCGCCGCGGCAAAGCGGAAAGAGATGCTCGCATTGAGTGGGCACTGGGATTAATGAATGACAGTGATACCATTTATGAAAACGTAACAAACTTAGTAGGCGACGGTTCCTCTGGGGATGCTAAAACTGTCGTAATCGGCAAAGGAGAACAAAAGCAAAACTTTACAACTAGCATTGTTCACTTTGGGAAGAATTCTGAGGGCCATATTCTAACACATGCCGTCATGAAGGATTCGGCAACTTCTATATTCAATGGAATTGGCAAAATTGAGCATGGGGCATCTAAGTCTAATGCCGGACAAGAATCACGTGTTCTTATGCTTAATGAAAAGGCACGCGGTGATGCGAACCCAATTCTTTTAATCGACGAAGATGATGTTATTGCAGGACACGCTGCATCTGTTGGCCGTGTAGATCCTGTTCAGCTGTATTATTTAATGAGCCGCGGTATTCCAAAAGTGGAAGCAGAACGGTTAATTATTCATGGCTTCCTTACACCTGTTGTTAATGCTCTTCATATAGAAGGAGTTAAGAAGCAATTAGTCAAGGTCATTGAAAGGAAAGTAAGATAATGAATATCCAGGATATTCGCGGGCAATTTCCAATCTTACATCAGGAAGTCAATGGGCATCCACTTGTATACCTTGATAGTGCTGCAACGTCTCAAAAACCTGTAAAGGTTATTGAAGCTATTGAAAAATATTACCGTGAGTACAATTCCAACGTCCATCGCGGTGTTCACACATTGGGCACGAGGGCGACGGATGGCTTTGAAGGTGCAAGGGAAAAGGTACGAAAATTTATCAATGCAAAATCTACAGAAGAAGTTATTTTTACTAGAGGAACAACTGCATCCCTAAATTTAGTGGCATCAAGCTATGCAAGGGCGAATATTAAAGAAGGAGATGAAATTGTCATCTCCTATATGGAGCATCATAGCAACTTGATTCCGTGGCAGCAGGCTTGCAAAGCCAAGGGGGCAACTTTAAAGTACTTGCCTCTTCAGGAGGACGGAACTATTTCTCTTGACGATGTGCGTCAAACAGTTACAAGCAATACAAAGATTGTTGCTGTTGCACAGGCATCCAATGTACTTGGAGTAATAAATCCGATCAAAGAAATCGCCAAAATTGCCCATGAAAACGGAGCAGTAATGGTCGTTGATGGTGCGCAAAGTGCGCCTCATCTAAAAATTGATGTTCAGGATCTGGATTGTGATTTCTTCGCTTTTTCAGGCCATAAGATGTGCGGGCCTACAGGAATTGGTGTGCTGTATGGCAAGAGAGAGCTTCTTGAAAACATGGAACCAATTGAATTTGGCGGTGAAATGATTGATTTTGTTGAACTGTATGATTCAACATGGAAGGAGCTCCCTTGGAAGTTTGAGGGGGGAACTCCGATCATTGCTGGAGCAATTGGGTTAGCAGCAGCCATTGATTTCTTAGAAGAAATTGGGTTGGAAAATATTCAAGAGCATGAACATAAGCTAGCTGCTTATGCTTTAGATAAAATGTCTGAAATTGAGGGCATCACGATATTTGGTCCAATGGATCCTTCTAAACGGACTGGTTTGGTTACTTTTAATCTTAGTGATGTCCATCCTCATGACGTAGCGACTGTATTGGATGCTGAAGGAATTGCCGTACGTGCGGGCCACCATTGTGCACAGGTCTTAATGAAATGGCTTAAGCAATCGGCGACCGCTCGAGCAAGCTTCTATCTGTACAATACAGAAGAAGATATTGACAAACTTGTCAAAGGGCTTGTCAAAACAAAGGAGTATTTCAGCGATGTCTTCTAATTTAGATTCACTTTACAGACAAGTTATTATGGATCATTATAAAAAACCCCGGAACAGAGGGGTTTTAGAGGATGATAGCTTAACCATTAATATGAATAACCCGACATGCGGGGACCGAATTCAGTTAATGTTGAAAATTGAAGACGGGAAAGTTATCGACGCGAGATTTGAAGGAGAAGGCTGTTCTATCTCAATGTCTTCGGCTTCAATGATGACTCAAGCGATAAAAGGAAAAACGATTGATGAGGCCTTAAAGCTTTCTGAGACTTTCTCTCTAATGATGCAGGGAAAAGAATATGATGAAGATTTAGATCTTGGTGATATCGAGGCGCTTCAAGGTGTTTCTAAATTTCCTGCAAGAATTAAATGCGCCACACTAGCGTGGAAAGCGATGGAAAAAGGCTTTGATGAAAAATAGTTGATACCCTTTTTAGGCACGGATATAAAAAAACTGGTAATCGGTATCGCTTGACACCGATTGCCCATTGAATGGAGGAATACGACGATGGCAAAAAAAATGCCTGAAATCGGCGATTACAAATATGGTTTTGCCGACAAAGACGTTTCCATTTTCCGATCAAAACGCGGATTGACAAAAGAAATTGTTGAAGAGATTTCAAAAATGAAGGGTGAACCTCAATGGATGCTTGATTTCCGTTTGAAGTCACTTGAACATTTCTACAGCAGGCCAATGCCGCAGTGGGGCGGAGATTTAGCATCATTGAATTTTGATGAGATTACGTACTATGTAAAACCATCTGAAAAAACAGAACGTTCTTGGGATGAAGTTCCAGAGGAAATTAAACAGACATTCGACAAGCTTGGAATTCCTGAAGCAGAACAGAAGTACTTAGCTGGGGTTTCTGCTCAATATGAATCAGAGGTTGTATACCACAACATGCAGCAAGACCTTGAGGCTCAAGGGATCATCTTTAAGGATACGGATTCTGCTTTACGCGAGAATGAAGATATCTTCCGTGAGCACTGGGCAACTGTTATCCCGCCTACGGATAATAAATTTGCTGCGCTGAACTCTGCTGTTTGGTCCGGCGGTTCATTTATTTATGTTCCTAAAGGGATTAAAGTTGATACGCCGCTGCAAGCATACTTCCGTATTAACTCTGAAAATATGGGACAATTTGAGCGTACACTAATCATTGTTGATGAGGATGCATCTGTCCATTACGTTGAAGGCTGTACTGCTCCAGTATATACAACCAATTCACTTCACAGTGCGGTTGTTGAGATTATTATTAAAAAGGATGCTTATTGCCGTTATACGACCATCCAAAACTGGGCGAACAACGTTTACAACCTCGTAACCAAACGTGCAGTTTGTGAAGAGCGCGCTACAATGGAATGGATTGACGGAAATATTGGTTCTAAGCTAACGATGAAATATCCAGCTGTTATTTTAAAAGGAGAAGGCGCACGCGGTCTGACACTTTCCATTGCTATTGCAGGTAAAGGCCAGCATCAGGATGCGGGGGCAAAAATGCTTCACCTTGCACCAAACACAACTTCTTCAATCGTATCCAAATCAATCTCCAAACATGGAGGAAAGGTAACCTATCGCGGAATCGTTCATTTTGGACGCAAAGCGGATGGTGCCCGTTCCAATATTGAATGTGACACATTAATCATGGATAATCAGTCTACTTCAGATACGATTCCTTACAATGAGATCCTGAACGATAACATCTCATTAGAGCATGAAGCAAAGGTTTCCAAGGTTTCTGAAGAACAATTATTCTACTTAATGAGCCGCGGAATTTCTGAGCAAGAAGCAACAGAAATGATCGTAATGGGCTTTATTGAGCCATTTACAAAAGAACTTCCAATGGAATACGCCGTTGAAATGAACCGCCTAATTAAGTTTGAAATGGAAGGTTCAATCGGTTAATATATGCGAAAAACTCCGTTCTCCCAAAAAGAGAGCGGAGTTTTTTTTTCTATGCTATTTACTATGGAGCTAACTGCTTAGTTGAATGAATAGGAAAATCAACGCGGATAAATTCAGCAGAATTATTCCATTAAAAGGCATTACGTCAGCACACACGCTTTTCCTAAATTCTGCATAGGGTGTAGTGGGAAGGAAAGGAGTGTTATATCTTTGATTGAATTAAAACCTATTGACATACAAGGTCATACATTTCTAACTGTTTCGGTAGTGCTTCCAAAAACTAACCTATTAGTCGTAACGAATGATAAGGGTTATATTATGTGTGGTGCCCTTGATGTAGGCTTGCTCAATGAAAAGCTGAAGGACCGGAAAGTAATTGCTGGCCGGGCAGTAGGTGTAAAAACCATTGAACAGCTCATTGACGCGCCGCTAGAATCCGTCACCTACGAAGCTGAGGCAATCGGTATTCATAAAGGTATGATTGGAAGGGACGCGCTCCTAAAGATGGTTTAAGACAGCCTGAACATGGCTGTCTATTTTCTTGACATGAGCCAGCCTTAAGCTGCGCACAAAGCGCCTAAAGTGGAAATTTAGGGCATTTAAAAAATAAGGACAAAAGTAGGGTTGAAATTATTGCTTAAAAAAGGTTAATGTAGAAATAATAGGAAAAATGTCGCAAAAAGAAGAAAAATATGTATTTTTTTATAGGCTTAAATAACGCAAAAACTCCTTAATGAAATAGGTGTACTCATGAGATTAGTTACAACTTCCTCTGTAGAATCAGGAACGATTCTTGCCAAAGCAATTTATAATGAAAATGGACAAGTTTTGTTAAATGAGGGTGTGGAATTAAAAAAGGCTATCATCCATAGACTTAATACATTAGGAATCAGTTACATATTTATAAAGGATCGAGAAAACGAAGATATTCAATACAATGGCACCATCTCCGATTCTTTAAGGAAAGAAGCCATTCAAACGATCAATTCCACATTTAAGGAAATTCAGAAAGATACTTCTCTGCACGGTTCACTGGTTGTGGAGAAAGCATCGAAAAAGTTCTCGGAGCTTATCCGTTGTTTAATGACAGAAATAAAGGATCAAAAGGAACTATTAACATTACTCTCTGATGCTTTTATATACGATAATTATATTTTCTCACACTCTTTAAATGTCACGCTGTATGCTTTGGCGATTGGAATAAAGCTAAATTTGCCGCAAAGAGACCTTGAGACACTTGGTCTTGGGGCGATTTTTCATGATATTGGCAAGATTAAGGTGCCAAAGGAAGTGCTGTTAAAGCCGGGAAAATTAACACAAGAGGAATATGAAGCGATTAAAACACATGCCGAAGAAGGATTTCAGTTATTAAGAAAAGTTCCAACCATTCCGCTGCTAGTTGCCCATTGTGCTTTTCAGCATCATGAAAGGCTTAATGGTTCAGGCTATCCAAGAGGGATTGTCGGGGATGAAATTCATTATTTCGGGAAAATATTAGCAGTGGCAGATGTGTTTGATGCTGTTACCTCCAACCGTGTGTACCGCAGGGCCATGCTTCCTCACGAGGGGCTTGAAATCCTTTATGCAGGATCCGGAACGCTGTTTGAAAAAAAGATAATTGAAGCTTTTAGACTTGCTGTTGTTATCTATCCTGTTGGAATTACTGTTGATTTAAGCGATGGCAGAAAAGGGATTGTAGCGGGGCAAAATATTGGATTTGGCGACAGGCCAAAGGTTAGAATCATGGAGGAAATGGGCGAAAAGGTTTCTCCATATGAAATTGATTTGAAAAACGAATTAAGCATTACCATCACAGGCTGTGACACCACTTTTTAATTAAAATGGAAAAAATATTATTCTGCTAAAACATTGAAGCTTTTTTTACACTCTGCTATAGTAGAGGTACCAATTGTATATTAGCCTTATCATATCCGGTGAGGTAGAGGAGCAGAATTCAAGAGTAGGCTGTGTGAGGATGACAACAATGATCACTGCTGGAAGGGAATTTTGCCGAAGCACTAGAATCTGTCATAGGTTTTAATGCTGGGGCTGCTTTGAAAAGGAGCAGCACTGTCACTATGGAGGGAGAATTTCGCAAGACCTTCATAATGGGGAGCTACAGATCGTGATGGAGAAGTAAATTACTTGTAAGAGTAATGGTAGACTTTTCTATCATTACTCTTTTTTTGTTTTCACTCGATCATTATTCCCCTTTTATAAACAAGGAGGAAGAAAATTGGAGAATACGATTTTTTCAATCATACCGCCGCTCTTGGCCATTGTCATGGTTATTTTGACCAGAAAAGTTCTTCTGTCGCTGGGAGCCGGAATCATATCAGCAGCCCTTCTGTTGGCTGATTTCAGCTTTACAGGAACAGCAGGCATTATTTTTGACTCTTTAAAAGGAATATTTATTGCTGAAGGAGAGTTAAACACCTGGAATATTTATATCATCTTATTTTTATTTGTTTTAGGCGTAATTACCGCCTTTATTTCCATTACAGGCGGGAGCTATGCGTTTGGGGAATGGGCCATGAAGCGTGTGAAAACCCGTGCAGGTGCTCAGCTAGTTGGGGCGGTTTTAGGAATTATTATTTTCATAGATGATTATTTTAATGCCCTGGCTGTTGGGCAAATTTCTCGCCCTATTACCGATCGGCATAAGGTTTCACGTGCTAAGCTTGCTTATTTAATTGATTCAACGAGTGCGCCGGTTTGTGTGGTTTCACCGGTATCAAGCTGGGGCGCCTATATTATTACATTAGTTGGAACTATTCTTGCTGCTAATCATATCACCGAGTATTCGGCTTTCTCGGCATTTGTGCAGATGATTCCAATGAATCTTTATGTTTGGGTTACTTTGGCAATGGTATTTATTATTGCGCTAGGAAACATTGATTTTGGTTCAATGAAGGGGCACGAGAGACGGGCTATCGAGGAAGGTCTCGTTCATGACCCGAAAAAACAGGCACCTGGAGAATTAAAGGATGATCTCCCAACAAGCTCTAAGGGTACAGTAGGAGATTTAATCTGGCCAATACTTGCGCTAATCATAGGAACGGTTGGCATGATGTTTTTGACTGGATATAAGGCTGCGGATGACAATGCGACCATTTTTTCAATTTTTGAAAATACAGACGTGTCTAAGTCCCTGATTCTAGGCGGTCTTCTTGGATTAGCTGTTACTTTTGCTTTATTTTTCCGCCAGGCATTTGTCTTAAAAGGTGTCAATGGCAATGTCTTTGGCAAAGGTGTTAGTGAAGGTCTTAAATCCATGCTCCCAGCCATTTACATTCTTATTTTTGCGTGGATGATTTCTGATTTGATTGGCCGTTTGGAAACTGGGAAGTATATGGCAGGCATTGTAGAAAGCGCTAATCTGAATATTGCCCTTTTGCCTTTCCTTTTATTTGCTGTTGCGGGGATTATGGCCTTTAGTACAGGAACGTCCTGGGGGTCATTTGGAATATTGCTGCCAATTGCGGGTAATATTGCGGCAGCTACAGATTTAAGTCTATTATTGCCAGCGATGGCAGCAGTATTGGCAGGAGCAGTGTTTGGCGATCATTGTTCGCCAATTTCAGATACAACCATTCTTTCGTCGACAGGTGCGGGATGCAATCATATGGATCACGTGCTGACCCAGTTGCCATATGCGCTGACATCGGCTGCCATTTCGGGTATTGGATACCTAGTCCTTGGCTTCACTGACAGTACTATTTTTGCGCTCTTGACTTCAGCTGTATTGCTTGTCATCTTTATGTTTGTTATTGGAAAAAGAAAGAGAGCAGAGATTGTAGAGTAAAAAAGGAGCTTTTTCCCAAACTAAACTTTGGGAAGGGCTCCTTTTTGTTTTGTTAATATTTATTCTCATAAAGGAATAGGATGAAAAAAGGAAAGGAGGAAATGAAATGATATGAATATATCTTTTTAGCTCATCAAAAAAATAAAAACCCTTTTGCGCTATGCCTCGGTAAAGTAATTCAGAAATATTTTATTTTTCCCAAAATAATGTTTTGACAGATTAGTTTAAAAATATTATACTATCCGTAGATTATATTAAATAATCTGAAAAGTAAAAACATTCTCGATACAAAAAGAGGAATTAAGGAAAAAAGACATAACTAAGGGGGTTAAGGATTATGGATAATCGTCCACAGTGGGGAACACGAGCAGGATTTGTACTGGCTGCTATTGGTTCAGCAGTTGGTCTGGGGAACATTTGGCGATTCCCGGCTGTTGCCTATGAAAACGGCGGCGGTGCATTCTTTTTACCGTATTTATTTGCGTTATTAACTGCAGGTATTCCACTGCTTATTTTGGAATTTACACTGGGACAAAAGTATAGGGGATCGGCACCATTAACCTATGCAAGAATGAACAAGAAATTTGAATGGCTTGGCTGGTGGCAGGTAGCGGTTTCCTTTGTCATTGCAACCTATTATGCTGTTATCATTGCATGGGCAATCAGGTATGCTGGATTCTCATTCAGTCTTAAATGGGGAGATGATCCTGAAGGATTCCTATTCGGAAGTTTCCTGCAGCTTGCAGAGAACCCTGGGGATGTAGGCGGAATCGTTCCAGGCGTGTTTATTCCTCTTGTTGTTGTTTGGATTATTACACTAGGAATTTTGTATAAAGGTATTAAAAAGGGAATTGAAATTGCCAACAAAATCTTTATTCCAGCACTACTTATTTTATTCCTAATTATTGTATTTCGTTCAATCACCCTTGATGGAGCAGCAGCAGGCCTTGAAGCATTCTTTAAGCCAGATTGGAGTCAGATTGCCAGCCCTAAGGTTTGGGTTGCGGCTTATGGACAGATTTTCTTTAGCTTATCAATTGGTTTTGCCATTATGATTACTTATTCAAGCTATTTGCCAAGGAAAACTGATATTACAAATAATGCGTTTATTACTGGCTTCGCAAACTCCAGCGTTGAATTATTAGCAGGTATTGGCGTGTTTGCAGCGCTTGGTTTCATGGCTGCACAGGCAGGGGTTCCAGTCAGCGAGGTTGTTGCAGGCGGGGTTGGCCTAGCGTTCGTGGTATTCCCGCAAATTA
>Ga0182742_1002812_pt1 | contig 18487 bp, 15 predicted proteins | sample eDN5th37CBELigMG_FD_128880 | JGI IMG/M metagenome (GOLD analysis project Ga0182742, IMG submission 128880) | Enriched Miracle-Growth compost microbial communities from Emeryville, California, USA - eDNA 5th pass 37_C BE-Lig MG (version 2)... ...
AAGAAGCCTTCAGGCCTTTTTAAACGGTTTTTCTTAATTTTAGTTGCCCTTGGTATTGCAGGCTTGCTAGTCGGAGCAGGCACTTTTGCCTTTATGATAAAGGATGCCCCAAAACTTGATGAAAAACTGTTAAAGGATCCTATTCCTTCCAAGATCCTAGATAAGGATAATAATGTTATTACTGAAGTAGGATCTGAGCGGCGTGAATATGTAAATTATGAAGATATACCGAAATTGGTTGAAAATGCCTTCCTTGCCACTGAAGATGTCAGGTTTTATCAGCACCACGGGATGGATCTAAGGCGGTTAGCCGGCGCAGTTCTGGCCAATATCACCCGCGGATTTGGCGCTGAAGGAGCAAGTACAATCACACAGCAAGTAGTGAAAAACTCATTTCTTAATAATGAAAAGACGTTATCCAGAAAGGCGCAGGAAGCATGGCTGTCCTTTCAGCTTGAACGCAAATATACCAAACAGCAAATTTTTGAAATGTACGTCAATAAAATTTGGATGGAAAATCGCAGCCATGGGGTACTAACTGCCTCCCAGGTATACTTTGGCAAGAATCTTGATGAATTAACCCTGCCTGAAGCAGCGCTGCTCGCTGGATTGCCGCAAAGTCCAGCTCGCTATAATCCGTTTAAGCACCCGGATAATGCTGAAAAGCGGCGTAACATTGTTCTATCGTTAATGAATCAGCATGGATTTATCTCTAAGGAAGAAATGGAAGAGGCGCAAAAGGTTCCTGTCGAATCAAGTCTTGTACCTCCAGAAAACAGAGAGAAAAACGACGATCCATATGACGCTTTTGTTGATATCGTCATTGAGGAATTTGAGGAAAAATACCCTGATTTGGATATTTCCTCCGATGGCTTAACCATTTATACAACATTGGATAAAGATGCACAGGATTATATGGATAAGCTTTTAAACACTAATGAAATTATCCAATTTCCTGATGAGGAATTCCAAGCGGGCATTACCTTGCTTGATACAAAAACTGGGGAAATTAGAGCCATTGGCGGAGGCAGGAATCAGGAAGTCAAACGCGGGTTCAACTATGCTCAAGACACAAGAAGACAGCCTGGATCAACGTTTAAACCAATTATCGATTATGGTCCTGCAATCGAGTATTTAAAATGGGGCACCTATCATACACTTGATGATAAGCCATATACCTACTCGAACGGTGCAAAAATTAATAACTGGGATATGAAACATATGGGTAAAATGTCCATGCGTGAAGCATTGGCACGCTCCCGCAATATTCCTGCTCTCCAGACATTACAGGAGGTTGGAACAGATAAAGCAAAAGAATTTGCCAACAATCTTGGTTTTAATATGAAAGAGGTATTAGAATCCTATGCAATCGGAACATTCGAAGTATCTCCAATGCAGATGGCCGGCGCCTATGCTGCTTTTGGCAATAACGGCTATTATACAGAGCCATTTTCAATAAGAGCGATTGAAATGAGAGACGGATCTAAAATCGATGTTACACCAGAAACAGAGCCGGTAATGAGTGATTACACAGCCTTTATGATTTCAGATATGCTTAAGAGCGTAACAAAGGATTCATATGGCACAGGAAAAGCGGCTAATGTTTCTAATCTTCCTGTAGCTGGGAAAACCGGTACAACTAACTATACTAGTGATGAAAAGGTTAAATGGGATATCCAACGAGGCGGCATCCCTGATGCATGGTTTGCCGGCTATACCACAAACTACACGGCGGCTATTTGGACGGGATATGGTGATCGAAAACAATCGATTGCACCTAAAGACCAGAAGTTAGCTATGATCCTATTCAAAAACTTAATGGCTCATGTCCATCAAGGAAAAGAAACAGCTGATTTCACTGTTCCAAAGAGTGTACAAAAGGTAGCAATTGAAAAAGGCACGATGCCGGCTAAGCTTGCCAGTGATTTTACACCAAAGGATCAGATTATTTATGAGTATGCTGTAAAAGGCAGTGCACCTACTCAAGTTTCAAAGAAATATGATAAGCTTCAAGCACCATCTAGCTTAAATGCAGATTTCAATCAAGAAACCAATGAAATTGTTCTTTCTTGGGATTATCCTGAAGAAGAAGAAGGCATCCAATTTGAGGTTTCTGTATCTCTTGATGATGGAGCCGAACAGCCTCTCCAGGTCGTTGCAGAAAAAGGAATAAAAATTGCTAACCCGGTCCCTGGCGGTAAATATCAATTTACGGTCAAGGCATTAAGAGATGACCAGCAAAGTGACGCTGCATCCATTAAAGTAGACATTCCGAACCCAGAAGCTGAAATGGGCGAACCCGAAGACTGGTTTAACGATGAAAATAACCAAAACCCTGGAAATGGAAATCCAGGCAATGAAAATCAAAAACCAGGCAAAGGCCAGGGTAATGGAAATGGCAATGGAAACGGCAGTCCTGATTGGAACCAGGGTGATGGCCAACAGGATGAAGGTGAACCAACAAATCCTGATGAGGTCATCCCTCCAATCACCTCTCCATCTGGAGGACAATAGATAGAAAAGCTTTTAGGGCGCCTAAAAGCCAGATCAGATAAAAAAAGGCATCTAAGCTATTGCTTAGATGCCTTTTTTATCGCTAATTGCTTAATATATTGCTTTTCTAATTCTGTCATCAATTCATTTAATTGAATAAAGGAATGATAAAGGCTAGGACGCTTGATGATAAAATCCAATCTTTCCTGCACATTAATTGGTTTTATTTTTAATTGGCTAAGATCAAGAGGTTCTATCACTTCTGCCTGGTCATTGACCAAGTGCAACAGCTGAATAAATAGGCTGATACCCTTTTGTACTCTAGCTTTTGCTTTCCCTCTTTTTTTAAATATCACTTCAATTACTTGTTTTTCTTCCTTCCATTCCTGCCACAATGGCAAACATTTATCCTCTTTCGCCTCAGGTGTACTACACATTCCCCATTTTCACCTTCATTCTCTTTTTGCCCTCTCGGCATAAATCAAGAAGCGGACAAATCTCGCATTGAGGATTTTGCGCTTTACAATGGTAGCGGCCAAAGAAGATCAAGCGATGATGGGTGACAGACCATTCTTCTCTCGGGATTTTTCGCATTAATGTTTTTTCAACTTCTAATACGGAATCCTTCCACCGGCAAAAGGCCAAGCGCTTGCTGACACGCTCAACATGGGTATCAACAGCAATCGCAGGCACCCCATAAGCAACCGAAACAACCACATTGGCCGTTTTTCTGCCTACGCCGGGAAGTTTTGTCAGTTCATCCCTGTCATTTGGAACAATCCCATCATACTCATCAATTAGGATTTGACAAAGCTTTTGAATATTCTTTGCCTTATTTCTAAATAAGCCGATTGACCGAATATCATTTTGCAGTTCCTCTAGGGATACGGCTAAATAATCCTCCGGAGTGTTATATTTTTGAAAAAGATTCTTAGTTACTTTATTTACTAATGCATCAGTACATTGAGCTGAAAGTGCTACTGCGATGACAAGCTCAAACGGATTGGAATGGTTTAGTTCGCAATGGGCATCAGGAAACATTTCACCGATCTTGTCCAGGCAATATCTGATTTGAGTTTTATTTAACAACTTTATTCACCACTTACCATTTACTATTTATTGCTCGAGCCAGTTATAGATTGGGACAGATTTTGCTGTTTTTACAGAAATTTCTTGCTGCTTCGTCCGATGGATTTGGTTTTGCCTAATACGTTTTCCGTGATTCTGTGCCTGCTCAATGGTTTTAATGCCGTTTTTCTTCCACTCAAATAATATTCGATCAATATACCTGAAATTCAGCTTTCCTGAAATCACTGCCTCTTTAAGAGCTGCTTTAATTATTTGCGGATCATGGTGGTCATCATCCATCCATAAAGCTAGTGTTTCACATTCAAATGGAGACAAAGGTCTGCCAAATTCCTGTTCAAAGCATGTATAAAGATCAGTTTCATTCTGTTGATTTTGCAGCACAGCTTTTTGTTTATTTTTCAACAAAAATTGATCAATGAGTTTATTCCAGAGCGGTTCGATATCATATTTTTCGAAGCGGATTCCATCAGCTGTGTAGCTGTCCTTAATTTCGATAAAGCCCTTTTGAATAAGCTTGCGAAGAATATCCGTGCAGTCGGAAACAGAAATCGTCATTCGGGAAGACAGTTCAGCTGGAGTCGGAAACTCATTGCCTTTTTCTATAAAGGAGATTACGTGCAGGATTAATATAAGTTCATACTCATTTAAGTTCATATCTTTATATTGTTTTAAAAGAACCGCAGGAATGGTGATATTCCCCTCCTGAAGCCATTTGAATAAGTCGGTTTTTGACATTCGCTACACCTCTTTAAATAGTATAGCAGAAAATCATATCTCCTTGTAAAAAGAAAGAACGGTTCGATTTTTCTAAAAGTATTTTTCACCTTCACTCATCCACAGTAAAAAAATCCGCAAAATGCGGATTTTTTATTATGGGTATAAGCGGTTTAATAAACGCGGGAATGGAATGGTTTCGCGAACGTGCTCTACCCCGCTGATCCAGGCAACTGTTCTTTCTAGTCCTAACCCGAAGCCAGAATGCGGCACGGAGCCATATTTGCGAAGTTCTAAATACCAGCCATACGCTTCTAAATCAAGATTGTGTTCTTCCAGTCTTGATTTTAACAAGTCGTAATCATGAATACGCTCAGAGCCGCCAATAATTTCTCCATAGCCTTCTGGTGCAATTAAATCGGCACATAAGACAACATCTTCCCTCTCAGGATCTGGCTGCATGTAGAATGGCTTGATAGTCGTAGGGTATTTGGTAATAAATACAGGTTTTTCATAGCTTTCTGCAATCGCAGTTTCATGCGGTGCTCCAAAGTCGTCTCCCCATTCTATATCATCAAAACCTTTTTTATGAAGGAATTCAATTGCTTCATCATAGGTGATGCGCGGGAATGGCGCTTTTACCTGTTCAAGCTTCGCAGTGTCGCGGCCAAGTGTTTTTAGCTCAACAGAACAATTTTTTAACACAGACTGGACAATATAAGAGACATAATTTTCCTGAAGCTTTAAGCTGTCTTCATGCTCATAAAACGCCATCTCTGGTTCAATCATCCAAAATTCAATTAAGTGACGGCGTGTTTTTGATTTTTCCGCACGGAAGGTTGGGCCAAATGAAAAGACCTTTCCAAGCGCCATAGCAGCCGCTTCCATATATAATTGTCCGCTTTGTGAAAGGTATGCATCTTCATCAAAATATTTGGTATGAAATAATTCAGATGTTCCCTCAGGAGCACTTCCAGTTAAGATTGGCGGATCAACCTTTGAAAAGCCATTTTCATTAAAAAACTCATATGTTGCACGAATGATCTCGTTCCTAACCTTCATGACCGCATGCTGACGGCGGGAACGAAGCCAAAGATGGCGATGATCCATTAAGAACTCTGTCCCATGCTCTTTCGGTGTAATCGGGTAATCCACCGCTGCATGGATAAGCTCAATGCCGCTTACCAGCATTTCATAGCCAAATGGAGATCTTTCATCCTTCTGAATTTTACCTGTTACATATATAGAAGACTCTTGCGTAATTGATTTCGCTGTCTGAAATACCTCTTCAGGAACCTCACTTTTTACAAGAACGCCTTGAATAAATCCCGTTCCATCACGAAGCTGCAGGAAGGCTATTTTTCCGCTTGAGCGCTTATTGGCTACCCAAGCACCGATTTTCACTTCCTGATCAACGAATTTAGGACTTTCAGCAATTGTTATTTTATTAACCACAATGTTCCCTCCAAAAACTTGCAAATCTTGTATGTATCAGCATTAATTATACATTTTGAGACAAAGACAAGCAAATAGAAAAGGACAGCTTATAGCTGCCCTAATATGATCACATTTTCTTTTCAACAAATTCACGCATCCGCTCGACTGCTTTTTCCAATAATTCAAGTGAGGTTGCATAGGATAGACGGATATTATTTGGTGATCCAAAGCCAGAACCAGGAACAACTGCCACCATCGCCTCTTCAAGCAGGGCTTGAACAAAATCGTCTACATTGTTATAGCCAGTAAGCTCAGCTGCTTTTTTCACATTTGGGAAAAAGTAGAAGGCACCCTGTGGCTTAACACATGTAAACCCAGGTATAGCGGTTAATTTTTCATATATGGTATTTAAGCGTCTTTCAAATGCCATTCTCATTTCTTCAACCTTTTCCTGCGGGCCTGCATAGGCAGCAATTGCTCCGTATTGGGCTGTTGTAGTCGGGTTTGAAGTGCTATGGCTTGCAAGGTTAGTCATTGCCTTGATTAAAGCCTGATTTCCTGCAGCATAACCAATTCTCCACCCTGTCATGGAATGGGATTTGGAAACACCATTAATAATCATCGTTTGTTCTTTAAGCTCAGGGGAAATTTGCGCAATGGATACATGATTGTTTCCGTCATATACAAGCTTTTCATAAATTTCATCTGAGACAATAAGAATATTATGCTTTAGACAGACCTCACCAAGCGCTTTTAATTCTTCTTTTGAATAAAGCATGCCCGTTGGATTGCTTGGAGAATTTATAATAACAGCTCTTGTTTTTTCAGTTAACACTGCTTCTAATTCATTTGGTGTAATCTTAAAATCATTTTCTTCTTTTCCTTCCACATATACCGGAACACCATCAGCCAATTTTACTTGTTCAGGATAGCTGACCCAGTATGGAATAGGGATAATAACTTCATCCCCTTCATCAAGAAGAGCCTGGAAAAGTGTATATAATACGTGTTTAGCACCGCTGCCGACAAAAATTTCATTTGCATTATAGTCAATCCCCTGATCATTAGAGAACTTTTTAGCAATTTCATTTTTTAAGGCCGGAAGCCCTGCAGCAGGTGTATATTTCGTATGGCCTTCATTCATTGATTTTGCTGCGGCATCAATAATATGCTGCGGCGTATTAAAATCAGGCTCGCCTGCACCTAGCCCAATAACATCAAATCCTTGAGCTTTTAATTCTTTTGCCTTGGCTGTGATGGCAAGTGTTGTTGATGGTGTTAATGCTTTAACCCGTTGAGCAAGTTGAATTTCCATTTCTAGTCCTCCACTTTCTTCTAAGAAGTTCATGATAAACTCATGTCACAAGTTTTCAATTTTTTTCAGCCATTCTCCGGTTTTAAAATCAACATAATAATAATTGATTAAATTCCCTTCTGAACGATAGTAAATTTCCCAAAGTGGGATATTCTTTTCCATTCCAAGACGGACGGATATAATTTCGGTGGGATTTTTTTCCTCCATTAATTTATCTACCGCCTCTTTCTTGGAAATTCCATCCGATTGTTTACGGACAATAATTCTGCCCTTTTTTTCTGGGATCCAAATATAAATGCCGGTACCATACTGATTCTTGCCTTTTATAACGTAATAGGTCTCTTCACCATTATATACGGAAAAATCTTCAATTTCCTGAAGATCACTTTCCTCTTTGGCTATTTTCACAGCTTTTTCTTGGGCGGCATCAATTGGATCAACTGCGTTTAAATAAATACAGCTGCTAATACCGATTACGACTAGAACTATAATTAGTATAATAATAATTATTTTTTTCACATTTGTCACTCTTCTTATGTCCGATAAATTGAAAAAATTGCTTTATTTTGATCATCTTTGTCAAGGGCAAGGCCAAACATTAAGTCTTTTTCTTTTAAGGTTCTGTTTAGAAGATCAACTATTTTATATAGATCTGAGCTCAGCTCGATTTTGACTGTGGACAGAACTTCAATTTTACTTTCCATAATGGAATTCCTCCTCAAGAACAACAATAATTGTAAGTGATATGACAGGGTTTTTCGGACAAACTATATGTACAAAGCATTTAAAACTTAATTGTTTTTAATATAAAGCAGTAACCCTTTTAATAAAATATCTTCTAATCCACCATACGTCATTTAGCTGCGCCAACATAGCGCAGCCTTTTTTTGGGTATGGTAAAAGTTGATTTCCGCTCCGGGAGCTTCGCTTTCCGGGTGGCGTTTTGTGAGCCTCCAGGAGTCTACGCCCCCTCCACTCCAATCAACTAACAAAATGGCGCTTTAAAATTTTATTATATCCAAGAATGAATTTTGCTTATCTGTTCTCCTAAATCTCCTTTTTCAACTGGTATGGGCGGGATGGAGTTTAGGAATGCTTTTCCGTAGGATGTTGTGATGATTCTACGGTCGAAGACGAATATAAAGCCTCGGTCTTTGGTTGTTCGAATTAATCTGCCGAAGCCCTGTTTGAAACGAATGACAGCTTCTGGCAGGCAGTAGTCTGCAAATGGGTTTCCGCCCTTTTCTTTGATTAGCTCGCATTTAGCTTCTGTCATCGGTTCATCTGGCGGAGAAAACGGCAGCCGGACGATGATTAAGCATGTTAGATCTTCCCCAGGGATATCTATACCTTCCCAAAAGCTGTTTGTTCCTAATAAAATCGCTTTATCAAAACGCTGGAAATTTCTAGTTAACCTTGATCGGCTTCCGCTTGAGATTCCTTGTGCAATAATGGCAAAATCATCTAAGAAACCGGATTCTTTAATTAATTCATGTGTTTTCTTCAGCATTTCATGGGAAGTAAATAAAATAAGCATCCTTCCCTTCGTTGCTTCAGCAATAGAAATAATATGTTCGCTAATTGCTGCAACATATTCCTCTAAAGGGACGGCATTCACTTCTGGTAAATCATCTGGCACCATTAACTTTACCTGCTCTGTATAATCAAATGGGGATTGAATCTGCTCAACAGTGCAATCAAAGGATGTTAACCCCATTTCGGACATCATATAGTCAAATGAGTTTTTAACAGACAAGGTTGCTGACGTGATTACAGCACTTTTCTTTTCACGAAAGAATCTGTCTTGTAAAAAGGAACCGATGGAAACTGGCTGAAGATAGACAGTTGTTGCATTTTGCGCCGACCTCACATCCATTTCGATCCAAGCAACATAGCCCTCTTCAGGGAATAAAAAGATTCCTCTAATTGCTTTAGTTAATTTCTCTAACTGACCTATTGCAGATGTGAGCTCATCTAAAAGGGACTTTTCCTTTGCAGACAATGAAATTTGCCCATTTGAAGTAACCTCAAGGCGATCCTGCAATATCGCTATCAAATCCTTCATTAGGAACATAAAGCGTTCGGCTTCAGTTTTCATTGCCTGCCATTCTCTGCTGGAATCATTGAATGAAAACCTGCAGCTAATACGGTGCTCATTTTTTCTGGATTTTGCTTTTCTTTTCGCAAAAATTCCAATTACCTTAAAAAATTCATCCATCTCAAAGGTCAGGTTCTGCATTAATTGGCTGATTTCAAAACTGTGTGCCAGACGTCTCTCACTTAAATTGGCTTTTTCCAGGAGCTGTTCAAGCTTGTAAAGCAATTGCTTTTGATCATAGTTACCAATCTGATTAAGCAGTATCCGTGTACTCAGATAATCCAGTGATAAACCAAAGTATTTACCGGCTGCTTTTACAAAATGATGCCCCTCATCTATCACCACATGGCTGTAAGAAGGCAAAATGGCCTTGTCTGCCGTTAAATCGGACATTAGAAACGAATGATTCGTAATGATCATTTCAGACTTTTCAGCAGCTTTCCTTGCCCGTAAATAAAAGTCTTTTGCGAGCCAGGTTTTTTTCTGAAAAAATACGGTTTCATCATTCTTTATTTTGTTCCAGAATGTCCTTCCGCCGCTTGATAGGTTTAACTCATCCACATCCCCTGTGCTGGTTTCTGTCAGCCACACGAGGATTTGCATTTTTGTTAGGATAATATCGTAATTATCTTCTATTTCTTTCAGCGCCTGCTCAAACTTCGCCAGGCTCAAATAGTGGCTTCTCCCTTTTAGCAAGACTGCATGAATGGGAAAGGGAATCATGTTTTTCAAAAGGGGAATATCCTTATTTAATAATTGCTCCTGAAGCTGCGTTGTATATGTACTTATAACAATGGGCTTATTGATTTGCTTTCCGTAAAAAGCAGCGGGAATCAAATAAGCTAAAGATTTACCTACCCCTGTTCCTGCTTCAATCATTGTATGATTTCCTTCATTAAAAGCACAAAATACAGAATCCATCATCTGAAACTGTCCCATACGGAGTTCAAAGTCAGGAAAGGCCTTTTTCAATAGCTCTATTTTATCAGCTTTCTCCACGGGATATGCCATCTTCTGATTTACTTCCGAAGCATCTTGCCCCTCGTTTGCCTGATATTTTCTCAATGTAATACCCCGGTGAATTTCCAGGTCTTCTGCGAGTGTTTCGATGGAAGATTCTTTTTCGGAAATTACTTGATCAATAAGCAAGTCTAAATCACTTTTCAGCCCCCCAGAGAGCCTCTGGAGCTGTCTAACGGTGTTTTGCGGCAATTGATAAAGACGATCCATCATAAGCAGCAAAAGCTCTGCCGTTACGTATGCATCACTGTCCGCCTGATGCGGCCGTTCATGATCAAACCCCTCTTGCGCAGCCAATTCTGATAACTGATAGCTGTCAGCAGTCGGCAAAAGGACCCGCGCCATCTCTACTGTATCTAAAATAGGGCCATAGAAGCTTGGAAAGCCTGCCTCCGATAACTCTTCCTGTAAAAAGGATAGATCAAAAAGGACATTATGGGCAACAAAATAAGCATCATCCAATAGGCTGACAACCTTTGGGGCAATTTCAGAAAAAACAGGAGCATCCTTTACCATCTCATCCGTTAGACCCGTTAATTCTTCAATGAAAGGAGAAATGGTCTGGCCAGGATTAATAAGCGAAGAAAATTCTTCTGTAATTTTTCCATTTTCGACGACCACTGCGGCGAATTGAATGATTTTATCGCCCTTTTTCGGAGCGTTTCCTGTTGTTTCTAAATCAATGACCACAAATTTATTACCCATTTTATACACCTCAAATATTCATCAATCAAAACGGTACCATAAAAACAGAAAAAGAAAAAGAAATATCTCGCCTTATGTTTATTTTTAGCCTATTATGCCGTTTTTTATTTTTGCCAAAACTTATCCGTTGGTTTCCGCTACAGGCGCTACGCTTTCCGCGGGCAGTTCGGGCCTCCTCGTCGCAAACGCTCCTGCGGGGTCTCCCTTGTCCTCCACTCTCGCAGGAGTCTCCGCGCCTGCAGCGAGGATCAACTAAATAGCAAAATCAATAAAGGTAAAGGGATAATTTGAACTTATTTATGTAAAAAGGGGCCAAAGACAAAGTCTTCGACCCCTTTTCACTATATTAAAAAACGGTTGCTTCGGGTTCTTGATGAACCAGTTCTTTTATTTTATTATTGCTGTCCATGATCACAACTTTTGGTTTATGTGATAATACTTTTTCTTCAGCTACTAAAGCATAAGAAATAATAATAACGATATCGCCTTCTTGAACCAATCTGGCGGCAGCGCCGTTTACGCAGATCACACCGCTTCCTCTTTGTCCAGGAATGATATAGGTCTCAAATCTGGCTCCATTATTATTATTAACAATCTGAACCTTTTCATTTGGCAGCATTCCTGCAGCATCAAGAATATCTGAATCGATGGTAATACTTCCAACATAATTTAAATTTGCTTCTGTTACTGCAGCGCGGTGAATTTTTCCGTTCATCATGGTGCGAAACATGTGGTTACCCCCCTATTGGTCGTTTCCGTCTATGTCTATGATTACATTGTCAATTAATCGGGCTTTTGTAAATTTAACTGCCAGGGCAATAATCACCTTTCCATGCAGCTTTTTTATTTCCTTTAGTTCAGGGTAAGAATAAATCTCAACATAATCAATAATGCCATCCGTGCCCTCGCTGATCATATCTTTCATGTATGCAATGACAGCCTTAGGATTACTTTCGCCGGCTAAAATCATTTTCTTTGCTTCAATAAGGCTTTGATAGAGAGTTGGGGCTTGCAATCTTTCCTCAGGCAGAAGGTTCACGTTGCGTGAGCTTTTGGCTAGGCCATCATCTTCCCTTACTGTATCTACAGGTACAATTTCTATAGGGAGGTTGAAATCAGAAACAAGTCCGTCGACAACAGCCACTTGCTGAGCGTCTTTTAAGCCGAAATATACCTTCTCAGGCTGAATAATAGAAAACAGCTTCGTAAGAACGGTTGCCACTCCGTCAAAATGCCCCGGACGAGACTTTCCGCATAATACATCTGTGCGATCTTGGACTTTTACTGTTACAGATAATGAACGCGGATACATTTCCTCAGCCGATGGATAAAACACGTAATCTGCCTTGTGTTTTTCCAGAAGCTTACAGTCACGTTCAAAATCTCTTGGATAGCTGCTAAGATCCTCTTTTGGGCCAAATTGCAGAGGATTAACAAAAATGCTGACAATGACAAGATCGTTTTCCGCCCTTGCACGATCAATAAGGGTTAAGTGTCCTTCATGCAAAAAACCCATTGTTGGCACATAGCCAATTGATTTACCGCACTTTTTCTCACTTGCTGAGAGATTTTGCATATCTGTTATTCTTGTGATGATCTTCATGCTTTTCCTCCATACATACTTAAAAGCTCCTCTTCCTTCATGGAAAAACTATGCTGGTCATCCGGGAAGATGCCGCCTTTTACTTCAAAGACGTAGGAAGATAATCCCTCTACGGCCTTTTGTCCAATATTGGCATATGGCTTTGCAAATTTCGGAAGTCTTTCTACGCCATAAGTAAGAATGTCATGATAAACAAGTACTTGTCCATCTGTCTGCGGTCCTGCTCCAATACCGATCACCGGAATTTGCAGCACGTCTGAAACCTCTTTGCCTAACTGCTTTGGAATACACTCAACAACAATAGCAAAAGCTCCTGCTTCTTCACATTTCCTTGCATCATCTATCAATTTTCTGGCAGCAGCTGCATTTTTCCCCTGTACTTTATAACCGCCAAGGACACCGACAGACTGCGGTGTTAATCCAATATGGCCAACAACCGGAATGCCTGCCTTGGTTAATGCCTTAATTCCAGCAAGAACTTCATCATCGGCGCCCTCAATCTTAACGGCATGAGCACCAGCCTCCTGGATAAGCTTTGCCCCATTTAGGAGCGTGTCGCGAACAGAAAGATGATAGCTCATAAACGGCATATCTGTAACAACAAAGGTCTGTCTCGCGCCTCTTTTCACCGCTTTTGTATGATGAATCATATCCTCCATGGTTACAGGAATCGTCGAGTCATAACCTAAAACAACCATTCCAAGCGAATCTCCGACCAAAATCATATCGACTGCTGCTTCTTCAGCTTGTTTTGCACTTGGATAATCGTAGGCTGTTAACATGACGATCTTTTCTCCTGCATGCTTCATTTTCAAAAAATCAGTCGTCTTCTTCATTTTTTTCCTCCTTAATTAAGGAAGAGGGTGAATGGCGTGCAAAAATAAAAATCCTTCTGAAAATACAGAAGGATTTAGAATTTTTGTCCCTTAGTAAAGTGTCTCATCCCTCTGTCCCGGTCCTATTTTGGATCTAGGCAGAAAATCTATAAGTATAAAAAAGATTTAGCGGTGCAGTTCACGAGAGGATACTGCCCAGAATAACACGAAAAGCAAGAGTTTTATTTAGTAAGATATTTTTAATAACGCTCAAGCTTAACACTAAGAGTATAACAAAAATTTAGAACATTTGACTATAATTTTTTTTTGAAAATTATTGGTTGTTTATTTCAATATCAGCAGAATAGATTTCATGAACTTTTCCGGCTGCATCCTCAATTAAAAGGACCCCATCTTCTGTGATTCCCTTAGCAAAGCCATGAATGCTGCCCGTAAGCGTTCTAGCTGTAATTTCCCTGCCAACACTAATGGCATAGCTTTCCCACATAAGCTTAATCGGGTAAAAGCCTTTTTCTAAATAAAGCAAATATAATTGCTCTAATTTCATAAGAACATGCTGAATTAACTCTGAGCGTTTTATTTGCTTTTTGCATGCAATCGCAAGCGATCCAGCAATTTCCTTCAATTCATCAGGAAAATCTTTTTGTTCCTGGTTAACATTGATGCCAATTCCTATAATAATCGATTGAATACGATCAGCGTCTGCAATAAGCTCTGTTAAAATGCCCGTAATCTTTTTACCATTAATTAAAATATCATTTGGCCATTTAATTTGCGGGCTTATCTCAAGCATTTCCTCTATGGCCTGTACAATAGCAACCGCTGTAATCAGAGTAAGCTGCGGTGCTTTTGGCGGCGGGATATTGGGTCTTAAAATCACACTCATAAAAATACCGGTATATTTGGGCGAATAAAAATTCCTCCCCATTCTGCCCCGTCCAGATACCTGTTCTTCAGCAACAACAATGGTTCCTTCTGGTGCCTCATCCTGAACAAGCCGATGGGCAATTTTTTGGGTGGAATCAACACTTTCTTCGTAATGTATGTGTCTCCCCAAAATATTTGTTTTCAAACCAAGAGTAATCTCATCGGCGGTCACTTTGTCAGGAACTTTTGTAATACGGTAGCCCTTTCTCCGAACCGCATCCATTTCAAACCCTTCTTTGCGAAGGTCTTCGATATGTTTCCAGACAGCAGTTCTTGAGCAGCCAATTAGATCGGCCAAATACTGACCAGATAAATATTCCTCTTGATGGTTTGTAAAAGCATCAAGCAATTTTTTTCTTAATTCTGATTGCACCTTGATAGCCACTCCCTCAAGATTTCTTTTTTGTTTTCTATTTCTTGATTAATAACTGCTGCTTCGGCAGCTTTTAATTTTTCTTTTATCCACGGCCCAGGCTTTTTCTGAAACCATTCCTGCAGGTCTCCCCCGTTTATTTCAAGATCTGTCAATTTTTTAATAGGAAGGCTTTCATAGCTTTTTTGCAAATGTTCCAGATTAAGGTTGGCTTCCTGATGATGGAGAATGTTAAATAAGCGTTCTGCTCCTGCCGCTATCATAAAACCAGCCTGATATAATGCTAATTTTGTCCAGTTCTTTGCAAATCTTATTTTCAGCCAGGCAAGCAGCGATTTAATATATTGGATTTTTTTAACTGGAAGTTTCCATGCCTTTAAAAAGGCGTCTAGTTCTTTTTGCTGCCATTTACATTGGAATAGAAGGAGTGCCCACATTTCCTCAACGGAAAGATCACCGCAGTCATATTCCGCCATATGCGTGATTTCACTTTTCAAGTCTGCCAGACCAGGCAAAAATTGATAGATGTCTGTTTCAGTCAGTTTAATAATTGCGTCTTTTCGGTATGTACCTGCTAAAAGCTTTTCGAATTCCATTGTTTTTCGCTCAACAGAAATGTGCTTAAGCAAGGGTGCTAATGCTTTCAAGGCATCTAACGTTTTATCTTCAATTTCAAAACCAAGCTGACTATGAAAACGGATGGCTCGCATCATTCTCAAGCCATCTTCCTGGAAACGCTCAAAAGGATCACCAACTGTGCGAATCATGCGTTCCTTTATCGCCTGTGTGCCCCTGAATGGATCAATAAGCTTCCCCTGTTTATCCATAGCTATAGCGTTCATTGTAAAGTCTCTTCGCATTAAGTCATCTTGCAGAGACCGGATAAATTCTACCCCGGCAGGCCTGCGAAAATCTTCATACTCTGATTCTGAACGAAACGTCGTCACCTCATAAGCCATGCCGTTGAACAAAATGACAATCGTCCCGTGTTCAATTCCAACATCAATGGTTTTGGAAAAAATAGCTTTAAGTTCCACGGGTGTTGCCGAGGATGCGATGTCAACGTCAGAGATTTCCCTGCCAATTAATAAATCCCTGACAGAGCCGCCTACAAAATAAGCCTCATAACCCGCTTTTTCAATTTTTTCCAAGAGGGGAACAGCATTTAAAAAAGGTTCTTTCATGTCGCTCACCGATTTCCCAATATTTCATAGTAGATCTCTTCGTATTGTGAAACAATATACTTTGAGGCAAAATTTCTATGGGCAGTATTTGCTGCCTCTTTTGATAATGATCTATGTAAATCTTTATTATTCAGAAGAGGAATAGCCTTATTTGCTGCTTCTTGATAATTGCCAAGCTCACATAAGTATCCGTTTATAGAATCGGTTATGACCTCAGGGATACCTCCGATATTTGTTCCTATGCATGGAACACCACACGCCATAGCCTCAAGAGCAACAAGGCCAAAACTTTCTTTTTCAGACAGGAGAAGCATTAAGTCACTAATCGAATAGATTTCCTCAAGATTATCCTGTTTTCCTAGGAAAATAACTTTTTGATCTAAACCAAGCTGGTGTACCAGCTGATAGACACCTGTCATTTCTGGCCCGTCCCCGACAAGAAGAAGTTTTGCTGGAAGCTTCTCTGAAATTAGGGAAAAGGTCTTAACAACATCTGGCACCCTTTTGACCGCCCGAAAATTAGACACATGGATGATAACCTTCTCCTCGGGCAAAATGTCAAATTCCTCTTTTAAATAAGAGGAATCTGTCAGCCGATAAACATGTTCATCAATAAAATTGTAAACAACCTTAATGGCCTGATTCGGTTTAATTAGATCGTAAGTTTGGGCGGTTAATGACTGTGAAACGGCTGTGACAGCATCTGATTTTTCAATGCCAAATTTAATTGCGCCTGTTAATGACGTATCATAGCCCAAAACAGTAATATCGGTCCCATGAAGGGTCGTTACAATCTTTATATCTTTCCCGCTCATTTGCTTCGCCAAAATGGCACAGACAGCATGAGGAATCGCATAGTGAACATGGAGCAGATCAAGATCCTCTCTAACGATGACTTCGGCCATTTTACTGGCGAGCGCAATATCGTAAGGCGGATACTGGAAGACAGAATATTGATTGACTTCCACTTGATGATAGTAAATATTCGGATGCATTCTATTTAAACGAAAGGGAACGCTTGAAGAAATAAAATGAATTTCGTAACCTCTTTCTGCGAGCTTTTTTCCGAGCTCAGTGGCAATAGCACCCGAACCGCCAACAGTCGGATAACAGGTGATGCCGATTTTAAGTTTTGCTTTCATTGAACGTCACCATACTGAACTTTGCTGTTATTTTTGTTTTGCTGCATTTTCATCACCGCTTTTTCCATTGACAATTGTCCGCCAAGACATATCTCCCCGTTCTAAACCTTTAATAAGCAATTCGGCCGTTCCCATATTTGTAGCGAGAGGAACAGCATAAACATCACAAAGCCGAATAAGGGCAGTGACATCAGGCTCATGCGGCTGTGCTGTTAATGGATCTCTAAAGAAAATAACCATGTCCATCTTATTTTTGGCAACCATTGCGCCAATTTCCTGGTCTCCTCCAAAAGGACCGCTTTGAAACCGGTGAATCTCCAAGCCTGTTTCGCTCATTATTCTTGACCCGGTCGTGCCGGTAGCAAAAAGCTGATGTTCCTGTAGGACGCCTTTATAGGCAGTGGCAAAGCCAACCATATCGTTTTTCTTCTTATCATGGGCAATTAGGGCAATATTCATTTAATCCCCTCACTTTAGTCGATAATATTTTCAAGACCGTATACTAATGTATCAATATTTAGCACTGTATCTACTGCCAGTTTTACACCTGACATAAAGGAAGCCCTGTTGTAGGAGTCGTGGCGGATTAGTAAGGTTTGCCCTTCTGAGCCAAACATAACTTGCTGATGCGCCACTAAACCTGGCAGGCGTACAGAATGGATATGCATGCCATCATAGTTTGCACCTCTTGCCCCAGCTATGGTTTCCTTCTCGTCAGGATGTCCCTGTATTTTCGGTTTTCTTGCCTCAGCGATCATTTCTGCTGTTTTTACAGCTGTACCTGATGGAGCATCTAGTTTTTGATCATGATGCATTTCGATAATTTCAACGTCATTAAAATATTTCCCAGCCATTTGAGCAAACTTCATCATTAACACGGCACCTACGGCAAAATTCGGGGCAATCACACAGCCGATCCCTTTTTCACGGCATAAATCCTCTAGTTCTTTAAGGTTTTCTTTTGAAAAACCAGTTGTGCCTACAACAGGTCTGACACCATTCTCTAATGCCGTTTTTGTGTGCATCATACCATATTCAGGTGTAGTCAGGTCAATTAATACATCAGCATTTACCTTTTGCAGGCATTCTCCAATGTTTGTGTATATGGGAACGTCTAATCCCGTAAAACCTTCAAAATCACTTAGCAGCCCTCCGTCATTCTTATGGTCGACAACTGCTGCTAATTGATAATTTTCTGTGCTTTGCACTAGATATACTGCCTCTCTGCCCATTCTTCCGCGTGGACCTGCAATAACAACTTTAACATTTTCCATAATTAGTTCTCCTTTACTCCTCTATTCTTGTCCATCTATCTTTATCTCTTGTATTAAACTTGTTCATGACAATATCATGCGCTCTTTCCAGATCAATGTTTAAAGAATTGGCAAAACAAATGAGAACAAAAAGCATATCGCCGATTTCCTCTTCGATTGCTTTCTCCGTTTCTGTTGATTTTTTCGGTTTCTCTCCGAATTGATGGTTTACCTCACGTGCAAGTTCCCCCAATTCCTCTGTCAATCTTGCTGTCAATGCCAAAGGGCTGAAATACCC
>Ga0182742_1002813_pt1 | contig 18487 bp, 19 predicted proteins | sample eDN5th37CBELigMG_FD_128880 | JGI IMG/M metagenome (GOLD analysis project Ga0182742, IMG submission 128880) | Enriched Miracle-Growth compost microbial communities from Emeryville, California, USA - eDNA 5th pass 37_C BE-Lig MG (version 2)... ...
CCTGCTAAAAACAGGAAGATACATGTTACTCTATTCCAATTCAAATCACCACCGCCTTTCCAACATAAAATGCTATAATAATTTAATCAGAAATAAGGACAGTGATTGGATGAATATACTATTTGTAATGATTGGTGGATTTCTGGGGGCTTGTTCCCGTTATTTAATTGGAGAATTGGTGCCTCCAACTAGAGGTTTTCCGATTGGAACTCTATCTGTTAACTTAATCGGATGTCTATGCTTAGGATGGTTGTTAACTTATATCACTAAACAAAAAAATATCAGTCCAAAAATAGCATTGTTGTTTGGTACAGGTTTTATTGGTTCATTTACAACATTCTCCACTTTCTCAGTAGAAGTTGTTCAATTAATGGAGGAAGGGAAATTTGGTCTTTCCGTTTTATATGTGTTAACGAGTCTAATAGCTGGAATTATCTTATCATTTTTGGGTTATCGGTTGGCTAAAATAAGTAAAATGGGTGAAGAATCGCAATGATACTTGTTGGAATCGGTGGAGCAGCTGGAGCTGCATGTAGATACCTCGCGGGAATATGGATTGGAAAAATAACTGGTAATTCATTTCCATATCCAACTTTATTCATAAACATCTCTGGATCATTACTTTTAGGAATTTTAACTGGCCTTAAGCTAATTCATACAATACCAGAGTGGAGTTGGTTATTATTTGGAGTCGGCTTTTGTGGGGCATTCACGACATTTTCTACATTTGGCTATGAAGCTATTCAGTTATTTCTTTCAAGACAGAACAAGAAAGCATTCTTATACATATTAGCATCAGCGATACTATGTACCATATCGTCCTATGTAGGTATTCTCATCATTATCTAAAAAGCCAGGAGATATTATTCACCTGGCTTTAATTAGCATGTTATTTTTTCAACACGTCATGGTCAACATAACGCTCACCATTGATTTCACTGATGATATTAATCGCAACTTTAGCACCGTCGCCAGCTGTAATTATTGTATGAACACTTACACCTGCACACGTACCAGCAGCCCAGATTCCCTCAACATTTGTTTTACCAGATGCATCCACATCAAGAACTGTTTTGATACGAGGCTCCGTGCCTTCTTTAGTGGCAACTCCTGCAGATGCAGCTACGTCCGTTAAAGCCCCAGTAGCAAAAACTACGTATTTTCCTTCGTAATCACCGTTATCAGTAACAATCTTAAAACCGTTTTCAGTTTTTTCAATAGAAGTCACAGCCTGTTGAACAACCTCAGCACCAAATTTCGCCGCTTGTTTTTGGCCAATTTCAACTAGTTCAGGGCCTTCAATTTCCATAACGCCATAATGGTTTTCAACCCAAGCACGCTTGGTCATACCTTTATCACTATCTAAAAGTAATGTTTTCTTACCAGCCTTTGCTGTAAATAAAGCTGCACTTGCGCCTGCAGGACCAGCGCCTACTATAACAACATCAAACATTGTTCAATCACTCCTTATGTAAAATAGTATTCAATCATAATTATACCCATTAACATCATGTCAATCTAATCATCTGCTTAAGTTTAAATTACATCATCTCTAGATCAAAATTAGAAAGGACAGAAAGGAAAAATCCCTTCTATCCTAGATGGATGCTGATGTTTAATTATAAGTTTGTTCCGTTTGTACACCAAATTTCGATCTACGATCATGAAGAAAATAATAGAGTATAATCCCGAATATCACATAAAAGGCACTAAAGAAATAGAAGGTGCCGAGTCCGATTTGTGCGCTTATAAGGCCTACAATTGATGAGCCTAAACCAATTCCAGTGTCAAAAATGGATAAGAATGTAGCTGTTGCTGTTCCTCTGCGCGTAGGGGCTGCAGCTTGAACAGCAATTGTTTGGAAACTTGGGAATAATGTTCCCCAGCCTAAACCAATTAAAGCAGCAGCAATTAAGAACATCAAGGAAGTTGATGAAATCCCAAGACACAACATTCCAATAGCAAACACTACAATCGATGGATAGACAATTTTATTTGCTCCATATTGATCAAACCATCTTCCAGTGAAAGGTCTAGATACTAATAGTACAATGGCATATACCACGAAAAAGAAACTTGAAACCTCAAATAATCCAATTTCTTGGGCATATACTGAAACGAAAGATAAGAGTGAAGAGTATACAATCCCTAATAGTCCACCGACAATGGAAATTTTTATCGCAGGAACCTCAAACAGATCCCCGAAAGACAATTTTGTTTTTACTGTTTTTTCTTTTAGTAATTCTTCATGTGCTCTTTCAGGAACTTTTACAAAATAGCCTGTTACCAACGCAAGCATCGAACAAATTGCTCCAACAATGAATACGCTATTCATTCCGGATTTATTCAATAGTGTTAGCCCTAAGAATGGACCAATAACCATTGCTAAGTTGTTTGACATAATAAAATATCCCATGCCTTCTCCTTTTCGAGAATCGGGGATAACGTCTGCAACAATTCCTCCAGCAGCGGTTGTTGCCATTCCGAATCCAATTCCATGGAATAAACGTAACAATAAAACAGAGTAGATGGATGGAGTGAAGAAATAGAATAGCGATGAAATCATAAAGATAAGTAATGAAAGAGTAAGGACATTCTTTCTACCAATGGTATTTAACCATCGACCCGCAAAAGGACGGACGATGATAGCAGAGAATAAAAATACAGTAATCATGAGTCCTGCTTCTAATTCATTTCCGCCCAAATCATTCAACGTGTATACCGGTAATGAAACCAATAAATAGTAAAACGTCAAAAATACAAAAAAGTTACTAACCGAAAGATTAATAAAATCCTTCGTCCAAAGTTTTTGTTTCCCCATAGTTTCCCTCCTGGTGTTAGTTCTTAATCTGACAGAACCAATGGTTTAAAAGGTGATATACCTGATTCTGTAATTCTGTTGGGTAATTTTCTAAGAGCTTTTTATTCATTTCGATTATAGCTTGTTCCCATTTTGGATACTCAGTTAGTGCCTTTTTCGTTAATTCAATTTGCTTAGTACGCTTGTCAGTTCCTTGAACCTGTCTGACATATCCAAGTTTAACTAGCTTTTGTATATTTCGTGTCATCGGCGGTGCCTCAACAGTTAAGTAGTCACATAGCTCAGATTGTGTTAATGTCCCTTTTGTTTTTAAAACAAATAAAACGGACCATTGTGCGCCAAATAGTCCGAAGGGTTCTAAAGTTTCATTTACATGTTTAGTAAGCTGTCGTGATAACTGATGAACTGCGTGAAATAGAGTATGTCCAGTTTGCATATAAACACCTCTGAATATTTCTTTATAATTAGTTACCTAGGTAACTATATCATTTTTTAACTTCAGAAAGCAAGACTAAAGCCTTAAAAACGAGAAAGATGGGGTGGATAAATATATGATAATAATCAAAAACTACTTGTAACCAAATGAGCAAGGGGGATTATTCGTGATTTCAAAAGAAATTATTTCCATCTTACAGGAGAAAATTAAACTCATTGAAAGAGGAGATAAAGCAATTTACTTAGTTGGGCCAATTAAGCTTCCTGTGAATTTAGATGGAGAGACAGTCATTTTTCAGTGGTATTGCTGGCTACTTTGTGATGAGGTAACGTTGGATGCAAATCGAATCATTGATAAGCTTTCATCAACAAACCTTGCTGAAAAACAGCAATCCAGTGTATTAGTATATGGAGATTTTGAAAATGCAGATGAGGCTTTAATTCGAATGCATAGTATTTGTCATACGGGTGATATTTTTGGAAGCAAACGTTGTGATTGCGGATATCAACTAAAGCAATCTATGAGAATTATTGTGGACCATGGGGCAGGTGCTTTATTCTATTTAGCTAATCATGAAGGTCGAGGAATAGGCTTATTTAGTAAAGCGATGGCTTATATCCTTCAAGAGAATGGATTAGATACAGTTGAAGCAAATATCCAACTAGGGTTTAAGGATGATGCTAGAAATTACGACGATGCGATTCGGGTCTTGAAGACGTTACGGTCTAAACCAGTTTCGTTAATAACAAATAATCCTAAAAAAATTGAAGCCCTTAAAAATTCAGGTATGAATGTCTCAGAACGGATGCCAATTTGGGGAGATGTGTCGGAGTTTAACCAAAAATACTTAAAGACGAAAGTGGAAAGAGCCGGCCATCTAGTTGAAATGGCACAAGATGAACAACCTTTTTAAAATGAGGAGCTAGCCCATTGGTGGACTAGCTCATTTCTAATCATACGGATAATTATCACCTTCTGTATTTCGAAAAGGAGGGAGAAACTGAATCACGATGACCACAGGTAACAAATAACCGATTAATGCTTCAATAATCGCTACAGCTCTTGAGACTCCAAATGGAGTTACGTCGCCATATCCAACAGACAAGAGGGTAATGGCACTAAAATATAACGACCGGGTTACAATATCTAATGACTGTTCTTGATGCGAATCGGATGCATAATGGTCATGTACCGCTCCAAGGTCTAGTAAATCTAAAAAAATATATAAAATGGCAAAGGTTAACAATGTATTAAGATACACAACAATAAAAATTAACCCACGATATAATGTCTTTTTTCTATGAATAAATGATTTCAATTAAATCACTTCCTTATAACCTGCCTTATTATATGTATATTAAAAAGTTAGTAGAATAGACTAGCCTTCAATTCAACCCAAAACTGAAAAAACTCGGCAAAGCTGCCGAGCAAAATACACTTATATGCTTAAAGTTGGAATACATTATGATTTTCTTTGACAAAGCTATTCATTTCCTGAAGGAATGCTTCTTTTTCATCAACTGTTACATATAGCTTAGTGATATCCGTTTTCTTCCCAAAGGGGAGGTAAGCAACAACTGAGGATTTTAATTCAATTTCAAACTGTGGATCTTCTTCAAAGAAATCAGGTAGTGTGATCGCAAAACTATTTTTTTCCTGAGCTCTAGCCTTCTTATCTGTAACAGTTCTTTTTATTGATTTTATATTGTCTAAATCAACTTCTATTTCACGTCTAATTCCAACCTGTGCGAAGAGCTTACGGTCTTTAATTACAATTGGTGAAAGACGTACAGCCTGATAGTCTGCAATAATCCAAGCAAGAGCATATAAATCGAAAATGGTAAATATCCATGCTGCAATAGGGCTCCAAAAATGGGCTATTAAAAAATGAACTCCGATTACCTCTATCACCATCGCATGTACTAACATGATAAACAACCCAAAATATCCTGATTCAGTATGAATGGTAAAAACACGAGTACCTGATTTACTATCCCATTTTTTCTTCCAAACGAAGAATGCATAATAGAAAATGGTGAAATCGTAAACAAGGATATCTAGAAGTTTTTTCTTTCCGAATGTTTGATGTAAGGCTCTACGAATAGTTGCAGGATAATAAAAAGAGTATTCTTTTTCTTGTTTGTAGTGCTGGATGAGAGTTGGAATTTTACGAATTAACAAGACGGCAAGAAATATTTCAATTGCAATAAAGAGGCCTTCGATTAGAAAGATTCCGTATTTTGCATAATTAAAAATAGCGATATCATGATGGGGAACAATGAAGTATGCAAACCAAAAGCCGCCAATCACAACAGGAAGAAGAGTAATCATGGAAAAACGGTTTCGAACCACAAATATATAGAAGAATAGAGGTAAAACGATTGTTAAATCAAACAAGGTTGCGAGAATCAAAGTATCTGTGACAGGCTCAAATGGCTGAATGACCATCACTGTATAATTTGAGCTAATGATTAATAGTGCCAAGATAATAAAAATATAAATTGATCTGTTCTTCTTGAGTGAGTGCACCATAAAAATTCCTCCTTCATTCCTACTCATTATTTGAGGTAGTAATAATCGTATGAAGTTTTCGCACAATTGTTTGGAATTGTATCATTTCTTCTTCGGTAAGTTTCGAGTAATATTTTTCCATTATTCTTTGGTCGATTTTGTCACTTTCCTCATATAATTTGATTCCTTTTGAACCAAGAGATATGAGAATTTCACGCCTATTCTTTGGGTTTATTTCTCTTTTAATATATAGTTCACTTTCTAATTTGTTTAGTAATTGACTGACAGCACTTGCTGAGATTTTCATAAGTTGCGCTAATTCATTTACTGTAATTGTTTTGGCTTGATAGACATGATGTAAAACGATTGATTGTTTTGTAGTGATATCAAAGTGAAATATCGATTCGAATTCTTGAAGTAATAGGGAATTAACTTCATCGAGTAGATTAAAGGTTTCTTTCATATAGGCTTTCGTATCCATGATTAATCATCCTTTAAGGTTAATGTTAATAAATATTTAAGTCATCTTAAATATATTATAATCTTAATTATTTATCATGGCAATAAAAAAAGGCAGCATTTGCCACCTTTTAGAAAAATAGGTTAATGATTTGATAAATGAGTGCTGCTAACAATGCTGAGATTGGAAGTGTAATCACCCAAGTGAGGACGATTTTACGGGCAACACCCCATTTTACGCCTTTTACACGTTGAGCAGAACCGACCCCCATGATTGCGGATGAAATCACATGTGTTGTACTAACTGGTAAATGAATATAAGTAGCTCCAAAAATGATTAGAGCAGAAGATAGGTCAGCAGCCGCGCCATTTATTGGACGGATTTTCATAATTTTACCGCCGACCGTTTTAATGATTTTCCAACCACCTATTGATGTACCGAGCCCCATTGCAGTTGCTGCAGCAATTCTCACCCAAAGTGGTATATCGGTAGAGGTTGTAAATCCACCTGCAATTAATGCCATCGTGATAATCCCCATCGCTTTTTGAGCGTCATTTGTACCATGGGTAAAAGATTGAAGGGCAGCTGTGAATATTTGAAAGATCCTGAAACCCTTGTTTGTTTTATAAAGATTTGTGTTTTTGAAAATAACTTTAAAAAGGCTCATCATTAGAAATCCAACTGCTAATGCAATAAAGGGGGAAAGAATGAGTGCTTCTAAAATTTTTATAAATCCACTGTAATTCAAAATCCCAAAGCCTGCAGCAGAAATTGCTGCTCCAGCAATGGACCCGATTAAAGCATGAGAGGAACTACTTGGGATTCCGTAGTACCATGTTATCAAGTTCCATGCAATTGCAGAAAGCAGGGCTGCTAAGATAACAACTGATCCATTTTCTATTGCAAAAGGATCAACAATATCTTTCGTTATTGTTTTAGCAACACCCGTAAATGTAATTGCACCAATAAAGTTCATGGAGGCCGCAAGGACAATAGCAACTCTTGGCTTAAGTGCCTTTGTTGAAACACTTGTCGCTATCGCATTAGCCGTATCATGAAAGCCGTTAATGAAGTCAAATGCTAACGCAAAAAAAACAATTAAAACCGTTAAAATTAATAAAGTGTCCATTAATAAGATTCTCCCTTATAATATGTGTTCAAAAAGGAGGGTGGAAAGGACCTGAGTCGACAAAAACGTCACGTCCTAATTCATTGTCAACACTAACACATCCTGAGCGTCGAAATTTCAAGGCGGCGCGAACTCCCGAGTACCGAAGCAAGCCAACTAGAATTTCGATTCGTCATTTTCACCACACGTTTTGAACATCAACTTTATGCATTTCTCATGATAATGGTCTCTAAAGTATCCGCAACATCCTCGCAGAAGTCCGAAATGCCTTCAAGAATCTCATAAATCTCTTTTAGTTGGATAATTTTAATTGGGTCCTTTTCAGTTTGGAAAAGTTGTTTGATGGAAACCCTTAAGAGTTCGTCACATTGTGATTCATAATCATTGATTTTAATCGCATGTGTACGCATATCTAGCAGCTTTTTATTTGTAAGAAGTTCAATGGCATGGAAGATTTCAACCGTACTTTTATGGATATAGTCAGCATATGTAGTCATGTATTCGTCTGTAATAGTCAAAGAATACATCTCAAAACGTGCTGCGCATTGCTCCATTCCATCTAAAACATCATCCATTTTCATAGCCAATTGTAGAATATCTTCTCGCTCAATCGGTGTGATGAAAGATTTATTAAGTTGAGTTATCAAGCCATGAATGACATCGTCACCAATTGTCTCATATTCTTTCATTTGACTCGAAAACTCTTTCAAGTCACTTACATTTTTAATTTTAAACTGTACGAAATAATCTGCTGCCTCTTTCAAGTTTGCAGAGATAGATGTAAGTGCATCAAAAAAAACGTCTTTTTTCTTATATGCGAACATAATATTGTTCCTCCAATAATGAAATATAAAAACATACAAAGAATATTTTTATCTAAATTTGTCGAAATTACAATAAAAATTTTACAAAGTTTACAAAAATGTAATATAAGTTTGAAGTTGTATTTCCTGAAAATACAACGGTATGTTGGGTATCTATGTATTTACTAGGTTCTTTTATTATCTATAGAAGATTAAGGAAATATACTTGAAATTTTTCCTTTTTAGTGTAAAATTACACTATAGAATAAAAGGTGTAATTTTACACTATAGGAATTGGTTGGTGGAATGAGTGACTCAATTATTAGAGATTATCAAGACAAATCAATTGCTTATCAAACACAAAGAAGAAATGCTTTTGTTTTCAAGGCGAGTAAGCAAAGTGGGGGAGGAATACCTTTTTCCGAGATTTGAAAGATATGAACAGGCTGTATGCTTAAGACGAAATCAAAAGCTTTTGGCCTTCCAACTTGTTCAAACCTTTGAACAAGGAGATGACAAGTTTGTATACTTCGGTCCCCTGTTTTCGAGGATGAGCAGTTTTCTAGACCTTTTTATGTCTTATATTGAAGTATTAATGGATGAAAATATAGGTAGAAAAATACACCTGCTTGCAGAAATTGAGAATCCGGACGTTTTGGTGTTTTTTAAAGCGCTGTTTAATGATTGCGCTTACCCGAAATTCCAGGTATCCGAGGTTCCTGAAGAAGTAAAGGAAAAGGTTCACGTTTTCTCAAAAAAGCTTTCACATATATATGAGTTAGATATTGAACGTCTAACCTCAAAATCAATAGATCCACTTTATCAATATAAATCAACTTATCCAGAGGTAGAGAATTGGCTTTGTTCAAGAAAAGTGGAGCTATCACAAGGAATGAATGTCGTCCTATACTCCACAATACCGGATGGTCCAAGTGCTCGAGCTACATTCAATCGTCAACTGGAAAGCGGAAGAAAAAGAATGCTGAATTGGAAAGAAGGAAAAAAAGAAGTTCTGGATTTATTCGGGGGAGGGGTTGTAAGTAATGTCTAACATTTATTTTTCGCAAATTAGAGAAGACAGTTTAGTAGAAAGAGAGATTTCAAGAATAGTAGGGCCACAGAAAGTACTTGTTGTTGGATCAGGTGGATGTACAGCATTTTCCATTCTGACTGACACGATCAACCAAGTTCTCTGTGTTGATGTGAATCCTGCGCAATGTGCTTTAATTGAATTGAAAAAGGCAGCGATACAGCAGTTTTCGTTAAATGATTTCCTTTCTTTTATCGGGGAAACGGATTGTGATAATCGGGGTGAGATGTATGAAGAGATAGCTGAAGAATTGCCAGAATACGCGAGACATTTTTGGGAGCTGCATCGTAGTGAAATAGAAGAGGGAATTAATTATTGTGGGATAAATGAGCGTTTTTACAGATTTATAGGAGGAAACATTTGCCGGAATGTATATGACGAGACTGTTTGGAATCAGTTGTTTTCTGCCAAAAACCTTAATGAGCAACAGAGATTTTATGAAGAGTATCTAACAACTGCCCAATGGCGAACAGCTGTAAAAATATTGTTAAGTAAAACGACACACCTACAATTTTTTCCTAGTTTTATGTTTAAGAATGCCAGTGAACATGATTTCGGGAATTTCTTTTTAAGTCAATTTGAAAAGGAAGTGAAAACAAAGCCGATTCACAATAATTATTTTTTGAGCCAAATATTATTTTCTACTTATTTATATGATCATGTCGAGGGGGTTCCTTTCTATTTAACTCCAGAAGGATATGAAGAAGTAAAAAGAAATATTGATAAAATGTTCATTTACCCAGTGAGTATCCAAAGTTTATTGGAGAAGGAAAATTCGATCGATGCGTTTTATTTGTCAAATGTATTTGACTGGGCAGATGAAAAAGGAAAAGCATCGATTTGTTGCCGAGTTATTCAAGCTAAATCAGCAAATAGTGTCTTAATGTTCCGAAATATGCTTAGTACGAGTACATTGCCGGATCGGTTTATACGTGATGAAGAGTTGTCATTGCGCTGTGAGACTTTAGAACGTTCGATGTTATATCAAAAAATAACAGTCGGGCAATTTGTATGACTTATTCATTTATGGAACTTGATGAATCTCACGGATTACAATTGCTTCAATTATCGAATGAATCAAGTACAGGTAGCAATCTCTTCTATGTTGATCGGTCTCCGAACTTTTTTAAGCTGTCAGAGGAATTTGGAAAGACAAGGCATTTCGGATTGTTTAAAGGAAGTGCATTAATTGGCTGTGTTGCAGTGAGTCAGCAAAAGAGGGTCATTGAAGGGGCCTGTAAACATGTGTATTACTTAAATGACTTAAGGATTCATCCTGACTTCCACCGGACTTTTGCTTACTATCGCTTGACACAACAATTAGTATCTCTTTATCAAAATGAAGGTGCAGTCAAATGGATGTATTCTACCGTTCTTGATACCAATTCAAACAAAGCATCCATGATAAAAGGCAATGGGCTCCTTCCAAGTGGAATTGAACTGGGAAGAACGTTTCATATTGGTGTACCTATGTTCTTTAAATATCGGAACAATCATTTGGATGTATTTGAAATTGAAGGGGAAGAGGCATGGCAGATTTACAAGAGCTTTGCTACGTCTAAAGACTTTGCTCTATATGATAAGAAAATTTTCTTAAAAGACAATGGTGTGTTCTTAGTTATTAGAGATCAGAAGGACGACCTAGCAATCTGTAAGCTTGTGAATCAATCAGATGCTAGAAAGCTGCGACTTTCCAGGAGACTTCCTTTCCTGTTTAAAATAGTAAATTTGATTTGTCGCGCAGTTGGTTGCCCACCATTGCCTGATAAACGTGAGGAATTTCAGCATGGCTATTTGGCGTTTTTCACAGCGCGAGAAGCTCCTAAAAGATATCGACAGAAATATATCTCTTATATTCAAAAGACCTATAAACATCGATTTACCTATTTATTTTTTGGAGTATCTTCCGAAGAAGTAGAGCAGTATCGATGTAACCCTTTTTATATAAAACATTCATCAACAACATTTGCTTACGGGGATATTCCTGCAAACCTTTCAATGGATTTTCATGAAATAACACTTATTTAGGAGGATGTAATAATGGAGAAATTTGTAGAGTTAAAGAATGTGACAGTTGGTATGTTTCAAGGTGAGGAAATTGAACAACATCCATTATTTGTGGCTTTGGCAAAAGGGGAATTTTCTGCAGAACAACAAAAGGAGATTGCACTTCAAATTTACCACGTCGTTCTTTACTTTCCACGCTTTTTGTCAGCGATTTTAACGAATATGTCAGACTTTCGAATGAGAATGCCACTTGTGGAAAACTTGTTTGAAGAGCATGGGAAAATGAACGAGAAATATGTTCATAGCGAGACGTATAAACAGTTTTTGAAAGGGATTGGTATATCTGAAGAAGAAATATACGAAAGCGAACCATGCATACCCGTTCTTGCATACAACCGTGCATTAACTGATCTCTGTCTCCACTATCATTATTTGGAAGGGCTTGCCGCACTAGGTGTAATTGAAGAAATTGTTGCCCGTGTTTCTCCATTAGTTGGCCAATTTGCGAAAAACAACTATGGGAGCGAAAACAAGTCACTCGTTCATTTTACAGATCATGAGGTACTTGATGTGCAACATGCAAACGAAATATATGAAGTAGTGGCTCGAGGATATGAAGGAGATCAAAAAAGAATTATCGAACGTGGCCTGAAATTTGGGATGTACTATCACTCTAGGATGTATACAGACATCTTAGAATTTGTTCGATAGTTCCATTTCGTGCCTCCGACACCTGAAGTTTTCAACTAGGTGCTAAACATCTTCGGAAGTTCAAATCTCTCCACAGGTTGTTCTTGAAAAATGGTCTCACGTGATATTAAAGAGGCGCATATTTTAGGTTAGTAGCCTGTGGAGGTGACAGTAAATGGGAATAATTACCGGTAAAGAATATATTAATAGAATTAATAAACTGCATTCTGATATATGGATTGACGGGGAAAAGGTGAAGGGGAATATTTCTGAGCATCCTGCTTTCCGTGGAGTCATTGAGAGTCAAGCGAAGCTCTATGACCTTCAATGTAAATCATCAAATCAAGACATCATGACCTTTCCTTCTTCTATAACTGGTAATCAAATAGGAACTTCCTATCTAGAGCCGAGAACCAAAGAGGATTTAGAAAAAAGACGTCTTATGATACAAACTTGGGCAAAAAGTACACTTGGAATGATGGGAAGATCCCCTGATTATATGAATACGTGCTTAATGGCTGTTAATGCTGCTGCTGATTTATTTTCTTCTAATAATCCGGAGTTTGTGAAAAATCTCCGTAGGTTTTATGAGGAAGCATGTGAAAATGATTATTCATTTACCCACACCTTTATAAATCCACAAACAAACCGTTCCCTTTTTCATATGGAGGACGAAGATAAAATTATAGCTGCCAAGGTTATTGAAAAAAGAACAGATGGAATTATTATTCATGGTGCAAGATTGCTAGCTACACAGGGGGGGATTACAGATGAGTTAATCGTCTTTCCGTCCGGTGGAAATATAGTTAATAAAGATTATGCTTTTGCCTTCTCAATTCCAAGTAACACAAAAGGATTAACTTTTCTCTGCAGAGAATCATTTGCATATAGAGAATCAACGTTTGATCATCCTCTAAGCTCGAGATTTGAAGAAATGGATACGATCATCGTTTTTAATAATGTTCTTGTTCCTTGGGAACGGGTCTTTTTGAATGAAAGTATTGATTGTGCCAATAAAATGTATACAGAATCAAGCTTCTTTCCATTGGTCCTGCATCAAGTTCTTTCTAGACAGGTTGTCAAAACGGAATGTCTGCTTGGAGTAGCCCAAGCTTTAGTGGACACTATTAACATTGGTGAATATCAGCATGTACAAGAGAAAATCAGTGAAATTATAGTTGGGCTAGAATCTTTGAAAGCATTATTATTATCATCTGAACTGCAATCGAAATTGGATAAATGGGGTACAATGGCACCTGCAATCAATCCTCTATACAGTGCGATAAATTTATACCCTCGTCTATACCCACGTTTTACCGAGATTCTTCAGCTATTAGGTGCAAGTGGATTAGTTTCAATTCCAACTGAAAAAGATTTTGCTTCTGATATGAGGGCTGATCTTGATCAATATTTACAAGCTGCAAACGCTAATGCGTATGATAGAGTTAAACTATTTAGACTCGCATGGGATCTTTGTGTTAGTGCATTCGGATCACGACAAACCCTATACGAGCGTTTTTTCTTCGGTGACCCAATACGACTTGCAAGTAACCTATACCGCTCATACGATAGAACTGAACTCACAAATCAAATTAAAGAATTCTTAAAAAGCTAATTCGCTACAGTTACCCCTCCACTAACCAACTTTTTTAAAAATATATCTTTTGTATGAACATAAAAACTTTTCTTGTTCGAATAAATATATGTAGCGCTATTTTTGCGATATTATTCTTACTAGCACATTTGGAGGGCATTCGAATAATGGGAAAAAACTTCATGAAGACATTGTCCGAAGTAGGAAAGGTAAAAATCATCCTGTTAATTGGGTTGGTTTTTATTTTAGTTATTACTATTGGGCTCAACATGTATATCAATTCTCGGGATGTTAGTGCTTTGAACAATCCATTGCCGGAACCAACTATTATCTATGATAAAAATGGAGAAATCGCGAGTAAGGTACCTGGACCTAAAATCGAAGGTGTCAGCTATGAAAAAATTCCGCCACATGTTATCAATGCCTTAGTTGCCATTGAAGACCGTCGATTTTACAAACATCCGGGGGTGGATTATATCGGTATTTTTCGTGCGCTTTTCCGAAATTTAAAAGCGGGTGGTATTGTCGAGGGCGGAAGTACGATTACCCAGCAATTAACAAAGAACGTCTTTCTAACTCATGATCAAACCCTGAAACGAAAAATTGATGAATTCTTCCTTGCTCAAAAGATAGAACGTACATTTTCAAAGGAAAAAATAATTGAAATGTATTTGAATCAAATCTATTTTGGTGAAGGGGCATGGGGCATAAAAAATGCTTCAAGAACGTATTTTGGCAAAGAGGTTAATGAACTAACAGTTAGTGAAGGAGCCATTCTTGCTGGTATTATTAAAGCACCTTCGACGATGAACCCATTAATTAACGAGGAAAAATCGCTTAACCGCAGGGATCTTGTATTAGCAGCGATGGAGGAACAGGGTTATTTATCTTCTGACCAAGTGAAGGAAGCAAAGGCACAAGAAATCGTGTTCAAGGGACGACAACTTGATCCATATGAAGGAAAATACCCATTTTACGTCGACTATATTATTGAAGAAGCCATTGAAAAATATGGACTCACCCAAAATGAGGTGATGTCTGGTGGTTTGGAAATTTATACAGAACTTGATCCTCACATGCAGGAATCTGCTGAAAATGTATACAATAATGACAGCCTATTTCCTGCAAGTCCAGAAGATCAATTGCTACAAAGTGGTGCTATTTTAGTAGACCCGAAGACGGGTGGAATAAACGCTCTAGTTGGAGGTCGTGGTGAGCATGTATTTCGTGGTTTCAATCATGCGACTCAATTGAAAAGGCAGCCGGGTTCAACAATCAAACCACTTTCAGTATACACGCCAGCTTTGGAACGAGGCTACAGTGTGTATGATGTCCTCCCTGATAAACCAATGAGTTTCAACGGCTACCAACCATCAAATGTAAGTGGAAGTTTTAAAGGCAGTGTCACTTTATACGATGCAGTGAGGAATTCCGATAATGTTCCAGCAGTGTGGCTCTTAAATGAAATTGGACTAAAAAGCGGGATTGATGCTGTAAACGAATTTGGTCTTCCGATTACGGAAAATGATCATAATTTGAGTCTTGCTCTTGGAGGTCTGGATAAGGGGGTCGCCCCCATTCACATGGCTGAAGCCTATACAACCTTTCCAAATGAAGGGAAAAAGATGAAGGCACATGCAATTTCAAAAATTATTGATACAAATGGTGAAACCATTGCCGAGTGGAAAGAAGAGCCTGTACAAATTACAACCCCAGAGGTTGCAAAAAGAATGACATTCTTGCTGAAAGGTGCTGTTGAGAACGGGTCTGGTCGAAATGCGAAAATAGAGGGAAGAGAAGTAGCGGGTAAGACCGGTTCAACTCAGGTAGCTATTGATGGTGTAAATGGGGCAAAGGATATTTGGATGGTCGGATATACGCCTGAACTTGTTGGTGCAGTCTGGCTTGGATATGACAAGACAGATGAAAATCACTATTTAACGACTACTAGTTCAACGGCTGCAACAATTTTTAAAGAAATAATGCAACAGTCATTAAGTAATACTCCACCTACTTCATTCAATCTCCCAGCCTATCAGGCTCCTGTTCAGAAAAAGGAGAATGAGTGGAAGGAGCAAGATAAGAAACAAGATAAAGATAAGTGGAAAGAAGAAGGAAAAAAGAAGAAAGAAGAAGAGAAGAAAAGGAAAGAAGAAGAGAAAAAAAGGAAAGAAAAAGAGAAAGAGCGTAAAAAGGAAGAAAAAAAGAGGAAGAAGCATAATGATGACTGAGAGGAAGGTCCCGGGTGAAGGGATCTTTCTTTTTTGTTTAATACGATTGTTACATAAGATTTACTTCTGGATTACAAATTATCTAAAATTCTTTTAAAAAAAATGAAACCTTTTTCAAGTATTTTCCGTAAATGAGATTGTAAAGAAAATTTCATAATTATTATGTTGGATTTGGAGGTGAAGCTATGGAATTATTCGGATATGACATTGAAACAATTTATTTGATTGGCTTAGTCATTAGTGGAATCGGTACCCTTCTTTTTATCCTATTTGGCGATTTTTTAGAGGGAATTTTTCCAGATAGTTTCTTAAGCCCAACACTTATCTTCTCATTCCTCACCTTTTTGAGCGCATCTGGGTACATTTTTGAAAAAATACTTTCCTTTCATAGTTTATTAATTTTTGCTATTTCACTTGTATTAGCACTTATTTTAGTCACATTATTAAATGTATTTGTATTAATCCCGTTGTCTTCTGCTGAGGAATCGATGGTATACAGGGAAGAAGATTTGAAAGGGAGAATTGGAAAAGTAATTACTTCAATCCCGATTGACGGCTTCGGCGAGGTTGTCATTGAGGGAATCAGTGGCACAATCGCTAAATCTGCTAAGAGCTTTAATAATGAACCAATTCCATATGATGAAAAGGTTCTTATTATAGATGTAAAGGAAGGCGTTGCCTACGTCCTGCCTTACCAAAATATGATGATTAAAGGGGGAAATCAACAATGACAACAGGAATTTGGATTGTAATTGGGGTAGTCGCATTTTTACTTCTTGCACTTATTGGGGTATTTGTTACAAAGTACAGAACGGCTGGTCCCGATGAAGCTCTTATTGTAACGGGTAGTTATTTAGGTGGCAAAAATGTTCATGTAGACGAATCAGGAAATCGAATCAAAATTGTCCGCGGTGGCGGTACATTTGTACTTCCTGTCTTCCAACAGGCTGAACCTTTAAGTCTCTTATCTAGTAAACTAGATGTTCAAACACCCGAAGTTTACACAGAGCAAGGTGTGCCGGTAATGGCGGATGGAACAGCAATTATTAAAATCGGTGGTTCCATATCTGAAATTGCAACAGCAGCAGAACAATTTTTAGGTAAGCGAAAAGAAGATCGAGAAAATGAAGCAAGAGAAGTATTAGAAGGTCATCTTCGTTCAATCCTCGGTTCAATGACCGTCGAAGAAATCTATAAAAATCGTGATAAGTTTTCACAAGAAGTACAACGTGTCGCATCACAGGATTTAGCGAAAATGGGTCTTATCATTGTGTCGTTTACAATTAAGGATGTTCGTGATAAGAATGGTTACTTAGATTCACTTGGTAAGCCAAGAATTGCTCAAGTAAAGCGTGACGCAGATATTGCAACAGCTGAAGCTGAAAAAGAAACACGTATTAAACGTGCAGAAGCCGAGAAAGAAGCGCAGAAGTCTGAGTTAGAGCGAGCTACTGAGGTTGCGGAAGCAGAAAAAATTAATCAATTGAAAATTGCTGAATTCCGTAGAGAGCAGGATATCGCGAAAGCACGTGCTGACCAAGCATACCACTTAGAGGAAGCGAGAGCGAAACAAGAGGTAACTGAACAGCAAATGCAAATCCAAATCATTGAAAGACAGAAGCAAATTGAACTCGAAGAAAAAGAGATCCTACGTCGTGAGAAGCAGTACGATTCAGAGGTTAAGAAGAAAGCAGATGCTGACCGTTACTCAGTTGTTCAAGCGGCAGAAGCTGAAAAAGCGAAACAGTTAGCTGAAGCAGATGCAAATAAATATCGAATTGAAGCAATGGCAAAGGCGGAAGCAGAGAAAATCCGTATTGATGGTCTTGCAAAAGCGGAAGCACAACGTGCACAAGGGGAATCTGAAGCAGATATTATCCGTTTGAAAGGTCTTGCAGAAGCAGAAGCAAAACAAAAAATTGCAGAAGCATTCGAGCAATATGGGAAAGCGGCTATCCTCGATATGGTTATTAAAATGCTTCCTCAATATGCGAAAGAAGTGGCAGCACCATTATCAAATATCGACAAAATTACAGTTGTGGATACTGGTAGTAATGGGGAAAATAGTGGAGCCAATAAGGTAACTGGTTATGCTACTAATTTGATGTCAACTCTTCAAGAGTCGTTAAAAGCATCCTCAGGTATTGATGTAAAACAAATAATTGAAAACCTATCTGGTAAAGGTAATGTGAAAAACAGCATCGACCAGTTAACGGATGAATTAGTCCAAACTAGAAAAGCGGAGCCAACAGATAAAGAATAATATGAATCGAAAAGCAGCTTACTCAAAAGCTGCTTTTCTTTTTTGCGTTGAATTTGTAAAAAGTGTTATTGCGTCTAGGGTATTAGAAGAAAGCGAGCAAGAGTCGGAAAGAAAGTGTGATTCGGACAAGGCTATAGGAAATCTCTAGTCATGAGTCCGAAAAATAGTGTGATTCAGACAAGGCTAGGGGAAATCTCCAAGTATGAGTCTGAAAAATGGTGTGATTCAGACAACACCCGATAATATTTCCGGTCATGAGTCCGAATGCGGGTGTGATTCAGACAACACCCGAGGAAATTTCCGGTCATGAGTCCGAATGCGGGTGTGATTCAGACAAGGTCAGAGAAAATCCCCTAGTATGAGTCTGAATAAGGGTGTGATTCGGACAAGGCCAGAGGAAATCTTCATGCATGTGTCTGAATAAGGGTGTGATTCAGACAAGGCAAGAGAAA
>Ga0182742_1002815_pt1 | contig 18476 bp, 14 predicted proteins | sample eDN5th37CBELigMG_FD_128880 | JGI IMG/M metagenome (GOLD analysis project Ga0182742, IMG submission 128880) | Enriched Miracle-Growth compost microbial communities from Emeryville, California, USA - eDNA 5th pass 37_C BE-Lig MG (version 2)... ...
AGGATATTAAAACAATAAAAAAGTTTGCCGAAAGCCGGGATCGAACCAGCGACCTTAAGATCTTCAGTCTCACGCTCTTCCAACTGAGCTATTTCGGCTTCTATTAATATAGTCCAATCTTCAAATAAGCAATGATCTATATTTGATAAAAAAATCAAAAAAAATCAATCATGTATTTATTTTAAAGAGTAGAATATTAAACAATAAAAAAGTTTGCCGAAAGCCGGGATCGAACCAGCGACCTTAAGATCTTCAGTCTCACGCTCTTCCAACTGAGCTATTTCGGCTACACAATTATTTTGACTTGATGAGTTCTCATCTATCTTCTTTTATGAAAAGAACGAAAAAGACTCAAACATATAGAGCAAGCTTCTATAGATTAAATTTTTCGACCAAGTAATTTTTTCAGAAACGAAATACTTATAATTTTAATGAAGCAGAAACCAACTAATCTTGGAAATCTCGATTTGACTTTAATGTTGGATACTTATAATTTTTTTATTTTATCAATTTTACAAAGCATAGAGGAAGCTATTTTTTGTTTCCAAGTTTTAAGCATAATATTTTGGATTTTTTCAAAAAATTGGTTGCTTAATTACTTTTGTTATATCAAATGTGAAAAAAATTGGTGCATTTATTCCTTTTAATTTATTCTTAGAAAACCTAACAATAGGTATCTGTTCAAATTTATCGGAAATGATTAAATTTTTCCTCCTTAAGTCATTGAATTTTATGATTTAGCGATTTCAAAGTGATGTAATCTTCTAGTTCGTCATTAATAATTAAAAAAGTTAATGCTTGACACTTGTATGTTATTCATTTCAGATTAATACAATTTGTCTATCCCTTCCTTGATTTCAATATATATAAAAATCAGTCCTTCGGCTTTCAATTCGAAGTCTGTTCCAAAATATCGATTTTCTAAATATGAGGAATGCAAACCCTAAGGAAAAAAATTCTAAGCGGGTTCATTCATTTAACAAAAAGAGCCCCTTTAATTTTCGCGTGAAATTTTGCAAGACTTGTTCAAAATTTTAAATCCAGATTTTTAGATTTAAACATGAAGCGTTTTCAAGCTCTCAAAGAATTAGACACACAAATAGAACAAAGAAGCCATACACGAAAAAAGGTTAAAGGGTCGAGGCCTCCAATCACGAGATTTGTTTACTCAAGTGAATCTGAATATGTAACACTTGTACTTAGATTAGTCTTATTTTTTAGAGCGAAAGAGATGATAAGCTTGTCAAATCTAAACGTAGGAAAGATTCCAGTTCCCCTGATGATTTTGAGAAGAGAGGTTAGTCATCTTACTTAGCAAATGTCTTTAAAAGATTTACCTAATAGGTTCAAAGTATTCTCGTAGGAACGAAATTGAAGAAGAACAAGATATAAATGCTACTGATGGGAATGATGATGAATGCTATTTATGTGAAGGTAAGAGAATAGTTTCTTTTTATAAGTTAATTTAAAGACGGTGGGAATATTTTATGCTGTGATAATTGTTTTCGATCTTTCCACTTGAAATGCTTAAAGTTGTCGGGAAGACCAGAAAATGAGTGGATATGCCCTTATTGTAGAAGTTTGCATGAAAGTGTATATGATCAATGCGGACAATGCTTTGGAAGTTTAAAAGAGTCAGAGAATTACCAGAAAATCACATGCACGAAATGTCTTAAAAAGTAATTTGGGAAAACCTTTTTGAAATAACATCAAATAGAATGCATTTACATTGCATTGATACGCCATTAAGTCTCATCATAGATAATCCTTTAAATAAAAATTATGTTTTTGATCCAAAAACTGTCAAAGAGCTCAAGCATAGCTTTTTTAAACAACCACTTGAACCAGAAGAAATGATTAAAGAATTGTATCTTAAGTATGAATTTGACACATTATTTCACATTTGCAATACATGTGAAGTAAAACTAGGCGTTCAAAAAATAAAGAACCACACAAAACACCAAGTAAATATTATTTTTCGTTGAACAAGTTTCTATTCTTTCCAAATATTCAAATATTTTCTCAAAACTAATTTATGAACTTTTGTTAATATTTCAAAGTATAGATCTGCATTAAAGGATTATTATCTGGTCAAACTCAAAAAATGTTCAGATATTCATACATTTTGGCTCAATCAATTTAAAGTTGAAAGCGTTAGCCCTCATCTTCTGAGAGTGTTTTTAAAAAAAATAAATGAAGACAGAACCACTAGTGAAGGAATAGATCAAGATAAATTTTCAGACAACGAGAGTTTAACAAATGTTACAGAATCTTTTCGAATTGAAAAAGTTCTTGCTTTTAAGAAACCCATCTCAGCAAGGAACAAAAATTATGACCAAGTTGAAGAAGATTTGATGATAAAGACAACCAACAGCAGAACACCTTTATACAATTATAAGTTTCTTGTGAAATGGGAAGATCTTGAGTATAGTCAAGCCACATGGGAAGATGAGTTTATAGTGTTGAAGTTTAAAGATAAAATCAAGCAATATTTTTCAAATAGAATTACAAGTCAAAAATTAGGAAAGAAAGTTCCTATTGTCAAGCCACCGTCTCTATCAGATCCAAGCGCTCTTCCTGATTTCGTTAACAATCTTTATGATTATCAAATCAAAGGTTTCAAATGGCTCACAAGTCAATATTTAAAGAAAAAAAATGCAATATTAGCAGATGAGATGGGGTTAGGAAAGACTATACAAACATTATGTTTCTTCAGATTTCTTAGCGAAAAGCTTGGACATCAAGGACCTTTTCTGGTGGTTGCGCCAAATAGTACAATTTATAATTGGCAAAGAGAAGCTCAAAAATGGTGCCCAGAATATGATATTGTAGTATATTTAGGAAGTGGTGCTTCTAGGAAAAAAATTATGGAGACTGAATTTCATAATGGGAAACATGGTTCAAGCAGATATAATTTGAAACCAAAATTCCATCTCCTAATTACTACATATACTTTTGTTAATATTGATGTCGATAATTTAAAGAAAATACAATGGGAAGTTGTTGTAGTAGATGAGGCTCAAAGACTGAAAAATAAAGAATCCAAGTTATATAAACTCTGCAATAAATTAAGGACAGATTTCAAACTCTTATTAACAGGGACTCCAATCCAAAACTCGATTGATGAACTTATAAACTTATTCAAATATTTGATCCCTAGCGATTCATCCCTTCATAAAGAGGTTGATGATTTGAGTATAAAATTGGCTCCTAAAGCAGCATCAGACCCTTTGACTGGAAAGAAGACTGAAGTTAATGATTCAGAAAAGCAAAATGCTTTGAAAAAATTAAGAAGCATTCTTAAAGAACATATGTTAAGAAGAACTGTTCAAGATGCTAATTTAAATTTCCCTGAACTTGAAGAAAAATTAGTGAAGCTCAATCTTTCCAATATGCAGAAGCATTTGTATAAGAATATCCTATTGAGAAATTATGAGGTCCTGTCAAATGCGGAAAATATAATTTCCAAACAAAGTATTAAATCAAGGAAAGGTGGTGAAGGTATGAGGGTCTCTTTGATCAATATTCTCATGCATTTGAGACTCGTTTGTGACCATCCTGATTTATTTTATGCAAGAAGAAGAGAATATGAAGAAAATTGGGTTAATTTTGAAGAAGAAGTCGTAAAAAGCTCCAACAAGCTCAGACTTTTATCTAAGATGATTCCAAAGCTTTTGGAAAAAGGACATAAAATTTTGATATTTACCCAATTTGTTTTGATGCTTGATATTATTGGAGAATTTTTCGATTATAATAAATTAGATTACGAGAGATTGGATGGAACGACTAGAAACATTGATCGCCAAAAGATTATTGATAGTTTCAACAATGGAAAATCCAAAATTTTCATTTTATCAACTAGAGCGGGAGGTCTTGGAATTAATTTAACGGCATCAGACACAGTGATCTTTGTTGACAGTGACTTTAATCCCTATCAAGATATACAGGCTTTTTGTAGAGCATATAGAATCGGACAGAAAAATAAAGTTATGGTTTATAGATTAGTAAGTAAATTTACAGTAGAAGAGAAAATTATTGAAAATGCAACAAAGAAATTGATGATGGGAGAAATAATTATGAATCCTATTGACCAATCAAAGTCAGATAAAGGGATTATAGAATCTATCTTAAGATATGGAACAAAAGAACTTTTTGAACAAACTTCTGAAGAACAAGAGGATGATGAAATTACTGAAGAAAAATTAGAAGAACTTTTAAAACGTGACCAAAAAGGTTCCAATGAAATAAGTGGAACAATGAAAGCAAGTTCAAATGGTCTGACTGATTATTATCTAAGCGGATTTCACTTTACAGACTTTAGTTTCGCTCCAATTTTAGACTCAAATGCATCAGCAGAAGAAACTAAAGAAAACAAATATTGGGAAACACTTCTTGGCAATGAGCATATAGAATATGAAAAGAAGAATATCGAAGACTTAGGAAAAGGGAAAAGGAACAAGAAGACTGCAACAACTATGAATGAATCAGATGACTCAAGGGACAGCATTAATATTGAAATTCCAATTGAAATATCATCAACATCACAAGATGAAAAAGGTTTGTCAAATTCTGATTCTGAATATGGTGTTGATGATTTCAATTTCAAAAAGAAAGATATTTTCGTTCCTTCATCTGAAGAAGATGATGAAGAAAAGGAAAGAATAATCGAATCTATTAAAGCTCTTCCAGAACATTTACAAGAATTTTATAACAGCCTTTCGGAGGTTTATATGAAAGTCAAAAACTTTAATCTTGAAGAACTCTGGAACAAATATAAATTGGATGAAGCAATGAGAATGAAGTTTGTTGAGTTTGTGCTTAAACATGGAACTTACCAGAAATTAGATGAATTAACTCAAAGGTAACTCTTCTTAATATTCCAAATTAATCATTTAGATTTTGGATCTTTGTAGAACCTTTGACTTCTCAATTTCGTACTCCAAGTCTCCGAGAATGGAAAAGTTATCTCAAATGTTTTTATGCTTGTTGTTTAACAACTGAAGCCCTTTCACCTACTCTTGGCGAATTCTTTTTTTCCAATATCGATGTAAAAAAAGTTTATCTGAGTTTTTAACAAAATTAGCCATATGCAATAAGGAAGCGGATGCTTGGGTTTATTAACCTTCGAACAAAATTAAGTTACTACAAAGGAAAAATCGGAAAGTTCAAAATTTCGAATAAGAGTAAGCTTTTAAAAACTTTCTTTAGACATTTTTTGTTCCTTTTAAGATTATATAAATATCATTTATAGAATATACTAAACTCGTTGGGAAAAAGAGTGGTATGGTGATAGAACAAGAAAACAAAAACATCTGGACAAATTCAGATGATTACTTCCTTCTCGAAGGAATAAATAAATATGGATTAGGAGAATGGGAAAAAATTATCACAGACATTAAACTTTGGAATCAGATTGTCCCTACAATTTCACAGCCAGAGCAAGTATGGAAAACTCTTTTCATGAAAATTGAAGAGTACGAACCAAGCCCTGATCAAGAAAAGCATTGCTACGAGTAATAAACAAATAATTATTGAGAATAAAAGTTTATAGGTTTGTTACGAATTATATAAAAATCAGGGGTTTATTGTTGATGGATCTTTTAATTGAAGAGAAGGAAAAAAGTCAAAGAGCACATTTTATCTATTAAACTTAGAAATACAGAAATCTGAGTTAAATTACACATAAACAAATTATTCCTTAAATAAGATGTTTTCAACATTAATGTGTTGATTGAGTTAAGTTGTGGGTAGAAAAGCTAAGTATTCATATTCATATTGTATTTTACTTTTTGGAGATGTTTTGACATGTTATATTGAATAAAAAAACTAATTGCTTTTATTTTGGGTTCAAAATTGTTAATACAAAATAATCTTTCTAAATCTTCGAATTTGAATGCTCCCTAATTGGTTGCAAATTTCTTTTTTATTTTTTGTAAGAGTCACTATTCTCCAAAAATTTACAATTAATTAACTATCTGAACAAGGAGGAAAAAGTTGATTGAATAACTTATAATTCTTTAAATATTACAATGGGTAATAAGTGGCAAAATTCTATTATAACACTATACTCACAAATTTTTTTAAGTAATTGCATTCACAACGCCACTTTTGTTTCAGCATTCAAGAAAGTCATTCATACAAAACTTTTGAACAAATATCTTCCGAAGATTGGTTTGGCATTGGATCTTCAAAACTATGGTTTGATGGTGGCGAGCCATGGTACGAGATATCACCAGGTGAGGTACAATATTGAGTTGGTGAAGTATCCTCGGGGTTAGCATTTACTTCTTGTGTTTCAATTTCCTCCAAAAGTTCAAGATCTGGAGAGTCATCTTCAATCCATTCGACATATCCAGTCCCATTGGGAAGAGTAACTTGGACTTTGACAATATTTTCGTATACATTATCTACAATTCCCTTGACTTTTTTCTTCATATTATGATCACTAGAAGACGATTAGTTTTAGGAGGAAAAAAATCTTATGAATGAAAAAAGACTTACTAAAATTCGACTTTCTGTCCTCTTTTGTATTTATTTTCTTCAAGAAAATCAGAGTCAGTTTCTTGATTTTGTATGACTGGAAATTCCTCATCATCCTTTAGTCTCTCAAAGAAATCAATATGCTTCAATAATGCCTTCTTTTTGTGTTCCATAACTTATGTAATTAAGGTAATGAAGAAATTTCGAGTTACTTTGGTAGTTTGTAGGCCTAGATGAATTATTTGCCTATTATAAAATGAAAAAATAAACAAAAATAAATGATTTACTGATTCTTGCTTTGAAATACAATTTCTAATATGGTTAATAATTTTATCACATCTCTCTGGTTTGTTTTTAAACGTGTTAGCGATACTATTGTTTGCTTTTATCAGCTAAAAGTTCGGAGTTAAAATACGAAAAAATCAATATATTTACTTTTATTGCAAACTGCACAAAATTGTTTGTTAAATAAACGCTATCTGTTCTAGCATCGAGATTATGAATTAAACTTGTCATTAATGTCGAATTCTGTCTAAATTAAAATTTTATAATGTGAAAATTTACTCTGCTATCTTGCCAATTATCATTTAATCTCGCCAAAATTTGTATCAGCTTCAAATATTCCACAGACCTACTATTCTTTGTGTCCTCTTTTAATTCGTCCTGAATATAAATTATGGCTGCTTTTGAGTTTTCAAGTGAACGGTAGCAACTAAAAGCTATTATTTTGCATATAGTGCTTCTGGCTTTTGAATTCTCTAAAGATATAGTACTAAACATTTTTTCAATCTGATCTTTATTTAATCCAAAGAGTTCAACTTCAATTGAGGAAAGGAAATATTCATAAATCGCTGTTTCCTTATGATATAAAAATTGATCGGGATTATCAATATTAGGCATTAAGCTCCATGTTAGTAGTTCCCAAATTAATTTGAAAAATGACGTTCGGTCACATATAGAAGGTTTGTAGTAATCGCTTTCCTTTACTTTCCTTGGTTCTATTCTCAATTCATTATTATATTCCAAGTCTATCTCTGTTTCATAAACAGGTAATGGTTCTTTTAATTCGTCGACGTCTTCATTTTTCAAATAATCATTAAAAAAGAGGTAGCCCAACCGACCAAGGAATTGATTTTGGAGCAAATAAAATACGACATCTTGATCTATTTTCATAAGCAATTGGAATAACCAAAAATATTCTTCCATTGTCCTGAAGCATTGTTTGGAAGTTTCGAGCATATTCATTGCCAGGCCAAGGAAATTTGCTGACGAAGAGATAGGATAACCTTCTTTATTGTGCTGGTGGAAAATATTAAGTCGTTTGTCGTTCTCAAAAACACATTTGAACGCTCTTTTAACTAAATTCACAAGGAACTTTCTTTGTTCCTACAAAATAAGTCAAGATGAATCAAACAAAGAAAATTACTTGATATGGGCATTGGAATATCATTTCTGTAAAGAAGTCTCTATTAGTAAAATAATTCAAAACAAACTCGCATTTCCTCACATCCTTAACTAATTATTCAAAAGAATAATAATATGTTACCTTTTCCATTTTTTCACAAAGCCATTCAAAAAATTGATGTTGTATTTTTATGTCATTCATGCGAATAATTGTAGTGAAATATACTGAGCATACGAAATCGAAAAGATTTTCAAACCTATTCCCAGATTTCCTTCCGTATTTTACTCCTTCATGATCCTCCATTTCCATCATATTACTTTTCTCTTCTTCATTTTCGTTATTGGAAGATTTTTCAATCATCATCGCATTCTGTTGTTCAAATTGTTCATTGTTTCCAATTAGGCTAGCAATAAATTTTGAGTAATCGGTAGAAAACATAAGAGTAATATAGAAAAGTCTTAGATTTTTCATTGTTATTGATTCTTTGACCTCGTTAAATTCTTGGATTTCTTCTTCAAAACTTTTATACAAATCTTTTTGATTCCATTTTGGTTTTTCTTGTTCTTTATTAGAATTCAAGCTCTCAATTGGTTTTCCTTCAGAGTTTACAACTTGTATTTTAGGTTTTTCTTCTTCCATTTTATCTCCATTTTGATATTCTTGTTCATTTTCTACACTAAAGTTTTTCTGTCCCCGAAGCAATCTTTCAATCTTTAATCTTTCTTGTTCTTGCATTTCAAATTCTTCCTCGCATTTTTTCAACTCTGAATTCATGTGTTTCTTCTCATAAACTAATATAAATGCACTTTGATAGGAGCTATGACTATAAACTTAACCTTATATTGAATTCAAAAATTTACCCTTCTTTTTCTCCAAATGCCACATCACCTAAACCTTTTGGATTGAACTCACAGACTTTTGTATCATTAAACTCCAACCAAATATCCTTTTTATTTCCAAATTCATCTGTCTTTGGTTCTTTGATTAATGAATAATAATGGCCAGAATCCGCTATTCCTAAATGAACCACAAGACCTTTCAAATTGTATTCACAATTAACTTTTTCACTTAACGTTCTTGAATTTGCATTGATTTCTAGACCAAGACCATCACTTGTATTTTTTCTAGTTCTTTCCATTCTCTTTAAATATTGTTGTGTAAAAGGTTCCATATCTAATTCCAGAGGAAATTCACAATAATCATTCACTTTAACTCTAGTATTCATGTCAAAATCATATTCGAATCTCTTAAGTGTAAAAAAAAGATAATTTGGCAGTTTTTTTATTGAAACTCTTTTCACTGTTTTTACTTTTATTTTGCATTCTTCGCAGTAATAGGCATTATCCCCGTCAAGAACTTCTCCCTCTATGAAGCTTTCAAGACTATCAAGGATAGATTTCTTGTTTTTAACAGGAAGATTTATTGCGAGAAAAGGCTCTTCTCTTTCATAATGATGTGGACACTCTTTGCAAACCAATTCATTACTTAACAAACCACCAAAATGAACTTTGATGAAATCAGCGTGTGGAGTATCTTTGATTTGCTCTTCAATTCTATCCATGAACAAACTCAAGAACTCTGATGCATCCTTTTGCTCATTTGGGTTTGTAGGGCTTCCATCAATATCTTTAAAGGCTTGACAAAATTGCCTTGGGCTGAAGTATTCTTTATCAATATATGTGAGACCATAAAATAACCTCTAAGAAGAATAAGATAATTTAAAAAAGATTACAAAAGAAAGATGCTTTTGAAAGTTAAATCAGAATAATATTTACCTTGAGCTGGAACAGAACATTATCCTCAACTTCTTCATTATTGAAATTAGGATCAATTAGCTTTGGAAGATATTTTCTAAATGTAGGGATCATATACAATTGTTGAAGTGTTGAGTTCATATAACAAGCTAGAAGAAAATTATTTTGTTATTAAACAAACTTTATTACTGCATCCAAGATTTTTAAGTCCTGCATACTGATATGTTCTTCTTTTGACGTTAGATGAGAGATTCCAAGATGCCTTTTTCCTTTTCCTCCAGATTCCCCGTCTATGTATAGGCGAAAGGAAGTTGATAATTGAAACCAAATTATTTTCATTCCTGCTTAGTAATGATAACATATCAAACGCTTTTTTAATAAGGTTTTTATTTGTGTACTTAGGCCTTTGTGTTCTATCAAGTGAGGGAGCCTGAAAAATACCAACTTGTAAGATTTCCTCGACTAATCCAAGATCTTGTCCAAAATATTGTAGTTCGTCTTGATTAGCTTGTAAATATTGATAAATAATGTAATAACAAGCATCCATTTGAGTCTCAAAAAGATTTTTCGTTGCAAACTCCTGGGACTTAATATACCCAACCAATTCATTCATTACATTGAAAATGTTCAAATCACACTCAAAGCTCTTCTTTAAATCGTATTTATTTAAAAAGTCGGCGAAAAATTTGAGAATTATATATGAAGCACATTGCCCTCTTAAAGCTAAGAATAAAATATCTTCAAAAAGTAGTTGGAACAAAGGCTCTGCATTCTTTTTTTCCTCGTTTGAAACTTGATTCAATATATTCAGTATATCATATAATAAGCTTTTAAAAGCATATTGTCCATCGTAATTCTGATGATTTTCAAGTGCTTGATTAATATACAAAGATGTCAATAGCTCTTTCAAATTTTTGTATTTAATGAAATCCTGATAGATCTGCAAATCCACTAGAAGCATCCTTTGTGTCAGGTCGCAAATATTCTGGCACATTGCACTATGGTCTCTAATTGTTTCATTTTGAAGAAGTAAATCACCATGGATTTGTGTTATGTATTGTGAAGAGTATAAAAGAATGTCCAAATTTTTTACAAGTAATCCTTTTGGTAAGACTGTCTCAGCTTCTTGAAAACTAAAAAATCAAATTAAATTAATAAAAATTATGGAGTACGATGTAAAGAAAAATCGCAGAACTTTATAAAGAGTTAGCAAAGTTTTAATGAACAAAAAGTTGTCAATTTGATTGAAGTCAGTTGAAACAATTAGATTGAAAAGGCTGGAAACTCCGTGTCCAGAAACAAAAGTATTTGACCAATCTGTTTTAATGATTTTGAGATCAATATCTCTAAAAATGTAATTATAGCGTAGTTTCGAAGATTAACTTACGTTTTGAGATAGTATGGGTCTTTAACAGAGAGATTCATGATGATAGAAAGATAGTAATACAGCTTGTAAATATTAGAATTTGACAGCGAATGATCTCCATCTAAAATATCTGTGAAGTCTTTCCTTTCAAGGAATTCAGTTTTTATGTCCTCTTGCAATGGGAGTTTTTGTACAAAGTCCCAAACTGTTTTTATCTTTTCTATCGAATTTCAGAAACCAATTAATTAAAAAAAAACTTAAGAGTAGAGAGAAAGAAAAACTTTGTAAAAATAAAAAAATTTACCTGGCTGAATAACTGAAAAGAGTCTGAAGAAGATATCAATATATTTACGATTTTGAGTTATTAAATACTTTGGGCTTTGGATATTGTTCTCAGGGTTTTTCTTAATCATACGCATTTTTAAAATATTTGGTACTCCTTCATAAATGTCCCTCAAATCTTTAAAGAAATCATTTTCAGAAATCTTTTCTCCATCAATATACAAGTCAAACTCTGAACTATCAACTTCAAACAAACGAGCTAAAATTTCTTTGACTGCACCAACTCTTTCTTTCTTCAAAAATTCATGTTGTTTCTTTATCCCATATTGAAAATACTCAATTTGGGCTGTTATTTTATGAAGATGAGATTGGAGATGTGCTGGATACATAGTGCTTATATTCGGATAATTTCCAAAGCTTCTATAATATTCAATAGTTCTTTTATTTTCCAAACGATCGAAAAATTTCCCTAAAAACTGAATGTATCTCTCAATCCCCTTTATATTTCCTTCATCTAAGAATCTTGCTATCTCTGTCATCACATATTGAATTAACTCTTGATTCTTTTCTTGCTCTTGTTCTTTTAATTTGTTATCCAACCTTGAATAGACATTTACAAGAAGATTTATAAACCTATCGACAAGAAAGCCTTCAGGACACTCAACCAAGCATTTCCAGATAAAATCAAGCCCAATCAAATGAGGTTCAACCTTAAACATGTAATTACTACTGATCATAGCTTCAACATTTTCATCTTTTTGTTCTATAGAAATTCGATGTTCGAATAAGTTCACACCCAAGAAGAAAAATTCAAGGCAATGGAATTTTTCAAGTGTAAAGTTGTCAGTAATGAAGGAAGTGTTTTTGCATAGGATTTCCAATAGAACCTCTTTTAAATTTTCTAATCGAACAAGCACAGAAATTCTTTTATTGACATAATATGCTTTTGAAATCACTTCAAGAAATTTATTGGTCTCAAATGTAAAGTTGGGTTCTAAAACAAAGACTTTCCATAGGCGTTTCACTTGTTCGGTTGTTAAAGAGTCCTTTGTATAAATATAGAGGATAAAATAAGTTAAAGCTTCTAATCTTTCGAGTATATTTTTTCCGTGAGGAAATTTACCAACGAATGATTCTTCTTTGAACTCCTCTTCTTCTCCATCTCTTGCTAATACTCTCCTCATTACCTTCAACTTTTCACCCACTTTTTCACAATATGCACAGATGTCATTAACTAAGTATTCGACAAGTGGATGTTCTTCAACTAATTTTGAGAAATAAACTTCACCAATGTTAGTGTGTCCTTGTGTTTGCTTAAACTCGATCAAAAATCTTTTCATAATGACTAGAGATTGATAAACTGAGCGATCTTGAATTAGATTTTGGAGACAACTAGAAACAATTGGAATAAAAATGTTTGTAGAAGGAAACTCAGTAATGATTTCTTGTAAGCGGAATAAGACTTTATGGGAAAGGGTTGTGTCAAGAGGTGTATGATCCATTACTAGGTCAAACATCAAAGGAACTCCAAAAAACTGATATTGTTTTAAATCTTCTGGGAGTTCTCGTACTTGGAGAAAACCTTCTTCATCTCTTTTAAGAACAAGTCTTAAGCAATTCTTTGTAAATTTGCAAATCAAATCGATAAAGTCTTCATTATAGTCTTCTATTTTCACTGTCAAGAACTTGGAATACATTCGTTGAGCAGCCCTAATATTTAACTCTGGGCCTAATTCAATTATTTTTTCGTATATTACTCTCAAAACATCTTCATGTTTATCTTGGGTACTATTCCAAATCGTATCAATAAGATTTTCCGGAAAAGAATCTTCGCACTCAATAATAATTTTTAGTAGGTCAATAGATCTTTTAATAAGCTCGATGTGAGGGTATTTTTCATAAATAATTTGAATGACCTTCTTTTCTAAAAGCCACTCCACAAATTTGGCGCCATCAAAATAATTTAAAACTTTTTTCTCTGCTCTGATAGTGTCTTCTGTCCATTGGCCAATATCAATCCTTGATGCATATTCCCTGATACCATTAATACCCTTGAGTTTCTTCTCAAAGTTTTGGCAATCCAGAAACCTAAAGAAGAACTCTAGCTCACTCTTTTCTTTGATTTCATATATTTTGGTGGTTTGTTCAGGGTCATCTAGCTTCATTGCAATATTTTCTAATCGATCAAATACTTTCTTTACATTGTCCAAATCAAGCTCCCTAATTTCTTTATCACGTGTAGAAGCAACTCTCTTCGTGATTCTTTCTTTCAGCTCATTTAGAGTTTGAGTGAGGAAATTTTCATTCAATCTTGATGATAATAATTCGAACAATATTAAAATCTTTTCAATTAATATCCAAGGACATAATGGCTTTGACGATTTTCCTTTACTATGGGTTTTTTCGACCTTTATTTTTTCAGAGCTTTTATCTATTTCAATTTTTTCGATTTTCAGTGTTTTTCCACCGCTTGTGTCCATTGAGCTGTCTTCTTCCATTTTATTATCGTTTTCTTGTTTCTTAATCGGGCTTGATTCGGATTCGGTCACAATTTCACTGAGAGTTTCTTCAGGTAAATTTAAATTATTCTCAATTTCAGCAAATATAATGTTTAGCAAAGCGCCAAATCCTCCCATACAATAAAATTTATTGAGTAGAAAATTTGCAGGGATTAGCTTTCTTCTTTTGGCCATATACTCTTCTGTATTCATTTTATCTTTGTCATTTTCATCTTGTTCATTATTGTTATTTTGTTCTTGAGAAATCTCAATGTTTTCAGTAATTTGGTTCGGATCAGAGTACAGAAGTTTTAACTCTTGAAGTTCATCGGGCTATAAGATTATTTATTTTTTTATGAGGGTAAATTACCTTTGAATAGTATTCGTAAAATTTGCTGCATCTTGGAGATAGACAAAAAATTGCAGTGAGAGATTCAAGTAGTTCAAAAATAAAGTGAGAATAAATGACTTCTTGTTTTTTGACCAAGCTATCAGGATCTCTCAAACCTTCATTGAACTGAAATCTTAAAAATCTTTAGAAAGAATATTTACGTGTCCAATCAAATTAGGGTAATTTCGGAGGTAAAACACACTGAAACCTAAAAAGAAATCCAGGAATTTGAATATTTTTTTCACTCCTTCAAAGTCCAGTTGTTTCTTTGGTTTTGAAAGTAAATTGTCAATAAATAAGAAAACACAACCCCTTAGATTTTGGTTTAATGGAGATGGATCGAATGCCCTGTAATCTTTCATTAAAAGTTGTATTAGATTATGGACCTATAAAACTGATTCTAATCTTCAGACAATAAAAATTTACCTCTCCAATATTTTCTAATTCTAATTGAGGATCAGTTCTTTCTGCGACTGAACTATTCTTATTCCCTGTAAAGCCTAAAGAGTATGTAAGGAAATATTATCAAAAAGAATTACCTCTAGTATATTTTCTAAAGGGAGCTAAACGATCAGACGCCAAATGATATTTCTAATGAAGTTATTAGCGTTTTTAAAAGGTATTAGGAAGAAAAATTCAAAGTTGAGTAAGCTTACCAAAGGATTCTTCAATTGATAACCATCTAAAATTACTGAATAGAAATGAGTTTCCTTATTTACAACTCTAGCAACTCGCCATCTTTCATCAAATTCAAGATCTACGTAGTCCCCTATTGAAAACTCTTTTGACATTTTCTACAAAATTCGCTTTTTTGTATTTTCAGGAAAGAAATAAAATCCCACTAAATTAATATATCCACCCTATGATGTTTAATTCAAATATTTTAGGCACTTTTGAGCAATTCGGATAAGAAGATCAATCCAAAATACAAAACAAAGCCAAAGATAAGAGGAAAAATTGTTAAAATAAAGCAATTCAAGAATTCTTCTTTTCTAATTTTTTAAATGAAAAGGTCAAAAAGAATGTAAAGAACAAAATCTTCAGAAATGAAAATTGCTGCTTGTAGTAAAGATACTTCTTAAAATTACAAATTAAAAAAAAATATCTGTTAAAAAGAAGCCAAAAGGAGAAAAATATAATATAAAAGAAATTAAAGTTTCCAATATCTTTTAACAAAGCATTTTTAAGAGTGTCCAGCTTATTCTCTCAATGGATTAAAATATCTATGAACCCTAGAAACCTTGAGTCAACTTGTAAAAAAGCATTTACAAAATGGCATAAGTTACTATTGATTTTACCAAATGACTTGGTTCTTTGGATTTTTATGATAAAGGATAAGAGACAATTTTCTCATAATTTATGAAAATAATGGAATCTTAAGGATGAATTATGATGAGAAGAAATCATTGTTAAATTTTAATAAAATCTTTTATCATTTTTGTCTAGAACTGACCTAATTTGCAAAAATTTCGAAGATGGTCTCAATTATTATTATTGAGAAAATGTTAATAGAATTTGAGAAGATTTTTAAATTGAAAGATCCAAATTCATTCTATTCGATTTGATGAGCCCTTAGACTCCGCAATTCATACATCATACAGTATGAATGCAAAATAAAGGAAATAAAGGAAAAGAAAACAGATTCAAACTTATAATTAAATATTTTCCTTTAAAAAATTTATATATTTCCCTTTAAAGATTTAAAAACTAAGACTTCTTCTTCCCTTACAAAGAACATTTCAATCAAATATTAATTGAAGAATAATTTGAGAAAATTTTTTAATAAAATTTTTTTAATCTATTTTTGCCCCTGGTATTTGATGGAAGGATTTATAACAAATTTGGTTAGAATGTTTTTTTATTTCATTCCAAGTTTCAATGAAATATTGAGTTCAATAATTTAGAAAAAATTGGCAATTCCTACAGTATTCTCATTAATTCTCAGCTGCAAAAAGATAAACTATATTAAATAAGATAAAGTTAGTTTGTTATTGGATAGATCCTCCAAAGTCTTGAAAACAAATGCAGACTTCAACCTCTAAATTCTCTTTACGTGAAAACGTTAGGCTACGAATTCTCAAAGAGATGATAGCAAATCTCAAAGAAAAATTTCGAAGTGTTTCAAATTTTATTATGGTCATTGACCCCATCACCACAAAAATAATGTCATCAACGGTCAAGCCAATTGAATTAATAGAAGAAGGTGTCCTTGTATTGGAAAGACTGGAACTTGGGCGAAAATCCTTTCACGAAGCTCATGCAATTTACTTTGTTGCACCTGTTGAACAGTCTATAAACTTCATTATTAAAGACTTTATGGATCCAAGCGATCCTCAATATGGGAATATCCATTTATTTTTTTCAAATCACGTTCCTCCCAAACTATTTGAAAAACTAAAGAAACAAAAAACACTTTTGGAAAGGGTTTTAACTTTTAAGGAAATCAATATTGATTTCGTCAGTCCTGAACCAAACGTTTTTCATTTAAATCTTCCCGAGGCTTTACCAGTGATTTTCTCCAAACAAGGACAACCTGAAACTCAAATCCTTGAAGAAAAAATAGCTGCTAGGTTTGCTGCTCTCATTCCTAACCTTGGCGATTTCAGCACATTTCAAATAATTTACAACAAAAACAAGCAAAACTCAATTGCAGAAAAGATAGCTACCTTTGTAAAAGAAAAAGCCGAAAGATTTTTAAAATTGAAATCAGAAGACGATGACGATGATGATAATATTTATCCTGTAAAAATAGTTATATTGGATAGATCCTTTGATCCTTTAACACCAGCTTTACTTGATTACCATTATAAATCAATGCTCTACGAGTTTTTAGGTGTCGAGGGAGATGTTATTGAGTTTGATGGTCAAGATAAAGAAGGAAATCCTGTTAAAAAAATAGCTGTTTTGAATGATAAAGATGATGTTTGGGTTCGATATAAAGATCAATTTATTAGTGACGCTATGATGAAAATATCAGGAGAATTCGATGAATTTGTGAGAAAAAATGCCAATGCTCAAATGAGTAAAACCCCTGAAGCTTCTATGGACCTGAGTCAAATGTTGTTAATTGCTCAACAAATTCCACAATATGAAGAGCTTTTAGAAAAATATACATTACATATGTCCCTTATTGAAAAAGTTCTTGAGGTAATTTAGATTTTTTTACAAAGAGTTTTCTTTATCTTCATCTACTGAGAGGGAAAATGCCAAAACTTTTTTTTAACTTTTTTCTTTTTAAATAAATTTAAATAGATCTTTCGTGACAAAGAATTAATGGAAATTGGAGACTTAGAACAGTGTCTTGCAACTAGCATTGATGATAAAGGGAAGACGATTCCCAACCCAAAACTAATCGCCATGATTGCTCAGAAAATAGCTCAAGGTAAATTAGACTCGGATACCAAAACTAGATTAATGATCATTACTTCTTTTGCAATGGAGCTCCACGAAAGAGAAAGAAAATCATTAATGCAACCCTTGTCAGGGGAAGGAAAAGATATGCTTGCAAGGTTAACTTGGCTTGGACTTAAAGGATCCGAAGGTGTTGTTCGTAGAAAATCAACTCGAAAGATTAATGATTCAGCAAGTAGTCTAAAAGATAAAAAAGGGCTTCCATCAACTTTATGTAGACATAGTCCAATGATTGAGTCGCTTGTTGAGGAAATTGCTTTGAATAAAGTCGATCGTAATAAATTTAGTTTTCTTTTTGTCCCAAATGGACCGGAATTCGAGTCTTCTGTGAAAACAAATGCAAAAAAGAATCCAGTTAAAATTGTTTTCTTTGTTATAGGAGGTATCACACATGCAGAAGTTAGAGCTGTGCTTGATTATGAAAAAATAAACTCTCATGTTTCAGTTATTGCAGGAGGAACTTCTTTCCTGGCTGTTCATGATTATATGGATGGAATTCGTCAAATGACTCCAATCAAGGCACATCAAGAAATTGATATTTCCAATGATGATTAAGAAAAAAAACTATTTTCGAGTGAAATACCAAAGGGATTGTGATAAAAAGTTTTTTATTTATTTATGAGTTAATATGATCATTCTTAAATAATTTATTTTCTCAGTTAAATGAAGAAATTAGTCAGTTTTGAGGTATTGTTTGAAATTTCAAGAAAGTTAATTAATAGTAAAGTCAATGACTACTTTATATTAAATTACAATAATTACAGATTAGAGAAAAATCAAAGAAGAAAAATTAAAGTTTCTTTTAAATGAATATACTTTTTAGAAATAATGCTTAAAAAATAAAAAGGAAAATAAGCTGAGAAAAAATAGATTTCATGTCTTAGACCCT
>Ga0182742_1002817_pt1 | contig 18463 bp, 20 predicted proteins | sample eDN5th37CBELigMG_FD_128880 | JGI IMG/M metagenome (GOLD analysis project Ga0182742, IMG submission 128880) | Enriched Miracle-Growth compost microbial communities from Emeryville, California, USA - eDNA 5th pass 37_C BE-Lig MG (version 2)... ...
CACCAAGCGCCAGCGGCAGGAGCCGATTGCCGAGGCGGCGCGCAGCTGTGGCCAGCACTTCGTCAACCACCGCTGGCTGGGCGGCATGTTGACCAACTGGAAGACCATCTCCCAGTCCATCAAGCGCCTGAAGACCTTGGAAGAGCAGCTTTCGGGCGACACGGCCGGCCTCACCAAGAAGGAAGTGCTGCAGCTGACGCGTGAGCGTGAGAAGCTGGAGCTTTCGCTCGGCGGCATCCGCGACATGGGCGGCATCCCGGACGTGATGTTCGTGATCGACGCAAACAAGGAAGAGCTGGCGATCAAGGAGGCCGGCGTGCTCGGCATCCCCGTCGTGGCCGTGCTCGACACCAATGTGAACCCGAGCGGCATCGCATTCCCCATCCCGGGCAATGACGACGCCAGCCGTGCCGTGCGGCTCTATTGTGACGCGGTCGCCGCCGCTGCCCGTCAGGGACGTGGCGAAGGCGTGGTGGATTCGGGTGCCGACTTCGGCTCCATGGAGCAGCCGCCCGAAGAGGCTGGGGCGCAGGGCGAGGGCGAGGCCGCCGCCGCCGGCGCGTAAGCATCTCGTCACAATCGCATTCCAGAGCGCCGGGCCTGCCAAAATCGGGCCCGGCGCCGTTTTTGATTTTCTGAAGGGACATTCATCATGGCAGCTTACACCGCCGCTGACGTCAAGAACCTGCGCGAGCGTACCGGCGCGGGCATGATGGACTGCAAGAAGGCGCTGGACGAGAGCAATGGCGATCTCGAAGCCGCGGTCGATGCGCTGCGCGCCCGGGGCCTTGCCGCCGCGCAGAAGAAGTCGAGCCGCACCGCCGCTGAAGGGCTGGTCGGCGTTGCCGTGCAGGGGCTGAAGGGCGTTGCGGTCGAGGTGAACTCCGAGACGGACTTCGTCGCCAAGAACGACCAGTTCCAGGATTTCGTCCGCAACGTGACCGAGCTCGCCCTCTCGCAGGGCAGCGACGACGTCGAGGCGCTGAAGGGGGCCGCTTACCCGGGTGGTGGCACCGTTGCCGACAAGCTGACCGACAATGTCGCCACCATCGGCGAGAACCAGCAGCTGCGTCGCCTGAAGAGCGTCTCGGTGTCGCAGGGACTGGTCGTGCCTTACATGCACAACGCGCAGGCGCCGAACCTCGGCAAAATCGGCGTGCTCGTCGCTCTGGAGAGCGAGGCCGGTGCCGACGTGCTGGAGCCTCTGGGCAAGCAGCTTGCGATGCACATTGCGGCGGCCTTCCCCCAGGCCCTCGACGCCGACAGCCTCGATCCCGAGGTGCTGGAGCGTGAGCGCAAGGTTGCGGCCGAAAAGGCGGCAGAGAGCGGCAAGCCCGAGAACGTGCAGGAGAAGATGGTCGACGGCGCGGTGAAGAAGTTCGCCAAGGAAAACGCGCTGCTCAGCCAGCTCTTCGTCATGGACAACAAGACGCCGATCGCAGACGTCGTTGCCCAGGCGGGCAAGGAAGCCGGGAAGCCGATCAAGCTCGTCGACTATGTCCGCTTCCAGCTGGGCGAAGGCATCGAGAAGGAAGCGACCGACTTCGCCGCCGAGGTTGCCGCCGCCGTTCGGGGCTAATTCCTCTCGCTACAGGCACCATGAGGCTGCCGGGTCACTTGGCTCGGCAGCCTTTTTATCGGCTGGCGGAGACGTGTGCCTCTGTCCAGCCACTCCAGCCGGGACCTGAGATCCGGTCTCGCCCCCTTGGCACGGTTCCCTCGCGCTCTATAAGGGCCGCCACTTCGCGCCCCCCGATAAGGTTCTCCTCACACATGCTTTTGCCGACCACCAAGCGCATCCTGCTCAAATTGTCGGGCGAGGTGCTGATGGGGGGGCAGGAGTTCGGCATCGACCCGGCCTATGTCACTCGCCTCGCCGAAGAGGTGAAGGAGGCAAAGGAAACCGGGCTGGAAATCTGCCTGGTCATCGGGGGTGGCAACATCTTCCGCGGCATCTCCGGTGCGGCGCGCGGGCTTGACCGCACGACCGGGGACTACATGGGCATGCTGGCGACGGTGATGAACGCGCTTGCCATGCAGAATGCGCTGGAGAAGCTTGGCGTGGCGACGCGGGTGCAATCCGCCATTCCCATGCAGACGGTGTGCGAGCCTTACATTCGCCGCCGGGCCGAACGGCACCTGGAAAAGGGGCGCATCGTGATCTTCGCCGCCGGCACGGGCAACCCGTTCTTCACGACGGACACCGGCGCGGCGCTGCGCGCGGCGGAGATGGGATGCGACGCGCTGCTGAAGGGCACCAGCGTGGATGGCGTGTATGATCGCGATCCGAAGCTGTTCCCCGATGCGACACGTTTCGAAACAATCTCCTATGACCGGGTGTTGTCCGATAACCTCAAGGTGATGGACGCTTCCGCCGTGGCCCTTTGCCGCGAAAACGACATTCCGATCGTGGTCTTCTCCATTCGCGAGAAGGGGAATGTGGCGCGCGTCCTCGCGGGTGAGGGCGTCCAGACGATCGTGCGGAAGAACTAGGCGTTCGTAGAGCTCAAGCGCTTAAGGAACAGGAAAATGGCGAAGAAATACGACAAGGCCGATATCGAACGGCGCATGGCCGGCGCGGTGGAAAGCCTGAAGGGCGATCTTTCCGGCCTGCGGACCGGTCGCGCCAACACGGCGCTGCTCGACCCGGTGCAGGTCGAGGTCTATGGCTCCATGATGCCGCTCAACCAGGTCGCCACCGTCTCCGCACCTGAGCCGCGCATGCTGAGCGTGCAGGTGTGGGACCGCGCCAACGTCAACGCGGTGGAGAAGGGCATCGCCCACTCCAATCTCGGGCTCAATCCGATGATCGACGGCCAGACGTTGCGCCTGCCGCTGCCGGACCTGACGGAAGAGCGTCGCAAGGAGCTGGCGAAGCTCGCCGGCAAGTACGCGGAAAATGCCAAGATCGCCATCCGCAACGTCCGCCGCGACGGGATGGAAGCGCTCAAAGAGGACGAGCGCAAGAAGGAAATCTCCGAAGACGAGCGCAAGCGTCTTGAGGATGAGGTCCAGGCCATGACCGACCGCTACGTCAAGGACGCGGACGCAGCGGCGGAGGCAAAGGAAAAGGAAATCCTGCAGCGGTGAGCGAAGGGGCATCCCCGCTCGGCCCTGACGGCCTGGATAATGGCTGTGGCGACGCAGGCGACCTGGCGGCGGGGCGGGATGCGGGCCCAGCTGGCGCTGCAGGCGGGCATGGTGCTCGCCATGTCGCTATCATCATGGATGGCAACGGCAGGTGGGCCAAGCGGCATCGCATGCCGCGGGTCATGGGGCACCGCAAGGGTGTGGAGGCCGTGCGCCGGCTGGTACGCTCGCTGGAGCCGATGGGCCTTCAGTGCCTCACCCTCTATGCCTTCTCGTCTGAGAACTGGAAGCGGCCGGAGGACGAGATTTCTGATCTGATGGAGCTGATGCGTCGCTTCATCAAATCAGATCTGCCTGAGTTCATCGCCAATGACGTGCGGCTGAGGATCATCGGCGATTACAAGGTCCTGGCGCCCGATATTGTCGAAATGCTGGACGATGCGCTGGCCCGCACGGCAAAAAGCAGCCGCACTCTGGCCGTGGCACTGAACTACGGCTCGCAGCAGGAGATCGCCCGCGCGGCAGCCAAGGCTGCGGCTGAAGGGGCGGTGACGGCGGAGACAATTGCCGCCAATCTCGATACGGCGGACCTCCCGCCGCTGGACCTGCTGATCCGCACCAGCGGTGAGCTCCGGCTCTCGAACTTCCTGCTGTGGCAGGCTGCCTATGCGGAGCTATGGTTCACGGACGTGATGTGGCCTGACTTCACTCCAGCGCATCTTGAAGAGGCGCTCGCCAACTTCGCTGGGCGGGAGCGGCGCTTTGGAGGGCGCTGAGTTCACGCCGGAGCGCAAGCGCGACCGGTTGAAGGAGCGCGCACGGCGCTTCGTTCCCGTTCCACTATCCGTTCGAACGTCGGACCTGCCCAAGCGCCTCGCATCGGCGGTGGCGATGATCGTGATTGCGGGCGCTGCGATGGTGGCGGGCGGCACCATGCTCGATCTGTTCCTGCTGCTGGTGGCCTTTCTCGCGCTCGGCGAGGCGGTGCGGCTGGTGCTGCGCGCGACCGAGAACGCGTTTTACCGTGCGGCCGGCATTCTCGGCGCGCTGGTCTATATCGGCTTGGCGGCCGCGTTCCTGACGCAGATGCCGCTCTTCTTCCTGATTGTTGCGCTGGTGACGGTGATCGCCACCGACACGGGGGCATATTTCACGGGCCGCACGATCGGTGGACCGCGCATCGCGCCGCGCATCAGCCCATCCAAGACGTGGGCGGGCCTTTTCGGTGGAATGGCCGCCGCCGCGATCTGGCTGGCGGTGGTCATGCTGGTGATCGGCTCCGCGCTGACGTCGCTCGATGTCGGCGATGGCGGCGGAATCGGGGTTCGCCAGCTGGGGCTGGCCGCTGTCACCGGCGCCGCTCTGGCCGTGGCTGCGCAGGCGGGCGACTTTCTTGAGAGCTGGCTGAAGCGCAAGGCCGGGGTGAAGGACAGCTCGCGCCTGATTCCAGGACATGGTGGCGTGCTCGACCGGGTGGATGGGATCATTCCTGTCGCGCTGATCGTTGGCTTGCTGGGCACAGGACGCATTTGGTGAGCCGCTCTCTTACAATTCTCGGCGCAACTGGGTCCATCGGTGCGTCGACTCTGGACCTCGTTCGCCGCCAGTCGAGGGAATGGAGGGTGGTGGCCCTCAGCGCGCGCTGTCAGGCTGCAGAACTGGCGCGTCTGGCGCGAGAGTTCGAGGCTGAACTGGCCGTGGTTGCGGACGAAGCCTGCCTTCCGGAGCTGAGGGAAGCGCTGGCCGGCAGCGGCATCGAGGCCGCGGGCGGCGAAGCTGCGCTGGTGGAGGCGGCGGCGCGCGGCGCTGACGTCACCGTGGCGGCGATCGTCGGCTGTGCTGGTCTCGCGCCCACCATGGCGGCGATCGAGCAGGGCGGCATCATCGCACTGGCCAACAAGGAGGCGCTCGTTTCCGCCGGCGAGGTGATGATCGCGGCGGTTTCCAGGCACGGGGCCACGCTCTTGCCGGTCGATTCAGAGCACAATGCGATCTTCCAGTGTCTGGCAGGCAACGATCTTGCGGATGTGCGCTGGATCACGCTCACAGCCAGCGGCGGCCCCCTGCGCCGTTGGCCGATGGAACGGCTGCGGACCGCGACTCCGGCCGAGGCGATCAAGCACCCGAACTGGTCCATGGGCGCAAAGATCAGCGTCGATTCGGCGACCATGATGAACAAGGGGCTGGAGCTGATCGAGGCGCACCACCTGTTCCCGGTCGGCGCGGACAAGCTGCGGATCGTCGTTCATCCCCAGAGCGTGATCCACTCCATGGTGGAGTTCCGCGATGGTTCCACCCTGGCGCAGCTTGGCCCCTCGGACATGCGCGTGCCGATCGCCTCCTCGCTTGCCTGGCCGCGGAGGATGGACACGCCCTGCGCCCCGCTCGATCTCGCGGCGATTGGAGAGCTGACCTTCATGGCTCCCGACGAGGAGCGCTTCCCCGCCACCCGCCTTGCTCGCGAAGCGGTGCAGCACGGGGGCGCTGCGCCGGCCGTGCTGAACGCGGCGAACGAAATTGCGGTTGCGGCCTTCCTCGCTGGTCAGATCGCATTCACCCAAATTGCGGAAATTGTGGCACAAACCTTGAGCGGCATCGTGCCCGCCGCCCCTTCTTCGCTGGACGACGTGCTCGCCGTCGATGCGGAGGCGAGGGCGCGGGCCGCCGCCATGTTGGAGCCTGCCTGACTTGTTCGAATCGCCCCCATTCTGGATGTGGATCGTCGGCTTCCTCTTGGTGCTGGGGCCGCTCGTCACCCTGCACGAGTTGGGCCATTATCTTGTGGGGCGGTGGTTCGGCGTAAAGGCCGACGCATTCTCAGTCGGCTTCGGCAAGGAACTGGCGGGCATCACCGACAGGCGGGGCACCCGCTGGAAGCTTTCGGCCCTCCCGCTTGGGGGCTACGTCAAGTTCGCCGGCGACATGAATCCGGCCAGCCAGCCCAGCGCCGATTGGCTGGCTCTTCCGGCGGAGGAAAGGGCGCAAACCTTTCAGGCGCAGCCGCTCTGGCAACGGGCGCTGATCGTCGCCGCCGGGCCGGTGACGAACTTCCTCGTCGCAATTGCCATCCTTGCCAGCTTCAATTTCGCTTATGGAAAGCTGGAAGTGCCGCCGGTCGTGCAGGTTCTCGCCGAGGAGGGCGCTGCGGCCGAGGCGGGCATGGCGATCGGCGATCGCATCCTCAGCGTGGACGGCGAGAGGATCGAGGATTTCGACGATCTGAGAGCCCACGTCGCACCGCATCCGGGCGAGCAGATGACAGTGGAAGTCGATCGCGATGGAGAGACGCTGGCGTTTGCCTTCACCATCCCCTCGATCACAGAGCGCGACCGGTTCGGCAACGAATTCAAGGTCGGTCAGATCGGCGTCGGCTCGGGGCAGGGCGAGATCATCGCCGTTGGGCCGGGCGAGGCGGTTGTGCTGGCGGTGCGGCAGACCGGCGACATCGTGAAGTTGATGGTCACTGGCATCTGGCAGATCATCACCGGCCGCCGTTCCGTCGACGAGTTGGGCGGACCGATCAAGATCGCCAAGTTCTCGGGCGAGCAATTAAGTCTCGGCTGGCGCCAGTTCGTCAGCTTCGCAGCACTCATTTCGATCAATCTGGCGTTCATCAACCTGCTGCCAATTCCTGCCCTCGACGGCGGGCACCTGGCGTTCTACGCGGCCGAAGCGGTCCGCCGGAAGCCAGCCAGCGCACGCAGTCAGGAATGGGCGTTCCGCACCGGCATAGCCTTCGTGCTAGCGCTGATGCTGTTCGTGACCATCAACGACATCGTCTCGCTGCCCATCTTCGGCAGCTAGGCAGGACAGATCGCCTCGCGGGTCGCAAGGGGCGGGGATAGAAAGGCATTCTCGGCGCAATTACCGGCTCGCTCGCTTGATCGCCCGCCCGCCTTCGGGCAAGGGCGCGTCTTTCATGTTGCGGCCGGTCATGACGATCCTTCGAGGGGGCAGAGGATCGCCACGCGGCAGCGACGTGGGTGACGAATGAAACGGACGGGAAATGACCGCTAAGGCCAGGATGCTCTCTCCCTCGCATTTTGCCGCAGCCCTGATGGGATGCACCGCTCTGGCGGGGGTGCCATGCGTAGCGTATGCGCAGGACGCGCAAGCGCCGGCAGCACAGCCGGGGCAAGCCGCCTCTGCCGCACAAGCTCAGGCTCCGGCAGCGACCCCGGCCCCGGCACCCGCCGAGCAGGGCGTTACGATCCGCACCATCGCCGTGGCCGGAGCCCAGCGGCTCGAGCCGGAGACGATCGTCAGCTACATCCAGCTTCGGGCGGGCGACACCTATACCCCCGCCGCAGCGGACCAGGCGCTGAAGGACCTTGCCGCGACGGAGCTGTTCTCCGACTTCCGGATCGAGAACAACAACGGCGATGTGGTGATCACCGTGGTGGAGAACCCCGTCATCAACCGCATCGTGCTTGAGGGCAACAGGCGCCTCAAGGACGACAAGATCCTTCCTGAAATCCGGCTCGCGCCGCGGCAGATCTTCACGCGCTCCAAGGTCCGCGCAGACGTCGCCCGCATCATCGAGCTCTACAAGCGCCAGGGCCGCTTCGCCGCCACGGTTGAGCCGCAGATGGTGCAGCTTGACCAGAACCGCGTGGACGTGGTGTTCGAGATCACCGAGGGGCCAAAGTCCAAGGTCCGGCAGATCAACATCATCGGCAACGAGGCCTTCTCTGACGGGGACCTGCGTGACGAGATGGTGACGAAGGTGGCGGGCCCGCTGAAGATCTTCAGCTCCGCGACGAGCTACGATCCTGACCGTCTGGCGTTCGATCAGCAGCAGCTCCGCGCCTTTTACCTGCAGAACGGCTATGCCGATTTCCGCGTGGTCTCCGCCGTTGCCGAGCTGACGCCGGACAAGCGGGACTTCATCATCACCTACGTGATCGAGGAAGGGGAGCGTTACAAGTTCGCCGACGTGTCGGTGGACAGCCAGCTGCGCGACTTCAACAGCGAGGCGCTCACCCAGTCGCTCCCGATGAAGCCGGGCGACTGGTACGACGCCAAGCTGGTCGAAGACATGATCGAGCAGCTGACGGAGACGGCGGGCGCGTTCGGCTACGCCTTCGCCGATGTCCGTCCACGCTGGCAGCCGGATCGTGAGAACCGCACGATGGGCGTCACCTTCGTGATCCAGGAGGCGCCGCGCGTTTATGTCGAGCGGATCGACATCAACGGCAACACGCTGACGCAGGACAAGGTGGTGCGCCGCGAGTTCCGCATCGCGGAAGGCGACGCGTTCAACTCGCTGCAGGTCAAGCGCTCCACGGCGCGCATCAACTCGCTGGGCTATTTCCAGGAGAACTTCGAGATCGATCAGGTCGACGGCAGCGCGCCGGACCGGATTGTGCTGGAAGCGAATGTGCAGGAGCAGGCGACCGGCGAGCTTTCGCTCTCGGCCGGTTTCTCCAGCCTGGAGAGCTTTATCTTCCAGGGCTCCATCCGTCAGCGCAACTTCCGCGGCCGTGGCCAGACGGTGGGCCTGTCGGTCAACTATTCGCGCTACTCCCGCGCCGCCTCGGTCAGCTTCACCGAGCCCTATGTGTTCGATAAGAACATTTCGGCCGGCCTCGACATCTATCGCCGCGACTACAACAACGGCTACTTCGATCGGGCGAGCGCCACCTACGAGCAGGCGACCACGGGAACGCAGCTTCGCGTGGGCGTTCCGCTGACGGAATATGTGTCTGCGCTCGCGCGCTACACCTTCAACTACGACGAGATCACGCTCGATGAGAGCCGGTTCTACGCCGATCGGAATGGTGATGGCATACCCACCTGCGAGCCTCTGCTGGCTGGCCGGTACCTGTGCGATGCCGTGGGTTCGCGTACCACCTCCTTGCTTGGTGGCTCCCTCATCTACAGCACGCTCGACAGCCGCCTGCGTCCAACCCGCGGCGAGAACGCCACACTTAACCTCGATTTCGCGGGGCTGGGCGGCTCAGTTCGCTACGCGCGCATCACCGGCGACGCGGCGAAGTACTGGAACCTTGGCAGTGGTTTCATCTTCTCTGTCCGCGGGCAGGGTGGTTTCATTAAAGGCCTGCGGGATCGTGGGCCCGGTCAGGACGATGTCCTGCTGACGGACCGCTTCTTCCTGGGCGAGCAACAGGGATTGCGCGGCTTCGACATTCGCGGCGTAGGTCCGCGCGTCGTGCGCCGTTTCTGGATTCCGGGTGCGACAGAGAGCGATCCGCCCACTCTCACGCCGTTGGGCGGCGACAACACGGTGGATGATGCGCTCGGCGGCACGGCCATGTACCTGGCAAGCGCGGAGCTGGAGATCCCCCTCGGTTCGGGCGCGCGCGAACTGGGCCTCCGTCCGTCTCTCTTCGTTGATGTGGGTTCGGTGTTCAATGTCGCCCGGCCTGAGCTCAACGACTGTGACTATCCTGACGGTTGCTTCCTGGAGTCGCGCGACTCAAGCGGCAGGCCTCTCTATTCACAGCCGGTTCGGGATGCTTCGGGCGAAATCACCGGCTATCAGGCCGTCACCGATGCGGTTGGGCCAGATGGGACGGCGAATACTCCTATTGGTACGACTCTGCCGCCCTTCGTCGAAGAGTTCTACGGCGACACGTGGAAACCGCGCCTTTCTGTCGGCATCGGCGTCAACTGGAACTCGCCCTTCGGTCCGTTCCGCATCAACATCGCTTATCCGCTGCTCAAGCAGAAGGGCGACGATACGAAGCTCTTCTCCTTCAACGTAGGAACCCAATTCTGATGAAGACCCTCCTCAAGGCCGGTCTTGCCGCCGGTATCGCTGTTGCTTCGCTCACCCTCCCTGCGGCGATTGCCCCTGTGGCCGCACAAGCTGCTCAGGGCATTGGCGTGGTGAACATCAACGCTGTGGTGGCGAACTCCAACGCCTATCGCACCGCGCAGCAGCAGCGCCAGACCACCTACGCTGCGCAGATCGAGCAGGCGAACCAGCGTCGCCAGGCGATCAGCCAGCAACTCCAGCCGATGGTGCAACAACTGCAGACCGCCAGCCAGGCGGAGAACGCGAACCAGCAGCAGCTGCAGCAGCAGGCCGCTCAGATCCAGCAGATCGAGGAAGCCGGGCAGCGGGAACTGCAGCAGATCCTTGCTCCGGTCGCCCTGAGCCAGGCCTATGTGGAAGAGCAGATCAATGATCAGCTGGCCACCGCCATTCAGAACGCTGCCACGGCTCAGAACGTGACGCTGGTGGTGACGCCGGACGTGGTGCTCTACGCTGCCCCGTCTCACAACATGAACCAGGCGGTTCTGGACCAGCTGAACAACCTGCTTCCGTCCGCCCAGCTCGTCCCGCCGCAGGGCTGGCTGCCGCGCCAGATGCGTGAACAGCAGGAGGCCGCGCAGGCAGCTCAGGCGGGCCAGGCTGCAGCCCAGCCCGCCACACCGGCTCCCGCCGCTCAGCAGCCGGTCGAGGGCCGCTGATGACCGAAGGGGCCGCCCCTGTGCAGGACACAGCGCGCGATGTCGGCAACTACGACATCACGCGCGTCCTTGCCGCCCTGCCGCATCGCTATCCGATGCTGCTGGTCGACCGGGTGGCGGAGCTGAAACTCGGCGAGGAAATCCGCGCGATCAAGGCGGTGAGCTTCAACGAGTCCTTCTTCCAGGGGCACTTCCCTGGCCGCCCGATCATGCCGGGCGTCCTGCAGATTGAGGCGCTGGCGCAGGCCGCCGGCGTTCTTGCGGTGGAAAGCCTGGACCTCGCCGGCTCCGGCAAGCTGGTCTATTTCATGGCCATCGAGGAAGCGAAGTTCCGCAACCCCGTGGAGCCGGGCTGCTTGCTGGAGCTCAACGTCGGGTTCATTCAGAAGCGGGCTCGCGTCTGCAAGTTCTGGGGCAAGGCGAGCGTGGAGGGGAAGGTGACCTGCGAGGTGCAGTTCACCGCCATGATCGCCGACCCGCCGAAGGCCGCCGCCTGAGGGCTCCCTCAGCTCTTGTCATCAAGCGCCTGTTTCTCTATGGGCGCCGTCTTCCCGACATTGCCCGGCCGGTCGGCACCGGCCTCACGCACAAGGACATTGCGCCATGAAGGCCGAGATTCATCCCGACTATCACATGATCAAGGTGCAGATGACCGATGGCACCGTGTTCGAGACTCGCTCCACCTGGGGCAAGGAAGGCGACACGATGGCTCTGGACATCGATCCGACGAGCCACCCGGCCTGGACCGGCGGCACCCGGCAGCTCGACACTGGCGGCCGTGTTGCTCAGTTCAACAAGCGTTTCGGCGGGCTGTCGCTCAAGAAGAAGTAAGGCTGTTGCCGCTGCTTGCGGCTCCCGACAGCCTCCTGAGCTGAATCATGAGAGGGCGGGCCGCTGGCTCGCCCTTTTTCGTTGTGCTTGCAACCGGCTTTCATGGCCGATGCAAAGCCGGTTCAATCCCCTTGCGGCAAGTAGCGCATCATGCCCGCAGTGCGCCTTACGCCTCCATGATCGCTGGAATGGTGCTGCCCGTCAGACACCGGCACTTCGGGCCAGTCATACGGGCTCATGCCGTCAAGGCAGGCGACGTTGATCCCGTATTTGTCGGGGTCGGATCGGGTCTGGTGGAAGCAGTGGATCCCACAGACCTGGCAGAAATGGTGCTTCGCCACCCCGGTGTTGAAAGTGTAGACCGAAAGCGAGTCCTGGCCCTTGGTGACGGTCAGTTCCTCTAGCGGCACGTCAACCATCACCGTGCCTTTCATCGAGCAGATCGAGCAATTGCACCTGCGGGGTCGCAGCTCTCCGGTCAGTTTGGCGGTGAAGCGCACGCGGCCGCAATGGCATCCGCCATGTCGTTCTACTCCCATCCCCAAGGCCTTTCTCGATACCATTTCGTGATGACGTATTTGACGCCCTTGCGCACCTTCATGCCGTGATGGAGCGTCGAGGGGTTGAGGCTGCCGTCAGCCCGGTGGTTGTTCCAGCACACCAGCTTTCCCGCCTCTGGTTGAAAGGTCTTGTCGATGGCCTTGAACCGGGTCGCGCCTCCGGCCTCGACATCGTTGAGGTAGATCATGAAGGTCCAGGTTCGCTGCCCCGCGACAGAGCAAAACCGGTGGAAGTCCTGCCCGTCCGGCTCGAAACAGTCGGTATGCGCCTTGAACTCCTGCCCTGCTGCATAGCGTTGTCCCTGCACTGGTTCCCCATGCAGAGGGTTAATGCCGTTCAGCACAAGCAGCCTCTCCTCAAGCTCCTGGACGGCGGGTTGCTCCGCGCTGAGATCGCAGGTCTCGCTGGTGCGGAAGTACCTGTCTCCGTTCTCATCGGCGATGGTGGAGGGGCGCCGGCCTTGGTCGATCAGCGTAGTCAGGCGCGCGCAGAGGCCAGGCGGCAGGAAACCGGGGTGGTCGAACAACTCGATCTTTGCCGAAGGCACCCGGCGCACGCCCGGCTGGCTCAGCAGGAATGAGGCACTTGTCTCGCCTGGATTCGCCATCGCCGCACTCATACTGCCGGGCAGCTACCGGGCAAGCGATCCGAGCCGGCAAGAATGTTGCGCGTGTCGCGCCAGCAGTGCGCTTTCCCGTTGCATCCGGAGCGCCCTCGTGCAACAGGCTGCGGCCCGTGCCGATCGCGCTTGACCGCGCGGCGCGGGGGCCTAACAGCGCCGTCTCACGGCAGTAGGCTGATGGCGATCGTAGCTCAGTTGGTTAGAGCGCCGGTTTGTGGTACCGGAGGTCGCGGGTTCAAACCCCGTCGATCGCCCCATTCTTCCCTGCATTGACGCCGTAGCCTGACATCGCCTGAAAAGCGGGGATCGACACATGCCGGCGTTCTGGACCGAGCCTGATTTCGACGAGCACGAGCTTGTCCAGCTGGTGCATGACCGAGCCTCTGGGCTCACAGCCATCATTGCGCTCCACTCGACCCATCTCGGCCCCGGGGCAGGGGGTACTCGCTTCTGGCACTATGCCGATCCGGCGGGGGCCATGCGAGACGCGCTGCGCCTTAGCCGCGGGATGAGCTACAAGAACGCCATGGCGGGGCTGCCGATGGGCGGCGGCAAGGCGGTCGTCCTGCTCGATCGCTCAGGCCGCAAGACGCCGGAGATGCTTGCTGCTTTCGGCGACGCGGTGGAGGCCCTGGGAGGGCGCTACGTCACGGCGGAAGATGTAGGCGCGAGCGTGGCAGACATGGTCGCCATTGCGAATCGCACGGCGCATGTCAGCGGCCTGCCTGCGGAGAAGGGGGCAGTGGGCGGCGATCCCGGTCCGTTCACCGCAATGGGTGTCTTCCACGGCATCAAGGCAGCGGTCTCCCATCGTCTCGGCAAGAACGACCTTCGCGGGGTGCGCGTGGCCGTGCAGGGCTGCGGCAGCGTCGGTGGCGGAGTCGCGCGGCTGCTGGCGGGCGAAGGCGCCGTGCTGACCCTGGCCGACATTGATGCCGAGCGCGCACGCACGCTGGCAGCCCAGCTGGGTGCCAATGCGGTGGCGAGCGACCGGATCATGGGCACGCCGTGCGATGTGTTCAGCCCCAACGCCTTGGGCGCTATCTTGAACGAGGAGGGCATCGCCCAGCTCGATTGCGCGATCGTCGCCGGTGCGGCCAACAACCAGATTGCGCGGGCAGAGGATGGGGCGCTGCTTGCGGAGCGCGGCATCCTCTACGCGCCTGATTACGTCATCAATGCGGGCGGCATCATCAATGTCAGCCTGGAATATCTGTGCCGCCAGCATGGCGAACCCTGCGACATCAACGAGGTGCGCAAGCGCATCGCGCAAATTCCGGACCGGCTGCGCGCGATCTGGCAAGAGAGTGATGCGACCGGCCAGCGAGCTGATGTCGTGGCCGACCGAATGGCGCAAAAGCTGATCGGGCGCGGCTGAGCGAGGGGCGAAGGGCGCTTGTCCCTTGCCCCCCGGTTCACCACCTGTCAAAGCGGCGCCACCTAGGCCCTACGCCACACCATGCACGGTTTCGCCAATCCCGCCCGCTTCCTTCGAATCGCCCGCTGGCTGACGGTTCCGCTCCTCGTGAGCGGTCTGTTGCTGACGGGCGGGGCGCTGGCATGGGGTCTTGCCGCTGTTCCGCCGGACCGGCTGATGGGCGAGACGGTGCGCATTCTCTTCATCCATGTGCCCGCTGCCTGGCTCGGAATGGCCGGTTGGTCGGCCATCGCCATCGCAAGTTTGGTAGAGCTGGTATGGCGGCATCCGCTCGCCGGCATCGCCGCGCGCGCCGCAGCGGTGCCGGGCGCAGTCTTCACGGCCATCTGCCTTGCCACAGGCTCCATCTGGGGCCGTCCGACTTGGGGCACGTGGTGGGTGTGGGATGGGCGCCTGACCAGCATGCTCGTCCTGCTGTTCCTCTATTTCGGCTATATCGCACTTGCGGGGGCGATCCAGCGCGAGGGCGGGTCCAGCCGCATCCCCGCGATCTTCGGCCTGGTGGGGGCGATCAATGTGCCGATAATCAACCGCTCGGTTGTGTGGTGGAACTCGCTGCACCAGCCGCCGAGCATCACCGTCGGCAAGTCAGCCATCGACCCGGTGTTCCTTGTGCCGCTGCTGGTGGCGACCATCGGCTTCTCGCTGATTTTCGGCGGCGTGGTGCTGGCGCGGATGCGCGCCCTGCTGGCTCAGATCCAGGCGGAGGCGCGGCTTCGCCGCCGCGCGCTCGATGTGCCGGAGGCCGCGTGATGCGTGAAGGGCTGGACCAGTGGACCTTCGTTCTCGCTGCCTATGGCATCGGTGTGATCGGCACGCTTGCGCTGATTGCCTGGAGCTGGATCGCGATGCGTACGGCCGAGCGGCGGCGCGAGAAGACGCGCCGGAAATGAGAGGGCGGAAATGAGCACAGGATTGAAGCCGAAGCATCAGCGACTGGTGCTGGTCGTCCTGGCGCTGGTGGCGCTGGTGGGCGCAGGTCTGCTCGCCGCCTGGGCGCTGCGCAACCAGGCGAACTATTTCTATGTTCCCAGCGACATGGTCGCCACCCCGCCTGAGGTAGGGCAGGCAGTGCGTCTGGGCGGCATGGTGGAGACGGGCTCGCTCGTCACCGAGCCCGACGGCATCACCGTCCGTTTCGTCGTGGGTGACGGAGAGGCGCGGGTGCCGGTCATGTTCAGCGGCATTGTGCCTGACCTGTTCGTGGAAGGCTCCGGCGTCGTGGCGGAGGGCTCGCTTGGACCGGACGGCACCTTTCAGGCGACCAACCTGCTCGCCAAGCATGACGAGAACTACATGCCGCGCGAGCTGGAGGACATGACTGTGGCCCAGGCGCGTGAGACTGTCGCCGAGACGTCCGAATGATTGCTGAGCTCGGTCTTGCCGCCTTGTGGCTGGCGGCGGCGCTCGCAGCGTTGCAGCTGCTCGCGGGCGCGCTAGCCGTAAGAGGCGGCGACGGAGAGACGCTGGCTGCGCTGGTGCGGCCGACCGCTGTGGTGCAGGCACTGCTCTGCACGCTAGCCTTCGGCATGCTGCTCTGGCTCTTCGCCCGCACTGACCTGTCTGTCGCGCTCGTGGCGAACAATTCGCATTCCGCCAAGCCGATGATCTACAAGATCACCGGCGCGTGGGGGAACCACGAGGGGTCGATGCTCCTCTGGGTGACGGTGATGGCGCTGTCGGGCGGGCTGATCGCGCTCGTCGAGCGGCGCCTGCCGGAGCGCACGATGATGGCGACGCTGGCGGCCCAGGCCTTCGTGGCCATCGGCTTCTATGCCTTCCTGCTGCTCGCCTCCAATCCGTTCGAGCGACTCGTTCCGGCTCCTGCAGAGGGGACGGGGCTCAATCCTCTGCTGCAGGATATCGGCCTCGCGCTGCACCCGCCGACGCTTTACGCAGGCTATGTGGGGCTGTCGGTGGCCTTCAGCTTCGCGGTCGGAGCGCTGATCACGCGGCAGGTTACGCCGGACTTCGCAAAGGTGATGCGACCTTGGGTGCTCGGCGCATGGATTTTCCTGACGCTGGGCATCACCGCCGGCAGCTACTGGGCCTATTACGAACTGGGCTGGGGAGGCTGGTGGTTCTGGGACCCAGTCGAGAACGCATCGCTGATGCCTTGGCTGGCGGCCACCGCGCTGCTCCATTCGGCCGGCGTGCTCGCGGCGCGCGACGCACTGCGCGCCTGGACAATCATGCTGGGCGTCGTCGCCTTCTCGATGAGCATGATCGGCACCTTCCTCGTCCGCTCCGGCATCCTGACGAGCGTTCATGCCTTTGCGGTGGACCCGGAGAGGGGGACCTTCATCCTCGCGCTGCTGGCGATTTATATCGGCGGCGCGCTGGTGCTGTTCGCCCTCCGCGCGAACACTGTCGCGGAAGGGGAGCGGTTTTCCGTCCTCAGCCGCGAGGGCGCGCTGGTGGTGAACAATGTCGCGCTGTCCGCAATCCTCGGAATCGTTCTGCTCGGTACGCTTTATCCGCTGCTCACCGAGGCTTTCGGCGTGCGCGTCTCCGTTGGGCCGCCTTACTTCAACCCAGTCGGAGCGATCTTCTTCCTGCCGATGCTGGTGGTGCTGGCGATTGGGCCGCTGCTTCGCTGGCGGCAGGACCGGCTGGCGCGGGTGCGCGGGCCGATGCTCGCTATCGCCGCAACTGCGGTGCTGGCGTTGCTTGTGGCGTGGTGGATCATGGGTGCCGCGCTCTTCCCGCTGCTGGGCATGACGCTTGCGGCGGCAGTCGCCATTGGCAGCTTCCTCCCCCTGCGCGGGCGTTCCTTGCGGCGGGTGCCATCGCCGGTCTGGGGCATGGTGATCTCGCACTTCGGGGTCGCGGTGGCGCTGTTCGGCATGGCAGCAGATACCGCCTTCCAGACCGAGCGGCTGGTGGCGGCGCGAGTCGGTGACACCGTCGAGGTGGGGCCTTGGGCGATCACGCTCGCGTCCGTCGATCCGGTCGCGGGGCCGAACTGGACGGCGCTCCAGGCCGATCTGCACGCCGGATACGGCGGCGGTGCATCGCAGAGCATCCAGCCTCAGGCGCGCAGCTTCTGGACACCGCCGCAGCAGACGAGCGAGGCCGCCTTGCTGACCCGCTGGAACGGCCAGCTTTACGCCGTCATCGGAGGGGAGGCGCCGAATGACGAGGCTGGTGCCACGCGCTGGCAGCTGCGCCTGTGGTGGAAGCCATTCGTGACCTTCATCTGGTATGGGGGCGTGCTGATTGCGCTTGGCGGCGCGCTGGCGCTGGTCGGACGCGTGGTCGGCGATGTCCGCCGCCGTGCAGCGCGGAGTCTGATCGAGGAGCGGCGGGTGGATACCCCTCGCGAGCCGGCAGAGGCATTAGCATGACCCGGGCGCGCTGGGTTCTCTGGCTGCTGGTCGCCATGGCGGCGGCGCTGTTCGTGCTGTTCGCCGTGCAGCTGTCACGGCCCAAGAATGACTTCGTGCAAAGCGCGATGGTGGGTAAGCCCATCCCGGAATTCACGCTTGAGCCTGCGGTCCAGAGCCGGCCCGGTGTATCGAGCGCGGACTTCACGGACGGGAAGCCCCGCCTTCTCAACATCTTCGCCAGCTGGTGCGTGCCCTGCGCGGCAGAAGCTCCGCAGCTCGCGGCGCTGGAGCAGCAGGGGGCGGACATCGTCGCGATCGCCATTCGTGATCGGCCGCAGGACGTTGCCGCCTTTCTGAGCGCCTATGGCAATCCTTTCAGCCGCATTGGCTCCGATGAGATCAGCCAGGTGCAACTCGACCTTGGCTCATCAGGCGTGCCGGAGACCTTCGTGATCGATGGCAAGGGCGTGATCCGCTATCAGCACATCGGCGATATCCGCGATCGCGACGTGCCGATCCTGCTCCAGAAGTTGCGAGAGGCCGGTGCATGAGGATCGCGCTCCCGGCCGCGCTCGGCCTCGCACTCCTGGCTCTCACCCCGGCCGTTGCTCCCGCGCAGGACCTGCTGCCACCGGCTCCCTACGCCTATCGCCAGCTTGATGATCCTGAGCAGGAGGCGAAGGCGCAAGCTCTGATGGAGACGCTCCGCTGCCTCAAATGCCAGAGCCAGTCGATTGCGGACAGCGACGCGCCGATGGCCGGCGACATGCGCCACCAGGTGCGCAGTCGCATCGCCGCGGGAGAGGAGCCGGAGGCGATCCGCGCATGGCTGATCGAGCGCTACGGCGACTATGTCAGCTACAAGCCGCAGGTGACGGCGACCACCTGGCCGCTTTTTGCCATTCCGCTGGTGCTGCTCGCAGTCGCTTTGCTGATCCTGCGCGGACGGCTGCGGGGCAGGACGTGAGGGTGATGTCGTGAGCTGGGTTCTGGTCATTGCCTTGGCGAGCGCATCCTTCGCGCTCGCCGTGTTCGCCTTTCGCGTCGCCCCGCGTGTGTGGAGTGCGCTGGCCGCCGCGTTGGTGCTGGGGCTTGCCGGCTATGCACTTCAGGCGAGCCCAGGCTTGCCCGGCGCGCCCGCGAAACCGCGCG
>Ga0182742_1002818_pt1 | contig 18457 bp, 17 predicted proteins | sample eDN5th37CBELigMG_FD_128880 | JGI IMG/M metagenome (GOLD analysis project Ga0182742, IMG submission 128880) | Enriched Miracle-Growth compost microbial communities from Emeryville, California, USA - eDNA 5th pass 37_C BE-Lig MG (version 2)... ...
AACAATCGTCATATCAACTCCAAAGTCATGAAGCATGCTAGCAAGCTCTATACCTATTACGCCCCCGCCTACAATGAGCATTGACTTTGGAAGTTGCTCTAAAGCAAGCACATGATCACTTGTTAATATATGCTGCCCATCTATTGCTAAGCCCTCAATCTCACGAGGCACAGAGCCAGTTGCAATAATAAGATGCTCGCTTACAACAGTCTCCATCTCACCATCAGTAAGCTCAACAGCAATACTTCCACTTCTAGGAGAAAAAATAGAAGGGCCTACTACACGACCACGACCTTGTATGAACTGAATGCCATTTTTTTTCATTAAGCCTTTTAAACCTTTATGTAAAGTATCTACCTTTTTCTCTTTTACAGCTTGTACATCAGCAAAGTTAAACTCCGATAAATCTATATTCGCTTGAATTCCACTTGCTGCCAATTGAAATAGCTGTCTATAAACTTCAGCACTATGTAATAATGATTTCGTAGGTATACATCCTTTATGTAAACATGTACCACCCAGCTTATCCTGCTCCACAATTGCAACGCGTTTTCCTGCTTTAGCTGCTTTTATCGCGGCTGTATAGCCACCAGGTCCGCCACCTAAAATAGCAATATCAACTTGAATTGTCATACTTACCTCCTAATGACACCTTTATATAATTAGGCAAAAAATGCTAATCCCTGTTATTGTAACTCTTTTTTTTATAAAAAGCATCTAATGGGTAATTATAGCAAAATGTTTATTATATTTAGTTAATTTGGTAGAATAATATAAATATGGAATAATCGTAACTATGACTATTTGAGGAGAAAATAAATGAAACTAAAACTACAGCGTATTATCGCCATTTTATTGCTCGTCATACCAGGTTCACTAGCATGTATTGGTTTTTTAAATATGAAAAATGCTATTTGGGATTATATCGCTATGTATGGTGATGAAAGCATAACAGCTCCTAAACTGGACTGGGGATTGTTTATACTAGGCTTATTATTATTTGTTATAGGTGTAGCCTTTATTGCAGGTTGGGTTTTATTTAGAGATCGAAAACGCAATTATGTCGCACCAAGATTTAAAGAAAAAAGAGATAAACCACCAAAACCAACTAAAAAATCAACAATTAACAATTAATTAATATGTTATTAATCCTACGTTAACATGCCTCCTTTATTATGATAATTAAGGGAGGTGAGTGTATGATTATTTTTGATGTTTTCGTTAATGGCAAAAAGATAGATGAGCTCCATCCACGTACATCTTCACTACGGGAACTCAGACATTTTATCGAGGAGCAAATGAATAAATTACAAAAACAATATGGAGCTCAAGTATATTTAAACCGTCGCTACGTTTACCACAGCTAGTGACGGTTTTTATTTTTTTAAAAGCTCATGTAAGCAAAAAATAAAAAAGTGACTTATTGGCATAAGTCACCTCAATATTAATCTTCTAATAATATTTGTTGCTTGCATAGTTGATCGATGTACATTAGTTCATCGTCTTCCATTTCAATATCAATATATTTTTTTGTTACAGCATTTAAAAATTCATATCTTGCAATTGAATAATTTTCGCCGTCAACGACGTAAATCACACGTAATTGAACGCCCTGCTCATCAAATAACTCGTCATCTTCCTCAATTTCTAAGTTCATAATAAATTCATAACGCTTTCCCTTAAGAATTTGGAATGGATCTGCTATTTCTGAAAGTTCTAGTTCTGTTACTTTAAACATAGTATACCCCTTTACGCTCTATCGTTAGCGTACATTATATCATGCACATCATTAAAAAACTACTTGCCTTTTCGTGTATGAAAATCATGACATGCAGCATAAAAGGCTGACATTAAACAATGACTTAAAGGATCATTTTCTGGCAAATATTCAGGATGCCATTGTACAGCAACGGCAAAGCTAGTTGAATTGATTTTTATCGCTTCTATAATGCCATCTTCAGCTATAGCGATTGCTTCAGTCTGTGGAGCAATCACTTTAATAGCTTGATGATGTATACTATTTACGCTATATTCAGTTTGTCTTATGCCATCAAATATCAAGCTATCCTGCTTGATATAAATTTTATGTATAGCCTGATCATATGGAATAGACTGCTGATGCGATAATGACGTTTTATTTTGTGTTTTAATATCTTGATACAAGGTTCCACCTTGAAATACATTAAAAAGCTGTAATCCTCTACAAATACCAAAACTAGGGATATCGTTTTTGAACGCAAAATCTAGCAAAAACAATTCCATTTCATCTCTTATCGCTAACGTTTCTCCACATTCTACTTTTTTGTCTTCGTTATAGTAGCTTGGATTAATATCATGCCCACCTGTAAACAATAAGCCGTCTACTTGCTTAGCCAGCGTTAATAACACCTCTTTATTTGTCGTATAAGGAAAAATGAAAGGAACAAAATGATGTCTTTCAAGCATGTTCATATAGTGTGGAAGCATCCATATACTTTCCTTCTTATCATCAAATAAAGGCATAACTCCTACTAGTATCTTCATCCTATCCACCTCTTTTTAATAAGAATACTATAAGGCAATAGGATGAGAATGTAGTAATAGAACATTTATTTATATTTATTCATTTTTTCTGCTTGTATTTTTGTAAGCAGTTCAAATAGCTCGGATATCGTTATCCTCTGTTTCGAAATTTTAGTAAAGCTATCAACTAATCGCTTAAACAAATAATTTTTCTCTTCATAGGACTGTTCTAGCTCAAATATTAACTTAGAAACATCATGTACTTTACGATCATAGCATTCACTATATGCGATAAAATTACTATAATCATCTTCATTTTCAAGTGGTAGAAAAGGAATATGACGCGAGCTCCACTCTAAGCTTTGTATAGCTTGAAAGTTTATTAAATTTAATTCAAATGGTTCGCTAAAATCAAATAAGAGCGATAAGCCTGAGTCAGTAATAACTGTATGTTCCTCTTTACAAAATTGTATATGCTTCCTTACTTTAACTTTAATATCTCGAACTACAATTTGATTGTCCTGTTTCTTTTTCATTTCATCCTTCATTTGCTTAACATAAAGCCACAATTCATAATATCGATGACGATCGACAGTAATATATTGAATATGATTTTCTCTAAAATAGTTCAAATTTGCTTCAGAGATAGTAAATAGCTCTTTACATTTACCCTCTTGATCAGGAAAAAATATAAACGGATGTGGTATCAAATTAAATAATAATCCAACTGATTCAACGAAGTATGTCTTTACGCTTAACACTTCTTTAATACGCTTACTTGTTACCTTCATATCTTCCTCTGATACAGTATCGAACAATGTACTTAGCTTATCTCGCTTCAAGTGACTATGTGGCAATAAATGAGCTAGTCCACTATTGGTTACATTCTGCGGAACTAAATACTTATCATCAACTTCCTTATTTATTAAAATCTCGTCTAAAATGGGATCGTACTGGAAGCTATACTTGTAGATAGATGTTGTAAATTTAATCCTTTGCTGATGACCATATTCCCCTTTTATCGTAAGCTTAAAATCCTCTACTAATTCTTCAGCCTCTAGCTCCCTTAATATTTCCTTGAGATACAATTCTGGTAGCCCGATTGCTTCGGTTAAATCTGTTAAGGAGGACACACCAGATTTTATAAGTTCAATGACAATTTGCTCAATTGGTGAGAAGGGTTGTCTAACATTTTCTTCTACTAGCACATCCACTAGTGCAATTGGATAATACAATCTAGAGCAAACCGAAATACGTTCATAGCTAAAAATAGATGGATATTTATTATAAATTTCAAGTATTTGGTTTTGGAGCGATGTGTTATTGAAGCTTATTTCATTCATAGCCAAACCCTCCATTTAAGCTTGTAGCCGCTGCATGCTTTACAAAATTATCCAATGAAACGAACTGAACTTCTCCTTCAACAGCTAGCTTTATAAAGGCTTTCATCATATTTGCTACATCAATACTACTCCAGTCATACTGATATTCTGATTTTTGAAGTAGTCTACGCTCATTGCTTACTGCACTTTTAATATAGTCAATGTCTCCAATAATGACTAATTGCTCCTTTGCACGAGATAATGCAATATTCCATAAATAGGAGTACCTTAAGTCTATTAAGTCTCGAGTAGACGTTGTTTTTTTATTACTCGTACATAAAGAAATTAATACAATTTTTCGTTCAATGCCTATGCAGGATGCTAAAGGTAATACCATAGAATGAATCGTTTCCCTAGATAATGCTGGAAGTGCATAACGTAAATGTGTACGTATATAGTCAACTTGCATATCAAAAAAACTGGTTATAAGTATATCCTCAGGTGCTATATTAGTTTCTAACATTGAAACGATAACATTTACAATCGCTGTAGCTTCACAATGATTATAAACACCATGGCCAACGATATCACTTTCAAATCTATTTTTTATTTGAGACGTCGTAAGTAATAAAACAGGATTAGATATATGATTTAATGTAACTGTATGCTCTAACTCAGTTTTATTTCTAATCTTAACCTCATCTGAGAAAATAGCATTATTGTAAATAGAAGTTAATGGAGGCATTAGACGATATAAGTAAATTAGTTGACCTTGTAACGTTTCTGGCATCAGCTTAGCTAACACCTGTGCCGCTGATTTTCGATAAATTAATGGAATAGATTCTAGAATATCATCACTGTAAAGCTTATCGACAGTATTAAGACTGAATTGATTTTTATCACCCGCTACAATAACTTTTTTACCTAGTGAAAGTGCTAAAAACAATTCTAATACGGTATACGTATGTGCATCATCAATGAGCACCACATCAAATTCATCAATGACTAGTGAAAAGTGCTGAAGCAATCTTCTCATAGACAGTTGAATTGATTTCTTTTCTTTAATAAATAGAGAAAAAAACATTTGATCATGGCTGTTTGATAGTTTTTGTCTATATTCTTTATAAGCCTGATGAAGCCTTTCAAGCTGATTAGCTAAAACTAAAATCTTTTCCTTAGTAATAATAGCGTCCTTGTCTAGCTGTATAATTGAATCTTTCTGAATTGAAGCTAATTCAAATGGTTTAGACAAATTTAATCTTAATGTGTTAACATGATGTCTTTGTGCCTTCCAAAGATCTTTTTTATCATTTAATTCATGATGATCTAATACTGTCCTCATTTCACTTGTATAGTCGTTATATTGATTAATAATAATTTTTTGAGCTTCACTTAATTCATTAAACTTTAAATAGCTCTTTTTTAGCTTAGTTTCTAAATTCAAAAGCACTGGTAAAATTATCCATCTATTAAATTCATTTTTTTCCATCTGCTTTTTTAATTTCTGCTTAGTGCTTTTAATATTCGCATAAAGGCTGTTTAATTCATTTTCATTTTTAATATAAGTCTCGTATAGTTGTTTTAATGGTTCTATATATTGTAATTTTATTTGATCATAAAACGCTTTAAAATATGTTGTTAGTCGACTATGTTCTTCTTCTGCTATTTCTAAATCTAAAGCATCACTTGCGTAGGCGGTAATAACTTTTTTATCCGCTACAATATGCTCCTCATATCGATCTATTGCCTTTAATGTTAATTCCTTTAGTTCATTTATTTTTTGCTTTGATGTATTAGATTGAAATAAGCCATCATCATATACACTGTATTCATTTGCTCTAATGTAGAGGACTCTATTATTTACAGATTCATAATAAGCTTTTATATACTCTAATACTGTAGATTTCCCCGTTGATACTGCACCATCAATATAGAAAAGCTGTTTAGCTGCAATTGCCTGCTTTGCTATTTTTTGTTGCTGCTCATCTAGCAAAAACTTATCTTGAATTGATGAAGGTACGTCTATATTAATGTTATTCTCATTTACATTTAATTGATTTGAAAATAAAGATTTTAATATATTGTAGGAATGAAGCTGGTTGTAATAAATGTGATAGGAAATATCTTCTTTAACTTCCTCATGCAATTGAATAAATAGGTCACCTTGCTGTAAAAATTCATTGATTGTGTACAGTCTATCAAACTGCAATACGATAACATTCATATTGCCATCAATATATCTTTCATGTAATGTGGCCTTTACCCATTGTTCATTTTTTAATTTAGTGTAAAAGGTTTGTCCAAAATTTAACGGAAACGTTAATCCTGAATCAATATAAAATAGCATGGTGAATGGACCGAAGATGGGATCTACTGAAACCTTCTTATATTTCATTTGTGGATGACTTAATATATTAGATTCTAATAGATCTAAAGCACTTTTATCATATGTACTTAACCAGCTTTCAAATTCTGCCTCATACATTTTATGATTGACTTCAACTTCGATATTTTGTTGACGATCCTGAAATACTGATATGGTCTTAACAATTTGCTCAATTGTATTTTCCATTAAATGTTCTTCTTGCAGGCAATGCTTATCAATTTTCTTATTAGTAATCTGATTTTGATTTATAATAATAATCTTTTTACTAAAACTAATGGAAATGCCTTCTTTTATAAACTGAGCATGATTACGAATATTTTTCTCGTAAATTCCATTTAGCTCTATCGTATTTTTGCCTAGTGAACAAAGGACTATTGATTCTGGTAAAAGTAGTTCGTAGTAATGGGAGTTTTTAAGTGGTTTTATCCATATTTGCTTAAGTTCCTCGATATCGCGTACAAAATGATCTAAGGACATAATGCGATTTGTAAGATCCTGAATAAAACTAGATGATGTATGAAGGAAGAAGTAACGATCTATAAATAGGCTGTTTTCTATAACAGGAACGACTGTAAAATCATTCATCATTGCTAATTATCTCCTCTAATGGTTTTAATGGGCGTTCAATTGGTGCAAGAGAAGAAGGAAAATTAGTAGACTCATCAATATTTAAAAATAATATATCTATTTCATCTAGTAATTGATTCATCGATATTTACGCTCCTTATATTTTATTGTTTGTTATTTATTGGAAAGATACACTTAAAACCTTGGTTGATTTTCTAACAGCCTTAGCAGCATTTGAGGTAATGTATTAGCTTGTGCAAGCATAGCAGTGGAAGCTTCAAATAGTATTTTAGCTTTCGTAAATTCCATTAACGTAACAGCATAGTCAGTATCTCGAATTCGAGATTGTGCAGCAGAGAGGTTTTCAATTGAATTTTGGACATAATTCATACGATGCTCTAGACGATTTTGAAAAGCTCCAAGCTTAGCTCTAGCAGTCGATACAGTATCAATCATATTTTCCATTGACGATATCACCTGATCTGCGTTACTAGAGGTTGATATATCCAAATTATCTAATGCTGAAATAATGGATACAAGATTCGGCATATCAATTCTAATTGCGTCATCAGCCATATATCCAGCTTGAATCCTTAATCCATCTGAATTTTCAAACGAATATTGTCCATCAAGTAAAGGTATATTGTTGAAATTTGATTTTTCTGTAATACTTTTAATTTCTTTTTTTAATTCATTAAATTCTAGCATCAGTTTTGCACGATCCTCAGCAGAATATGTTCCATTCGCTGACTGGTTAGCAAGAACACTCATTCTTTGAAAAAGGGCATGTACTGTAGATAACGCTCCCTCAGCAGTTTGAATTAATGAAATCCCATCTTGAATATTTTTTGTCGCTTGCTGATAGCCATTTATTTGAAATCTCATTTTCTCTGATATTGCTAGACCAGCAGCGTCATCTGCTGCTCTATTTATTCGTAAACCGGTTGATAGCTGCTCCATTAATTTATACATTTTATTATAGTTAATTTGGTTGTTTCTAAGCGCTTGCATCGCATAAATATTTGTTTGAATAAACATAGGCAACTATCCTCCTCTTTAATATCAATATTTTACCATATATACTTAATTATATAAACGATACTATAACTATTCTATAAAAAAACAAAAGAATTTTTTACCAATATTGTTATTGATTACAGTATAATTATATAAGAAAGTAAACCTTTTTAAGGAGGAGAATAGATGGAATATACATATTTAGGTCGTTCAGGACTAAAAGTTAGCCGTTTATGCTTAGGAACAATGAACTTTGGTGTTGCTACAGATGAAAAAGAATCTTTCCGTATTATGGATGCTGCATTAGATGCTGGTATTAACTTTTTTGATACAGCTAATGTTTATGGTGGACAGGAGAATAAAGGGCGCACTGAAGAAATTATTGGTAAATGGTTTGCTCAAGGGGGGAATCGTCGTGAACGTGTCGTTCTAGCAACAAAATTTTATGGGGATATGCTTGATTTAAATGACGGTCCGAACCAACAAGCTGGATTATCTGCTTACAAAATGAAGCGACATTTGGAAGCCTCATTAAAACGTCTAAGGACTGATCATATAGAGCTTTATCAAATGCATCATATTGACCGTAATGTTAGCTGGGATGAGCTTTGGGAGGCATATAAAATTGCCCAATACGACGGAAAAATCAGCTACGCAGGATCAAGTAATTTTGCAGGCTTTGATCTCGTGACAGCTCAATATGAGGCTAAGAAAAAGGGCATGCTTGGATTAATTAGTGAGCAACACAAATATTCTCTATTATGTCGCTTACCTGAGCTAGAGGTACTTCCCGCTGCCAAGCAAGAAGGAATTGGTATTATTCCTTGGAGTCCATTAGCAGGTGGCCTATTAAGCGGTCATGCTAAACAGCAAATTGAAGGCTCTCGTAGTGCTAAACTAGGAAATGAAGTAGAAAAATATAGTCAGCAGCTCTCTCAATTTGCAGAGCTTGCACAACAGTTAAATACAACTGAAGCCACAATCGCACTAGCATGGACGCTTTCTAATCCCATTATTACATCTCCAATTATTGGTCCACGAACGATTGAACAATTGACTAGTGCAATTGATGCAGTTGAGTTCAAGTTAAATGATGACATATTATCTAGATTAGATGAGATTTTCCCCGGTCCTGGAGGAGCAGCACCTAAAGCTTATGCCTGGTAATCGATATAAAAAATAGCACTATTATAGTGCTATTTTTTTATTTTTAAATAACAAAAAAAAGTTATTGTTTATTTATTAAAAACTGTTATTATTATTTTTATTTCAATTCAATTGGACGGTACTTCAATGACAAGACAACAAGCTAATCTTTTACTTTTACTCATTACAATTGGCTGGGGATCCTCTTATCTCTTTACAAAGCTCTCTTTAAGGGAGCTAGAGCCAATAGGACTGGTCGGTTTACGTTTTTTTATTGCGTTTATTATTACTTTTATCTTTTTCTTTCCTAAGCTTAAGCATGCTATAAAGCAGACATATGCTGCTAGCTCAATATTAGGCATTTTACTAGCCTCAGTTTCCATTACGTTTAGCTACAGTCTTAAAACTGTAAATGCGTCTACAGCAAGCTTTTTAGTTGCAACAACGGTTATTTTCGTTCCTATTATCATGACTATTATTACAAGAAAAATACCAAATAGGTCGATTGTTATCGGTGCGTTTGTTGCCTTAATCGGATTAGCAGTATTTACTTTGAAAGGAACCTTTACTTTTACATCTGGCATGTTGCTTTGTTTATTTTCTGCTTTTCTTTATGCTTTACATATTGTACTAAACAATTACTTTGTACGTGAGCATGATGGATTACAACTGGGAGTACTACAACTTGGATTTGCCGGTTTATGTTCACTAATATTATCAACTTTTCTTGAGGGGTTTCATCTTCCAAGCACGCTATTTGGATGGAGTTCATTACTCGGACTAGCTATTGTATGTTCTGCCTTTGCAGTTATAGCACAATCCATGGTGCAAAAATATACGACTGCTGTTGCAACTGGCTTTATTTTATCAACAGAACCCATTTTTGCCGCTTTATTAGGATTTATATTTTTAAATGAGCATATGACACCTAAAGAGTATATTGGGGCAGCTATCATTTTTTGCGGAGTAATAATCGCCAATATAAATCTAAATCACTTTCACTCATTGATTTCTTCAAAGTTTTCGAAATTTAAGAAATCTAAAAAGCAGCTTGCACCAACTAAACTTTAAACATACTTACGAACTAGTACATGATTAAAAACTCATCGCTTAATTGTTTCAATTCTATTATTTGCAGTAACTAACAGTTGCAAAATAGCCATTACAACGTGATATATTATTCTAATAGAGAAAAAGACAGCATGAGTTGGGAGAGGGACAGCATCGTTAGACGTATCACCATATATTGTATTGGTATAGTATTATTGGCTACAGGTGTTTCAATAGCTATACAAGCTGATTTAGGAGTTTCACCCGTTTCATCACTAAGTTATGCGATTGCATTAATAACAGGTATATCCGTTGGCTTAGCTACATTATTAACAAATTTTTTGTACTTATTTATTCAGTTTTTAATTACAAAAAAACTATATTGGAAAAGCTATTTTGTACAAATTATTAGTGTCTCAGCACTTAGTATTGCTATTGATATTATGGTTTGGGTTACTGGTCACTTACCAGAAACAAATCATATTGTTATTCGACTTATTTATTTAGTAGTTAGCATGTGCTTTATTGCAGGGGCACTATCGCTATTATTAAGTACTAAGTTACCACTAATGCCTTATGATTTTCTTGTGCCACTATTAATCGAAACATATAAATGGAGACTTAGCACGACGCGTATAAGCTGTGATCTCATTAATGTAGGAGTGGCGGCAGCTATTAGTTTAATCTTTTTACATACGCTTGGCTCAACAGGAATTGGTACGATTCTCTCTGCCCTGCTAATTGGAAAGATTCTTGCTATGTTAATCAAGTGGTACGGTGAAAAGCTAAAAATATATTTAGGTACCCATTAATTTTTGAAATGATTAAATCCCGTAAACTAGACATAAAATTGTCGAAGCTTTACGGGATTTTATTACATTTATTGTATACAATTATAGTATGACATATGAATTGAATGTAACGCTCTACATAAGCTTATTAAATAAAGAGTAGAAGGTGTATTATGTTAAATGAAGTACATAAATGGGATACTACGCATCGTCCATGGCCATTACCCTTTATGCCTTGGGTTATGAGACAATCATGGAACAATGCATTATTTATACATTATCCAATTGCAATAAATAAACTACGTCAATTAGTGCCCGAGCAATTACAATTAGATACATATGATGGTTGGGGCTGGATTAGTATTGTACCTTTTAAGATGGAAAAGGTCGGTATTAGAGCTATTCCCTTTTCCATCACATTTCCAGAGCTTAATATTCGCACCTATGTCACGATTGATAACAAGCCTGGTGTTTATTTTTTTAGTTTAGATGCTACTAATTTACCGGTAGTTTTTTTGTCTAATATGTTTATTAATCTCCCCTATTTACATTCACAAATGACGATTCATCATGATGGAGATTATACTTCCTTTAGCTGCATACGAAAAAGCAGTGATGAGTCAATAGCCTGTCTATATCATCCAATATCTGAACCATTTACGGCAAGCAAAGGCACTTTTGATTACTGGGTAACCGAGCGTTACTGTTTTTATACCGTTAACTCGGCAGGTAAAGTTAATCGCTGTAATATTCTGCATAAGCCTTGGCCACTTCAGCATGCAGAAGCGGAGATAAGGCATAATAGTTTGTTTTCCTCCAAATCATTACAATTTGAAGCTATTACTCCTATTTTACATTATTCAAAAGGTGTTGATGTTAGAGTCTGGCCTCTTGAAAGAGTATAAAAAAGCGACAGCTTAATTGTTTATTAACAATAAAGCTGTCGCTTTTTTATTTTTTCCATATTAAAGGGCTATCTATGTATAAATAACATTCTACTGTAGCACTATAGATGTATTGGAAAAAATAGCATACAAATGACATAGAAAGGTTTGAACTATAATGAAATTAAAATTAGTTTTCTTTATTGTGATTGCGTCGATTATACATGCAATGACTAATACAGTGCTGGCAAAAAGTGATGCCATTTCTCAAATAGAAGTTGACATCAAAAACACAAAAAATGAAGTGATCGGTAAAGCGACAATTAAGCCTAATGCAGATAAGGTTGACATTCATCTGGTGGCTTCAGGTCTAACACCGGGTGTACATGCTTTTCATATTCATGAGTTTGGAAAATGTGAAACTCCAGAGTTTAAGAGTGCAGGAGGCCATTTTAACCCAACAAATAACGAGCATGGATTTAATAATCCAAAGGGGTTTCATGGTGGAGACTTACCAAATCTGGAGGTTGGTCAAGACGGTACAGTTGATGTCATCGTCACTACTCACGCGGTTTCATTGAAAAAAGATCAACCCCATTCATTACTAAAAAGTGATGGAACCTCTCTCATTATTCATGAAAAAGCAGATGACTATGTCACTGACCCTGCAGGAAATGCTGGAGCTCGCATCGCATGTGGTGTCATTAAATAATAATTATAGATTGAGTAGAGGCTTACAGGGGCAAAACGAATCTTGGATGAAGCAGTGGTTAAAAAATGAAGCTCCCGCATCTCCATCTTAAATCTCAAATTGTGCAATAATTGGTGAAAGGATTGGACAGGAATTGTCACATTGAGCTAGCAATGCATTGCTAATTGCTGATAGATGTAATTATGGTGCACTTCACTTATATTACAGTATGGGATTTCAAGTAAAGGCAAGTGAACAAAGACAGCTAGATATGATAAGATAATAATAAAAGCTATCTCAACATAAAAATACCATGACTAATTTGGACATGTGCTTCCAAACTAATCATGGTATTTTTCTATTATGCAAAATCTAAATTAATCAGTTAAATGACAAGCAACAAAGTGCTCTTGTTTAACTTCCTTAGTGACAGGTACTTCCAGCTTGCACTTTTCCATGGCATAAGGACAGCGCGTCCGAAAAGCACAGCCACTTGGTGTATTAATTGGACTTGGCAAATCACCAGTTAATACGATACGATTTTTGTTCTCCTCTAATTCAGGATCAGGAATAGGAATAGACGATAATAATGCCTTTGTATATGGATGCTGAGGATTTGAGTATAAATCTTCACTTTTTGCGTATTCAACAATTTTACCTAAATACATAACAGCAACACGGTCACTCATATATTTCACAATGGACAAATCGTGTGCAACAAACAGGTAAGTTAAACCAAACTTCTTTTGTAAATCAATTAATATGTTTACTATTTGAGCTTGAATAGAAACATCTAGTGCAGATATAGGCTCATCACATACGATAAATTCTGGTTGAACGGCTAATGCTCTTGTAATACCAATCCGCTGCCTTTGCCCACCGGAAAACTCATGGGGATGGCGAGTTAAATGCTCCTCGTTTAACCCTACTAACTCTAGTAACTCAACTACTTTACGTCTACGTTCTAACTTGTTGCTTACTAGCTTGTGAATATCTAATGCTTCACCGACAATATCCTCAACTGTAAGTCTAGGATTGAGTGAGGCATACGGATCTTGAAATATCATTTGCATTTTTCGTCTGTAATCTTTTAGCCGTCTTCTTGAAAGTGATGTAATATTAACGCCGTCAATCATGACACTTCCTGTTGATGGCTCATATAATCTGGTAATCGTGCGACCTGCAGTAGATTTACCACATCCCGATTCACCAACTAAACCTAGAGTTTCACCCTTCTTGATAGTAAATGAAATATCGTTTACAGCCTTTAGCACTCTACCGTTACCGACTGAAAAGAACTTACTTAAATTGTTTACTTGGATGAACGCATCATCATTGGCTACTTTTAAATTCATACGTTTACTCCCTCCTCAGCTGGAGACTGAACACCCTCTAGCTTAGCTTGCTGTAACCAACAACGGACAGTTTGAGTAGACGAAATGGTTGTTGTTTCAGGTGCCTCCGTTGCACAAATATTCATAGCATCTTGACATCTACTACAGAAGCTACATCCTGCGGGAGGAGCTATTAAGTCTGGTGGAGAGCCGAAAATTGGAATTAATGGCTCATCTTTGCTCTGATCAAGTCTTGGTAAAGAGCGTAATAACCCTTTTGTATACGGATGCTGGGGATTTTTAAATATTTCATATTTAGTTCCCGTCTCTACAACTTCTCCAGCATACATGACAAAAACACGATCACAAAGATCAGCAACTATACCTAAATCATGAGTAATTAAAATAATTGATGTTTGCTGTGACTTTTGTAGCTGTTTCATTAAGCTTAAAATTTGAGCTTGTATAGTAACATCTAAAGCAGTTGTCGGCTCGTCAGCAATTATTAAATTGGGATCACATGCAAGTGCAATAGCAATTACAACACGTTGACGCATCCCACCCGAAAATTGATGAGGATATTGCTTCATTCTACTTTCCGCATTAGGAATGCCTACTAAATTTAGTAATTCAATCGCTCTTTCCTTTGCTTTATCTTTTGATAAGCCTTTATGCTTCATGATGCCTTCCATAATTTGCATACCAATCGTCATCGTTGGATTTAGTGAAGTCATCGGGTCTTGAAAAATCATCCCAATGTCACGACCTCTTACTTGTTGCATTTCTTTCTCAGATAATGCAAGTAAATCTTTATCATTAAACCAAATTTGACCTTTATTAATTCGACCTGGTGGTGTTGAGATTAATCTCATAATCGCTTGTGCAGTTACACTTTTTCCAGATCCTGACTCGCCAACTATGGCAATAGCTTCGCCCGAATTAACATTAATATTTACGCCACGTACAGCTTGAACCTCTCCACCATATACTGAAAAAGAAATATGTAAGTCCTGAACATTTAGAACGGGCTTTTCCATTTTAAACACCTCTAATTTGTTCATTTATTTTGATGTTTTAGGGTCAAGTGCATCGCGAACACCGTCACTAAAAACATTGAATGCAAAAATAGTTAAACATAGAAAAAATGCAGGAAATGCTAGGCGCCATGGGTATCTCGAAATAGCTCCAACACTATCGTCAATCATAGTTCCCCAAGAAGCGACCGGTGACTGAACACCTAAGCCTAAAAAACTTAAAAATGCTTCTGTGAATATAGCAGTTGGCACTGTAAGTGCAATCGTAGCTAAAATTGGGCCTGCAGCATTTGGAATTAAATGTTTAAATATAATACGGAAATGTCCTGCTCCTAAAGCACGAGAAGCAAGTGCGTACTCTTGGTTTTTTAACTGCATAATTTGACCACGAACAATCCAGGCCATATTAATCCAACCTGTTATTGACATTGCAATAATAATAGTAAACAGACTGGGATCCATGACTACAAGAAGCAAAATAACGACTAATAAATATGGAATAGCATAAATAATTTCTGAAAAGCGATTCATCACTTCGTCCACTTTTCCGCCATAATAACCCATAATTCCACCATAAATTATGCCAATTATGAGATCAATTAATGCTGCTGCAAATCCAACAAATAATGAGATTTGTGCACCCTTCCATGTTCTTACGAACATATCGCGTCCAAGATCATCAGTTCCAAACCAATGTGTAGAGCTTGGAGGTTGGTTTGCGTTTTTTAAATTATTACTAAAATAATCATAAGGAGATAATAGTGGTGCAAAAATTGACACGAGTAATAAGGCGCATAGCATAAATAAGCCTAACATTGCTAATTTATTGCCTTTAAATCGAATCCATATTTCTTGCCAAGTCGTTAAGCGTGGTCTGACAACCATATCTCTAGCTAAGGTATTTTGTTTTAACGGTGCAAATCTATCTAACGCTTTTACTATTTTGGTAGTAGAATTATTTTGCATCTATGCCACCTGCTTTCCTTGGGCTGATCGAATTCGTGGGTCAACAAAAATATAGGCCATGTCGGATAAAAATCGACACAATACTAATAGTGCGGCATAAAATATTGTCGTCCCCATAATAAGTGGATAATCTCTATCAATAACACTTGAAATAAAGAAACTACCCATACCTGGAATAGCAAATACTTTTTCTATAATTACTGAGCCTGTAATAACATTTGCTGTTAAAAATCCCATATAAGTTACGACTGGTAACATTGAATTTCGCAGACAATGCTTCCAAACGATAATATGTCCTGCCAAGCCTTTCGCTTTCGCCATTTTAATAAAATCAGCATTTAACACTTCAATCATATTAGTTCTTAATAGTCTAGCAATATAAGCAATCGGACCCGAAGCTAGTGCAATTGTAGGTAAAACGTAATCTTTTAATTCATCAATTCTAGCGGTATCAAAAAGCGATAGCTTGACTGCAAATATATATTGCAAAAGTGGAGCCATAACTACACTTGGAATGGCTAGACCTAATACGGCAATCGTCATTGCAAAATGATCATAAAATTTTCGATGATATAGTGCTGCAATAATCCCTAAGTAGCATCCAACCACAAGTGAAGTGACAATAGCTGCTAAACCGAGTTTTAATGAATATCCAAAGGAATCAGCAATCATTTTATTAACTGAATGATGCCTCTTTTTCATTGATATACCAAAATCTAATTTAACTATATTTTTTAAGTATGTAATGTATTGCTCACCTAATGATTTATCCAGTCCATAATAAGCTTCTAAATTTTTTTGCACTTGTGCACTAGTCGCTTTTTCTGATTGCATAGGACTACCAGGCACTCCGTTCATAAGAAAAAAAGTAGCTGTTATTAAAATAAATAGCGAGACCAACATAAATATAAATTTTTGCATAGCTATTTTAATCATAACTCCGCCTCATTTCTAGTAGACTATTGCAGCCATAAAACAAAAGAGTATATAAATGTCTTATATACTCTTTTGTTAAATTAGTTTGATGATTTATAAATTATTTCGTATTACTTAGTACTATTTAATATCACCATTAATCCAGTCAATGTGACCTGCATAGTCAGAAACTACATTAACAATATGAGGTTTTACCATAGTAACAGTTGTATAGTAGTAAAGAGGTAATAATCCCATATCTTCTTGGAAAGCAATTCTTTCTGCTTCTGCGATTTTTGCTAGTCGCTCTTCTTCAGTCGCTGCTTTAATTGAATCATCTAATAATTGGTCAACTGTAGGATTAGTATATTTACCATCGTTGTTACCAGATTTAGAGTGAATTAAATCATACGTGAAGTTAATTGCATGGTTAAAGTCAGCTCCCCATCCCGCACGTGCAATACTAAATTGTTGAGCACTACGAGTTTCAAGGAAAGTACCAAACTCTGAATTTTCTAAGCTTAAATTTACTCCTAAATGACTTCTCCACATATCTACAATGGCTTCAGCAACTACTTTATGTGTTTCATTTGTGTTATAGATTAGTGTTAAATCAGGGAAAGAAGATAAATTAAGCTCAGCTAAGCCTTCTGCAAGTAATTTTTTAGCTTCTTCTACATTTTCGCTAAAATATACTGTGTCCGGATATAGCTCACGGAAGGATTTCCCATCAACACCTGCAATACTTCCTGGAACTAAACCATATGCCGGCGTTTGATTTGCTTGTGTAACATTATCGATTAGCGCCTGTCTGTCTACTGACATTGCGAATGCTTTTCTGATTTTTACGTTATTAAAAGGTGGTTCTGTTGTATTAAAAATATAGTAGTAAGCCGAAGAGATATCTTTTACCTCTGCTTCTCCGCTGGCAATTACTGCAGCATTATGTGCTGTTGGAACCGAACCAGCTTGTGCTCCAATCCAGTCAATCTCATTGTTTTGGAACATATTAAATACTGTATTATCATCTTCAACTAAGTAAATCGTTACTTCATCGAAATTAATAGCAGCTACATTGTGGTAGTCAGGATTTTTTGTAAGAACAAGCTTATCATTATGCTTCCATTCTGTTAATAGGAAAGGACCATTAGTTACAATTGTAGAAGCATCAATTGCCCAATCTTCTCTTGCTTCAACACTAGGTTGGTGAACTGGCCAGTATGTATAGTGTGTAACTAGGCTAATAAAGTAAGGTGTTGGGTTAGTTAGAGTAACTTCAAGTGTAGTAGCATCAATCGCTTTTACTTTTACATCATCCACACTGCCTTCACCGCTATTATACTCAGCAGCACCTTGAACGTAATATAAAATATAAGCATATTCGGAGGCTAATTCAGGAGAAAGTGCACGTTTCCAAGAGTATTCAAAATCCTGTGCCGTTACAGGATCACCATTGCTCCATTTAGCATTAGAACGAAGTTTAAACGTATACGTTAAACCATCAGGTGATACTGTGTGAGATTCAGCGATGCCTGGAATCGGTTCGCCATCTGTATTTAATCTCATTAAACCTTCATACATACCAGAAGCGACAATAGAGGATTGAGCATCTGTCATAATACCGGGATCAAGACTTGGAGGATCAGTTGCGAGTGTGAATCTAAACGTTTTGGGCTCTGCTGGAGTCGTTACATTAGTAGGAGACGGAGTCTCTTTTGAATCATTTGATGAATTGTTAGTAGAGTTTTTAGTATTGCCAGAATTATTACTAGTACAAGCTGCTGTTAAAACAACTAAAACTAGTAATGTTAACACTGCCGATAAAAACTTTTTGCCTTTAATCATAAAATTC